>Ga0208834_100042_pt1 | contig 66596 bp, 58 predicted proteins | sample DeeseametaMP1787_FD_184182 | JGI IMG/M metagenome (GOLD analysis project Ga0208834, IMG submission 184182) | Marine microbial communities from the Deep Pacific Ocean - MP1787 (SPAdes) | ecosystem: Environmental > Aquatic > Marine > Oceanic | place: North Pacific Ocean | collected 2011-05-03 | reverse complement strand
GACTGGTCGCAGGTCGAATCCCGCCTCCGGCACCGCCTGAAGCGCGAATTCAAACGCGCGTCGCAACCGGCCGACCGCGACCAGCTGCTCGGCCAGATCCAGGCGTCGGCGACCCGCGTCGCCACACGACGCGCCGCACAGCCACCGGTGCAGTTAATGTCCGAGCTGCCGGTCACGCAGCGCGCCGAGGACATCGCCGCGGCGATCCGCGACCATCAGGTGATTGTCGTCACCGGCGACACCGGATCCGGCAAGACGACGCAGCTGCCCAAGATTCTGCTGGATATGGGTTACGGCGCCGCCGGCCTGATCGGCCACACCCAGCCGCGGCGTCTGGCCGCGCGCAGCGTGGCCCAGCGCATCGCCGATGAACTGGGACAGACGCCGGGCGGACTGGTCGGGTTCCAGACCCGGTTCGACGATTCGGTGTCCGAGCACACCCAGATCAAGCTGATGACCGACGGCATTCTGCTCGCCGAGACGCGGCGCGACCGCTTTCTGAATCGCTACGAAGCCATCATCGTCGACGAGGCCCACGAGCGCAGTCTGAACATCGATTTCCTGCTCGGCTACCTGAAGCGGATGCTGCCGAAGCGCCCCGATCTCAAGCTGGTGATCACCTCGGCCACCATCGACCCGGAGCGGCTCAGCACGTTCTTCGATAACGCCCCGATTGTCGCGGTGGAAGGGCGAACCTATCCGGTGGAGGTCCGCTACGCGCCACCTACCGACAGCGATGACCTGCCCGAGGCGATCTGGCGCTCGGTGCAGACACTGTGGCGCGAGGCGGCGGGCGACGTCCTGGTCTTTCTGCCAGGGGAGCGCGACATTCGCGATGCCGATCAGCATCTGGGCCGGGCGCTGGCCCACAGCCGCTTCAGCGGCGCCGAGGTGCTGCCGCTTTACTCGCGGCTAACCCGCAGCGCACAGGATGCGATCTTCAAGCCCAGCCGCGGCCGCCGCATCGTACTCGCCACCAATGTGGCAGAAACGTCGCTGACAGTGCCCGGCATTCGCTACGTGATCGACAGCGGGCTGGCGCGCATCAGCCGTTACTCCACCGCCTCACGCGTGCAGCGTCTGCCCATCGAGCCGGTGTCGCAGGCCAGTTGCAAGCAGCGCATGGGCCGCTGCGGGCGGGTCGCCGAAGGTATTTGTGTCCGCCTGTTCGACGAGGACGACTTCGACAACCGCCCGCCGTTCACGGATCCGGAGATCCGCCGCACGAATCTCGCCAGCGTGCTGCTGACCATGGCCGATTTGCAGCTCGGCGAGATCGAGGCCTTTCCGTTCATCGACCCGCCTGAGGGGCGCTATATCCGCGATGGCATGCGCCTGTTGCAGATGCTCAAGGCGATGGACGAGCGCGGGCGCATCACCCGGCTCGGCCAGCAACTGGCTCGCCTGCCGCTGGATCCGCGGATAGGTCGCGCGCTGATCGCCGGTCAGGCGGCGCAGATCGCGCCGACCGTCCGCGTGCTCTGCGCCGGCCTGACCATTCAGGATCCGCGCGAGCGACCGGCCGACAAGCGCCAGGCGGCCGACGAGGCGCAGCGTGAGTTCACCGACAAGCAATCCGACTTCATCAGCCTGCTCAAGCTTTGGGACGCGTTTCAGTCCGCCAAGCGCGATGAGTCCACCAACGGCCTGCGGCGCTGGTGCCACCGGCATTTCATCCACTTCATGCGCATGCGCGAATGGGAAGACCTGGCACGCCAGCTGCGGCAGATCGAACGCGACCTGCAATGGCCCGCCGAACCACCGCGCGGCGAGCTGGCCGGCACCGACCTGCGCGCGCTGCATGAGGTCGTGCTGGCCGGCTTCATCGATCAGATCGGCGTGCACGACGAGCGCGGCGAATACATCGGCGCGCGCAACCGCAAGTTCCGAATCTTTCCCGGTTCCGGCGTGGCCAAGGCGTCGCCACGGTGGATCGTCGCCGGCGAAATTCTCGAAACCTCCCGGCTTTATGCGCACCAGATCGGCAAGGTTGAGCCGGAATGGATCGAAAGCGCCGGCGCCCACCTGCTGACACGCGAGCAGTACGACCCGCGCTGGTCGGTCAAAAGTGGCCGGGTTGAGGCCAGCGAACGGATTCGCCTGTTCGGGCTTCCACTGGCCGACAGCCGCAAGGTCGATTTCGGCCGTATCGACCCCGAGGCGGCCCGCGAGCTCTTCATTCGCGAAGCATTGATACCGCAGCGGCTGGTCCGGGAGGGGCGCACGGAACCGGCGTTTCTCGCGCACAACAGAACGCTGGTCGAATCCATCGCCGAACAGGAAGCGCGGTTCCGACGCCGTGATCTGCTGGTGGATGAGGTCACACAGTTCGCGTTTTATGACGAGCGCCTGCCGGCCGATATCCGCGACCGCGTGTCGCTGCAGCAGTGGCTGAAATCCAATGCGGACACCGGCCTGCGTTTTGACGAGGCAACATTGCTCCGGCATGCCGGCCTCAGCCTGCCCGAGCAGGACTACCCGGAAACGCTGGGCATGGGCTCTACCCGGATCGCACTGCGCTACCACTTCGAACCCGGCCATCCGGAAGATGGCATCACGGCTGTGGTGCCGCTGCCGCTGCTCAATCAGTTTGATGCCGCACGCGCCAACTGGCTGGTACCCGGCCTGCTGGAGGATGCCATCACCGAGCGACTCAAGGCCTTGCCCAAGTCGCTGCGCCGGCAGATTGTCCCGGTGCCTGACACGGCGCGGCGGCTGCGCGAGACGCTCCCGTTCGCCGAAGGCCGGCTGGAAGCCGTGCTGCGCGACGCATTGCACCGGATGACCGGTGCGCCCTTGCCGGCCACCGTCTGGGAGGATTTCGAGGCCTCGCCCCATCTTCGAATGCGCTTCGAAGTGGTGGGAGATGGTGGCGAACTGCTTGCATCTGGCCGGGATATCGACGCGTTGCGGGACCAGCTCGGCGCCCAGGCGCGCGAGGCCGTGCAAACCCTGCCGGACGATGGCTTCGCCCGCACCGGCCTGACCGACTGGGATGTTGACGACCTGCCGGAGACAGTGGACCTGGACCATGGCGGCGTGCGTTTTTCCGCCGTGCCGACATTGGTCGACCGCGGCCAGTCCGTGGATTTGGAACTGGTCGACGATGCCGACAAGGCCGCACGCTGGCATCGCCAGGGGGTGATCCGCTTGGTCCGCCTGGCCATACCGCAGCAGACCCGGTTTCTGAAACGCGAGCTGGACGATCTGAAACTGCTGGCTGCAGCCCGGCTGCCAGAGCCGCCACCCGCAGCATTGGCGCCGGCCGGCCTGAGCGATCGGCTGCAGCGCGACCCGGAACCCGTGCTGTTCGCCGACCTGCTGGAAACGCTGATCCACCAACGTCTGGATGCCGTGCCACGCAGCCAGTCCGAGTATCAGTCGCTGGTCGAGACCGTCCGCGCACAGGCGGTGGCGGACGGCCTGGCGATCTGGGCACGCGCCGCGCCGGCCTTGCGCCGCTGGGTCGCGCTGAAGAAGCGCCTGAGCCGCAACATCCCCCTGCCCTGGATGCCTGCCGTCAACGACATTCAGGATCAGCTCGACCACCTGGTGTTCACGGGCTGTCTACGATGCCTGCCGGACCCCAGGCACCTCGACCGCTATCTGAAAGCCGTGGAAATGCGGCTGGACAAGCTCGCGCAGGAAGACATCAACCGCGACAAGGAGCGCGCCCGCCCGGTGCAGCGGTACTGGAATCGCTACAAGGAACTGGCCGCGCGGGCCGCCCGCCGCGGAGAACCGACGGAAACGCTGGTGCAGCTGCGCTGGATGGTCGAGGAGTTCCGGGTTCAGGTGTTCGCCCAACCTCTGGGAACGGCGATCAAGGTCTCCGAAAAACGTCTGGACGCGGCGATCTCCGCCCTCTAGCAACCAGCAGCGGCGGGCCGCCAGCCGCTTGACAGGGTGAACACGACGGCAGTAATTGTTCAGGCCATGCAGTGGTTGCTGGACATGCTGGGACGCAAAATTCATCGGGCTGCTCTAACGATCGAGCTCGATGATGGCGCGCGCTACGTGCTGGGCGATGGCGCGCAGCAGGCCGGCATTCGCGCGCGTGATGCCTCGGTGCTCCGGCGCGTTGCGCTCGACCCGAAGATGCGCTTTGGCGAGGCCTATGTGGCGGGGCTCTGGGAGCCTGCCGACTGCGCGCTGATCGATGTGCTCCGCGTGGCCGCGCTCATCCAGCAAGACCTGGAACCTGGCCGCGTGGGACGCGAGATCACCAAGCTGCAGGGCAACCTGCGGCAATGGGACTACGGCCAGCTCAGCCGGCGCAATGTCAGCCACCACTACGATCGCCCGCCAGCGTTTTATGCCAGCTTTCTCGATGCGGACCTGCATTATTCCTGCGCCTATTTTTCCGAGCCCGACATGTCGCTGGAAGCGGCCCAGCAGGCCAAGTGCGCCCACATCGCCCGCAAGCTGGACCTTGAACCGGGTGCCGAGGTGCTGGATATCGGTTGCGGCTTCGGCAGCATGGCCTTGTTTCTTGCCGAGCAGTACAACGCTCGCGTCACCGGCATCACCCTGTCTCAGGCGCAACTCCCCGTTGCCCGTGAACGCGCCCGGGAGCGCGGACTCGACCAGCGGGTGCAGTTCGAGTTGCTGGACTACCGGACCCTGGATCGCGACTTCGATGCCATCGTCAGCATCGGCATGTTTGAGCATGTCGGACGGCCGCAGTTCCGCACGTATTTCGACCAGGTTCGCCGGTGCCTGAAGCCCCATGGCACCGCGCTGATTCACAGCATCGGGCGATTCTCGCCACCAGGGCGGACCAACCCCTGGATCGCGAAGTACATCTTCCCAGGCGGCTATATCCCCGCCCTATCGGAAACCGCCGAGGCGCTGGAACCGCATGGCCTGCTAAGCAACGACATCGAGATCTGGCGCCTGCACTACGCCAAGACACTGGCGGCCTGGCGCGAGCGGTTCGCCGCCGTACGACCGCAATGGGTCGAGACCTACGACGAGGCATTCTGCCGGATGTGGGAGTTCTATCTATGCGGCTCGCAGGCCAGCTTTGAAGCAGGCGACATGATGGTGTTTCACTTGCAGCTCACGCATGATTTGGAGCGCCTGCCGCTGACGCGAAACTACCTCTACGCGCCGGACGAGGCAGCGAGCAAGGCATCCAGCGCCTGACGCATTTCCTCATCTTCCATCGTCACCGTCAGGGTGCCGGTCTCCGTGCCATCGGGCTGTAGCAGCACAACCCAGCCGGTGGAGCGGTTTTCGGCATAAAGCGCTGAGAATCCACGCGCCTTGGCGATCGCCTTGCCCTCCACCCGCGCGGCATCCGTCGTGTAATCCACCCGCATGAACTCGATGCGGTCGCCGTAATCGGCCTGCAACGCAGCCAGCTTCGGTTTCATCAGCTTGCAGTTCAAACACCAGTCGGCATGAAACAGCACCGCCGCGGGCTTGTCCTGTGCCTGAAGTGGCGTCAACGCGCTTGCGAATACGAGCGCGAGGCCCAGCAGTGCGACTGTGAGTAAACGATTCATGGCTTTCCTAACGGGCAAAAGGTGGGTGCAAACGCGGAGCATAGCGGCAGAGGTTGGTCTGCCGCCATGCTCCAGATCGCAGTTCAGCCCGCTTTGCCGCGTCGCCGCAGACCCACGGCAGTCAACAGCCACAGCATCGCCAGCCAGGGCATGGCGCCAGCAGATCCCGTGGGTGACTGAACCTCGTCATCCCCGGTGTCGCCCACAGGCTCCTCTGGCTCTTCCGGATCCTCGGGTTCTTCCGGCTCACCGCCGCCGACGGCGCCCTTCTCGCAGGCATCACCAGAACCATCCGCGTCGGCATCGGCCTGATCGGTGTTGGGTGTGACGGGGCAGTTGTCGACATCGTCCGTCACGGTGTCACCATCGCTGTCCTGCGGGCTGCCATCGCCCGTATCGGCGGTGAGTGCCGCAGTGGAATCGCAATAAATGTACGGGTCCGGGCTGGGGGCGTTGAGGAAGGTCTGACTGTCGACCGTCACCGTGTCCCAATACAGCTTGCGGGTGGCGATCAGGCCATTCTGGAACTCGCAGAAGCCGGCGTCCTTGCCGGTGACGTCGCCGTCGGTAATGCCCAGCAGGCTGAGCGTCTTGCTGATCACCTCGGCCTCATCAGCCGGGGAAATCACCCCCCAGCCGACCTGGACCCAAGCCGCCGGATCGAGGATCGGCGCGGCCAACTCGCCCACACCCAGCGCGGGATCGTAGTCCGCGGCGCCCGGCACCCAGGCCGCCTCTTCGAGGGCACGGCGTAGCTGCCAGTTGGTGATCGTGAGCGGCTGCCCGTCGAGAATACCGGCGGCCATCAAGGGACGACCGTTGCCGATGTAGGCACCACCCAGGTAGTTCAGCGCGCGGCGCGCCTCCAGCAGTATCTTCGACGCGGTGCCGGCCGAACGCGGCGTCGCGAAACTGGTGCCACCGACGCCGTCATCGTAGCCATCCTCGCACTCGGCGCAGTACGGCAGGGTTTGCGTGAAGTCGGCAATGAAGTCCGGGAAGGTGCCGGAGACGATCTGGCGGCCGTTGGAGGAGTCGCCCGGCTCGTTGGCCTGCGTCTCCTCAAAACCGGCGATGCCGACACTCCACCACGGCCCGCAGGTCGAATCCTGGATGGCCGGTGACGGCGAGTTGTCACAGGCGCCGAAGTGCAGCTTGCCCCAGCCGTAGGTCCCCACGAAGCTGTCGGTTAGATGATCGGTGCTCGGGATACTGCCGATGGCGCCATAGCTGGTGGACACGAAGTCGATCGCCGGATGTGTCATCGCGAAGGTTTCGCTGGCATCCGAGATGCCCTCGACAAAGACGAGCACGGCTTCCGGGTTGGCGAACAGCACGGCCGCCGAGGTGCCGACTCCGTGGGTGTCGCTCTCGGTATCCGGAAGATACGGACGGCTGCCGGGACCGAACGTCTTGGCAAGCACATTGGTGCCGACAAACCACACCATGTCGCATATCGAGGCCTGCTCCCACAATCCGCTGTCGACATCGGCCTGGTAGTCAGCCGCGAAGTCGCCGGTCCGCGTGAGGTTGATGGCGCAGTCCGGCTCGATACCAAAATCCTGAAGTACCGGCAGGCTGACCGCCGTCGGCTCGGCGCCAATCGGGTAGATCGGGCTGCCTGCGTGGTAGAACGCGTGGTAGGGATTCACCCCGGAGTCGATAACACTGACGACCGTGCGCGGCACGTCGGTTAGCGGCAGATCATCCGGGTAGCCCGTCCCGGATGCGTTGGGACCGTCTCCGGCCCCACCGCCGGAACCTCCGCCGCCAAGCCCGATCAGCTCGACCGTACCCGCATAGCTATTGAGCAACACCGTGTACGGCAGGATCACGACCGTGTAGTCGTTGGTGCCGGCCAGTGCAGGAATCTCCGTGGATTCGGAACCGGAGGCCGTGGCCGAAGCACCGACCTCCGTGCCGCTGGCATCATTCACATACAAATCGTAGTCGCCGGTCATATCGTCGAATTCCGCCACGATCGATACCCGGATCTTGAGATTCGGGTAGGTCGCGAGCACATCCGAAGGCAGGTCGACCGTGAGCGCGAACTCGTCGCAGTCCACCGTGCCGGTGATGCACACGCCGGTGACGTTGGCGGCGGCGTCGGTGGTGCCACTGAACTCCAGCACCGGCGTGTCCAGCGACAGGGTGCCGGCGGCAGGCGTGGTTTCGAACGCAGAGACCGATGCTGCGGCGAGCAGCCAGGTGACCATCCCCAGGAAGGCCAGATTCAGTTGGTGCAGTTTGATCATGTTGACGTCCAGCAATACGCGTTTCGCCCTGTCCTTGGGCAACCGTGCAATCCTTGGCGTCAGAAAATAGAGAACGGCAGGGGCATAGCAAATTCCGTACCACAAGGCTCAAACTACGTTGAGTGCCGGGTCACTCTGCGTGGACGCCGATAAAGGGGGGCATCCCTCGCGACCGCCGGCAGCGGGTTTTGCTTACGCCCATCGATCAGTAAAAGGCTTGGATCCCGGTCTGCGCGCGCCCGAGAATCAGCGCGTGTACATCATGCGTGCCTTCGTAGGTGTTCACGGTCTCCAGGTTCATCAAATGCCGGATCACGTGATACTCGTCGACGATGCCGTTACCGCCGTGGATGTCCCGGGCCAGACGGGCAATGTCCAAGGCCTTGCCGGTGGCATTGCGCTTGGCCAGCGAGATCATCTCCGCGGCAGCCTGACCGGCGTCGAGCAACCGGCCCAGACGCAACGACAGCTGCAGCCCCAGTGCGATCTCGGTCTGCATGTCGGCGAGCTTTTTCTGCACCAGCTGCGTGCCGGCCAGTGGTTTGCCGAACTGCCTGCGGTCCAGCGCGTACTGCCGTGCTGCATGCCAACAGGCTTCCGCCGCACCCATGGCGCCCCAGCTAATGCCGTAGCGGGCCTTGTTGAGACAGGAGAAGGGCCCCTTGAGCCCGCTCACGCCCGGCAGGACGGATTCGGCACCGACGCGAACATCATCCAGCACGATCTGGCCGGTGATGGAGGCACGCATGCTGAACTTGCCTTCGATGGTCGGGGTGCTCAGGCCGGCAGCACCGCGCTCGATCAGGAATCCGCGAATGCGGTCGTCCGCATCTTTGGCCCAGACCAGCAGCACGTCGGCAATCGGCGCATTGGTGATCCAGGTCTTAGCGCCGCTAAGCCGCCAGCCGTCACCATCCGGTCTTGCGCGGGTGGTCATGCCCCCGGGGTCGGAGCCGTGATCCGGCTCGGTCAACCCGAAACAGCCGACCGCCTCGCCGCTCGCCAATCGCGGCAACCAGTGCTGGCGCTGCGACTCCGAACCGAAGGCGTGGATCGGGTACATCACCAGACTGCTCTGCACCGACAAGGCCGATCGATAGCCGGAATCCACCGCCTCGATCTCGCGGGCCGCGAGGCCATACGCCACATGCGAACCGCCAGGACATCCGGGGCCATCAAGCGATAAACCCAACATGCCCAGCCCGCCCATCTCGCGCAGGATCTCGCGGTCGAACTCGGCGTGGCGAAATGCCTGGACCACACGCGGCATCAACTGATCGCGGGCGTAAGCCCGAACCGCGTCGCGCATGGCCCGTTCATCCGCCTCCAGCTGGTCCTCCAGCCTGAGCGGATCACTCCAGTCGAAAGCGGCCGGCATCAGCCGAGCATGCCCTCGACCTTGTCGATGTACTGCTGCTTGGCGGTGTCGCTGTCGGTGCCCTTCTTCTTCGCCCAGGCGTCGTATTTCGCACGCCCCACCATGTCCAGCATGCCGGGGCGCTTGCCGGACACGTCCCCGGCCGAACCCTGCTTGAACAAGGCGTAGAGTTCGAGCAGGTCATCGTTGCTGGGACGCTCGGTCAGCGTCTTGACGTCTTTCTGAGCTTGTTCAAACGCGGCGTTTAGATCAGACATGGAAATGGGGTGTCCCGTGAAAAAGATTGGCCGCCGATCATCGCATAGCCGCCTGCCCGGAACACTGACCGCCGTGCCGCACTCGACGGTTCTGGCTGGCTAAAGCTTGCCGAAAAACGGTTCCGAGCCGCCACGGGTCAGCGGCCAGGCGTAGCCCAGTTCCAGCGTAAGATCGACGAAGGTCTGGATCCGCCAACGCAGGCCGATGCCGGCATCGGCCTGGGTGTGGCTGAACGTCAGGTCGTCGAAATCCTCGTAGGTCCGTCCCAGATCCATGACAACCAGGCCGCGCACCGGCTTGTAGCCGAACAGTGGGCGCTGGTATTCCAGACTCAAGCGCCAGTAGGCGTCGCCTTCAAACTCTTCCTTGTCGAAGCCTCGCAAATTGCTGCCCCCACCCAGCCCGTAAGCATCAAAGTCGCGGGGGCCGCCGTGGTAGGAACCGACATCCGCGAGGATCCGCAATGTCTGGTGCGGCACATCCCACAGCGGTATGGCGCGGAAATAGCTTAGCCGCAGGTCGATGTAATCGTAGTCCGAAGCAATGTCTTCGCTGGCAGCCTCGACACGCCAGCCGAACTGCCAGCCTGCCTGGCTGTAGAGCCGATCGTCGATCTGCTCGTAACGCCCCTGGATCACCGCCGCCGTCGCCATGCCGTTCTCCAACGGCGCTTCGGTGCCTCGCAGCGTCTCGTTCTGCCATAACAAGCCACCGCCAATACGCCAGCCCTGGCTGCCGTGGCCAGGCGTCAGCCGGCGTAACGCCAGCACGCTGAAGCGCGAGTAGTCTTCCTTGTAGTTGATGATCTCCCCGGCAGCGTCCTCTTCCTCTATCGGCGTGATGTCGTGGGAGACACCCAGGCCAACATCGATTGCAGAGTCCCAGGCGTAGGGCGCGAAATAGTCGAACTCGAACTCAGTGGCATCGCCGCGGTCATCCTCAGCGTTCTCCTGGCGGGAGACCAGCGCTTCGAGTTGGTGGTTGAGCCCGCCCAGGTTCGACCAGTCGAGCTTGAAGCCGAAGGCGAACTCGCGATCGCTGTTGTAGTCCAGCCGCGGATACGGCAGCAGGTACCACTTCTCGACCACGGTGAACACCAGCGCCACACCACCATCGACGGGCACCTGGTCGACAATCACCTGCTTGAACAGGCCGATATTCTGGATCGCCTGACGGCTGTCCTTGATGTCGTTGGGGCGGGCGGGGTCGCCGACCTCGATGCGCATTTCGCGGTCCATGACCTTGCGCTTGGTGACGGTGTTGCCCTTGAACAGGATCTCGCGAACGATCGGATAACGTTCAGGCAGCGGCTCCAGTTCGGCGGGCTGGACCGGCTCCACAGCTTCGGCGCACCCGAGCAGCGGACTCAAGACGAGCACCAGCCCGATCAGCCACTTCACGGCTCCGCCAGTCGCAAGATGGCTTCGATGGTCCAGCTCGGTTGCTCCCACAACACAAAGTGTCCTGCGTTCTCGATGCGATGAATGGTGACGGATTCAGCCGCCAGCCTGGATTCCGCGAAATCGGCCGTCGAAGGGCGCACCAGCGAATCTTCCATGCCCTGAATCAGCACAATGGGAAGCCGGGGCACCGTCCAGCCTGACCACAATGCCTGCAACTGTTGCTGCAATACCAGCACCTCGACATTGGCTTTGGCGAGCGGATCAGGAACGACAGCACGGATCACGGGCCATGACGCCACGCGGTTAAACCAGCGCGGCGCTTCCACCGCGGGGTCCAACGAGGCTGCGACCAGCACAATCCCGGCGATGCGATCCGGGGCATCACGCGCCAGTTGCATCGCGAGCGACCCACCCAGGCTATGGCCCACGAGAATCATCGGCGGCAGATCGGCGAACGCTTCGGCGAGTAATTCCGCCTGCCTGGACAGGCTGGGCTCCACGCCCCCTTCGGCCGATTCACCAAAGCCGGGACGATCCACCGCAATGCGATGCAACCCGGCCAGTTCCGGCGCATTCAAATAGTCGGCGTAGGCCTGCCAGTTGCCGGGCGTGCCGTGAATGAACAGCACCGGCGAAGCTGCCTCATCACCGACCTCGACCCAATGGATGCTGCGGCCATCGACCCGCACGGCCTGCTCGCGAGCACCCGGCACCAAATCTTGTACCCGACCCGTTTCATAAGGCGGGCCCAGGCAGGCGGCGAGCAGCGGCAGACACAACAGGCCCGAACACCAACCCCGCAAACGCCTCGCCCACGCGCAAACCATCACCGGACCCGCTCGCATTGCGCTCAACCCCCGGCAGGAAGAACCGCCCCGCACCGCTCCCAGGTCTCGAAGCTGTAGGCGTGGACATGACGCGCGTCCGGCGCGTGGTGATCGCGTTGTACGCACCGCCAATCCGGCTCACCAAATGCCGGGAACCGGGTGTCACCGACAACGCGGGTGTGCACACGGGTGAACTCAATGACCGAGATCTGCGGCCAGAACAACCGGTAAACCTCACCGCCGCCGACGAGCATCAAGGCCGAAGCATCGGCGGCCGCGGACAACGCGGCGTCAACCGTCTGCACAACGGTGACACCCTCGACGCGCCAGTCCGGCTGCCGGGTCAGCACGAGATTCTGACGCCCCGGTAGCGGACGACCGATGGACTCGTAGGTCTTGCGTCCCATCAGGATGGGATGGCCCAGCGTCACCGCCTTGAAATGCTTCAGATCATTCGGCAAGCGCCAGGGCAGATCGCCGTCGACGCCGATGACGTTGTTCTCGTCGGCCGCAACCACCGCGACCAGCTTCAAATCGAGACCTGCGCCCTGAACAGTGACGCCACCATTTAATTTCTCCGGTTGTGAGCATGCGACTCTCATGGAACTGGACGCCTGCCGCAACCCCACCCGGCCTCCAATCTATGGCAAAGCACTATCCGATCACTGTCACGAACGAAAGCCGGAGCAGCCGAGTTCAAAGCCTGGGATCGCGTTCGCGAGGGCCGGCCGTCTGAATCGCCATGGCATTACTAGACATCTCCGAGCCATACTGGATGGCAACTTAGGAGACGATCATGTCATACCAAATAACAGGTCGATTTTTGTCTCGGGCGTTACTTTCCATGGTTGCGCTTTTCGGCATTTCTGGCTGCTCAGATGGAGAGCCGCAAGCTGGCCACGTGCCCAGCCCGGACGTGAGCCGTTTCCCCCAATGTGGTTCTACCGACAAAGAACCATTCACCGGCTCCGCTCCGCCCGCTACGACAATCGCGATCAACGAGCAGTTACCAGCAGGGTTGGATGTTCAGTGCTACGACGAGATCGTGTTCGATGCGGAGGGTGACAGCGTCACGCTGGTTCATCTCGTGTATGGAGAAATCCGCGGGGACGGACTCGCGGACTACTCGGCGTCCGACCTTTGCGCGTTGGTCAGTTCTGACACCTCCGCGCTTTACGCAACACTCTATTACGATGACAGCGAGCGGCCGGTGCAGGTGACTGCGACCTGCAAGGACAGCGTGGCACCTGACAGTAATCTGGAATCCGCATCAGTCGAGTGCCGGGCGCAAATCCCCGGAAGAACGCATCCCGTGACCGAAACCGACGAGTGGGCTAACTTCGTACAGGATCAGGAGACGCCATACCAACGCTACAGCTTCTGCTTCTCGTCAACGAGGCCCCCGTCATTCGAAAAATGACGTCACATGTCGGTTGCGCGACCTCCGACCAGTGTAGGTCTAACCCGGACCACCGCCACGAGCTTCAAATCGAGACCTGCGCCTTGATGTGCGGATGGCTTTGGTAACCCTCTAGCGTGAAGTGCTCGAAGCGGAAGTCTTCGATGTTCGAAATCGAAGCCTCAAGGCGCATCGTCGGCAGCGGGTACGGCTCACGGGTCAATTGTAGCTGGGCCTGATCCAGGTGATTGAGATACAGGTGGGCATCCCCCAGCGTGTGGACGAAATCCCCCGGCTCGTAGCCGCAGACCTGGGCCAGCATCAGCGTCAGCAGCGCATAGGAGGCGATGTTGAACGGCACGCCGAGGAATATGTCCGCGCTGCGCTGGTAGAGCTGGCAGGAGAGCTTGCCGTCGGCCACATAGAACTGGAACAGGCAGTGGCAGGGTGGCAGCGCCTGCAACCCGGCCTCGGCGTTCTCCACCGGTGACTTGCTCGGGTCCGGTAGCACGGTCGGGTTCCACGCCGACAGCACATGCCGCCGCGAGTCGGGGTTGGTCTTGAGGTTCTGCACCAGCTCGGCGAGCTGATCGACGACGACACCGTTGGGCCCCTCCCAGGCCCGCCACTGCTTGCCGTAAACCGGGCCAAGATCACCGGATTCGGTCGCCCATTCGTCCCAGATCGACACGCCGTTGGCCTTGAGATAGGCCGTGTTGGTCTCGCCGGCGATGAACCACAGCAACTCGTGGATGATCGAGCGCAGATGCAGCTTCTTGGTCGTCAGCATGGGAAAGCCCTGCGACAAATCGAAGCGCATCTGATACCCGAACACCGAGCGGGTGCCCGTGCCGGTGCGATCACTCTTTTCGGTGCCGTGGTCCAGCACGTGCTGCATCAGGTCGAGGTATTGCTTCATCAGGTTTTGGCGAGCGGTCGATCGTAGATTTTGCGGGTATAGGCGATAACCAGCAAAACGATGCCGGCGACGGCCATCGGCGCCGACAGCACCTGCCCCATGGTCAACCAGCCCCAGGCGAGGTAGCCGATATGTGCATCCGGCTCGCGGACGAACTCCACCAGCGAGCGGAACAACGCGTACAGCAGCAGGAACAGCCCAGATGCCGCCATGCGGGGTTTCGGGCGCGCCGTGAAGAACCAGAGAATCGCGAGCAGCAGCAGGCCTTCCAGTCCGGCTTCGTAAAGCTGTGACGGATGCCGGGGAATGTCGCCGGCCGCCGGGCTGTGAAAGACCATGCCCCACGGCAGATCCGTTGGCCCGCCCCATAGCTCGCCATTGATGAAGTTGCCGATCCGTCCGCAGAACAACCCGGCCGGAGCGAGCACCACGACCATGTCGCCCACTTCCCAAAAGGCTTTCTGTGTTTTTCGGGCGAAAAACATCAGGCAGACGATCACCCCGATCAGGCCGCCATGGAAACTCATGCCGCCCTGCCAGACCTTGTAGATCATGGTGGGATCGGCCAGAAATGCTTCGAAGTTGTAGAAGAACACGCTGCCGAGGCGCCCGCCGAGAATGATCCCCAGCACCGCGTAGAACAGCAGGTCCGAGATCTGATCCTTGTTCCACGGCCAGTCTGCCTGGCGCGCGCGGTACCGCCCCAGGGCCCAGGCCAGCGTGAATCCGACCAAGTACGACAGACCGTACCAGTGCACCTTGATCGGCCCGAGCGCTATGGCGACCGGATCAAAATTGGGATGAACGAGCATGATGGGCTTCCCTGTAATGTTCGGACATTGTAGTGCCCCGCGTGACAGGACCGTGGCGGAGTTCTACCCCTCGACCGCACACAAAAACGCTTTGAGGTACTCGGTTTCCGGTATGGCCGGATGCACGGGATGATCCATCCCGGCGCCGCGCTGAGCCAGAACCACCAACTTGCGCCCGGCTTCCGCGGCGGCCTTGCGCAGGGCGCCACGCATCGCGTCGGCCGATAAATGGTGCGAGCAGGACGCCGCCAGCAACAGACCGCCGGGCGCCAGCACCTGCATCGCCAGGCTGTTGAGTTGCTGGTAGTGGTGCGTACCCGCCGCGATGTCTTTCTTGCGTTTGATCAGCGCCGGCGGATCGACGATGGCCAGATCGAAGCGCGCCTGTTCGGTCTGCAGTTGCTGCAGCACCGCTTTCGCATCCCCGGCTCGGGTCTCCACGGCAACACCGTTGCGCTGGGCGTTCGCTTGCGCCAGCTCCAGAGCTGCTTCAGAGGCATCCACGCAGGTCACGGATTGCGCGCCGGCGACGGCCGCGGTGACACCAAAGCCACCGATGTAACTGAACACATCCAGCACTCGCTGGCCCGGTGCCAGCTGTGCAACCAGTTGGCGATTGTCGCGCTGGTCAAAGTACCAGCCGGTCTTCTGGCCAGATTTCAGCGATGCGGCGAAGGTCCGCCCGGCTTCCGGCACGATGATCTCGTCCGGGATTACGCCGACCTCGCGGGTCTCGGGCTCCAGTCCTTCCAAGGCGCGCACCGGCGCATCGCAGCGCCAGTAGATTCCTGCGGGCGACAACGTCTCCTGCAACGCCGCCTCGACGGCATCGCGCAGGGCATCGATCCCGGCGGTCGTGCTCTGCGCCACCAGCACATCGCCATAGCGGTCGACCACCAGCCCGGGAACACCGTCGGACTCGCCGAACAGCAGCCGGTAGTAGCCCCCCGGATAGACGCGCTCGCGCAGGCGCAGGGCCTGCCGAAACCGTTCGGCAAACCAGGACTGATCGATGGTCGCCTTGGCATTGCGCGTCAACACGCGCGCGCAGATCAACGACGCCGGGTTGACGTACACCAACCCCAACGGCTTGCCGCGCGCATCCTCCAGCCTCGCCAGCGAACCGGGCTTGAAGCCGGTCAGCGGCGTGCGTGCAACGTCAACTTCGTTGGCGAACACCCAGAGGTGTCCGATCCGCAGACGGCGATCGGTATGCGGTTTGAGGCGCAGACTTGGTGGTTGGGACATCGTGGGTACTCGGCTGCGCCGCTCGGAGAGTGACCGCGGATCATACCGGCACCGTCGATTCGGTTTCTGCGTTAGCGTCAGATCAGGGCCTACACCATCCACACAACGCCGGCATCCAGTTCGGATTCGCCTTGGGAAGCTCTGCTTTCATCAGCGCTTCCCGAGCTTCGCGCGCGTGGTTTCAATGCGCTCACGTGTGAGCACGGTACGGGCATGCTCCGGTCCCAGCGTGGCATCCAACCGTCCCGCTGCGCGTTCCAGCACCTGCAGCCCTTCCGCCTCGCGCCCCGACCGCACCAGACACCAACCCTGATTGCCCTCGAAAACCCCAAACAGAGGATGTGACTCGCCAATTTCGCCCACGGCGCGTTCCATCAATTCGGCAAAAGCCTGGTTGGCGTCGTCATAGCGGCCCGCGCCCATCAGCAGATAGGCCAGATTGTTGATCGGCGCCAGAACCTGGACGTGCGCCGCTCCGATCTCCGGTTGCAGACGAATAATCGTGCGTAGCGTGGCCTCGGCTTCGTCGACCTGACCAAGCTCTTCCAGGCTGTAGGCCTGTGAGTTCAATGCCGCCAGGGTCCGGATATTCGCCAGGCCCAGTTCTGCTTCGTAGGCCTTGCGCGCCGCCGTGGCCAATGCGAGGGACTCCTCGTACTGCTTCTTCTTGCCAAGAACCGCCGACAGATTGAGTTGATTGTCTGCAATTGCGTAGTGGCCGGGCGGATAAACCGATTCCGCAACGGCCAGCTGTTGCCGCAGCACCGACTCGGCCGCATCAAGCTGCCCGTCGAGTTCCAGAAATGTCCCGAGCAGATTGAAGGCTGTCTGGGTCTCGGGGTGTGGCGCGCCGAGCTTGGCCTTGATCACCTCGACCAGCTGTTCCAGCAAAGCGATGCCGTCGGCGTACTCGCCGGCATCGCGCCAGGCCACCGCCAGTGAGTAGCTGGCATCCATGGTCAGCTCATCGGATTCACCGAGCAGGGCCGTCGCACGTCGTTGCGTTGCCACGCCTAACGCGACCGCTTCGTCGAGTTGACCTTCGCCGGTGAGCGCACGCGTCCGGAGCACCGCAGCGCTGATCGCCTGGCGTGAATTCTGGTCGGCGCCGAGCAAGGGATGCTGCAGGGCATCACGCGCCGAGCGGTATTCCCCAGCGGCCTCCAGCGCACTTGCTAAATCGATGCGTGCATCCAACGCTGCATCACTGCCAGGGCCATCAGCGGTCTCAATGGACTCAAGCACCGAGCGCAACAAGTCCACGCCCCGGCCCGGTTCCCCGAGACGCGCGCGTGTTCGCCCGATCAGTCGCTGCAGCGACCAACGCACCCGTTCCGGCAATGCAGATCGCGCTTGCAGGTCCAGCTCAGCTGCATCGATCACATCCAGCACGCGCACATCCTTGCCCAGCGCATTCGCCGGATCGACGGCCACCAGCATGTCGCTAAGAAATGCATTGATGGCCGCGGTTTCCGAGGCACGTGTATCGGCCAAAGCCCTGGCGCGAGCTTCGGAAACGGCAAACTGGGCGGCCACCAGCCCCGCCACGATAACGGCGGCAATGGCAGCGATGGCGATTGTTGACAAGGCCCGGTGTCGCCGCACAAACCGCCCGACGACATAGCGAATCGTCGGCGGGCGCGCGGTGATCGGCTGGTGCGTCAGATACCGTTCCAGGTCATTGGCGAACTCGTCAGCGGATGCATAGCGCTGATCGGCATCGAAGCCCATGGCCTTCATGACAACGGTTTCGAGATCGCCACGTGCCGCCTCACAGTGCGACGACAGCCGCTGGGGTGAGCCGCGTTGCAAGCGCTCCAGCGCCCCCGCGAGACTATGGCTCGGCAGGTCGGGGTAAGGCAGTGCGCCAGCGAAGAGCTCGTAGGCGATCACCCCGAGGGCGTAGACATCGCAGCGCGCGTCGATGGCATGGTCGTCTCCGACCATCTGCTCGAAACTCATGTACGGCAGGGTGCCGAGCACCTCGCCGACCCGTGTCATTTGGGTGCCTCCGTCATCGGCCACATGCGCGACGCCAAAATCCAGCACCTTCGGAGTGCCGTCTTTCCCCACCAGGATGTTGGCCGGCTTGAGATCGCGATGGACCACACCCTTGAGATGCGCCGCATGCACCGCACGGGCAATGGTCACGATTAGGCGGACCTGTTGCGGCAGGGTCATGTCACCTGCGGCCTCACGCAGATCTCGGCCAGCGACATATTCCATCGCGAAATAGGCGATGGAGCCCGCCGGCCCATCAGAGACTCCGGCATCGTAAAGCCTGGCAATGCCAGGGTGCTCCAGCGCGCCGAGCACCCGGATCTCCCGCGAGAAGCGCCGACCAAACTCGGGCACGGTGGATTTGAGCACCTTCAGCGCCACAAGCCGATCGGATGCTTGTTGCTGTGCGAGGTACACCCGCCCCATGGCCCCTTCACCCAACACACGCACGATGTTGAAAGTCCCGATCGTGTTCGGAATGCGTGGTTCACTCATGGCGCGTGTTCTCCCCTTCCCGGTCGCCAGCACGGTCCGGTCGAGCGCTGGTGGCCTGTATTCTGGCAGACCCCGTTTTCGAACCAAGTTTGCCCATGCTCAGCCGTGACGATTTTCTTCATGTGGTTCGCCACACGCCCCTGGTGTCCATCGACCTGCTGATCGAACACAACGGGCGGCTGCTGATGGGTCAGCGGGTCAACGAACCGGCGCGCGGCACCTGGTTCGTGCCCGGTGGTCGGATCAACAAGGACGAGACCCTGGAGACCGCCTATGCACGCCTATGCGATGCAGAACTCGGCGTGCGAGGCCAACTGGAACAGGCTCGACTGGTCGGGGCGTTCACACACCTCTACGACACGAATTTTGCCGCCGAACCAGGCATCAGCACCCATTACGTCGTGCTGGCGTACAAGCTCCCGACCGGGCTAGTGACCCCGGATGCACTGCATTCGCTGCCGCCGGATCAGCACGCTGCCTATGCCTGGATCGGGCCGGCCGATGGCGCGTATGCGGCGCACCCCAACTCCACCGCCTATTTTTCGGCGCTAGGCCTCACTCCTTGAGGCGATAGCCGGTCCAGAAGATCCAGTAGATTCCGACCAGGCAGGCCAGCAAGAAGCCGAGAATCGCGATGATGCTGACCTCAACGGCAACATCTGCAACGCCGTAGAAACTCCACCGAAACGCGCTGATCAGGTAAACCACGGGATTGAACAGCGTGATGGTCTGCCAGAGCGGCGGCAGCATGTTGATGGAGTAGAAACTGCCGCCCAGAAAGGTGAGCGGAGTGACCAGCATCATCGGCACGATCTGCAGTTTCTCGAAGCCGTCGGCCCAGATGCCGATGATGAACCCGAACAGGCTGAACGTGAGCGCCGTAGTGACCAGAAACGTGAGCATCCAGACCGGGTGGGCGATGTGATAGTCGACGAACAGCCGTGCGGTGAGCAGGATTAGCACGCCGAGAATCACCGATTTGGAGGCCGCCGCACCGACATAGCCCATGACGATCTCCATCGGTGAAACGGGCGCCGACAGCACTTCGTAGATCGTCCCGGAGAAGCGGGGAAAATAGATCCCGAACGAGGCATTGGAAATACTCTCGTTCAAAAGCGACAGCATGATCAGACCCGGAATGATGAACGCGCCGTAGCTGATGCCGTCGATCTCGACCATGCGCGAGCCAATCGCCGACCCGAAGACCACAAAGTAAAGCGAGGTCGAGATCACCGGCGAGGCGATGGATTGCATCAGCGTGCGGCGGGTACGCGCCATCTCGAAACCGTAGATCGCCCGTATCGCATGCCAGTTCATGCGGCCTCCTCGTGCACGAGGCTGACGAAGATATCCTCCAGCGACGACTGCCGGGACTGCAGGTCGGTGAACTCGATCCCGTGCTCGCCGAGCTGACGCAGCAAGGCCGCGACGCTGCCCTGTTCGCTGTGCGAATCGTAGGTGTAGGTCAGGCGGTAGCCATCGTCCGACAGCCCCAGACCGGGCTGCGCGATGGCCGCCGGCAGGGTCGCTAGCCGCTCGCTCAGTTGCAGTCGCAATTCCTTCTGCCCCAGCTTGTCCATGAGCGCGGTCTTGTCCTCAACCAGGATCAACTCACCCCTGCGAATCACGCCGATGCGGTCGGCCATGGCCTCGGCTTCCTCGATGTAGTGCGTGGTCAGGATGATGGTCACCCCCGCTTCGCGCAGACCGCTGACCATCGCCCACATGTCGCGACGAAGCTCCACGTCGACCCCGGCGGTCGGCTCATCGAGGAACAGAATCTGCGGCTCGTGTGACAGCGCCTTGGCGATCATCACTCGCCGCTTCATGCCGCCGGACAGCTCCAGGATGCGACTGTCGCGCTTATCCCAAAGCGACAGATCACGCAGGACTTTTTCGATATGGGCATCGTTGCGAGGCTTGCCAAACAGGCCGCGACTGAAGCTCACGGTGTTCCAGACCGATTCGAACGCATCGGTGGTCAGTTCCTGCGGCACCAGGCCGATCTTCGCGCGCGCCGCACGGTAGTCCGTGATGATGTCGTGCCCATCGGCCAACACCTGACCCGAACTGGGCGTGACAATGCCGCAGACGATGCTGATCAGCGTCGTCTTGCCCGCGCCGTTGGGGCCGAGCAGCGCAAAGATCTCACCCTGTCGAATACTCAGATCGACGTTGCGCAGCGCCTCGAAGCCGCCGCGATAAACCTTGTTCAACCCGTTGACTTCGATAATGCCTGTCACGCTCGCACCCGCGCCGAATTAAGGGCGACGATTCTGCCACTGTGGCGCGGCACTGGCGCGACATCATCGGCAACGGCATATGAATACGCCCCAGCCAGATCGCTGAGGCGCGTGTCCTGCGTTCCGCCCGTTGGGCTACTGGCCGAGCATGGCCGATTTCAAATCATCCTGCGCCGGCTGCTCGCCGAGCCAGATCTTGATCAATGCAGACTGCATCTGCGCGCCGTCCACCGTGTCCAGAAGTTCGCCGTCCAGCGATACTTCGGTCTGGTCGTCGGTGAAGCTGAGGTCCAGCCGGTCCCCTTTGCTCAGAGAGCCGACTTCGGCGAACAGTTGGTCGAGTTCATCGATTTTCGGTCCGAGGCTTTGCATGTCCTCGTTATCCAGGTTGTTCTCCAGGCCCTCATGAAACGCCTCCATGAAGGTGTCCGCATCGAGGTCGCGTTTCATGAACAGGCTGATACGGCGGGTTTGATCCGAGTCGATGATCGAATCCGCGCTGCTGGACCTTTCCGGCAGATAAAGTCCGGCGACATAAACGTTCGCGAGCACGTATTTGGTGCGCAGTCCGGCGCCGTTGAGCACCAGCTCCTGCCCGGAAACATCTGCGGTTTCGGGGACATCGACACCGGAGACGGTGAGGGCGGATGCGCCGCCTGCGAAGGCCGCCAGGGTAAGCGTCAGCGTGAGTTTGTTCATGGTCGTTCCTCCGACGTGAACCCTCCCGCGGCCTGCCATGGTTTCGATTTTGACGGCAGCACCGTTCCGCTATGTCGCTTGGACGGCCTCCAGGCGACAGGGTTCCGCGAGCCGGCAAGCTGGCGCCCGATCAACCGGGCCGGCGCCCCGGAGGTCCATGCCGCTCCCGAGGCCCATCCTGCGCCGGTTGCCGATCAGATTCGGGGAACGGCGCCTCTTCATCCGCGCTTTCGAAATCCGCCTTGAGCGCTTCGACAAAAGCATTGCGGACGATCGAGATCACGGCCGCCAAGGCGCGTCCTCGGGGCGCATCGATCTTTCCAGTGATGGGGGCCCGCAATGCGAACTGATCTTCCTGCTGGTTGGTCAACAGCGTCAGCACACCGGTTAGCACCCCCTCCCAGCCGAGCAACACCGGGTTATCGTCGTCCCGCTCCACGTCCTGGGTCCAGCTCACCACATCAAGATCGCGGAGCAGCAGCTTTCCGTAGCCATCCAGAACCCGATCGCGGGCAGCCAGCTCAACGACGAGATCGGCCTGCCCTTTTTCAACATCAATACCCGCATAGGCTCGCAACAGGTCATCCAGTCGGACGAGCGCGGCGTCACGCACGCGCAGGTCCAATTCAAACGCGGCCATCTCGCCCAACGGATCAAACTGCATCGCCAGTTCAAGCGGCGCACCGTCCAGCACCCGGGCCGTCGCATCCAGATTCGCAACCTGGATACCGTCGCGGCGGTCCGCGTTCGAGAGATTGGTGACCGTCGCAGCCAGGTCCGTCAGGTAGACATCCACTTCAGGGTCGGCCTCGAAGTTGCGAAAATGCACCGAGCCCTCGTATACCCGAACGGCATTCAGGCGGATTGGCAATAAGGCCTGTAGCTGCTCGCGCCAGTCCACGCCCTGCCCGGCCTGGTCCTGATCCGACGACGGCGCATGCACGAAATTGATTTGCGGGCTTTGAAACTCGACCTCGGCGGCCACAGCACCCTTGAACAGCGCGGCCCAGGAGACGGCGAGGTCGATCCGCGGAGCGGAAACCAGCGGCACCTGTTCATCACCGGCATCGGTCTGACGGATGACCAGACCGTTGATTCGATACGCGCCACGCCACAACGCGAGGTCCACATCCCGAACTTGGCCGTGGTAGCCACCCAGTTCCGCGAGTTGCTGATTGATGGCGCGCGTCACCCAAACGGGCAGATAAGCGCGCAGGGCGATCACCGCGACGATGAGCGCCGCGAGGGCCATCAGCCATCCTGTTCTGCGTTGGGTCATCCATACCCGCCGTTGTCGTCGCGGAATCAATGGGTATCGCGTCTTGCGAGTCCCGTACAAGTCGGACCCTGTGAGGTCTGACGGAGTTCGCCACGAGCGCAGCGAAGTCGGGAACCGTGATCAAATGCCCGCCATGGGCACCACAGAATTCGATGAATCGCCCGGGTAGAGCGCCTGATGAAAATCGACACGCTGAACTGGACCCCACCGCTGCCAGCGTCGCCGCTGGCCCGACCTGTACTCCACCTGGATCTGTCCGAGACTAATCCGGCGCTGAAACGAGTCCCGGTGGACGATCCGGTGACCTTTGGTCAGTGGATTCGGGCACAGGTGGCGGCCTCGGGCTGCGACTGGGCCCTGGGCGGCTACGCGGAGGATCGTGCGATTTACTCGATGAGCCCGGTGTTCGCCGACGGTGACGCCACGCGCTCGATCCATCTCGGCGTGGATTTCTGGCTACCCGCCGGCACCGAGGTCTACGCGGCGCGAGGAGGCGTGGTCCACAGCACCGGCGACAACGCGCGGTTCGGCGATTACGGCCCGACCATCATCCTTGGGCATGAGGCCGACGGCGACTCCATGTACAGCCTGTACGGACACCTGGCCCGACCATCGCTACAGCTGACGCAGCCGGGCCAACCCGTCGAAGCTGGGCAGCTCATCGGCTGGCTGGGCTCGCCGGACGAGAATGTCGGGTGGCCGCCGCACCTTCATTTTCAGATCATCGCAGACATCGGCGACCATGCCGGCGACTTTCCCGGCGTCTGCCATGCCGACGAAGCTGCGGACTGGTTAAGCCGCTGCCCGGACCCGATGGATCTGGTGCGAACCTGGTGTCCGCAGCTTCGCCCGGTCACTCAGCCAGGAAAGGCCTGACCGAAATTCTGCTCGTAGCGGGCGGCAAAGTCGGCCGCGTCGATCTGGTAGTTCTGCGGACCGTTTTGCGCGATCTTGATGGCGCCCATCAGCGATGCGATCCGCCCGGTCGTCGGCCAGTCATAGCCCTTTTGCAGACCATAAAGCAGCCCGCCCCGGTAGGCATCGCCGCATCCGGTGGGATCGACGACCGCATCCGCCTGCGCACAGGGAATGTGCAGCATCTGTCCGCCGGTGTAGATCTCAGAGCCCTTGGCGCCGCGGGTCACGATCAGCGCCTCGACATGCTCGGCGATCTCGGCCGGCTGCCAGCCCGTGCGCTCGGTCATCACCGCCTGCTCGTAGTCGTTGACGGCGACATGGGTCGCCTGTTCGATGAAACGCTTGAGGTCATCGCCATCAAACATCGGCAGACCCTGGCCCGGATCGAAGATGAACGGCACGCCGGCCTCGGCGAACTGGGTGGCGTGCTGGATCATGCCGTCGCGGCCATCCGGCGCGACGATACCCAGCGTAGCCTCGGCCGGAATCGCCTGTTCGTGGGCAAAGTTCATCGCCCCGGGATGAAAGGCGGTGATCTGGTTGTCATCCAGGTCGGTGGTAATAAAGGCCTGGGCCGTGAACGCATCCGGCACCGATTTCACATAGGTCTGGTCGATACCCAGCGTGGTGAGGCGTTCGGTGTACGGCCCGAAATCCATGCCTACAGTGCCCATGGGCTTGCCGTCACCACCGAGTTGTCCCAGCGCGTAAGCAATGTTGGCGGCACAGCCACCGAACTGCTTGCGCATCTCCGGCACGAGGAAGGCCACGTTCAGCGCATGCACGCGTTCCGGCAGAATCTCTTCACTGAAGCGGCCCGGAAAGACCATGATGTTGTCGTAGGCCAGCGAGCCGCAGATGATGGCGGTCATGAATGGTGCTCCTTGAATCTTTGAACGGTTCTTGGAAATGCCACGATCAGATCATCATCGCGGGCGATCGCCGGTCTGCCCCTGGCCGTCGGCAAGGAGCAGACCGGGTAGAAAGGTCGACCTACGCAGCCGCCTCGGGCTGATAGCGCACATCCAGCTGACGCGCAGCGCGGACATCATCAAGCCGGCGCACCGGCATGGTGTACGGCGCGCCGCGTAGCTGTTCGATGTCGGCCTCGGCTTCCTCGGCGATGGCAATCATCGCGTCGATGAATCCATCGAGGGCTTCCTTGCTTTCGGTTTCGGTCGGCTCGATCAGCAGGCATTCCGGCACCAGCAGCGGAAAATAAACGGTCGGCGCGTGGAAGCCGTGGTCCAGCAGACGCTTGGCAACGTCGGTCGCGGTCACGCCCACGGACTTGTTCTGGCGCTTGAGCGTAATGATGAACTCGTGGCTGGCGCGGCGATCCGGGAATGCCGGATCAAAGCCGGCTTCCCGCAGCCGCGCCATCAGGTAGTTGGCGTTCAGCGCGGCGAACTCGGCGACGCGATGCATGCCGTCGCGGCCCAGCATGCGGGCATAGACATAGGCCCGCAGCAGCACCCCTGCATTGCCCATGAAGCCGGACAAACGGCCGATGGACTGCGGCAGGTCGTCCTCGTCCAGCCAGCGATAGCTGTCGTCGGCGGCCTTGCCGACGACCGGAATCGGCATGAACGGCAGCAGGCGTTCGGACACACCCACCGCACCCGAACCCGGCCCACCACCGCCATGCGGCGTGGAGAAGGTCTTGTGCAGGTTCATGTGGATCACGTCGAAGCCCATGTCGCCGGGGCGCACCTTGCCGAGAATCGCATTGAGGTTGGCGCCGTCGTAGTACAGCAGGCCACCGGCCTGGTGCACGAGCTTGGAGATTTCCGAGATCTTGCGCTCGAACACGCCCAGCGTGGAGGGGTTGGTGAGCATGATGCCGGCGGTCTTCGGCCCCAGTGCCGCCTTGAGCGCCTCGACGTCGACATCACCGTTGGCGTCGGTGGGAATCTCGCGGGCGACGTAGCCGCACATGGTCGCGGTCGCCGGGTTGGTACCGTGGGCGGCGTCCGGTACGAGAATCTCCGTGCGCTCGGTGTCGCCGCGCGCCTCGTGATAGGCCCGGATCATGGCCACGCCGGCGAATTCGCCCTGGGCGCCGGCCATCGGCGTCAGCGACACGCCCTTCATCCCGGTGACTTCCTTGAGGATTTCCTGCAGATCGAACATGCAGGCGAGAAAGCCCTGGCTCGCCGAGACCGGCGCCAGCGGATGCCGGGACAGAAACTCCGGCAACATCGCCAGCCGATTACAGGCGCGCGGGTTGTACTTCATCGTGCAGGAACCCAGCGGGTAGAAATGCGTATCGATGGAGAAATTGCGCTGCGACAACCGGGTGAAGTGACGCACCGCCTGCAACTCGGAGACTTCGGGCAGGCCAAGTCCGGAGGTCCGCGCCAGTTCAGCGGGCACAGCGGCATCGATGTCGCCAGCAGGAAACTGCGCCGCGGCCGTGCGACCGGGACGGGAATGTTCAAAGATCAGGGGTTCGGTCATGGCGTGAGCCTCAGGCAGCGCTGGCGGGGCGCATCAGCGCGGCCAGGGTCTGAACATAAGTATCGATATCGGCATCGGTCTTGGTCTCGGTGGCGCAGACCAGCAGGCAGTGCTTCAGCTCCGGATACACCGGCTCCAGCGCATAACCGCCGACGATGCCGCGGCCGCCCAGCGCATCGATCAGCGGGCGCACCGGCTGGTCGAACCGCAGCACGGCCTCGTGGAAACGGGTTCCCGAAAACACCGGCTCGACGCCCGGCAGTTCGACCAGCGCATCGACGAGCTTGCGGGTGTTCGCCATCGACGCTCTGGCCACCTGCTGCAACCCGGCCGGACCGAGAATCGACATGTGAATCGTCGCCGCGGTGACCAGCAAGCCCTGGTTGGTGCAGATGTTCGAGGTCGCCTTGCCGCGGCGGATGTGCTGCTCGCGTGCCTGCAGCGTCAGCGCGAAGCCGGGCTTGCCATCGAGATCCAGCGTACGGCCGACAATGCGGCCCGGCAGCTGCCGCACCAGCGCCTGCTTGCAGGTCATGAAACCGAAGTACGGTCCACCCGAAGACAGCGGCGAGCCCAGCGGCTGACCTTCGCCACAGCAGATGTCCACGCCCTGCGCGCCCCACTCGCCCGGCGCACGGGTCAGCGCCAGCGCAACCGGATTGACCAGCGCGACGGCGAGCGCGCCGTTGGCATGCGCCCAGTCGGTCAATTGATCCACGGCCTCGAAGCAGCCGAAGAAATTCGGGTGCGGGATCACCACAGCGGTGATGTCGCCGCCGGCGTGTTCGGCCAATGCGGCTTCCGGCGTGGTGCCGGTCGCCGGATCGTAGGCCAGCTCGACCAGTTGCAGGCCCTGGGTGGAGCAGATGGTTTCGACGACCTGCCGGTAGACCGGCGCCACCGACCGCGGCATCAGAATGCGACGGCTCTTGGATTTGCGGTTCGCGCGCACGGCCATCAACAGCGCCTCGGCCAGCGCGGTCGCGCCGTCGTACAGCGACGCATTGGACACATCCAGGCCGGTCAGGCCGCACATCATGGTCTGAAACTCGTAGATGACCTGCAACGTGCCCTGGCTGGCCTCTGCCTGATACGGGGTGTAGGCGGAGTAGAACTCCCCACGCGAGACGATCTCCCATACCGCCGCCGGCACGTGATGCTCGTAGGCGCCGGCACCGATGAAGTTCAGCGGTCGGCCATCGGCATCGGCACGCTCGTGCATGAGCCGGGTGATTTCCATCTCGGTCATGCCCTCGGGCACTCGGTCGAGACGGCCGCAGCGCAGCTCGGCAGGGATTTCATCGAACAGGGCTTCGATGCTGGGTGCGTCAATGGCGCCAAGCATTTGTTCGACGTCGGATTCGGTATGCGGGATAAACGGCATGGCGGGGTCCGGAATCAAGCGGGGACGGCCCGCCTGCGCGGGTCCGTCCTTTCAGTACGCCGGGCGGCGATGCCGCGCCGGCGGGAGGATTATTCGTCGGCGATGGCGTTGGCGTAGCCTTCGGCATCGAGCAGGTCATCCAGGGCGTTGGCGTCTGCCAGTCGCACCTGCATGATCCAGCCCTCGCCGTACGGCTCGCTGTTGATCAGCTCGGGGGCATCCGCCAGCGCCTCGTTCACGGCGACCACTTCGCCATCGACCGGGCTGTAGACATCGGATGCCGCCTTGACGGATTCCACCACGGCGCAGGCATCACCCACGGTCACGGCGGCGCCGACGTCGGGCACCTCGACATAGACCAGATCCCCGAGGGCTTCCTGGGCGTGGTCGGAAATGCCAACGGTCACGAGACCGCCGCCTTCTTCACGCACCCATTCGTGGGATTCGGCAAATTTCAGATCTTGTGGGATGTCGCTCATCAGATGCTCTCCGGGTGCACGATAAGTCGTGGAATGAATATCAAGTGGTCGCGTCCAGGCCCGGCACGCGGACCTTGCCCAGACGAACAAAAGGCGGATTCACGATCCGCGCCGGGACAGGCTTGCCGCGGATGATCACGTCCATCGTGTCGGCATCGCCGGCCGGAATCCGCGCCAGACCGATGCTGCGCGCCATCGTGGGCGAGAAGCCCCCGCTGGTCAGTTCGCCTTCGCCGTGGGCCGTCTGCACGGCCATGTGAGCACGCAACACGCCGCGGCCTTCCAGCAGCACGCCGACAAAACGCGGCAGATCGCCGGCGTCGCGTTGCGCCTGCAGCGCAGCGCGGCCGATGAAGTCGCGCTCGGCGTCGTCGAAAGACACGGTCCAGCTCAGACCGGAGGCCAGCGGCGTCACGGTTTCGTCCATGTCCTGGCCGTAGAGATTCATGCCGGCCTCCAGGCGCAGGGTGTCGCGCGCGCCCAGCCCACAGGGGCGAACGCCGGCCTGCAGCAGTCCATCCCAAAGGATCTGGATGGCCTGGGCCGGGCCAATGATCTCGAAGCCATCCTCGCCGGTGTACCCGGTGCGGCCGACAAACCAGTCGCCTGCAGCGGCGGCGTTAAACGGCTTCAGCGCGGCCGCGGCGGCGCCGGCTTCGCCCAGCAACGGCGCGGCTTTGGCAACGGCCTCGGGACCCTGCACGGCCAGAATGCATAGCTCGTGGCGCGGCTCGACGCTGACGCCGGCCGGCGCCTGCTGCTGCATCCAGGCGACATCCTTGGCGGTGGTACCGGCATTGACCACGATGCGGTACCAGTCGTCACGCATGCGATAGCAGATCAGGTCATCGATGACCGTGCCCTGCTCGGTCAGCATGCAGGAATAAAGCGCCTTGCCCGGCGTCTTCAGCTTGGCGACATCATTGGCAAGCAGATGCCGCAGCCAGGCGGTCGCGCCGTCGCCACGCACATCAACCGGGGTCATGTGCGACACGTCGAACATGCCGGCGCCCTGGCGCACGGCGTGATGCTCCTCAAGCTGGGAGCCGTAATGAATGGGCATATCCCAGCCGGCAAAGTCGACGAACTTCGCGCCGGCGGCCTCGTGCTGGGCAAACAATGCGGTCCTCTGGGACATGCGTACTCCAAGTTTCAAGACAGGCATCTCGACACGGTTGTGCCGATGCGATGCCCCTCTGTCCTGATACCTGAGAGATTGGAGCGCCTTGCGCGGCTCCTGCCCCTTCGGTGGCTGGTCGGTGCCAGCGCTCTCCAGAGTCGACTGAATCCCCGCGGTCCTTTGGCCTGAGCGTTTCCGGGCGGGTTGCGTCGTCGGCGGTCACACGAGGGTGACGCTCTCCCGCAGGGTCTTAGTCGAGGGCGGAGTGTACCGTGACCGCGCCCGATGGCCAATGCTGATCTGAGTTGCGCGCCACCGCTCTCACCCCGGCGGTGCTGCGAACCCCGGCTTCACGCCCAGCGCCGCCTCGGCAAATTGCCGCTTGAGTGGCGGCAACACATCGGCCAGGTGCAGGCCGATGCCGCGCGCCGTGCTGACCACCGGATTGGCCGTCGCGAACAGACGATCCAGACCATCGATGCCCTGGCTCATGCGCGCAATCTCGGCGCGGCGCTCACGCTCGTAACGGCGGCGGGCCACGGGGCGCAGGCCCGTGGCGGGGTCGGACATCGCAACGCGCAATGCCCGCACGTCGTCGAAACCAAGATTGACCCCCTGACCGGCCAGCGGATGCACGACATGTGCGGCATCGCCCAGCAGGACACAGCGATTCGTCGTGAACCGTGCTGCGGTTTGCCGGCGCAGCGCGAAGGCGAAGCGCCGCGTCGGCGCGTACAGGCGCCCTAGACGCCCGCCGGTTGCCTCGGTAACCGCGTGGGCAAACGGCTCGTCATCCATCGCCAGCAACCGCTGCGCCTGCGCGGCCTCGGTGGACCAGACCAGCGACACGCGGCCATCGGACAGGGGCAGCAGTGCCACCGGACCGGTCGGCAGAAACCGTTGCCAGGCCGTGACGTCATGCCCGTGTTCACAAGCGAGATGGCAGACGATGGCCTGGCCGCCGTAATCGCGACCGGCGACCGGAATGCCCAGCGCCTGCCGGCCCGGCGACCCTGCGCCGTCGGCGAGGATGAGCGTTTTGGCCAGCCACTGAGCGCCGGAGTCCGTCGTCACCGCAACGGCGTCCGTCTGCTCGGACACCGCGGTGACGGCATGGCCGAAAGCGATGTTGGCCAGCGCGGCCTGCGCCGCCGAAACCAGCGCTGAGTTCTCGACAATGGCGCCGAGGCTGCGCAGGCCGAATTCCGCAGCGCGGAAGCGGATGTCCGAACCGGACACCGCGTCCCACACGGTCATGCCGGCATAGGGTTGTGCGCGGGTGGCGACGTCGTTCCAAAGCCCCAGGCTCTCGAGCAAATCGATGGACGCCGGTGATAGCGCGAACACGCGCGCATCGACCTGCGCACCCTGCGGTGAGTCGACGGGCCGGCCGGCGTCCAGCACGGTGACCTGATGCCCCTGGCTGCGCAGCGCGAGGGCTGCGACGGCCCCCACCGCCCCGGCGCCGATGACCATGACATCGCAGTGCTGCGGAGCGCTGCTCATGAAACGACCTGAGGCTCGTGGGTGGAGATCGGCAGGCCCCGCGCCAGCCGTGGGGGCTGGCCGGCGAAGCCCGTGGAACGGACGGCCATGCGCCGCTTCAGGCCCGGCAGCAAATCGGTGGTCAGCAGCCCCAGGTTGCGGCCGCTGCGCAGGCCCGGCGTGTGATTCGAGAACAGCTGGATCAGGCCGTGGGTCATGCCCGCCACGGCGCGGCGATCGGCTTCGCGACGGCGCGCGTAGCCTGCCAGCCGCGCGGCATCGCCCATGTCCTGACCTTCGGCGCAGGCGTCCGCAATAATTTCAGCCAGTGTCGCGGCATCGCGCAAGCCCAGGTTGAAGCCCTGCCCGGCCACCGGATGCAGATTGTTCGCGGCGTTGCCGATCAGCACGGAACGCGGCCCGACCAGACGCCGTGCCATGACCCGGTAAAGCGGATAGGCCTGGCGCCGACCCAGCGCGTGCAAACGCCCGAGCCGCCGACCGAAATCGGCATTGAGCCGGGTCAGAAATTCAGCCTCGTCCTGGCTGACGAGTTCATCGGCGTCCTCGACCGGACGCGTCCACACCAGCACGCAGCGCTCATGCGGCCCCGGCAGCAACGCAATCGGCCCGGTGGCGGTGAAACGTTCGAAAGCCCGGCCGTCGATGGCCCTGGACGTGGCGACACTGCTGACGATCGCCTTGGCACCATAGTCATGCAGATCCGCCTCGACACCCATGGCCGTGCGCACCTGGGAGCGCGCACCATCCGCACCCACGAGCAGCCTCGCTCGCAGACTGCGGCCATCGTCCAGCGTGACGTCCACCGAGTCATCGCCGGTCCATGCCAGCTCGGACAGGCTCGCCGGACAGATGAAGTCGATCCGATTGCTGGCCTCGATTCGCTGGAACAAGGCCTGGCCGACGCTGCGCGTGGGAATGACATAACCCAGGCCCGGCAGGCCGTAGTCGGCCGCCTGCATCCGGGTGATACCGAAACGGCCCTGGTCGGAAATATGGATGGAGCGCATCACCGCGGCATCCGCCGCCATGCCGGGCCATACACCCAAGGTCTGGAATATCACCCGCGAGGCCGCGTTCAGCGCGATGGTGCGCTCATCGAAACTCGGCTGTGCCTCGCTGCCCAGCGGCAGCGGCTCGATGACGGCGATGCGCAGCGGCAGATCAGCCAGCGCCACCGCAAGGCTGGCGCCGACCATGCCACCGCCGGCGATGATCACGTCATAAGTGTTTGACACCTGCGACGCTAGCCCGCCATCAGGGCTTCGATCTCGTCCGCGTGCTTGGGCACATCGGCCGTCAGCACGCGGGGTTCGCCATCGGTGACGACCACGTCATCCTCGATGCGCACACCGATGTTCCAGAAGCGTTCGTCCGCGCCTGGCGTGCCTTCGGCCACGTAAAGCCCCGGCTCCACCGTGAGCACCATGCCGGGCTCCAGCTGGCGGGAGTTGCCGTCGTCGTAGTAGGCGCCCACGTCATGCACGTCCATGCCCAGCCAGTGGCCGGTGCCGTGCATGAAATAGGTCTTGTAGGCCTCATCCTCGATCAGCGCGTCCACATCGCCGGTGAGCAGGCCGAGGTCAACCAGGCCACGGGTCAGGGTCTTCACCGAGGCCATATGCACATCGTCCTGATGCCGCTGGCCGACACGCGCCGCGTCGATGGAGGCCAGCTGCGCCGCGAGCACCAGGTCGTAAATCGCGCGCTGCTCACCGCTGAAGCGACCGTTGACCGGGAAGCTGCGGGTGATATCGGCGCAGTAGCCATCGTATTCGGCGCCGGCATCGATTAGCAGCAGGTCGCCGTCAGCCAGCACCGCGCTGTTTTCCACGTAATGCAGGATGCAGGCGTTGGCGCCGCCCCCAACGATGGTGCCGTAGGCCGGCTCCATCCTGGCCATCGCGAAACTGTGGTGAATCTCTGCGGCGATCTGGTACTCGGTCATGCCGGGCTGACAAACTCGCATGGCCCGGCAATGAGCTTCGGCCGAAACCCGGCCTGCATGCGCCATCATCTCCAGCTCACCGGCCGACTTGATCAGGCGCTGCTCGTGCAGGGTCGCGCCCAGGCTGACGATGGCCTCGGGCGCGGCCGGACCGCGGCGGCTGGCAGCACGCAAGTTGTTGACCCAGCCCAGCACCCGCTGGTCCCAGGCGGAGGACAGACCCAGCGTGTGGACGACCTTCGAGCGGCCACGCAGCAGCTTGGGCAGCACGGTATCGATGGCATCCAGCGTGTGTCCCTGGTCAGCCCCATAATTGGAAACCACGCCTTCCGGACCGGCGCGCAGGCCGTCCCAGATCTCCCGTTCCCGGTCACGCGGCCGGCAGAACAGGTGGAATTCGCCATCGGCGTGACCCGGCGCCAGTACCGCCAAGGCATCGGGTTCGTTGAATCCGGTCAGGTAGCGGAAGTCGCTGTCCTGACGAAACGGATAGTGCACATCGCTGTTGCGCGTCTGCTCGATGGACGACGGGATGATGGCGACGCCGTCGTTCCCGATGGCCTCCATTAGCTGGCGACGGCGGGCGGAAAATTCAGCCGGCTCGATCGCGGGACCAACCGGTACGGCGTTCGTGTCGAGGGGACTCATCAGTGAATCGACTCCTGCCGGTCCTGCGACTCGGCCTGTTCGTGCAACTCGAAAAACAGCATCTGCGCGCCCACGCGCACGTACTCGATCAATTCGGCGTAGGCGGTTTCCTCCGACTCGCTTTCCTCGATATTCCCGGCGCGGGCAATCTCACCAAAGTCGCGCACGACTTCCTGGGCATCGCTGGACAGCGATTCGATGGAAAAGCCCGGCAGCGATGCAGCGCCGAAGAGAAAACCCTGGCACCAGAGCGCCAGTGACTGCACGCGATCGGGCAGCGTGGCGGTGTCGTCCGGCAGCATCGGGGCGAACCCCATGTCGGCATCGACAAAATCGTGGGCGGTGTCACCGCGCAGCTGTTCCAGCACGGTGCGTGCGGCATCAGCCGCCTCGCCGCGACTCAGGTCAGCAGCGATGCCGAGGTCTACGGGCGGCTCGATACCGGCAGCAATCATGCCGGCCAGGGTGCCGTGGTATTCCGCGCCGGGTTGGTGGATTCCCAGCCCGGAGAGCGCGCCTTCCAGGCTGTCATAGTCAATGTCGGTCATGGCGAGGGCCGTAAGAAAGACCCGTTATGATAACGCGGTCTCCTCCCCATGAAGGGCTTTGTGAACCGCCTCCCCGATCCCGTCGCGATGATGCAGTCGCTCATCGCGCTGCCCAGCATCTCCAGCGCCCAGCCGTCCATCGACCAGAGCAACCGCGCGGTGGCCGAGCAACTGGCCACCTGGCTGCAACCGCTGGGTTTTCGCTGTGAACTGCTGCCGCTGCCGCGACAGCCGGACAAGTGCAATCTTGTCGCCACGCTGGGGCAGGGCTCCGGCGGCCTGGTGCTGGCCGGACATCTGGACACCGTGCCCTACGACGAAGGCGCCTGGAACAGCGACCCGTTTAATGGAACGGTGCGCGACGGCCGCCTCTACGGCCTGGGCAGCACCGACATGAAGGGCTTTCTCGCGCTTGCCGCCACCGCCGCGGCCCGGTTTCAGGCCGGGCAGCTGCGCGAGCCGTTAATCCTGATCGGCACCGCCGACGAGGAAACCGGCATGGAAGGTGCGCAGATGTTGCTGGAGACCGGACGTCCGAAGGCCCGCCACGCCGTCATTGGCGAACCCACCGGCATGCGGCCGATTCGCGCCCACAAAGGCATTCTGATGGAGGCGATCCGCATCAATGGCCGGGCAGGTCATTCCAGCAATCCGGCATTGGGCACGAATGCCATCGAGGGCATGGCGCGCGTGATCGAGGCGCTGCGCGGCCTGCAAAACGAGCTGCGCGAAACCTTCAATGATCCGGTGTTCGCGGTTAACCACCCGACATTGAACGTCGGCCACATTTGCGGCGGTGACGCCCCCAACCGCATACCCGCGCTCTGCGATCTGCACATCGACCTGCGCTTTCTGCCCGGCATGTCGATAGAGGATCTGCGCGAACGCATCCACCGCGCCGCGCAAACGGCGGTGGACGGAACCGACTACGGCCTGGACGTGCATCCACTGTTCGATGGGACCCCCGCTCACGGCTGCGATGCCGCCGCCGCGATCTGCCGCGCGGCGGAGCAGCTAACCGGCCACAACGCCGGCGCCGTGGACTTCGCCACCGAAGCCGGCTACTTCGGCGCGCTGGGCATGGACACGATCATCATGGGCCCCGGCGACATCGACTGCGCTCACCAGCCGGACGAATACCTCCGGCTCGACCGCGTGGAACCGACCATCGACCAGCTGGCCCGGCTGATCCAGCGTTTCTGCGTCGAACCGCAGACCGCCAGCCCATACTGATACAAGCGCCAGGGCGCTGCGCTACGCTTAGCCGTTGGGGACTCACACCAAACCGAACGGACTCGAAGGATCAACCGCATGAGCCAGCACCCTCTGGTCGAAGCGCTGCGCGAATTCGCGCCCTATCTGCATGCCCATCACGGGCGCACCTTCGTGCTCTGCATTCCCGGAGAAGCACTGCTTGACGAGGATCGCCGCGCGCTGATCTACGACATCGCCTTGCTGCGCAGCCTGGGCGTGCGGCTGGTGCTGGTGCATGGCGCAAGGCCTCAGATCGAAGAGCGCCTGGCCGCGGAGCGTTGTCGCTGCGACGTTATCGAGGGGCTGCGTGTGACCTCGCCTGCTGCCATGGGTAGCGTGGCTGCCGCTGTGGGCGCGGTGCGCATGGAACTGGAGGCACTGCTGTCCACCGGCGTCGCCAGCTCTCCGATGGGTGGTGCTCGGCTGGAGGTCACCGGCGGCAACTGGGTTGTCGCCCGGCCCGTGGGCATTCGCCATGGCATCGATTTCCAGCTCACCGGTGAGGTTCGGCGCATCAATGTCGATCCGCTGCAGGCGGCGCTGAACCGTGGCGCAATCGTGCTGCTGTCACCGGCCGGATACTCGCCGACCGGCGAAACCTTCAACCTGCTGGCCGAGGAAGTCGCTCTGAAGGCGGCGGTCGCCCTGCGCGCCGACAAGCTGGTCTATCTGCACCCGGAACCGTCCGCGGCAACACCCAACCAGTGGTCACTGGCGACGGCGCGGGATCAGCTGGCCTGTGCGCCGGATGATGCGCTGTTCCGCGCCGCTGTGGAGGCCGCGGAAGCCGGGGTGCCGCGCGTGCATGTGGTCAGCGCGCGATCCGATGGTGCGCTGCTCACCGAGCTGTATACCCGCGACGGCATCGGCCGGATGATCGCCAGCGACGGCTACGACGCCGCGCGACCGGCACGCATCGACGATGTGGGCGGCATTCTTCAGTTGATCGAACCGCTGGAACGCAAGGGAATTCTGGTCCCGCGCTCACGCGAGCAGCTTGAACTGGATATCGGCCGGTTTCTGGTCATGACCCGCGACGCCATGGTCATCGGCTGCTGCGCGCTCATGCCCTACTCCGACGAACAGATCGGCGAGATCGCCTGCATCGTCGTCCACCCGGACTACCAGCGTGAAGGCCGCGCCGACACCTTGCTGCGCCAGGCCGAGGAGCGCGCGCGCTCTGAAGGTTTGACGCGGGTCATGGCGCTGACGACACACACGCCGCACTGGTTCATCGAGCGAGGTTTCGCCCAGGCCGATGTCGAATCGCTGCCCGTGGAAAAGCGCGCGCTGTACAACCTGCAGAGGAACTCGAAGGTGTTCGTCAAGACGCTCTGAATCCGGCGAATCCCCGGTTGCTTTCTCAATCCAACCCTGTCAAACCGGCGACGCACTCGCCGGCCGGACCCGAGGCCATGACCGACTCTATCGACCACAACACCGCCTGGGCGCAACGTGATCTGGACCATGTCTGGCATCCCTGTACCCAGATGAAAGACCACGAGGCACTGCCGCCGCTGCCAATCCGCTCGGCGCAAGGCGTGTGGCTGGAAGATTTCAACGGCCGTCGCTACATCGACGCTGTGAGCTCCTGGTGGGTGAACCTGTTCGGCCACTCCAACCCTGTGATCACGGCCGCGCTGAAGGACCAGCTCGACACGCTGGACCACATCATGCTCGCCGGCATGACCCACTCCCCCGCGGTGGAACTGGCCGAGTCATTGGTCAGGCTGGCGCCCGAGCCGCTGACGCGTTGCTTTTACGCGGACAATGGTTCGGCCGCGGTCGAGGCGGCGCTGAAGATGAGTTTTCACTACTGGCTCAACCGCGGCGAAACCCGTCCGCGCTTCATGTCGCTGTCCAATAGCTACCACGGCGAAACCCTGGGCGCGCTGGCCGTCGGCGACGTGCCGCTCTACAAGTCCACCTACGGACCGCTACTGCTGGACAATATCGTCGTGCCGGGGCCCGACTGCTATGGCCGGCCCGAAGGCATGAGCTGGCGTGAACACTCCGAGGCCGCATTCGCCGCCATGGAAACCGCGCTGGAACAGCATGCCGCCGAGGTCTCGGCAGTGATCGTCGAGCCGCTGGTGCAATGCGCCGGTTCCATGCGCATGTATGACCCGATTTACCTCACCCGTCTGCGCGAGGCCTGCGACCGGCATAACGTCCACTTTATCGCCGACGAGATCGCCGTCGGGTTCGGCCGCACCGGCACATTGTTCGCCTGCGAACAGGCCGGCATTGCCCCCGATTTTCTGTGCCTGTCCAAGGGCATTACCGGCGGCACGCTGCCGTTGTCCGTGGTGCTGACCTCGGACGATATCTACCAGGCGTTCTACGACGATTACGCCAAGATGCGAGCCTTTCTGCACTCGCACAGCTACACCGGCAATGCCCTGGCCTGTCGGGCAGCGCTGGCCACGCTGTCGATTTTTGAATCCCGTGATGTGCTGACCGAGGTTCGAGCCAAGGGCGCGGCAATGGAAGCGGCGGCGGCGCCGCTGCGTGATCACCCGAACGTCGGCGACATGCGCCGCCACGGCATGATCATGGCCATCGAGTTGGTGCGTGACCGCGACAGTCTGGAACCCTTCGACTGGCGAGAGCGCCGCGGCCGCCGGATTCATCGTCATGCGCTCACCGAGGGCGTGCTGCTGCGACCGCTGGGTGATGTCGTGTATTTCATGCCGCCCTTCATCATCAACGACGACGAGATCGAGGCCATGGTCGGCGCGGCGATACGCGGCATCGAGCTCGCGGTTGCAGGTTAGACGCGCTTGCGTATTTCACGGTTTTACGTCGACCACCCCCTGGAACAGGAGGCGCAGTTCGAGTTGCCGGACGCGGTCGCGCATCATCTGGTCCGCGTTCTGCGCGCACCCGCCGGGACCGCACTGCGGCTGTTCAATGCCGACGGCATCGAATGTGAGGCAACGCTTTGCGCCGTTTCCAAACGGTCGGCCAGCGTGCGGTGTGGCCAAATGGTGGCCACGATCACCGAGCCACCGATTCGCATCGCGCTTTATCAAGCCCTGAGCAAGGGCGAGCGCATGGACTATGCGGTGCAGAAAGCCACGGAACTGGGTGTGGCGGAAATTCGCTTGCTGAACACGCAGCGGGTGGATGTGCGACTGGGTGGCGATCGCCTGGACAAGCGCATGTTGCATTGGCAGCGCGTCGCCATCGCCGCGGCGGAGCAGTGCGGGCGAGTGTCGGTGCCAACGATCCACAGGCCGGTCGAATGGCCGGTGGAAGCGCCCGCAAAGGGACAGGCGCTGGTGCTGGACCCGGAGACCGACACCCGTCTGAGTGCGCTCGCCCCTACCGACGATGTCGCAATTGCGGTCGGCCCCGAGGGAGGCTTCACCGCCGACGAAGTGCAGCGCGCCCAGGCGCAGGGCTGGACCGGGTTACAGTTCGGGCCGCGCATTCTGCGCACCGAAACCGCGGGCCCGGCCGTTATCGCCGCCGTTCAGGCGCGGTGGGGTGATCTGTAGCGGCTAACTCAGGAAGGCGGGCAATTCCGCGGCTTCCAGCGACCCCGCTTCCACGCGTACCAGCGCACTGGCGAGTTGCGATTCGATGCGGTCAAGATCGGGAATCAAAGCGCGATTGGTCCCGATGCGCACGCGGCAGGCGGTGTTGTTGCGCTCGGGCAGGTCGTCCGACCAATCCGGTTGCAACGCCCGTTCATTGACCGTGACCAGATGCGGATAACCCTGGGCCACGATCACGTACTGCCCGGCCATGACCTGATCGGTCACAGTGTTCAGAACCAGCAGTCGCGCCCGCGGCATGCGCTCCGGAATGGGCAGCCCGAGCAGGCCCTCGACGGCGATCAGCGGCAACCGCCGGTCTCGCCAATCGACGAATCCGAGCAGCCAGTCGGGTGAACCGGTGTTGATATCCACATGCTCGAAGGCGAGCACATCGGCAATCGCCGCATTGGGCAGCAGCCAAGTTTCGCCATTGAGCGTGATGAGCGCTCCGTAGACCTGGTCCGGCATTGCTTCATCCATGACCGGCCTCCTGCATTTCACCCAACACGGATTCGATCTCGCTGAGCAACTGAGCTTCCTGGTACGGCTTGATCAGGTAACGGTTCACGCCGATGCGCGCCGCGCGTTCGCGGTGCTTATCGCCCGAGCGCGACGTGATCATGATGATGGGCAAATCGGCCAACTCCGCCGTATTGCGCACATAGGTGGCCACCTCGAAGCCATCGACGCGCGGCATTTCGATGTCGAGCAGCATCACATCCGGCCGTTCGCCCTGCAGCTGCGCCATCGCGTCCATGCCGTCCTTCGCCGTCACCACGCCATAACCGTTGCGCGTGAGCAGGCGCTCGGCGACGCGGCGCATGGTGATCGAGTCGTCGACCACCATCACCGTCAAGGCATCGGCGCCGCGCTCTGGCTCGGCATCAATGGGTGCTGCAATCGGTTGCAAGGTCGCACGCTGCGCGGCGGCGCGAAGCAGGCCCGCCAGATCGAGAATCAGCACGACCTCGCCATCGGGCATGATCGTGGCCCCGGCCATGCCGTCGATGGCGCCAACCTGCGGCCCGACCTGCTTGGACACGATTTCGCGATTGCCCTGCAACTGATCGCAAACCAATGCCACGCGCCGTTCGGCCCCGCCCAGGCCTTCCGTGTAGGCGGTCAGGATCACCGGCAGATTCCGGGCTTCGAAGCTATCGGGCACCGGGATGCCCAGCAACGTACCGACATAGCGAACGTCGTAACGCTCGCCACCGTATTCATAACTGGGCTCGTCGCTGGCCGCCAGGCGCGCCAGGTCGGCTGCCGGAACCCGGCCAATGCCCTGCACCCCACCGATCGGCACGGCGTAGGTTTCCTCGCCCACCGACATCAGCAGCGCGCGGCTGATCGCCAGCGACAGCGGCAGGCGGATGACAAAGCGCACGCCCTTGCCGAATTCGGATCGCACGTCGACCGAGCCACCCAGGTGCTTCACCTCGGCGCCGACCACATCCATGCCGACCCCGCGACCGGCAACCTGGCTCAGGTTGTCCGCGGTGGAGAAGCCCGGCTCGAAAATGAACTGCGCCACGGCTTCGTCGGACGGCTCAGCCGTGGGATTCAGCAGGCCGCGTTCGACCGCCTTCTGGCGGATCTTCAGCAGGTTCAAGCCGCCGCCATCGTCGGCGACTTCCATCACCAGCTGTGTGCCCTCGCGACGCAACCGCACATCGATGCGCCCGTTCTCGGGCTTGCCGGCGGCGACGCGTGCCTCGGGCGATTCGATGCCGTGATAAACCGCGTTGCGTAGCAGATGCTCCAGCGGACCGGTCATGCGCTCCAGCACATTGCGGTCCATCTCGCTCTCGATGCCTTCGAATTCGGCGGTGACGGCCTTGCCGAACTCGGCCGCTGTCTGCCGGACCACGCGTTGCAGCCGTTGCACCTGCCGGGAGAACGGCACCATCAGGGTGCTCATCAAGCCCTGCTGCAAGGACGTGTTGATCTGCCCCTGGTGGCGCAGCATGCCGTCGACCTCGCTGACCTGCTGCGACAGCGTGTCCTGCAGGTTGCCCAGATCGGCCACCGACTCATTCAGGGCGCGCGACAGCTCCTGCATGCGCGTGTAGCGGTCCATTTCAAGCGGATCGAATTCGTCTTCGTAACGATCCGGTCCCTGCTCCGACCGACCATGCTGCCGCGCCTGAATCTGCGCGTCGGTTTCCATCTCCATCTGCCGCAGCTGCGACCGCGCGCGGTCGATGGTCTGCTGCAACTCGTTGAGCTGGCTCGCCAGACTGTTGGCCTGCTGTTCCAACCGCGAGTGGAAGATGCCCACTTCACCGGCCTGGTTCAGCATCGTGTCCAGCTGCTCGACGGTGATCCGGGCGGTTTCACGGCGCACCAGAATCTGTTCGTCCTGCGCGGCCGGCGGCTGCCAGAACAGGCGCGCGTCCCAGTCGCGGATCTCCGCCTCCGGCGGCTCAATTCGCGGTGCGGGCAGCGCGTCATCAGCAGCTGAGCGCTGCTCTTCTTCGCTGTCTTCGATCAGATCCTCTTCGGCTGGAACCGCCGATGCGCCAACCACCTCGTCCGGTGCCTCAACAGCCGGATCGGCAACCGGCGCGGATTCTTCCACCTGGACGGGATCGGGCGCCTCCAGCGCCGGTTCCTCGGCCACCGACTCGACGAGGACCGAATCCGGCACCGTCGGCGCTCGCAATGACCGTTCAACATCGTCGGCCGTGGTCGCCAGCCGCTCGGCGCCCATTTCCGCCTCGCGTAGCCACTGCGGCGTGAACTGCCCGCTCAGCAGCAGACGTTCCAGCGCCGTTTCAAGCTCATGGACTTGATCACCAAACGCCATTAACCCCGACACTCGGGCGCCGCCCTTCAAGGTATGCAGACAGCGCCGGACCGTCGCGACGGCGGCGACTTCACGCGACGGATCGATCGCCAGCCCGGCCAGCGCCGTGCCCATCTCGTCGAGAAGCTCGCGCGCTTCGGACAGGAAAATGTCGACGACTTCCTGATCGATGGCCTGATCGACGCCCCCATCATCCGGCAGCGCTTGTGCGATACCCATCGCCGCCAGCGATTCATCCGGCGACTCCTCTTGCGCCGGCTCTGCAAGCAACTCCGATTCGTCCGCGATCGGCAGATCAATGCTGGCATCGTCGGCGGCACCGACATCGCCGGGTTCGTCCGATGGCCAAAGCAGTTCGACCGTGTCGGGTGCGTCCGACGGAGGTGCGGCCTCATTGGTCTCAACCTGTAATACGTCTTCCGGCGGGGCGATCGGTGGATCGGCCTCTGGCGTCAACGGGACATCGGCGGCGTCGGGGAGTTTGACCTCCTCGTCACCCGGCGGCTGCGACAACGCCGCCAGGTCAGCTTGCTTGCCCAGTCGCTCCAGATCCTCGATGTCATCAAGAACGCGACGACCATCGAGCGATTCCGCACGTTCCAGTTGATCGACTAGGGCGTGGAACCCATCGACGACGGTATGCAATTGGCTGACCACCCCGGCATCGCGAGCCAGCCGTCCCGCCAGCATGTCGCTGACAACATCCTCCAGCCGGTGGCTGACATTGCCCAGCGCCGATACGCCGGCCGTGCGGGCACCGCCCTTGAGCGTGTGCAGCGCACGTGCGATCTCATCCAGTGGTTGATCGTTGGCCGGATTGTCCTCGAACAGCGCGAACGCATGATCGATACCCTGCAACAGCTCACGCGCTTCCTCGGCAAACGTCGCGGCCAGTTCCGCGTCGAAATCGTCATCCGGCACTGCACGGGTGATCGGCACTGATGCGGCTAGCGAGCCAGGATCCGGGCCTTCCGGTGTCGCCGCCTGTTCGGCGGCTTCAAGCGTCGGCGGCTCGGCGTCGCCCGCGGTATCGCTTGCCAGGACGATTGCGCGTTCGGCCTCGTCGAACAATGGCGGCTGGTGCTCCGGCATGTTCACGGCCAGCCCGGAGCGGTGCGCATCGAGCATCTGATAAACGTGCTCGATGCCGGAGTCCATGCCCGCGAACCAGGCGGTATCAGGCGGCGGCGCACCCGCGCTGTCCCGGACCAGGACGCGCTCACGCAGGCTGGCCGCGAGTTCGCGAACGTCCTCGACATCCGCCATGCCCGCGCTGCCCTTTAACGTATGCAGGGCCTCGGCGACCTTGCGCGCATGATGCTCGGCCGCCGGGGTGCTCTTCCAGGCCTGAATCTGCTGCTCGATGCCATCCAGCAGCTCCGCTGCCTCGTCGGTGAAAGTGACGATCAGCCGCCGCCGGGCGCTAGCCTTGCGGACATCTTCGGGCAGTTCGCGAAGCGCCTGCGTGGCGCGCTCACGCAGGCTTTCCAGCCCGGGCCGCTCCACGATTCCCGCCTCGTCGGCATCCAGCCAGGCTGCGAGCTCGGCCATGGTCTCGTAGATCAGCGAGCGCTCGGCATCACCCAACCCCAGACCCGCCGTCATCACGGTCTCGCAAAGATTCTCCAACTCCGACGACAGCTCGGAGATCGATTCCATTGACAGCGAGGCAGAGGCACCGGACAAGGTGTGCAGCGCCCGCACGAGTTCATGCGTGACCGGAAAGCGGCCGTGCTCGTTCGCCGGTTGCGTGTCCAGCCACAGCCGGATCGTCTCGAGATGTTGCCGCGCATCCTCGCGAAAAATCCGATGGATTTCTGGATCGAAGTCCTCGTCCGCGTCGTCGATCTGCAAACCGCGTGCGACGCGATCCGTGCGGGCGACAAGCTCCCGCGCCTGTTCGCCCAGCGGCTCGCCATCCCGGAAGTTGCTGACCACGCCGGGCAATGCGTCCACCGCCTGTTCCAGCGTCTTCACGACCGCCGGGGTCACGCTCAGCGCGCCTTCCAGGCAGCGGTTGAGCATGTGCTCCACAGACCAGCCGAACTCGCCAATGTCGGTCGCTCCGACCATGCGCCCGCTGCCCTTGAGCGTGTGGAACGCGCGGCGAATCGTCGTCAGCGTCTCGTGATCTTCGGTATTGCGCAGGAAGGTTGGGAGATGCCCTTGCAAGGTTTCGAGAACCTCCGCGGCCTCTTCCAGGAAGACATCGCGAATCTCGGGATCGATCTCGTCCGGGCGGGCCGGCTCGGGCAGCTCGATCGCCTCGGCTGCCGCGGACTGCGACGCGGGATCGGCACGCAAACGCTCGTCGACCTGCGCAAGCACCGTATCGAGCTGGTCCAGCAAATGCTCGGTCTGCGGCTGCGACTGCTGCAACGCTTCGATGTAGCACTCAGCCAGAGCGACCGCATCGGCGAATCCGTCCGCCAGCGCTGAGCTGTCGCGGATATCGCGGAAGCCGTCCAGATCCATCGTGGCCCGCAACCGCGCCGTCAACGCCGCTCCGCGGTCGCTTTCTAGCACCGACAATGCGGATTCGACCTGATGCAGCATGCGCTTGGCGTCGCTCAGCAACCCCGGCTCACCACGTGCGATGTACTCGCTGATCTGATCCTTGAGCTGCGACAGGTTGACCAGCGACTCGCGCAATGCCGCCGCCGCACCTTCGCGATGGTCCAACCGGACAGGCGGTGGTTCGGCGAGCACCGCCGCCGGGTCTCGGCGCTGACCGTCGTAGCCACGCACGTGGCCAAACAACGCGTCTTCAAGGTTGTGTTCGACCAGCAACAGGGCCGTCGCGAGTTCCATCCAGCGCGCATCACCGGCGTCCAGCGCCAGCGTGTCGAGCAGGTCGGCCTGACGGTCGATGACCCGCTGCAGCGCACCGAGATCCAGCATGGTCAGCGTGTCCGACACCCGCTTGAGCGTGCGCGCCATCGATTCATGTTGTTCGGGCGCGCGCTGACCGGTGCGGATCGCGAGATCAATTTCATCCTTGACCTGGGCGAAGTCCTCGCGGATCTCGTTGGCGACCCGGGTGAGCACTTCGGTGTTCGGGCCGCGAATGCTGATGCGCATCTGCTCGAGTTGCGCATCCGGCACCAGGCAGTCATCCAGCCGCAGTCGGGTGACCAGGTCGCGTGCACGCTTGGACGTCGCGCCACTGCGATAAACCTCCACGCCCAAGCGCACGGCGGCACGCACCATGGCCGGCGCATCGTCGCCCTGCTCCCCGGTCACGGCCACACGTTTGGTCCATTCGCCCACCTGGCCGAATTGGCGCTTGAGCTCCAGGCTGTCGGACAGCTTCAGTGCCAGCAGGCACTCCACCGTCGCCGCGGTCGCCTGCATCAATACGCCGAAACCGGAATCCGCCGACAACCCGCGGAGGTGTTCGGCAATACGGCCGACGCGCTTGAGGCTGTCGGTGCGCTCTTCGCCGCGTACCCAACGCCGCATCGCCTTGTGCAATGCGGGCAGCAACTTGCGCGCAGCCTGGCTCACGGAAGCGTCCGGCGATGCGCCATCCGCGGCATCCAGCGGCAATGCGCCGGACTCGAAAACGTGGCGCGTGACCAGATCGGCCTCGCTGAGTACCCCCAGGCCGCAAGACACGCGCAACTCGTTGATCATCGGGTGGAATACAAGCAACGCGTCATGCGCACCCGATGTCAGCAGGTCCAGATAATCGCTGAACTGAACGGAGGCTCCGAGCAAGGCCGTGATCGCGGCCTCACGGTCACGCACCTCGTCGCCGTTCGCCAGCGCCTGTACCGCGGTTTTCATCGCATCGGCCAGACAAGCCGCGCCGTAGCATTGGGCGACGGTGGCAATGCCTCGGATCTGATGCAGTTCGACGATGCACTTCTGCAACAGCAGTTCGTCGTCTTCGCGTTCCAGCGACTGGTCGATATGGTCGCGAACCCGCGCCAGACTCAGGTCCAGCTCGGCCCGCAACCAGTGCAGGCCATTGCGGGCATCCTGAGCGGTCGGTTCCATCACGGCATTCATGCGGCGGCCCCGGTTAATACGTCGGGCACGTCGCCCAGCCCAGCGCCCGCGGCGCGGTGCAGCGACAGCGCCAACCAGGGCTGTCCGTCTCGCACGAATCCGCCCAGCAGATACGGGGCGACGGTTGCAGAGGCGTTTTCGATGGCGCTCATCCGTTGATCCGCCGCTTCGAAATTGCGGTAGCCGTAGACCTCGTCAACCAGGAAAGCGACCGGCTCGACCTCGCTGTTCAGCAGCAACAGCCGCGACTGCGGGCCGGCCACGAAGCCGTCGCGTGCGAACAGCCGCCCCAGGTCCAGCACCGGATAAAGCGCGCCGCGAACGTTGGCGACACCGCGCATCCACTCCGGCGCATTGGGCACTCGGGTCATCGGAGGCGGGGTCAGCACTTCGCGCACATCACCCCGCGGCGCCACGAATAGCTGGTCCCGCACCCGCAGGCCCAGGCCCGTCCAGCTGCGGAGCGCTTGCAAGGCACCCTCGCCCACACCGACCTGCAAACGCCGCTCCAGCGCACAGAGCAGCTGGTATGGCGGCTGGGTGTAGAAATCGGTGTCCATCAAGCGGCGATGGATGCCGTGTGTTTGCGCACGGCGCCAAGCAATTCGTCGCGGGTGAACGGTTTGGTCAGATAATGATCCGAGCCGACGATGCGGCCACGGGCGCGATCAAACAGCCCGTCCTTGCTGGACAGCATGATGACCGGGGTGTTCTTGAAGCGCGGATTGCCCTTGATCAGCGCACAGGCCTGATAGCCGTCAAGCCGCGGCATCATGATGTCGACGAAGATGATGTCCGGATGGTGATCAGCGATTTTCGCCAGCGCCTCGAATCCGTCGACCGCGGTGATCACGGTGCAGCCTTCCCGCGCCAGCAGTGTCTCGGCCGTTCGCCGAATGGTCTTGCTGTCGTCGATGACCATGACTTTCACGTCTGATATCCCCCGCGTGTCTTGCTGTGATGCCACTTTGAATCCCCCTCGGGAAGCTTGAAACGATGCGTATCGTTTGTCGTTCGCAACTCGCGGGCGGCATTCGGTGCCGCGTGTTGTCGCATCGGTGTCATGCGCTGTTCACGGCCTCGGAGCCACCCGGCACGAATCGTCTCCGCAAGCTTTCTGCCATGTCGACGCCCTCGCCCAAACCCGCTTCGCCCCCGAGGTCACCGCACGGCTTCCGTTTGCTGATCGGCTCCGCCGCGGATCCTACCGGACAGGCGAGTCGAGACCTGGTCGGTTTTACCATATTTTCATGGCCATTAGATCGATTGCCGCGGGCAAGATCACACGGGGCAACCCACGTGTCGTTGACGGAGGCTATGGCCGCAGCCCGCTTGCTGCGTTGCGGTAACATGCGCCTCCCCACTGGCCAGGACGAATTGATGGCGCTACCGGACCCCTCAACAGACGCCGAAGCGACGCTCCGCGGACCCTTGCAGCATCTGGAAGCAAGGTTACTGGAGCAGCAGAGTGATATTGAGGCGTGGTTCCGCCGTCAGTGGCTGCAAACACCTGCGCCGTTCTACGCCTCTGTCGACCTGCGCAACTCCGGCTACAAGCTCGCGCCAGTGGATACCAACCTGTTTCCCGCAGGGTTCAACAACCTGGCTCCGGAGTTCGAACCGCTTTGCATCCAGGCGCTGCAGGCGGCGGTCGATCGCATCTGTCCAACCGCCCGTTCGCTGCTGATCATTCCGGAAAACCATACGCGCAACCGGTTCTATTTGGAGAACATGGCGCGGCTGGTGGAATTGATGCACAAGGCCGGCTTCGATGTGCGTATCGGTTCGCTGATGACCGATCTGACCGAACCTACCAACGTCGAGCTCGACAGCGGTCGTTCGCTGCGCCTGGAGCCGCTGGTCCGCGACGGCAACCAGGTCGGCGTCGCGGACTTCAGACCCTGCGCGCTCATCCTGAACAACGATCTGTCCAGCGGCGTTCCGAACATCCTGCGCGGCCTGGAACAGCCCATCATGCCGCCGACGACACTGGGCTGGTCTACACGGACCAAGTCGGAACACTTCACCGTCTATTCGCAGGTAGCCGGTGATTTCGCGGAATCGGTCGGTGTAGACCGCTGGCTGATCGACCCGTTATTCCGCAATTGCGGGCAGATCAACTTCATGAAACGTGAAGGCGAGGAGTGCCTGGCCAGCAATGTCGACATGCTGCTTGCGGCGATTCGCCAGAAGTACGCCGAGTACGGCATCGACGATGAGCCCTACGTGGTCATCAAGTCCGATGCCGGCACCTATGGCATGGGCATCATGACCGCCCGCTCGGCCGACGACGTGACCAGCCTGAACCGCAAGCAGCGCACGAAAATGGCCTCCGGCAAGGAAGGACGCGAGGTGACCGGCGCGATCATCCAGGAAGGCGTCTACACGCGGGAACAATGGGGCGCGAACGGCTCACCGGCCGAATCCGTGCTCTACATGATCGATCGCTTCGTGGTCGGCGGGTTCTACCGCGTGCACGAGTCGCGCGGCTCCACCGAAAGCCTCAACGCGCCCGGCATGCAGTTCCATCCGCTGGCCTTCGCCGATGGCGCCTCCCGTCCCGATCCGCAGCTCGATCCCGACGCCGGCCCGAACCGCTATTACGCCTACGGCGTGGTGGCCCGGCTGGCGCTGGTCGCCGCAGCCCGTGAGATCGCCCAGAACGGCCAAGAAGACGAGTAGGCGCCGACAGCGGGCGCCGCTTCGAACTGCAAGGAGATCGACATGCCGAATCTAGGCGTGGTGATGGACCCCATCGCCAGCATCAAGCCTGCCAAGGACACGACCCTGGCGATGCTGCTGGAGGCGCAGCGGCGCGGCTACACCCTGACCTACTTCGAAATCTCCGATCTGGCCGTGCGCGACGGCCAGTCTGTCGGCCGTGGCCGCTCGCTGCGGGTCGCCGATGACGCCATCGATTGGTTCACGCTGGGCGAGGCCACCGTGGCGCCGCTGCGCGAGCTGGATGTCATGCTGATGCGCAAGGACCCACCGGTGGATACGGCGTTTCTCTACGCCACCCACGTCCTCACCCGTGCAGAGGCCGAAGGGGTGCATGTCGTCAATCGCCCCAGCAGTCTGCGCAACTGGAATGAAAAGATCGCGATCTCGGGCTTTCCGCAGTGCACCGCGCCCACGCTGATCAGCATGCGCATGACCGATGTCCAGGCCTTTATCGACGAGCACCAGGACGCGATTCTCAAACCGCTGGACGGCATGGGCGGTGCCGGCATCTTCCGGGTGTCGACCAACGACCCGAATCGCGGCTCCATCGTCGAGACGCTAACCGACAACGGCCGCCGCGCGATCATGGCGCAGAAGTTCATCCCGGCCGTCACCGATGGCGACAAGCGCATCCTGCTCATCGATGGCGAGCCGGTCGATGTCTGCCTCGCACGCATACCCAAAGCCGGCGAAACCCGCGCCAACCTGGCGGCAGGCGGACGGGGCGAGGGTCGCCCGCTGAGCGAACGCGACCGCTGGATTGCCGCCGAAGTGGGCCCGACCCTGCGCGACAATGGCCTGCGCTTCGTCGGCCTGGACGTGATCGGTGACTATCTGACCGAGATCAACGTCACCAGCCCGACCTGTGTCCGCGAGCTGGACGCGCAGTTCGGCATCAATATCGCCGGCCTGCTGTTCGACGCGATCGAAGCCGCATGAAACGCTGGATTGGCGGTGCGCTCATCCTGCTGATGATTGGCGTACTGGTCCTGCGCGGCCGGGAGGCCGACGACCGCTTCGAACGTCAGATCTACTCCATGGGTACGCTGGTGACGCTGACACTGCGCGCCCCGGATCGCAGCCCCGAGGCGCTCGCGGCCCTGGTCAGCGAGGTCGAATCAGAACTCAACCGCTACCAGCAGCGCTGGTCGGTGCGGGGTTCCGGCGCCTTGGCGCAACTCAACGCGACCCTGGAGGAATCGACAACGGTGCCGGTGCCCGCGACCCTGCTGCCGTTGCTGCGCAAGGCAAAGACCGTCGCGGAGGACAGCGCCGGCACCTTCGATCCGGGTCTGGGCCGCCTGGTGCAGGTCTGGGGCTTTGATGACGCCGAGCATTTTCGCGACGCGCCGCCGGACAGAGCGGTCCTGACGGTCGCCAAGCGTCTGCCACATCGCCTCACCGAGACGACCTTGCAAGACGGCCGCCTGCAGGCGGAAAAACCGGGGCTGATGCTGGACTTCGGCGCCATCGCCAAGGGGGCAGCGGTCGGTGCCGCGCTGGACGTGCTGAAACAGGCTGGGATCGAGCATGCCATGGTCAATGCGGGTGGCGACCTGCAGGTGATCGGCCATGCCGAAGGACGTCCCTGGCGCATCGCCGTTCGCCACCCGCGCCCCCCAGCCGACGCCCCACGCCTATTGGTCGGCATCGAACTGCAAGACGGCGAGGCCGTATTCACCAGCGGCGACTACGAGCGGTACTTCGAGTTCGAGGGCCGCCGCTATCACCACCTGCTGGATCCACGCAGCGGCGAGCCCGCCACCGGCGCGCAGTCCAGCACCGTGATTCATGACGACCCGGCGCTGGCCGACGCGCTGGCCACGGCCCTTTTTGTCGGCGGCGTCGAGCAATTCGACGCGCTGGTCGATCAATTCGCGCTGGAATTCGCCATGCTGGTCGACGCCGAAGGCCGGGTGCATGCCACTGCGGGATTCATGGACCGCGCCGACTGGCTGGCCGACGTGGAGTTTGCGCCGGACGCGGACGCTCAGTGAAGACGACGCCAGCGGATGTGGCGCTGATCATCGGTCTGGCGCTGATCATTGGCACCCTCTACGCCCGCTATTGGTCGCCCAACGCGGCGCCGCCCACGCATGCGCTCATCCGGGTCGACGATGCGCCGGCAAGGCGGGTACCGCTGCACGTCAACGATCGGATTGTCGTCACCGGTCGCCTGGGCGACAGCGTGCTGGAAGTCCGCGATGGCCGCATCCGCTTCGCCAGCTCGCCGTGCCGCCGCAAGGTCTGCATCCGCTCTGGCTGGATGCATGACGCCCACGACGCCACCGCCTGCCTGCCGAACCGCGTTACGTTGTCGCTGGCCGCGGCCGATCCGCACTACGACGGCGTGAGCCAGTGACGCGGCGCATTCACCTGCATGCCGGGCCTCGCGATCACTGGATTGCCGGGTTTGCCGCGCTGGCGATTGTCATCCACATCCTCGAGGCCGGCGTACCCACACCGATTCCCGGCATCAAGCCCGGCCTGGCCAATGTCATCACCCTGGTGGTGCTGCTGCGCCATGACCTGCTCGCCGCGATCTGGGTGCAGCTGCTGCGCGTACTCGTCGGCAGCGTGCTGATCGGCAGTTTTCTCACACCCACCTTCCTGCTCAGTCTGTCGGGCGCGCTTTGCAGCCTGGCGATACTCGCCCTGCTGATCGGCTGGAATCGGCTGCTGCCGCCGGCTCGCGTCGGCCCCATCGGATTGGGTGTGGCCGCGGCCTGCGCGCACATGGGTGGGCAGTTCTTTGTCGCCTACACCGCGTTCATTCCGCACCCCGGATTGCTGACCCTGCTGCCGGTGTTGCTGACCGCCGCGATGCTGTTTGGCGCACTCACCGGCTGGTTGGCTGGCGCCTTGTGCCTGCGCCTGGACAACAACCCTGACGCTGCTGTGCCGGCCCGGTGAGGCGTCACGGGCCGGGTTGCGGTCACGCGCACCGCAGCGTGATACTGCTGCCATGACATCAGGCAGCGAACTCAAGAATCAATTTCTGGTCGCCATGCCCAGTCTGGACGATGAGCATTTCGGGCAGACGGTGACCTTCCTCTGCGAGCACTCGGACGAAGGTGCCCTGGGGCTGGTCATCAACCGGCCGTCGGACCTGTCGGTGGCAAACATGCTGGGCCACATGAACGTCCCCTGCGAGATCAATCTGGACCAGGCGCCGGTGTTCTGGGGTGGCCCGGTGCAGCCGGAACGCGGTTTCGTGCTGCACACGCTGGGCAGCACCTGGGAATCCACGGTGCAGGTGAGCGAAACGCTGGCGATCACCTCCTCGCGCGATATTCTGGAAGCCATCGGCCTCGGCAACGGGCCGGAGCAGTATTTGATCACCCTCGGCTATGCCGGTTGGGATGCCGGCCAGCTGGAGGACGAACTGCTCCACAACGCCTGGCTGAACACCCCACCGGACCAGCAGATTCTGTTCTCCACCGCCCCGCCCGAGCGCTGGGAAGCCTCGCTGGGCCTGCTCGGTCTGGACCCGATGATCTTGAGCGCGGATGCCGGACACGCCTGAGCCTGCGCCACCCGCTGCCGGCGCCGACTCGCCATCGCAACCCCCGACCGGGGTCTACCTCGGCTTCGATTACGGCGAAAAGCGCATCGGCGTGGCGGTGGGCGACACCGTGGCCCGCCGGCCTCGCCCCCTGGATACGATTGACAATCAGACGCGCCAGCGCTGGTCGAGAATCGCCGAGCTGATCGAGCAGTGGCGGCCGCAAGGCCTGGTCGTGGGCGTGCCCCTGACGCTGGATGACGAGCGCCAGGCGATGACCGATGCGGCCGAACGCTTCTGTCGACGCCTTAAAGGCCGGTATCATCTGCCCGTCTACCCGGCCGAAGAACGCATGACCTCCCTGGAAGCCGACCTGCAACCCGTCGCTGGCCAAAGCCGCGATGCCGTGGCCGCTGCGCAGATTCTTGCCGACTGGCTCGGCCGTGACTGATTTTCCTGACACGGAGGTGCTGCTGGACCGGATGGCAGCCGATCTGTCCGGGATCGGCATGACCCATGCCGACCCCGTCATCATCGGCATTCACACGGGCGGCGCCTGGGTCGCGGATGCGCTGGCGCAGCGGCTGACACCGGCAGCGCCCATCGGCACCATCGACATCAGCTTCTACCGGGATGATTTCAGCCGCATGGGCCTGCATCCGCAGGTCAAGCCCAGCCACCTCCCGGTTCCGGTCGACAACCGCGTCGTCATTCTGGTTGACGATGTCCTGCACACGGGCCGAACCATCCGTGCCGCCATGAACGAAATTTTCGACTACGGCCGGCCCGAACGCATCGTGCTGGCGGTGCTGGCAACCCGGCCGGGCCGCGAGCTGCCGATCACGCCGGATGTGGTCGGCCAGGTCGTTGATACGCTGCCTCCCGGCGGACATATCCGACTCAATGGACCGGACCCGCTGCGCCTGACACTGGAGATCACCGCGTGAGCGCCGCTGCGAAAATTCAGCTCGATGCCCACGGCCGTCTGCGCCACCTGCTAACCACCGAAGGCCTGGGCCGCGAGCTGCTCACCGAGATTCTCGATACGGCCGAATCTTTCGTGCCGGTGACCCGCAACGACGTCAAGAAGGTGCCGCTGCTGCGCGGCCGTACCGTGGTCAATCTGTTCTTCGAGGCCAGCACACGGACCCGTAGCGCCTTCGAGCTGGCCGCCCACCGTCTTTCGGCCGATGTGCTGAACATCGAGGGCAGCAGTTCATCCACGACCAAGGGCGAAACGCTGCTGGACACGCTGAAGACGCTGGAATCCATGCACGTGGACATGTTCGTGATTCGCCACGGCGAAAGCGGCGCCGCGGAGTTCTTCGCCGAACATGCCGGCGACGGTGTCGCCATTCTCAACGGCGGTGACGGCCGCCACGCCCACCCGACGCAGGGCTTGCTGGACGTATTCACCATTCGCCGGCACAAGCCGGATGTCGCCGGCCTGAGCGTGGCCATTGTCGGCGATGTACTGCACTCCCGCGTCGCACGCTCCGACATCCATGCCCTGCGTGAACTGGGTGTCCGCGATATTCGAGTGGTCGGCCCCAAGACCCTGGTGCCGCCGGAGCTGGACGCTCTCGGCGTGAGCGTGCACCACGATCTGCGCGCCGGCCTGGATGGCGCCGATGTCGTGATGTTACTGCGACTGCAGCGCGAGCGGATGAGCGGCCACTACCTGCCCGCCGGCTCAGCCTTCCACCGTGGATTCGGCCTGAACGAGACCACGCTGCGCTATGCCAAGCCCGATGCCTTGCTGATGCACCCCGGCCCGATCAACCGAGGCGTAGAGATCGCCGCCCCGGTGGCGTACGGCGACCAATCGGTGATTCTGGAACAGGTCAGCCACGGCGTGGCCATCCGCATGGCGGTGATGGCGATGATCATCGGAGCACACCGCACATGAGTGGCCTGACCTGCCTACGCGATGTGACGCTCGCCGATGGACAGACCACGACGCTGTGGATGGCCGATGGCCGCTTCATCACGCCGCCAGACGGCGCGGCCGATGCCAAGGTGATCAATGCCAGCGGCGCGGTGTTTCTGCCGTTGGCGGTCGATCTGTGCGCGCGCCTGCGCGAGCCCGGTGCCAGCCACAAGGCGACGATTGCCAGCGAAACGCGGGCCGCGGCGGCGGCCGGTGTCGGAACGCTTTGCCTGCCACCGGACACCAATCCGGTGATCGACCAACCCGCCGTCGTGGACTGGATCGGTGATCGCGCCCGCGGCGAAGCCGCCGAGGTCAAGCTGCTGGGCGCGCTAACCCAAGCCCTGGACGGCGCTGCGCTGGCTGATCTCGGCGCTTTGCTGGATGCCGGCTGCGTCGGCGTAGCCCAGCCCCGCCGACTGCCTCGCGCCAGCCTGCTGCGTCAGGCTCTGCAATACGCCTCAGGTCTCGGCTGTACCGTGCACCTGGACCCGGTGCACGCCGACCTCGCCGGCCAGGGGGTGGCTCATGCGGGTCGGCCCGCGATGCTTGCCGGTCTGACCGGCATTCCCGCCAGTGCCGAGGCCATCGGCACCGCCGTGGCACTGGAGCTGGCCCGCGATACCGGCTGCCGCGTGCACCTGGGACGCATCACCTCGGCGCGCGCCATCGCGTTGATCGCAACGGCAAAACAGGATGGTGTGGCCGTGACCTGCGACGTTTCTGCGCATCAGTTGTTTCTGACGGATGAAGCCCTGAGCGGACTGGACCCCGCCTACCGACTGGACCCGCCGCTGCGCACCGAAGCCGACCGCCTGGCGCTGATCCAGGCGGTGACGGATGGGACCATCAACGCCATCTGCTCGGATCACCAGCCGCAAGACGCCAACGCCAAAACCGACCCCTTCCCGATGACCGAGCCGGGCGGCTCCACTGTGGAATTGCTGGTACCCGCCGTGATGACCCTGGCCCAGACAGAACAATGGCCGCTGGAGCGCGTGGCGCAGCTTCTGGTCGACGCACCGTCGCGGATACTGGGTTGCGAGAGTCCGACAACCGCGGTGGGTGCGGTGGCCTCGGGCGTGCTCATCAACCCCCTCCAGTCACCGACCACTGCACATGCCCTGCGCAGCGCGGGTCAGATCACGCCGTTTCAGGATATTTCGCTGACCTGGCAAGTACAGCAGGCCTGGCGCGCCGGACAGCCAATGGCATCGGCTTGACGGACTTCTCGCGGCGGCTGGTTCTTGTATGATGCCGCGGGGCATCGAGCACGCTCGATCAACGGCGTGAACCCGCATCGCGGACACGCCGAAGCAAGCAAACCGAAGTAGATGGGGGAAACCATGCCGCGCGTTCTTCTGGTTGATGATTCGCCAACCGACATCGCCAACCTGCGAAAAATGTTGGAAAAAAACGGCTTTGACGTTGTGGAAGCCCTGACGGGTGAGTCCGCGATCGAAAAGGCGGCCGCCGAAAAGCCGGACGTGATCGTCATGGACGTGGTGATGCCGGGCATGAACGGGTTTCAAGCCACACGCACGCTCTCCCGCGGTGCCGACACCGCTTCGATTCCGATCGTGGTGATCAGCAGCAAGTCGCAGGAAACCGACAAGCTCTGGGCGATGCGTCAGGGCGCTCGCGAATACATCGTCAAGCCGGTCAAGGAATCAGAACTGATTTCGAAGGTGAACGGCGTCATCAACGGCTAGAACCGCCGATGGAGTTAGACAATGGCTGAGGGAGTTTCGCGGGTTCGGGGAACCCAGATCGCGATCGTTCTGCTCGTGCTCGCTATGAGCTCGATCGCTGCCGCGCTGTTCATTCTCTACCGGGTGAACCAAGTGGCGCAGTGGGACCGCGACTACATCACGCTGGCAGTGGATTCCAGTGCGGTTGCCGAGAACATCGCCCGCCTGGCGGACGACATCACACGCGGGCTGGCACCCGATACTCGCAACATGGAAGGCCTGCGGCTGACCTTTGAGGACAACCTCTACGCCCTGCGTGAGGGTGACGAGTTCATCAACCTGCCGGCCGCCCCGCCCCCCTTGCAGGACAAGATCGACGCCCTGGAAGCGGAATTTCAGCCGATGTCGGACGCCATCGACCAGATTCTCGATCGCCGCGCCGCATACGTCCTGATCCAGCAGGAAGCGAGCGCGATTGCAGCGACCGTGCCGGAAGTGACGGCTCCGCTGGAAACCGCTATCGCCACGCTGGCCGCACGGCGCGCTCCGGCTGAGCAATTGACCTTGCTCACAGGCCTCGTCATCGGCGCCAACAACCTCGTTGAACAGGCTCACGCCGTTACGCGGCAAGGCTACGATGCAGATGCGCTCGCAGCGGAGTTGGAGGCTGCGGTCACCACGCTGTCGTCGGTGCTGGAACAGCTGGTCAGCGCGCGGGGCCTCGGCTTCACGCCGGTGCGCACGCCCGCCGCCGATGCCGCATTGGCGGACGCGCTCGCGGGCATGCAGCGCATTCAGGCAAGCGCCGCGACAACGGTCGACGAAGCCGCGGAACTCGCGACCGTCCAGGCCGCCGCCGCCGAGATCTCGCGCCTGCGGAACAACGTCAAGTTCACCGCAGAAAACAACGTCCAACAGTCTTTCATCGAATATCGTGATGGCCGCACCTTAGAGGCCATCTACGGTTATGTGCTCGGCGGGGTCACGGTGGTCCTGCTGGTCATCTTCGTCACCGTGTTGCTCCGGCAGGCACGTGCACGAGCCCGCGAACTGGAAGAGGCCGATGCGGCCCAGCAGGAAGCGATTTTGCGGCTGCTGGACGAAATCACCACGCTGGCCGATGGTGACCTGACGGTGGATGTAACGGTGACCGAGGATTTCACCGGCGCGATCGCGGACTCGATCAACTATACGATCGACACGCTGCGCAGCCTGGTCGGCACCATTACCGCGACCTCGGACGAAATCACGCAGTCCGCCTCCGGCACCGAGGCCGTAACGCAGCAGCTGAACGTCGCATCACGCCGCCAGACCGACGAGATCAACAGCGTCTCCGAGGCCATCGGCGACATGTCCGAGTCGATGCAGCAGGTGTCGCACCGCGCTGACGAACTGGCGAAGGACGCGCAAACCTCGGTGGAAACCGCGCATAGCGGTTCGGAAACAGTGCGTCGCACCGTGGACGGCATGACCACCTTGCGCGACCAGATTCAGGAGACCGCCAAGCGCATCAAGCGGCTCGGTGAATCCTCTCAGGAAATCGGCAACATTATTGAGTTCATCAATGACATCGCCGAACAGACCAACACCTTGGCCCTGAACGCGTCGATCCAGGCGGCCATGGCCGGTGAGGCCGGTCGCGGTTTCGCGGTCGTGGCCGAAGAGGTGCAGCGACTGGCCGAACGCGCCGGTAACGCCACGCGCCAGATCGAAACCCTGGTCAAAACGATTCAGGCCGATACCAACGAGGCGATCGTCTCCATGGAGCGCAGCACGACCAATGTGGTCAGCAACGCGCAGCTGTCCGAGGAGGCTGGCGAGGCGCTGGATCGTATCGAGGCATCATCGAACGATCTGTCACGGCTGATTCTCGACATCTCCAAGGATGCGCGCGCGCAGACACAATCGGCCGCCGATCTTGCCGGCCGTATCGAGGTGATTCAGGACATCGCCGGGCAAACTCAGGTCGCCTCCGACACCACCGCCTCGGCCGTGTCGAACCTGAACGCGTTGTCAGTGAAGCTGCGCGAGTCCGTCGCCGGCTTCAAGCTGCCGTCTTCCGAAGAATTCGACGAGGGCGCCTTCGACGACACGGTGATCGATGCCTCAGGCGTCGAGGATGACAGCGGCGACGAACGCGACGCGGCCTAGGGAAACACTGATCTAATCACGCCACCAAGACGGAGCCGTTTTTCGCGCAAGCCCAGGCGGAGTGAGTGCGGTTTGGTCTAGGCCGGGGCCACACGTGCCGCTTGAGCTACGCGAGCGACGTGCTAGCTGTGGCCGTCACGTTCTCTACCTTCGCGGACAGCGCTCACGATCTCCTCGCGACTCAGCGTGAGTTTTACGCCCTTGACATCAAGAGGCGACGGCGACACCTGGACAGGACGAATCAAGAACGCGCGGCCATCCCTGCGCGTGATCTTGACTGCCCCTTCGAGCTGGGCCGAGTCGAGCACAGCCGAGAACTTCTGCCGTGCTTCGGAAAATGTGTAGACCTTCATGAGCTAGACCTCCAGAACCTGGATCGCCAGGGAATCCGCCACCCGTTGAAGGGGTTTATCCAGGGTGAGTAGTGGTGAATTGGATTGCATGGCGCATACCAGCAGATAAGCGTCGTACGCATAGATGCGATGCTTTTCGACCAAGGCGAGCGCTCGCTTGAGATTCACATCAACAAGCTTTATGGGCACCTCGGCGTACGCGTCGAGACAGTCCGTGGCCTGCGTCAATGTGGCGCGTCCACGCTTGATCATGGCCGAAAAGGCGTTGCCCATCTCCCAGTGCACTGAGTTTGGCGCGATCAAACTGTGGCCCGCCGTCACCGCGAGTGCTCGGTCACGGCTAGGCTCGTAAGTAACCACTGCGACGAGTGCCGATGTGTCAATCGTGATAAGCATACTTCGCACCTGTACAATTGCACCAATTGTAACAGGCTAGACCGATAACAGCTTACGGCCTCTGGACATGAAGCCGCGCGTCAGCCGCCAAAGTTGATTCGCGTTTCGAGATTGGCTCGGGAATCCGCATTGGACAGGGCCTCCTCCAGCGCAATCTCACCGGATCGGTAAAGGTCGTAGAGCGCGTCATCGAAGGTTTGCATGCGTGAATCGGACGACTCGGCCATTGCCTCGCGGATACCGTCCACATCGCCTTTGAGGATCAGGTCCGCAATGTAGGGGGTGACGACCATGACTTCCAGAGCAGCCGTCCGGCCACCCTCCTTGCGGCGCACGAGTCGCTGCGAGATCACCGCCCGAAGATTCAACGCCAAGTCCATGTACAGCTGCGCCCGGAGAAAATCCGGGTACATGTTGATAATGCGCTGGAGCGTTTGATACGCGTTATTCGCATGCAGGGTGGAGATGGCCAGGTGACCGGTGCCGGATAGCTGCACGCAGGATTCCATGGTCTCTCGCGAGCGAATCTCGCCGATCAGGATGACATCCGGCGCCTCGCGCAGCGCGCTGTGCAGTGCCCGTTCGTAGCTCTTGGTGTCCTGACCGAGTTCGCGCTGGTTGATGATGGCGCGCTTGTTCGGATGCACGAACTCGATCGGGTCCTCGATGGTGAGGATATGACCCGAGGCGTTTTCGTTGCGATGGTTGATCATCGCGGCCAGCGTCGTCGATTTACCTGACCCGGTCGCGCCGACCATGAGAATCATGCCGCGCTTTTCGAGTATCAAATCCTTTAGCGTTTCCGGCAGCCCCAATTCGTCGAGGGTAGGAATCGCGTTGCGGACATAGCGCAGCACCATCGATGGTCGGCCACGCTGATGGAACAAGTTGACGCGAAACCGCCCCAAGCCGCCGGCCTGCGTGGCGAAGTCCAGTTCCAGCTCTTCGTTGAACTCCGTCCGTTGCTCCGGCGTGAGAATGCCGTTGGCCAGTTCCCGAATCTGCGCCGAGGTGAGTTCCGTTTTACCGACGGAATGCATTTCGCCGTTGATCTTGATCATCACCGGCGAATGAGTGGTAAAGAACAAATCGGAGGCCTGTTTCTCAACGGCCAGTTTGAGATACGGAACAATGCCTGGCGCGTTGGTGGAATCGGCCATCAGCTACGACCTCGCTGCGCGGCCGAGATGGTGGCGTCGTCGTCGTCCATCATCGCGATACCACTCAGGCCGTCATCGAGATTCTTTTCGGCGCGTTTGCTTTCCAGTTTTACCCGCAGCCGCAATTCATTCTTGGAGTCAGCATTCCGCAGCGCCTCTTCCAGGCTGATGGTGCCGTTCTCGTAAAGATCGTAGAGGTGCTGGTCGAAGGTCTGCATGCCCTGCTCGCGACTCTTGGCCATGACCTCCTTGATCTTGTGCACCTCACCCTTGAACACCAGATCCGAGATCAACGGCGAGTTCAACAGGATTTCCATCGCCGCCGCACGACCACCGCCCTCACGGCGCACCAGCCGCTGCGAAATAATGCCGCGCAGGTTGAGCGACAAGTCCATCAGCAGCTGCTCCCGTTTTTCGTCAGGAAAGAAGTTGATGATGCGATCCAGCGCCTGGTTGGATGAGTTCGCGTGCAGGGTGGACATGCACAAATGGCCTGTTTCGGCGAAGTTGATCGCGAATTCCATCGTCTCCCTTGCACGCACCTCGCCGATCAGAATGACATCCGGCGCCTGACGCAAGGTGTTCTTCAGCGCGGCCTCCCAGCTGTCGGTATCCACGCCGACTTCGCGCTGCGTGATGATGCAGCCCAGATGCGGATGCACGTACTCCACGGGATCCTCGATCGTAATGATGTGACCCTTAGTCTGCTTATTGCGCAGACCCAGCATCGCGGCCAGCGAAGTCGACTTGCCACTCCCGGTGCCGCCAACCATGAGCACCAGACCACGCTTGGACAGAACCACGTCGCGCAGCACCTCGGGCAGGCCGAGCTTGTCGAAATCCGGAATCTCGGTTTCGATGGTGCGCAACACGGCACCCACGCGCCCCTGCTGCACAAAGGCGTTGACGCGAAATCGGCCGATCTGCGGCGGCGAGATCGCGAAATTGCACTCGTTCGTTTCTTCGAAATCCTTGACCTGTCGGTCGTTCATGATCGCTCGGACAATCATCGCGGCGCTCTCGGGCGACAGCAGCTTGTCCATCACCGGTGTCATCTGGCCGTCCACCTTCATCGCCGGCGGAAAACCGGCCGTGATGAACAAATCGGACGCACCCTTCTGCTTCATCAATCGAAGCAGTTCCTGCATTAGTTTCGCGGCTTGATCGCGTTCCATCCTCGGGCCTCTTGTGGCGGGTGCCTACATGAAATCGTCTTTCTTGACGGCCTTGCGGCGCGCTTCCTGCTTGGCGACCTTGCCCTCACGCAGCAGGTGCTTGAGCGACTGGTCCAGCGTGATCATGCCGTCACGTGCACCGGTTTGAATCGCCGAGTACATCTGCGCCACCTTGTTCTCACGGATGAGATTCCGGATCGCCGGGTTCCCGATCATGATTTCGTGGGCCGCCACGCGGCCACCCCCCTGCTTCTTTAGCAACGTTTGCGAGATCACCGCCTTGAGCGATTCCGACAGCATGGCGCGAATCATCTCCTTTTCCGCTGCCGGAAACACATCGACGATGCGATCCACGGTCTTCGCCGCTGAACTGGTATGCAAGGTGCCGAACACCAGATGCCCCGTTTCGGCCGCGGAGAGCGCCAGGCGGATGGTTTCCAGATCACGCATTTCGCCAACCAGAATCACATCCGGATCCTCTCGCAGCGCCGAGCGCAGGGCTTCGTTAAAGCCCAGCGTGTCGCGATGGACTTCGCGCTGGTTAATCAGGCATTTTTTGGGCTCGTGCACAAATTCGATCGGATCCTCGATCGTCAGAATGTGACCGTACTCGCTTTCGTTCTTGTGGTTCACCATCGCCGCCAGCGTGGTCGACTTGCCCGAACCCGTCGGCCCGGTGACGAGCACAACACCGCGCGGCTGGTCGGAAATATCCTTGAAGATGGGAGGACAGCCGAGATCCTCCAGCGACAGAATCTTCGACGGAATCGTCCTGAATACACCCGCGGCGCCACGATGCGTGTTGAATGCGTTGACTCGAAAACGCGCCAGATTGGGGATCTCGAACGAAAAGTCGCATTCCAGCAACTCGTCGTAATCCTTGCGCTGCTTGTCGTTCATGATGTCGTACAACATCTCGTGCACGTGCTTGTGCTCGAGCGCTGGCAGATTAATGCGTTTGACGTCACCATCCACACGAATCATCGGCTCCATACCGGCCGACAAATGCAGATCAGACGCGCCTTGCTTGACGCTGAACGACAGTAACTGCGCAATATCCATCGGTGCTCCCCGCCCCGGTAAGGTTTCAGATTGAATCAAAGTATCGACATCGCATGACCGCGGCAACCACGCTTCACGAACCGGCGAGCACGGAGCCATTCGACGTTCTCACAGCGTATCGGGCCGTACGTGAAAGAGTCGCTAACGCCGAGGCTGCAGCCGGGCGAGAACCCGGCAGCGTGACACTGGTCGGTGCCGCGAAGGCTCAGCCGACAGACCGCGTTCGACAACTGATCAACGCCGGCCTGACAGCTATCGGCGAGAACTACTGGCAGGACGCCGCCGCGCACCTCGCGGTTGACCCCGAGCGCCGATTGCAGTGGCATTTCATTGGGCCGGTCCAGTCCAACAAGACTGCGGATATCGCGGAACGCTTCGGGTGGGTGCAAAGCCTGGATCGGCTCAAGATCGCCCAACGCCTAAACGATCAACGCGCACAGAACCACCCTCCTCTTAATATACTCATTCAGATCAACATCAGTGGGGAGGCGACCAAGAGAGGTGTCGCGCCTCCAACATTGCCCGAGTTCGCCGACAAGATTGCCTCACTGCCGCGTCTCTGCCTCCGTGGTCTAATGGCGATCCCAGCGCCAGACGACGAGCAAGCGCCAATACGCTTGGCCGACCTGTTCCGGCTATTGCAAGCAAATCACGATCATATCGACACGTTATCGATCGGCATGAGCGCGGATCTGGAGCACGCGATACATGCTGGCTCTACGATGGTCCGCATCGGCACTGCTCTCTTTGGCGCCCGCCCCCAACCAAGTAAGTCACCATGAACCAAGACGACATGAAACGCGCGGTCGCGCGGGCCGCCCTGGCAGAGATCGTTCCCGGAGCGGTACTTGGCGTCGGCACCGGATCCACCGTCAACTTCCTGATCGAGATGCTCGCCGATCGCAGGCACGAAATCCCCGGTGCCGTTTCGTCTTCGGTCACGAGCACCGAGCGACTTCAGGCAATCGGCATTCCTGTGCTGGAGTTGAATGACGTCGACTCAATCCCCGTCTATATCGACGGTGCAGATGAGGTAACGCCCGAGGGGTTCATGACCAAAGGCGGTGGTGGCGCACTCACGCGGGAGAAAATCATCGCCTCTGCAAGTGACAGGTTCGTCTGCATTGTTGACGAGTCAAAACTGGTCCAACGGCTAGGGGCGTTCCCAATTCCGGTGGAGATCATTCCGATGGCCGTCGCGCCAGTTCGCAAACGACTCATCGCGCTGGGTGGCGACCCTACCCTGAGGGCCGGAGTCGTTACTGACAACGGCAATCACATCCTTGATGTACACGGCCTACAACTAGAAAACCCCGTTGCGTACGAACAAGCGGTGTCCGTGATACCTGGTGTAGTGACATGCGGCGTATTCGCGCTCACGCCGTCGCACTTCATTCTAAAAGGGGCGCCTTCCGGCACGCAGCCCATCACACCCGGCAAAAATCGTCATGAAGTGACACTGAACGACCACTGAACACTTGATCGACCAGCGCAACTAATTGATTTTATAAACTTTCAACACCTAACAGACGTTGGCACCAGTAGTGCACCATCTACATCAGGCGGCGTATTGCCGCTGTGCAACAACATCCATCTCTTGGGAGAAATCACCAATGCAGAACAAACAGCAAGGCTTCACGCTGATCGAACTGATGATCGTTGTGGCGATCATCGGTATTCTGGCCGCTATCGCTATCCCCGCATATCAGGATTACACAGTCCGCGCCAAGGTTTCGGAAGTTGTGAATGCCGCCGGTGCTGCCAAGACGGTTATCTACGAAGAGTATGCAACCGGTGGCACAATGCCCAATGCAAACGCCGACGTCATCACCGACCTTGAAACCAATCTCGAAGCTCTGCCTACAGTCAACACGGCCACGATGACCCGTACGGACGACGATACATTCACGGTAGGCTTGGTGGTGCAAGACCTTGGCGGCACGACTGACACGGCAGCCACGAACACGATTACCTTCGTGTACACCGGTGCCGATACGGGCCTGACCGTCGCGTGTGGGGGAGCAGCAACCACCGTCGAAAGCAAGTACCTGCCGCGCTCTTGCCGCAATACAGGCTCGTAAAATCCGCTGTTCGAATGACTGCGGCCGGCCAGCCGCGCTCGGAAGGCCCGTCTAGACGGGCCTTCTCTTTGGCCGCTGCCTTCTGGCAACGTCATAAATCACGGAATTGCGACAATCAGCCTGCAGCAACCACCAGAAAAGTCGACTCCATTAAACTGCCGCCACCCCTCCGAGCTTATCTGATTCGGTGACGTGTCATCATCCAAGCGCGAAACGGAACTAACCATTGATCGCAGCGGTTCTAGCGGCAGCGTTGTTGCTCCTATTCGCCAGCCCATCGCTACACAGCTACGGCGTTTACGACATTCGGCGCGGGCTAGCCTTGGGTCTATTTAGCTTTACTATCCTTCTGTTTTCCCTCCAGCGTGGCTCTACCGCAAGCTTACAGAGGCTGTTTCGACAAGATTTAGCAAGCCTTTTACTGCTCGCGCTTCCGTTCGGACTTATTACTGCACTCAGCTTGGACTTGGCGGAGTTGCGGTTTCGAGTGCTGGGCCTCAGCAGCGCATACAACTACATCCTTGCCATCGTCTTCTACGGCGTGGTTACCGTCGAAGTATCGCGGAACCCCTATAAATTTTTAGGGCCGTATCAACTCACTGCGCTTATAGTCAGCGCAGCAGCATTCGCTCAATACCTTGGACCGCTCTTAGCGGCCGCAATCTATGAAGGCCTCCCGGTACGCGGAACGAACCTCTTCATATATTTCGAGCACCCGCGATTCTTTTCTCAAATAGTTTCACCAATTTTTCTGTTGGTTGCCTGTGGCGCCTCGCTAAAAGGTGCACCAACCCGTCGAGTAGTTGGCTGGTCAACAACTGCATGCCTATTCCTGGTGAGTGGACTAGCAGCGCAAGGCGCTGGACCTACTTACGCGCTCATCGGCTCGTCCGTACTGCTATTCGCCGTACTTGTCGTTCTTCGGCGCTACAAAACAGTTCTGCGTCTGGGCCTTCCTTTTGCCACGATGATCGGAGCTGTGCTTATCCACTTCTTACTAACGAATTGGGTGTATGGCGGAGACGTCGGCGCAGTATCCACATCGGACGCAGGACGTTTTGAACTTTGGCGCAAGACGCTAGAAGCATTGCGTCACAGCCCGGTTGTCGGATACGGTCCAGGCAGTTTCCCATTAGTAGTGGAACATAGCACCACTGCGCACACCCACAACGCTTTACTGCAGTTTTGGTTCGAAGGAGGACTGCTAGCGGCGTTGGCGCTTGCGGCATTCACGACTGTTCTCTACGGTCGGTTATTTCGCCTGGTCGCGCGGACGCCAGATGGCTCGGAGCAGCTTTGGATGCTGGTCACGGTGATCTGGGTGGTGACTGCAATGTTGATTCACGCCATGGTATCCGGCATAGCTCTGATGCCAATGAGCCAATTCATGCTGGTGTGCATGCTGGGGATAGCGAACGGAATTTTCCTCGGGGAAGATCCGCGCTGGCGGGCGCAATTGACGGTGAGCAACAACCTTGAGAGAGTATCCCACTCACAAGCGCTGTTCGTCGGCTGCCTCTGGTTGATCGTGATCGGCGGGCTGGCGGTGACCACGCGCGCGTATATGGATGGACGCTATTGCCCTTATGTGCAACAAAGCCGCGAGCTGGGACCAGCTTTGTGGGGACATCATAGCTGCCCAATCCAAACGCACTCTGGCGCCGAAGGGTAATCTCCGGGTTCTACCCTATTTCCCCGGACGGTTTGAAAAGGTCTGAAAACTTCCGGTCTTGACGTGCGACTCTGTGAATCGCCCCGGAAAGCCCGTAGGCCATTTACTTTGAATCAGTCCGCGTTGGCCTGACCTCCGTGTTGCTGCTGACATCCCCCCGAAATTGAGTAGCACGACGATCTGGAGTCCAGTCACTGAGAGTCAGGAGATTGGACGTGAAGAAGCGACATACCGAAGAGCATATCATTGGGTAATCCCCCCATTTCTAGCCGTCTTGGATTCAGACGGTCAGCGCAACAGTTTCTGCATTTCTGGCTCTGGCGTACTGTACCTCAGCGTTTTCCGTGGTCTTGTGTTGAGGCGTTTGGAGACTGCATTTAATTCCATCTGGCTTAACGGCCGGAGGTTCATGCGCTTTGTTGATTTCGGAAACACAGGGCAAAGCGGCACTATTATGCGCTTAATGCTGCTTAATTTGACATTCAGTGCCTAATCTGTAGCGCGACGGCCTTCTATCTTGCAAAGCTTCGACAATATAAAGCGCTGAACCGCGACAAGACACCGCTCAAACGACATCGGGCGCCGAAGCGCCCGATATCAACTCACGTCAGTGGCACTAATGCCTATTCAGCGTCACCGCCATCGACAGGACGATCGACCAACTCCACATACGCCATCGGCGCATTGTCACCCGGCCGGAAACCGCACTTGAGGATCCGGATGTAACCACCAGGACGCTCTTTGTAGCGAGGACCGAGGTCGGTGAACAGCTTGCCAACGGTTTTCTTGTCGCGCAGACGGTCAAAGGTGATCCGGCGGTTATGCACGGAGTCGGCCTTCGCACGCGTGATGAGCGGCTCGGCGAAGCGACGCAGCTCCTTCGCCTTGGGCAAGGTGGTGCGAATCATTTCGTGCTCGAACAGCGAGTTGGCCAGGTTCTGCATCATCGACTTGCGATGACCCTGCTCGCGTCCAAAGTTGGTTCCAGCGTTACGATGCCGCATGGCTCTCTATCTCCAGTCCCGGCCTAATTTAGGCCGATTCGCCGGCGCCGACTTTCGGAGGCGTCCAGCTGTCCAGTTCCATACCCAGACCCAGGCCGTGGCTTTCCAGCACTTCCTTGATCTCGTTCAGTGATTTCTTGCCGAGGTTCGGTGTCTTCATCAATTCGGTCTCGGTGCGCTGCACCAGGTCACCGATGAAGTAGACGTTCTCCGCCTTGAGGCAGTTGGCCGAACGGACCGTGAGATCCAGCTCGTCAATCGGCTTGAGCAGCATCGGGTTGATAACCTCAGTGGGCTCTTCAACCGTTGCGGCGGCTTCGGCGTCCAGGTCAA
>Ga0208834_100039_pt1 | contig 68783 bp, 54 predicted proteins | sample DeeseametaMP1787_FD_184182 | JGI IMG/M metagenome (GOLD analysis project Ga0208834, IMG submission 184182) | Marine microbial communities from the Deep Pacific Ocean - MP1787 (SPAdes) | ecosystem: Environmental > Aquatic > Marine > Oceanic | place: North Pacific Ocean | collected 2011-05-03 | reverse complement strand
CCCCCGCCGGTGCGGGGACGCATCCCCGCTCCACGTAGGTGCCTACCGCGGTCCCGGTTACGAGCATGCCGGTGGCGTCGTCGTCGCCCCACGGGTCGTCCACGTCCACGGCGGCGCCCGACAGCACCAGGCCGGCGTCGACGTCCACGACCGCGTCGGCCAGGGGCCCGACCCCGGCGTCGACCGCCTTCTCGACCGCGCGGGGGTCGATGATCGTGTGGAGGCCGAGGATCCAGCCGACCTCCTGGCCATCGGCGTCGAAGAGCCGGGCCTCCCAGCCGACGTCCTCCTGGGAGAAGGAGTGGTCGCGGAGCAGCTGCGGGCCGACCGGGCGCAGCAGGCCGTCGCTGAGGATGGCGGTCTCGCGCTGGGCGCGGTCCCAGAAGGCGTTGCGCTCGCGCTGCGGGAGGTCGCTGCTCACCTCGTCGAGCCCGAGCTGCAGGGCGGCCCGGTCGAAGTCGGTGATGGTGACCGCGGTGACGTCGGCCGGCACGTGCGCCAACGCCCGCTGCGCCGGGGTGATGTCGACGGGGCTGACGGTCAGCGTCGCCTGCGGCGCGGCCGGCTCCTGCCCCTGCGGCGGCGGGCTGGAGGACGTGCAGCCGGCCAGGGCGACCGCTGCGACCAGCACTCCCACCATCGCTGCCGCGGACCGGGCGGCGGTCCCTGCTCCCCTCCGGGACCGACGGGTCCGGTCAGCTCCGGGTCGTGAGGCGCGCACCCGCAGAGTGTGCCATTCCCGACCGCCCCAGGTGGCCGAAGCGTCACTCACGCACGGCCCACCCGTCACTCACGCACGGCCCACCCGTCACTCACGCACGGCCCACCCGTCACTCACGCACGGCCCACCCGTCACTCACGCACGGCCCAGCCGTCACTCACGCACGGCCGAGACGTCGCCCACGCACGGGTCAGGGCCGGTTGCGCCCGAGGTCGTCGTGCGCCTGGACCCACTCCTCCGCCACGACGGCCGAGCCCAGCGACAGCTCACCGGCCAGCACGGTCGCCGCGATGATCTCGGCCAGCTTGAGGACCCCGCCGCTGCCGTAGCAGCCGAGCAGCTCCAGGCACTCACGCTGCGTGGCCAGACCCGTGCCACCGCCGTACGTCGCGACGATGAGGGAGGGCAGCGTGACCGAGGCGTAGAGGTCACCGTTCGGGAGCAGCTCGGAGAAGCCGTACAGCGCCGAGGACTCCGCCACGTTGGCGACGTCCTGCCCGGTGGCGATGAACACCGCGGTGATGCCGTTGGCGGAGTGGTTGCCGTTGTTGTTGGTCACCGACATGATCGCGCCGAGCTGGCCCTTCATGCGCGCGGCGTAGAGCTTGTCGGTCGAGACGTGCATCTGCTCCTCGACCAGCGCCGCAGACAGCGTGACCTCGGCGACCACGCGCTTGCCGCGGGTGTGCAGCATGTTGACCACCGAGGTCTTCTTGTCGGTGGCGAACTGGCCCTCGAGCAGGAAGTGCAGCTCGCCGGGGTAGTGCTGCTTGATCCAGGCGCACGCCGCGAACGTGGCCTTGCCGGTGAGGTTCTGCCCCGCCGCGTCGCCGGTGGAGTAGTTGAAGCGGGTGTAGAGGTGCTTGGACGCCGCGAACGTCTGGATGTCGAGCAGGCGGCCGGTGCTCGTCGTGGTCTGCGCGGCCGCGGCGATCTCGTCGACGTGCGCGTCGAGCCAGACCTTGAAGTCCCGAGCCTCGCGCGCGCTGGCGAAGGAGAACACCGGCGCCCGCTGCATCCGGTCGTCCAGCACGGTGGTGGTGATGCCGCCGGCCGCCCGGCACAGCTTCATGCCTCGGCTGTACGACGCCACGAGCGTGCCCTCGGTGGTGGCCATCGGCACCACGAACTCGCCCTGCGCGTGCTCACCGGCGACCAGCAGCGGACCGGCCAGCCCGATCGGCACCTGGGCGACGCCCACGAAGTTCTCGATGTTGCCCGGCAGCGTGCCCGGCCCCAGCGAGTACGACGACACGTGCTCGAGCTGCGCGCCCGTCTGCTCCTCGGCGTACTCACGGCGCGCCGCGATCGCTGCGGCGGAGTAGTCGTCGACAGGATCGCGCGGGATCTTCGGGAGGGTCACAGCGCGACCCTAGGGGCTCACGCCGAGAGATCGGTGGAGCCCAGGGGACTCGAACCCCTACCCCCTGCTTGCAAAGCCCAGGATGACGGAGCCGCTACCCATTGCGCCGCGCAACAGCGGATCGCGAGAGATCGGTGGAGCCTAGGGGACTCGAACCCCTAACCCCCTGCTTGCAAAGCAGGTGCGCTACCAATTGCGCCAAGGCCCCGGTGCGCGACGAGCGCGCGGGAGTGGGTCAGTTGTTGACCGGGTCGGTCGCCTCGGCCCACAGGGCCTGCTCGGCCTTGGACTCCTCGAGCTTGCGCTTGGCGACCAGGGCACCGCCGACGGCGAGCAGGATCAGCACGATCTTCTTCACGCGGGTCTCCTCGATGGGGTCGGGACCCGACCCGTGAAGGCCGAGGCCGGGGTGTGGAGTGGGCCTAACAGGACTTGAACCTGTGACCTCTTCCTTATCAGGGAAGCGCTCTAACCGTCTGAGCTATAGGCCCGCCGCCGGCTGCCCGGCAGTGGGTTCCGGCTGCTGCCGGGACCGAGGGGAGACACTACAACAGCGCTGCTCAGGCACCCAAAACGCGGTGCCCAGCGACCTCTCGGCCGTGCGCCAGCGACCTCTCGGCCGTGCGCGGGTGACGTCTCGGCGGGTCAGTTGTCCTCGGCGAGGGTGACGTCGATGCCGCCGAGCAGGGCCGCGCTCATGTTGTAGAGGAAGGCGGTGAGGGTGGCGACGGCGGTCAGCAGGACCACGTCGATCGCGGCGATGAGCATCGTGAACCCGAGCACGCGGGAGGTGCCGAGGTAGTTCTCGATGTCGAACTCCGAGGCGCTCTCCTCGCCGACCACGTCGCTGACGGTGGCGTTGATGGAGTCCCAGACCCCGGCGCCACCGAGGACCGCCCACACCATCGCCACGGAGACCACCGTGACGATCGCGAAGGCGATCGAGAGCAGGAACGAGGTCTTCATGACCGACCAGGGGTCGATGCGGGTCAGCCGCAGCCGCGCCCGACGCGGGGTGCGACCCCCGCCGGCGGGACGGGCCGCGCCCGGCTCCTCGGAGCGGGAGAGCCGCTGCGAGATGCGCTCGGCGAGCGGGGGGCGGGCGGGGGTCTCCGCCGGCTTGCGGGCGGGACCCGGTCGGGTCGTCCGCTGCTCGGTGGATCGTTCCGTCATCACTCGTCCTCGGTCTCGGCGCTGGTGGCGGTCTCGTCCTCGATTGTTGCACCCTCGTCCGAAGCGGCCACGGCCTCGGCCGCGGCACCCTCGCCGACACCCTCGACAGCCTCGACGGCGCCCTCGACGGGAGCCTCGCCCTCGGGCGCCTCCTCCTCGTCCTCGCGGGCCTCGACCGAGCGAGCCACCACGGCCACCGTGTCGTTCTTCTTCGGGCTGACGAACTTCACGCCCTGGGTGGAGCGTCCGGTGGGCCGGAACGCCTCGTCGATGGGGCTGCGCACGACCTGGCCGGACGCGGTGATCGAGAGGATCTCGTCGCCGTCCTCGACGATGAACGCACCCACGAGACCACCGCGGTCGGCGTTGGTCAGCGCCATCGCCTTGATGCCGAGGCCGCCACGCGACTGCAGGCGGTACTCCGAGATCCGCGAGCGCTTCGCGAAGCCGCCATCGGTGATCGTGAAGACGTACTGCGGCTTGACCTCGGCCACCTGCTCGGCGGTCGCCTCGACGTCGGCCGACTCCTCGTCGTGCTCGGCGAGGCCGGCCGCCTCCTCGGCCGCCACCTGGGTGGCGCGGATGACCGACATCGACAGCAGCGAGTCGCCCTCGCGGAACTTCATGCCCGTCACGCCCGAGGTCGCGCGGCCCATCGGCCGCAGCTGCGTGTCGTCGGCGCGGAACCGGATCGCCTGCCCCAGGCGCGAGACCAGCAGCACGTCGTCCTCGCCGTGCACCAGCTCGGCACCGATCAGCTCGTCGTCGTCCTCGCGGAAGTTGATCGCGATGACGCCGGCCTGGCGCGGGGAGTTGTAGTCGGCCAGACGGGTCTTCTTGACCAGGCCGTTGCGGGTCGCGAGCAGGAGGTACGGCGCCTGCTCGTAGTCACGGATCGCCAGCACCTGCGCGATCGACTCGTCGGGCTGGAAGGACAACAGGCCGGCGACGTGCCCGCCCTTGGCGTCGCGCGCGGCCTCGGGCAGGTTGTAGGCCTTGGTGCGGTAGACCCGCCCGGCAGTGGTGAAGAACAGCAGCCAGTGGTGGTTGGTCGTGGCGATGAAGTGCTCCACCACGTCGTCACCGCGCAGTGCTGCGCCGCGCACGCCCTTGCCGCCGCGCTTCTGGGTGCGGTACTGCCCGCGCTGCGTGCGCTTGGCGTAGCCGCCGCGGGTGATGGAGACGACCAGCTCCTCGTCGGGGATCAGGTCCTCCATCGAGAGGTCCCCGTCGGCGGCGATGATCTGGGTACGCCGGTCGTCGCCGAAGCGGTCCACGATCTCGCCGAGCTCCTCGGCCACGATCGAGCGCTGCCGCTCCTCGCGGGCCAGGATGTCCTCGAGGTCGGCGATCTCGAGCTCGATCTTGGCGAGCTCGTCGATGATCTTCTGCCGCTCCAGGGCCGCCAGGCGCCGCAGCTGCATGTCGAGGATCGCGTTGGCCTGGATCTCGTCGATCTCCAGCAGCTCGATCAGGCCCCGGCGGGCGTCGTCGACCTCGGGGGACCGGCGGATCAGCGCGATGACCTCGTCGAGGGCGTCGAGCGCCTTGACCAGGCCGCGGAAGATGTGGGCGCGCTCCTCGGCCTTGCGCAGGCGGAACTCCGTGCGCCGGCGGATGACCTCGATCTGGTGGGTGACCCAGTTGGAGATGAACTGGTCGATGGTCAGCGTGCGGGGCACCCCGTCGACCAGGGCCAGCATGTTGGCCGAGAAGTTGGTCTGCAGCTCGGTGTGCTTGAGCAGGTTGTTGAGCACGACCCGGGCCACCGCGTCGCGCTTGAGCACCACGACGAGGCGCTGGCCGGTGCGCGAGGAGGTGTCGTCGCGTACGTCGGCGATGCCCTGGACCTTGCCGGAGTCGGCCAGCTCGGCGATCTTCAGCGCGAGGTTGTCGGGGTTGACCATGTAGGGCAGCTCGGTGATGACCAGGCAGGTGCGGCCCTTGGCGTCCTCGTCGACCTCGATGACCGCGCGCTGGGTGATCGAGCCGCGTCCGGTGCGGTAGGTCTGCTCGATGCCCTCGCGGCCCACGATGAGGGCGGCGTTGGGGAAGTCGGGGCCCTTGATGCGCTCGACCAGCGCGTCCTGGAGCTCCTCGCGGGTGGCGTCGGGGTGCTCCAGCGCCCACACGGCGCCGGAGGCGACCTCGCGCAGGTTGTGCGGCGGGATGTTGGTGGCCATGCCGACCGCGATGCCGGCCGAGCCGTTGACCAGCAGGTTGGGGAACCGCGAGGGCAGGATGACCGGCTCGGAGGAGCGGCCGTCGTAGTTGGGCTGGAAGTCGACGGTCTCCTCGTCGATGTCGCGGACCATCTCCATGGCCAGCGGCGCCATCCGGCACTCGGTGTACCGCATGGCCGCGGCGGGGTCGTTGCCCGGCGAGCCGAAGTTGCCCTGGCCGTTGATCAGCGGCGCGCGCATCACCCACGGCTGCGCGAGGCGGACCAGGGTGTCGTAGATCGCGGAGTCGCCGTGGGGGTGGTACTGACCCATGACGTCACCCACGACGCGGCTGCACTTGGAGAAGCCGCGGTCGGGGCGGTAGCCGCCGTCGTACATCGCGTAGAGCACGCGGCGGTGCACCGGCTTGAGGCCGTCGCGGACGTCGGGCAGCGCACGCCCGACGATGACCGCCATGGCGTAGTCGATGTAGGAGCGCTGCATCGAGGTCTGCAGCTCGACGCGCTCGATGCGTCCGCCGGGTCCGGTGGTGGGGGTCTCGGTCACGATTGCTCTCTCTGGGTCGTTCTACGGCTATCTAGGGACAGGGCTAGAGATGGCTAGCGGCCTAGATATCGAGGAATCGAACGTCCTTGGCGTTGCGCTGGATGAAGGAGCGGCGCTGGTCGACGTCCTCGCCCATGAGGATCGAGAAGATCTCGTCGGCGTGCGCGGCGTCGTCGAGGGTGACCTGGAGGAGCAGCCGGTTGTCGGGGTCCATCGTGGTCTCCCACAGCTCGTCGGCGTTCATCTCACCGAGACCCTTGTAGCGCTGGACCGGGTTCTCCTTGGGCAGCTTCTTGCCCGCCTCGGTGCCGGCCCGCAGCAGCGCGTCGCGCTCGGCGTCGGAGTAGACGAACTCGTGCTCGTGCGGCTTGTTCCACCGCAGGCGGTAGAGCGGCGGCTGCGCCATGTAGACGTAGCCGTGCTCGATGAGCGGCTTCATGAACCGGAACAGCAGCGTCAGCAGCAGGGTGTTGATGTGGTGGCCGTCGACGTCGGCGTCGGCCATCAGCACGACCTTGTGGTAGCGCAGCTTCTCGAGGTCGAACTCGTCGTGGATGCCGGTGCCCAGCGCGGAGATGATCGCCTGGACCTCGGCGTTGCCGAGGACCTTGTCGATGCGGGCCTTCTCGACGTTGAGGATCTTGCCGCGGATCGGGAGGATCGCCTGGATGCGCGGGTCGCGGCCGGACTTGGCCGAGCCACCCGCGGAGTCACCCTCGACGATGAAGACCTCGCACTCGGTGGGGTTGGTCGACTGGCAGTCGGAGAGCTTGCCCGGCAGGCTCGAGCGCCCGAGCAGGCCCTTGCGGTCACGGGCGAGGTCGCGGGCCTTGCGAGCGGCGTTGCGCGCCTGCTGCGCGGCCTGGGCCTTGCGGATGATCTCCTTGGCCTCGTTGGGGTTCTCCTCGAACCACGCGCCGAGCTGGTCGTTGACCACGCGCTGGGCGAAGCCGCGAGCCTCGGTGTTGCCGAGCTTGCCCTTGGTCTGGCCCTCGAACTGCGGCTCGGCGAGCTTGATCGAGATGATCGCGGTGAGGCCCTCGCGGATGTCCTCGCCCTTGACGCGGTCCTCGGGCTTCTTCATCAGGCCCCAGTCCTCGCCCCAGCTGTTGACCAGGGAGGTGAGGGCCGCGCGGAAGCCCTCCTCGTGGGTGCCGCCCTCGGCGGTGTTGATCGCGTTGGCGAAGGTGTGCACCGACTCGGTGTAGGTGTCGGTCCACTGCATCGCGATCTCGAGGCTCATGTGGTTCTCGACGTCCTCGGGGGACTCGGCCTCGAAGGAGATGATCGTCGGGTTGGCCGCGTGCTTGGTGCGGTTGAGGTGGTTGACGAAGTCGACCAGGCCGTTGTCGTAGCGGAAGACCTGCTCCAGCGCGCCGCCAGACTTCTGCGGGGCGTCGCCGCCCTCGCTCGCGCTGTCGACGGTCTCGTCCTCGACCGCCTCCGCGACGGCCTCGGCACCCTCGCGCTCGTCGCGCACGACGATCTCGAGGCCCTTGTTGAGGAAGGCCATCTCGCGGATGCGCGAGGTGATGGTCTCCAGGGAGTACGTCGTGGTCTCGAAGATGTCGGGGCTGGCCCACCAGGTGATGGTCGTGCCGGTGCGCTCGCCGTCCTCCATCGGCCGGACCTGCTCCAGCGGGCCGTCGGGCACCCCGAGGGAGAAGGTCTGGCGCCACAGGTGACCGCGGTTCTTGACCTCGGCGACCACGTGGGTCGACAGCGCGTTGACGACCGAGACGCCCACCCCGTGGAGACCACCGGAGACCTTGTAGCCGCCGCCGCCGAACTTGCCGCCGGCGTGCAGCACGGTCAGGGCGAGCGTGAGGGCGGGGAGCTCCTGGCCGGGCGCAGTGTCGGTCGGGATGCCGCGGCCGTTGTCCTCGACCCGCACGGCTCCGTCCGCGCACAGGGTGACGACGATGCGGTCGCAGTAGCCGGCCATCCGCTCGTCGACCGCGTTGTCCACGATCTCCCAGATCAGGTGGTGCAGGCCGCGCTCACCGGTCGAACCGATGTACATGCCCGGCCGCTTGCGGACGGCCTCGAGCCCCTCGAGGACCTGGATCGCGGAGGCGTCGTACTCGACGCCGCCGACCACCTGGGGAGTGCTCTCCTGCGGGGTCTCGACCGGCTTGTCCTCAGACACTGGCACCTCGTCCTCTCAAGGCTCTGCACGAGCCGTGGCACACAACAGGTCGCCCGTGGCGACCCGATCGCCATGATACCCCCTCAGAGGGCTCCAGGCCGGGAGGCAGGCATCCGGCTGGGGACGACAGCGATGCTCGATGGCCTCTCAGCGGGCCGGGAAGGGCCCCAGGAGGTCCTGGCAGGGGGGCGGACAGGGGCCGGTACGGCCGACGGGCCCGCAGATCGCCTCCTGCGCGACCAGCCGGGCGTCGCCCCCCGCTCAGCCGTAGGTGTCGCGCGGCCCGCGGCCGTCTCGGGTGGACCGCGGTCCCTTGCGCCAGGTCGGCAGGTGGGGGCCGAGCACCTCGATGAGGGTCACCGTGCCGGGGCCCAGGTCCTCGTTGAGGCGGGCCACGAGCTGGGGTGCCAGCAGCGTGAGCTGGGTGGCCCAGGCCGTCGAGTCGGTGCGGACGACCAGGCGCCCGTCGGAGAAGGTCTCGGGGGTGGTGTGGCTCGCGATCTCCGCGCCCACCAGCTCGGGCCAGCGCGCGAAGACGCCGCGCACCTTCAGGTCCAGCGCCCACCCGTGGTCGGCGACCAGCCGGGCCAGGGTGTTGTCGAGCAGCTGCGGGTCGCGGTCGTCGGCGGCCGAGGGACGCGCGGGGTCGCTCGGGCGCCGCTTGCGCCGGGGTCGGCGCGGGGTGAGCCCGGAGCCGGCCACCGACCGGGCCATCCGGCGCGCGAGGTCCAGCCCGTCGTCGGAGTGCGGCAGGTCCTCCTGCCCCGCGGCACCGCCCTCCTCGCCGGGGTCGCCGGGGTCGCCGGGGTCGGGCTGGCGCGGCTCACCCGTCACGGGTGACCTCGCCCCCGGCCACGACGAAGCGGGCCCCGGCCAGCGCCTCGGGGACGTCCTCGGGCACCGCCGCGGTGACCAGCACCTGCTCGGCACCCGCCACGAGCCCGGCGAGCTGGTCGCGCCGCTCGGCGTCCAGCTCGGCGAAGACGTCGTCGAGCACCAGGATCGGGTCGTCGCCCTCCGAGCGCAGCAGGTCGTAGGAGGCCAGCCGCAGCGCGAGCGCGAAGGACCACGACTCCCCGTGCGACGCGTAGCCCTTCACCGGCAGGCGGGGAGGGGAGTCCTCGACGGAGGCGTCCTCGCCCGGACCCAGGGTCAGCAGCAGGTCGTCGCGGTGCGGACCCACCAACGAGACGCCCCGGTCCAGCTCGTCGCGTCGCCGGGCCTCGACCTCGACCAGCAGCCGGTCGCCCAGCTCCAGCGCGTCCAGCTCCCACGCCCGCTCGGGCAGCTCCAGGCTCGGCCGGTACTCCACGTCGGCGGCGTCGCGCCCCGCACCCCTGGCGACAGCGGCGTACGCCGTCGCGACGTGGGGCCGGAGGGCCTCGACGAGGCGGAGCCGCTCGGCGAGCAGCTCGCCGCCGGTGCGGGCGAGGTGGGAGTCCCAGACCGACAAGGTGGCCAGTGCGCCCTCCGCGGAGGAGCTGCCGCGTCGCGCCGTGCCGGCGGTCTTGAGCAGCGAGTTGCGCTGACGCAGGATGCGGTCGTAGTCCGAGCGCACCCCGGCCAGGCGCGGCGCACGCAGGACGAGCAGGTCGTCGAGGAACTTGCGACGGTCCGAGGGGTCGCCCTTGACCAGGGTGAGGTCGTCGGGGGCGAAGACGACGGTGCGCACCAGCCCGATCAGCTCGCGGGCCCGGGGGAGCGGGGAGCGGTTGACCTTGGCCCGGTTGCTCTTCCCCGGGTTGATCTCCACCTCCAGCACCGCCGTGCGGCCGTCGCGCACCACCGCGGCCCGCACCACGGCGCGCTCGGCGCCCGCGCGCACCAGGGGCGCGTCGGAGGCGACGCGGTGGGAGCTGAGCCGGGAGAGGTAGTCGACGGCCTCGACGAGGTTGGTCTTGCCCTGCCCGTTGCGACCCACGAACGCGGTGACGCCCGGCTCGAGGGGGACCTCCGCGACCGGGTAGGAGCGGAAGTCGTGCAGGGTCAGGTGCGAGACGTGCACGTCATGCCAGGTCGGGGTCCGGTCCGGGCTCGCCCTCGGCCGCCGCGCGCGTGGCGTGACCACCGAACTGGTTGCGCATCGCCGCCACCGCCTTCATCGCGGGCGAGTCGTCCTGGCGGGAGACGAACCGGGCGTAGAGCGCGGCGGTGATGGCCGGCGTGGCGACCGCGTTCTCGATGCCGGCCTCGACGGTCCAGCGGCCCTCACCCGAGTCGTCGGCGTAGCCGCGGATGGAGGCCAGGTCGGGGTCGTCGTCGAGGGAGGCGACCAGCAGGTCCAGCAGCCAGGAGCGGATCACGGTGCCCTCCCGCCAGGAGCGGAAGACCTCGGTGGTGTTGTCGACGACGTCGACGGCCTGCAGCAGCTCCCAGCCCTCGGCGTAGGACTGCATCACGGCGTACTCGATGCCGTTGTGGACCATCTTGGAGAAGTGCCCGGCGCCGACCTTGCCCGCGTGCACCGAGCCGAACTCGCCCGGGGGCTTGAGGGCGTCGAAGGCGGGCTGGACCTTCGCGACGTCCTCGGCGCTGCCGCCGTACATCAGCGCGTAGCCGTTCTCCCGGCCCCAGACGCCGCCGGAGACGCCGCAGTCGACGAAGCCGATGCCCTTCTCCGCCAGCGCCGCGGCGTGCGCCTGGTCATCGGTCCAGCGAGAATTGCCGCCGTCGACCACGAGGTCCCCCTCGCCCAGCAGCTCGCCGAGGCGGTCGACCGTCTCGTGGGTGGGGCCACCGGCGGGGACCATCACCCAGACCACCTTCGGGCTGGGGAGGGCCTCGACGAGCTCCTCCAGCGACCCGACATCGGCCAGCTCGGGATCCCGGTCGTATCCCACGACGGTGTGACCGGCGTCGCGGAGCCGGTGGCGCATGTTGCCGCCCATCTTGCCGAGGCCGACGAGTCCGAGGTGCATAGGTGGTCGCTCCTAGCGCGCGGTGGGGCGCGGTGTGGGTCGTGGTGGTGCGGTGGGTCCTGCTCCTCGACCGTACCTACCGCGTCAGGACAGCAGGCGGCGAGGCATCAGGAGGTAGCGGAAGCCCGGGTCGGAGTCGTCGTCGGTGACCCCCGAGATGACCACGGGCTTGGAGGCCTGGGTGAAGGCCAGCTGCACGGTGCTCTGGTCGATGGCGGTCAGGCCGTCGAGCAGGAACTGCGGGTTGAACCCGGTGGTCAGGTCGTCGCCGGTGACGACGGCCTCGACCGACTCCGAGGCCTGGGCCTCGTCACCGCTGCCGGCGTCGAGGGTCAGCACGCCGTCGGAGAAGGCCAGCTGGACGGCGGTGTTGCGCTCGGCGACGAGCGCCACGCGCTTGACCGACTCGACCAGCGACGCCTTGTCGACGGTGGCGAGGGTGAGGTGCTCGGAGGGGAACAGGCTGCGGACCTTGGGGAACTCACCGTCGAGCAGACGCGTCGTCGTACGCCGCATGCCGCCGGGCCCGGCGCCCTCGAAGCCGATCAGGCCGTCGCCGGCACCGCTGGCGCTCAGCGCGATGCTGATCTCGGCACCCGCGGTCAGCGACTTCGCGGTGTCGGCCAGCACCTTGGCCGGCACGAGCGCGGCGAGCGTCTCGTCGGGGGTGCGGGGGTCCCAGGTGAGCTCGCGCTGGGAGAGGCGGAAGCGGTCGGTGGCCAGCAGCGAGATGGTGCTGCCGTCGATCTCGATGCGCACGCCGGTCAGCACGGGGAGCATGTCGTCGCGGCCCGCGGCGGTCACGGCCTGGGCCACCGCGTGGCTGAACAGCTCGCTCGGCACCGTGCCGGTGGACTCGGGCATCGCGGGGAGCGAGGGGTACTCCTCCACGGGCATGGTCTGGAGGCTGAAGCGGGCCGAGCCGCAGGTGAGCGAGACGCGTGCCCCCTCCAGGACCATCTCGACCGGCTTGGCCGGCAGGCTGCGGCAGATGTCGGCGAGGAGCCGGCCGCTGACCAGGGCGCGGCCCTTGTCGTGCACGTCGGCCTGGAGCGTCGCCCGTGCGGAGGTCTCGTAGTCGAAGCTGGACAGGACCAGGCCCTGGTCGTCGGCCTCGATGAGCAGACCGGCGAGGACGGGGACGCTGGGGCGCACCGGCAGGTTGCGAGCCGCCCAGGCGACGGCATCGGCCAGCACGTCGCGTTCGACGCGGAACTTCACGGTGGTCAGTCCTTCGGCAGGAGGGTCGAGGAGCCGGCGGGTCGCATCGTGGCGCGGGCACCACAGGGGACCGGGGGAACCGGGAGACGAATCCTGCCACGCGTGACGTGGCAGCGGGAGGACCGGTGGGTTTTCCCCAGGGAGAGGGCCGGGTGGAGTTCCACGGGTTTCGGGATCGTAGGGGGATCCAGAGGAGTCATAGGAGCTGTGGATGCTGTGGAGAATTCACGTCCGCGCAGGTGGTGAGGCTGGATCGCTGTGCACAGGCCATGTGGACGACGACCCGGATCCGCAGGGACCGGATGTGGAGAGCACTGCGTCGTGGGGAGCGTTCGGGATCCGCTCCACAGATCCTCCCCGTGTAGTTCGTGGGGATCCGGGTGCTTGTCCACAGGTGGGGAACGACAGGATCCGAGGGGATCCCAGGGCCTCAGCCCTGGCGCGCCTGCATCTTCACGCGGTTGGTGAGCTCGCTGACCTGGTTGAAGACCGCGCGTCGCTCGGCGAGGAGCTGGTTGATCTTGCGGTCGGCGTACATGACCGTCGTGTGGTCGCGGTTGCCGAACTGCGCGCCGATCTTGGGCAGCGAGAGGTCGGTCAGCTCGCGGCACAGGTACATCGCGATCTGGCGGGCCATCACCAGGTGGCGTCCGCGGCTGGGGCCGGTGAGCTCGTCGATGGAGAGCCCGAAGTACGCCGCGGTCTGGGCGATGATCAGCCCCGCGGTGATCTCGGGCTCGCCGCCCTCGGGGATCAGGTCCTTCAGGACGATCTCGGCCAGGGTCATGTCGACCTCCTGGCGGTTGAGGTTGGCGAAGGCCGTGACCCGGATCAACGCACCCTCGAGCTCGCGGATGTTGGTCTGGATCTTGGAGGCGATGAACTCCAGCACGTCCGGCGGGGCGGTGAGCCGGTCCATCGCCGCCTTCTTGCGCAGGATGGCGATCCGCGTCTCGAGGTCGGGCGGCTGGACATCGGTGATCAGGCCCCACTCGAAGCGGTTGCGCAGCCGGTCCTCGAGCGCCTCGAGGCGCTTGGGTGCCCGGTCGGAGGTCAGCACGATCTGCTTGTTCGCGTTGTGGAGGGTGTTGAAGGTGTGGAAGAACTCCTCCTGGGTCTGCGTCTTGCCCTCGAGGAACTGGATGTCGTCGATGAGCAGCACGTCCACGTCGCGGTAGCGGCGCTTGAACCGGTCCTGCCGGTCGTCGCGGATCGCGTTGATGAACTCGTTGGTGAACTCCTCGCTCGAGACGTAGCGCACCTTGGCGCCGTTGTAGAGCGAGCGGACGTAGTGGCCGATGGCGTGCAGGAGATGGGTCTTGCCCAGGCCGGAGTCGCCGTAGACGAGCAACGGGTTGTAGGCCTTGCCCGGGGCCTCGGCCACCGCCACGGCCGCGGCGTGCGGGAAGCGGTTGGACGAGCCGATGACGAAGGTCTCGAAGGTGTACTTCGGGTTGAGCCGCGTCTCCAGGGCGCTCGGTCGGCTGCTCGGGTCGGGGGCAGGGGCAGGCTCGGAGACGGGGACGGGGGCGACGACCGGGCCCCCTGGTGCGAGCGGGGCGGTCGGCTGGTCGGCCAGTGGGCTGTGGCCCTCGACCGAAGGAGTCCCGGGCTCAGGGGTTGACGGGGTCGATGAATCGTCAGATCCATATGTCGACATGTCGTTACTGGGAGCCGGGGCCTCCTCGAGGGCGGGGTTCACGGTGACCGCGATCCGGATCTCCTGGCCGAAGCGCACCGACAGGGCGTCCTCGAGCTGGGCCCGCAACCGGCCCTCGAGCTGGTGACGGGTGAAGTCGTTGGGGACCGCGATGATCGCGGTGTGCCCGTGCAGCGTGATCGGCTCGCTGGCCCGGAGCCAGGCTCGCTGGTTGGGCTGCAGGTCGGCCACGACGCCGTGCCAGGCGGTCGCGAGGTCCGAGAGGGTGTCGTCCACGGTGAGTGCTCCGCCCTGGACCGGCCGGGGGCCGGTCGTGCTGGCTGTCGTCCTGGGTGTCGTGCTGGTTCCACGTGCGGTGTCCTGCGTGGTCCACAAGTTAATCCACAGGCTGTGAACCGGGTGCCGAGGCTGGGAGCGGCTCGCGCCGGGCCCCCGGTGCATCCGGAGCTGTGACACTGTCCTTGCAGGTCAGCCCCGGTGTGTGCGCCGGAGCAGGGCGCGTCGACGGTGACGGCCGGCTGTCGCTCGTGGACCCGCGACGGGGAACCTCGGTGGCGAGGAACCTAACCCGGCACCCCGAGGGGCGCAACCGGTTCTCCACAGGCTCTGTGGACGGGGGCCGGGGACGGCTCGCGAGGGTTTGACCCTGTTGAGCGCGCGCGCGTACCGTTGGCCGGTCATCCGAGGTGATCTGTGTGTCGACGGGTGCCGCATGTCCATGACCGGGACTGGCCGAGAGGCGGTCCGGCGTGGGTGGGCGGTGCCGGCCGAAGGTCGCGTACCGGTGGTGCCTGACAGGCGCCCCGGTCGGCACAGCCGAACGCCCGGGTGGACGATCATGCCGGTGAGAGCCGGTGGATCGGACCACACGTCCAGCGATTCTCCACTCGAAAGAGAGCCGTCGTGAGCAAGCGCACGTACCAGCCCAACAACCGCCGCCGTCACAAGGTGCACGGTTTCCGCCTCCGGATGCGCACCCGCGCCGGTCGCGCGATCCTGAACTCGCGGCGCCGCAAGGGCCGCAAGAGCATCGCGGTCTGACACGGCCTCCCTCCGCGCGGTCCGGTGCTCCCTTCCGAGCACAGACTCGCCGACGGTGAGCTGTTCCGCCTCGCGACCCGTCGTGGGTCGCGGTGCGGGTCCTCGACCCTCGTGGTGCACCTGCTGCTCCGCGAGGGTGATGGACCCCCGGTGGTCGGGTTCGTCGTCAGCCGCGCGGTCGGGAACGCCGTGGTGCGCAACCGCGTGAAGCGCCGTCTTCGACACCTGGCCCGGGAGCACGTCTCGTCGCTCCCGGGCTCTTGCGTGCTCGTGGTGCGTGCGCTCCCCGCGGCCGGCGGTGCCCCCGGTCGCACCCTCGCCGAGGACCTGGCGCACTGCGTCGGTCGCGTGACGGTGCGCGGATGAGGGACCCGCTGCGTCTGCTCCTCATCGGTCTGCTGCGCGCCTACCGGTTGCTGATCAGTCCGCTCTACGGCCAGGTGTGCCGCTACCACCCGACCTGCTCGGCGTACGCGCTCGAGGCGGTGACGGTGCACGGCAGCGTCCGCGGCACCTGGATGGCGGCGCGCCGGGTGGCTCGGTGCCACCCCTGGGCCGCCGGCGGCTACGACCCCGTCCCCGCCGCGCGCCACGCGCGGTCCGCCCGCTCCCATCCCTCGCAAGGAGTCTGACCGGTGGGTTTCATCGGAGATATCTTCGGCTTCATCGCCACCCCGCTCTACTACGCCATCTCGGGTGTGCTGATCGCCTGGCACGAGCTGTTCACGGCCCTGGGCCTGGACCCCGAGGGCGGTGCCGGCTGGGCGCTGTCGATCATCGGTCTGACGCTGGTGATCCGTGCCGCGCTGATCCCGCTGTTCGTGCGGCAGATCAAGGCCAGCCGCAACATGCAGCTGATCCAGCCCAAGGTGCGTGAGCTGCAGAAGAAGTACGGCCACGACCGGGAGCGTCTCGCCCAGGAGACGATGAAGCTCTACAAGGACTCGGGCACCAACCCGTTCGCGTCCTGTCTGCCGATCCTGCTGCAGATGCCGATCTTCTTCACGCTGTTCCACCTGCTCAACGAGGCGTCGCGGAACTTCGAGGGCAAGGGCTTCCTCACCGACGACCGTGCTCGTGACTTCGGTGAGTCGAGGCTGTTCGGCCAGATCCCCATCGCCGACACCTTCTGGGGCTCGGGCATCTGGCGCGAGGGCGGAGGCGACGTCGGCGTCATGGTGCTGGCGCTCTTCCTGGTGCTGGCGATGACCGCCACGACCTTCCTCACCCAGCGTCAGCTGATGGCCAAGAACATGCCGGCCGACGCGCTGAGCGGTCCCTACGCCCAGCAGCAGAAGCTGCTGCTCTACGTGCTGCCCGTGGCCTTCGGCCTCGGCGGTGTGGCCTTCCCCATCGGTGTCCTCCTCTACTGGACCACCTCCAACCTGTGGACGATGGGTCAGCAGTTCTACGTGATCCGCAACAACCCCGCTCCGGGCACGCCGGCCTTCAAGGCCAAGCAGGACCGCGACCGGGCCAAGGCTGCGAAGAAGGGCACGGTGCTGGAGGTCGAGGAGACCCCGGTGCCCGAGGCCGAGGAGCGGCGCACCGCGGTGCGCCAGCAGCCGAAGCGACAGACCAAGGCACAACGCCAGAAGAACCAGAAGAAGGGAGGCGGCTCGTGAGCGAGTCGACCCAGACCCCCGAGGCCGAGGTCTCGGAGACGGACGAGGCTCAGGTGAGCTCGACCGGTTCGCGCGTGCAGGCCCTCGAGAACGAGGGCGAGATCGCCGCTGACTACCTCGAGGAGCTCCTCGACATCGCCGACCTGGACGGCGACCTGGACATGGACGTCGAGGGCGACCGTGCGGCCGTCTCGATCGTGGGCGCCGAGCTCTCCCAGCTCGTGGGCCGCGACGGCGAGGTGCTGGAGGCGCTGCAAGAGCTGACCCGTCTGGCGGTCTACCGGGAGACCGGTGAGCGCTCGCGCCTGATGCTCGACGTCTCCGGCTTCCGGGCCGCTCGGCGCGCGGAGCTGGAGAAGATCGCTGCCGAGGCGGTCGAGCGCTGCAAGGAGTCCGGGAGCAAGGTCTCGCTGGACGCCATGTCGCCGTTCGAGCGCAAGGTCGTGCACGACGCCGTCGCCGCGGCCGGTCTGATCTCGGAGTCCGAGGGTGTCGAGCCCCGTCGCTTCGTGGTGATCCTCCCTGAGTGACCAGGGCCACGTTTCACGTGAAACACCCCCCACGCCGACCTTGGCGCGGGGGGTTTTCCCTGTGGGGCGGGTGGAGCTCGCGGAGCGGTACGTCGCTTGGCTGGCCGACGCCGGCACCGAGCGCGGGCTCATCGGGCCCCGCGAGGTCGAGCGCCTGTGGGAGCGCCACGTGCTCAACTCCGCCGTCGTCGGTGAGTGGATCGAGGACGGACGCACGGTCGCTGATGTCGGGAGCGGGGCAGGGCTGCCGGGCATCCCCCTCGCCCTGGCCCGACCGGACCTGAAGGTCACCCTGGTGGAGCCGCTGTTGCGGCGGGCCACCTTCCTGCAGGAGGTGGTCGACGACCTCCGGCTGGACGTGGAGGTGGTCCGGGCACGTGCTGAGGAGCTGCACGGTGAGCGGTCCTTCGACGTGGTGACCTCGCGGGCGGTTGCACCCCTGGACCGGCTCGCCTCCTGGTGCATGCCACTCGTGGCGCGCGCCGGTGCGATGGTGGCGCTGAAGGGATCGAGCGTCGAGGAGGAGATCGCGGAGCACCAGTCGACGTTGAGCCGGCATGGCGCCGGTGCCGCTGAGGCTCGGAGGCTCGGCAGCGGGGTGCTCGACGACCCCACGTGGGCGGTCCGGGTGGCCTGGCTCGGCGAGCCGCAGGTATCTTGGCGGCCTGCCCGAGGCTCGCAGAAGCGAAGAGGGCCACGATCTGTCGGGGGACGCGCGGGGACGCAGCGTTCGGGGCGTAGGAAGGGCACACGATGAGCACGGGCTCAACGGCTCGGGGTACCGAGGACACGTCGGACGGCCAGGAGTTTTCCACCGCCGGTTCCACGCTCAATGAGGCGAGTTCTCCACAGACCGAGGACTCTTCTCCACAGGCCGACGTTTCACGTGAAACGGCCGCCCAGAACCCGCCGCCCCGCCCCTTCGCGGTGAGGACGGCTGCGGAGATGGCCGAGTTCGAGCCGGAGGTCGCCGACGACCTGACGCCGCTGGCCCGCGCGACCGAGTTCAGTCTCTCCATGCGGGAGGGTGCCTCACGTCGACCCCCCGCACCGCGCCCCCGCGCCACGCGCGTGTTCGTCGTCGCCAACCAGAAGGGCGGCGTGGGCAAGACCACCTCGACCGTCAACATCGCCGCGGGACTCTCGTCCCTCGGCCAGCGCGTGCTGGTCATCGACCTGGACCCCCAGGGCAACGCGTCGACCGCGCTCAACGTCGAGCACCGTCGAGGAGTGCCGTCGACCTACGACGCGCTCGTCGACGGGGTGGTCCTCGACGACGTGATCACCCCGTGTCCCGACCTGAGCAACCTCTGGGTCGTGCCGGCCACGATCGACCTGGCGGGCGCGGAGATCGAGCTGGTCTCCGTCGTCGCGCGCGAGGGACGCCTGCGCAAGGCGATCCAGGGGCACCCCTGGGTCGGTGACGCCCAGAGCGCAGGTGAGGACAGGTTCGACTACGTCCTCATCGACTGCCCGCCGTCCTTGGGTCTGCTCACGCTGAACGCGCTGGTGGCCGGTGAGGAGATGCTGATCCCGATCCAGGCGGAGTACTACGCCCTGGAGGGTCTCGGCCAGCTGCTCGAGACCGTCGACATGGTGCGCGCCCACCTCAACCCGGCGCTCGCCGTGTCCACGATCCTCCTCACGATGTACGACGCGCGCACCCGCTTGGCCGCCGGCGTCGCCGAGGAGGTCCGTGAGCACTTCGGGGACCAGGTGCTGCGCACGGCCATCCCGCGCTCGGTACGGGTCTCCGAGGCACCGTCGTACGCCCAGACCGTGATGACCTATGACCCGGGCTCCCCCGGCGCCCTGTCGTACCTGGAAGCCGCCCGCGAGATCGCCGGCCGAGGAGTCAGCCTGTGAACGCCCGTCCTGCCCCTCGGCGCGGCCTCGGCCGTGGTCTGGGCTCCCTGATCCCCACTGCTCCCGTCGAGGCCGAGGGGTCAGGGTCCCTCGCGCCGTCCGGAGCGTCGGACGGCGGGGTGCCGGACGGTGGTGAGCCGCAGGGGCAGGAGTCGTCGCAGCCCGCTGCCGCCCCCTCGGCCAGGACGGCCGACGGCGCCGAGCTCGCCCCGGTCGACGGCGCGTGGTTCGCCGAGGTGCCCATCGACCAGATCGTCCCGAACGCCGTGCAGCCGCGCCACGTCTTCGACGAGGAGGCGATGGCCGAGCTCGTGCACTCGATCCGCGAGGTGGGGCTGCTCCAGCCCGTCGTCGTACGCCGGACGGGTCCTGAGTCCTACGAGCTGGTCATGGGCGAGCGTCGCTGGCGTGCGTCCCAGCAGGCCGGCCTGACCGAGATCCCCGCGATCGTCCGGCAGACCGAGGACACCGACATGCTCCGGGACGCGCTCCTGGAGAACCTCCATCGCTCGCAGCTGAACCCGCTGGAGGAGGCGTCGGCCTACGCGCAGCTGCTCGAGGACTTCGGGTGCACCCACGAGGAGCTCGCCCAGCGCATCGGTCGCTCGCGGCCGCAGATCTCCAACACGCTGCGCCTGCTGCGGCTGAGCCCGGCCGTGCAGCGTCGGGTCGCCGCCGGAGTGCTGTCGGCGGGCCACGCACGCTCGTTGCTGGGTGTCGAGGACGCCGACCTGCAGGACCGGTTGGCCGCGCGTGTGGTCGCCGAGGGCATCAGCGTGCGCGGGTTGGAGGAGATCGTCGCGGTGGGGGACCACGGTGACGGCGCTGCGCCGCGCGTGACGCGTCGCAAGCCGACCGCCCCCGGGCTCGGTGAGATCGCCGAGCGCCTCTCGGACCGGCTGGAGACCCGCGTGAAGGTCGACCTGGGCAAGAGCAAGGGCAAGATCACCGTCGAGTTCGCCTCGCTGGAGGACCTGCGACGCATCATCGACGTGATCGACCCCCGCAACCACAACGACCGGCCCATCTGAGCCCCAGCGACCTCGATCAATCGATCTAGCAATAAGTCGACAAATAGATCAGTCGCCGTATCGACCGGGGGCGACAGTGACGATCAGGCGTCGCCCTGACGGGCCCGCCGGGCCTCGGCCCGGCGGCGCTTCTCCTCGGCGTCGAGGCGTTCGGCTTCCTCGGGCGTCGGTGCGCTCCCGCCGAACCGGGCGGGGGTCCACCAGGAGCCGGGCGGCTGCTCCTGCGCCGGGTAGGCCGCGATGGTCTCCTCCAGCATCCGGTCCATCCGACCGCGCAGGTCCGCGGTCTCGGCGACCGGGTCGGTGCCGGTGGGGTGCAGGGGCTCGCCCACGCGGATGGCGATGGTCTTGCCGCGGGAGAAGTCCTTGGGGTGGTCCTTGGTCATCAGCCGCTGGGTCCCCCACAGGATCACGGGGACCAGGGGGACACCGGCCTCGGCGGCGATGCGCACCGCGCCGGTCTTGAACTCCTTGAGCTCCATGGAGCGGGAGATGGTGGCCTCGGGGAAGATCCCGACGGCCTCACCACGGCGCAGGTAGTCCACCGCGGTGTGGAACGAGGCGAGCCCCTCACCCCGGTCGACCTCGATGTGGTGCATCGAGCGCATCACCGGACCGGTGACGGGATGGTCGAAGATCTCGCGCTTGGCCATGAACCGCACCTTGCGTCCCGACGGGTTCGCCGCCAGACCGCCGTAGATGAAGTCCATGTAGCCGACGTGGTTGACCGCCAGCAGCACCCCGCCCCGGCGCGGGACGTGCTCGGTGCCGGTGAGGTCGAAGCGCTGGCCGAGCAGCCGGAAGCCGACCTTGCAGGTGGCGATGATCGGGGGATAGGTGAGGTCGAGCACCGGGCGATGCTCTCACGCACACCGGGTCCGACCCGGTGGTGACCGGTGGACGGCCGATGGCGCCCGCACGAGCAGGCGGTGGGGCCTCAGTTGACGTCGGTGCCGGGCGCGTCGTACCCGGGAGGCAGCCCGCGGTCGGAGTCGTCCTGGCCGAGGCTGGCGCCGAAGGTCGCCCGCAGCTCGATCTCGTCCTCGAGCACACCGGCCAGGCGGCGTACGCCCTCGCGGATCCGCTCGGCGGTGGGGTAGCAGAACGACAGCCGCATGGCGCCGGAGCCGTAGCCGTCGGCGAAGAAGGCCGTGCCGGGGACGTAGGCGACCCGGGCGGTCACGGCGCGGGGCAGCATCGCCTTGGCGTCGATGCCGGGGGGCAGGGTCAGCCAGACGTAGAAGCCGCCGTCGGGGACGTTCCAGCTGCACCCGGCCGGCATCAGGTCGTCGAGCGCCCCCACCATCGCGTCGCGGCGCTCGCGGTACATCTCGCGGAACTGCTTGATCTGGCCCTGCCAGTCGTGGTTGGCGAGGTAGGCCGAGACCGCCATCTGGGAGAACTGCGGCGGGCACAGCGTCGCCGACTCCTGGGCGAGCACGAGCTTCTCGCGCACCGGGTGAGGGGCGAGGGCCCAGCCGACCCGGAAGCCGGGGGCGAAGGTCTTGGAGAAGGACCCGAGGTAGATGACGTTGTCGGCCTCGTCCGCGCGCATGGCGCGCAACGGCTCCCGGTCGAAGCCGAGCAGGCCGTAGGGGTTGTCCTCCAGGACCAGCACGCCCTCGCGGCGGCAGATCTCCAGCACCCGCTGGCGCCGCTCGGCGGACATGGTCACGCCCGCGGGGTTGTGGAAGTTGGGGATCGTGTAGAGGAACTTGATGGTGCGTCCCGCGCGCTTGACCGCGGCGATCGCCTGCTCCAGCGCCTCCGGCACCAGCCCGTGCGCGTCCATCTCGGCGTGCACGACCTCGGCCTGGTAGGCCCGGAAGACACCCAGCGCACCGACGTACGACGGGGCCTCGCAGATCACGACGTCGCCGGGGTCGCAGAAGATCCGCGTGACGAGGTCCACCGCCTGCTGGGAGCCCACGGTGACCACGACGTCGTCGGGGTGGGCCTCGATGCCCTCCAGACGCATCACGTCGGTGATCTGCTCGCGCAGCTCCGGCACGCCCTGGCCCGAGCCGTACTGCATCGCCACGGGGCCCTGCTCGAGGACCAGCTGGTTGATCGCACCGCCGACCACGTCGAGCGGCAGACCGCTGATGTTGGGCATGCCGCCGGCCAGCGAGACCACCTCGGGACGCGAAGCCACGGCGAACAGCGCTCGGATCTCCGAGGCCGTCATCCCTGCGGTGCGGGCTGCGTACCGGTCGACGAAGGAGTCGAGGCTGGTGTGCGTGCGCGCGGGCGTGCTGTCCATGATCCCCCTAGCATGAACGATGAGGACGCCGTACGCACGCGCGGGCCGCGACGTGGGCGGGTCGAGGGTCGATGCCGCTCCCGGCCCGCGTGCTGCGGGGAGGAGGGACGCCGTGGCCCGACGGGTGCACCCGTTGACCCTGGACCTCCTCGAGCGCCTCGAGGAGCAGGGCTGTCCCGCCCGCCAGTGCCTCACCTGGGCGCTCGACCCGGTGCACCGGGCCCGGGCCGGCAAGGAGCCTGACGAGCGGGCTGCGGCCAAGGACGCCTGGGTCTCCGAGCTGCTGCGGGAGTGGGGCTCGTGCGGACGCGTGCTCGTCGTCGACCAGGTCCCGCTGGCCGTCGTCGTCTACGCGCCGCCCGCCCTGGCACCGGGCGCGGGCGCGGTGCCGACGGCGCCGGCCTCGCCGGACGCGGTGCTGGTCACCGACATCTGGGTGCACCCGCGCCACCGCGGGCGCGGGCTGGGACGGGTGCTCGTGCAGGCGACCGCCCGGGACCTGGTGACGCGGGGCGGCCTGCGCGCCGTGGAGGCCTTCGCGGCCGGCGGGCCGGGCGCACCTGGGTGCACCGCCCCCTTGGACTTCTGGCTGCGCACGGGCTTCCGCACCCAGCGGGCGCACCCGGTGGTGCCGCGGGTGCGGATGGACCTGCGCAGCACGGTCAGCTGGGTCGACGAGGTGGAGGCGGCCCTGGAGCGGCTCGTCGGCGTCGTACGCCCCCCGCCCGTCCCGGACGCAGCGGTCCCCGCCGTCCACAGGGACGACGGGGACCGGTGACGTGCTGTTGCCATCAGCGACCGGGTCTCGACACGCGGGTCGCGACTTCGTTCCTCAGTCGCGCCGCTCGCTCGACCACCGATCGAGGAGTCCGCTGGCGCGTCCTCCTCAGGCCGTGAAGTCGCTCAGCTCGTTGAGCAGCGTGGCCTTCGGCCGGGCGCCGACGATCGACTTCACGACCTCGCCGCCCTGGTAGACGTTGATGGTCGGGATGCCGGTGACCCGGTAGGAGGCCGGGGTGACGGGGTTCTCGTCGACGTTCATCTTCAAGAACGTGACCTTGTCACCGTGCGTGGCGGCGATCTCCTCCAGGATCGGGGCGACCTGGCGGCACGGACCGCACCACTCGGCCCAGAAGTCCACGAGGACCGGCTTGTCGGACTTGAGCACCTGCGCCTCGAACTCGGCGTCGGTGACCGCGGAGATGTTGCCCACGACAGGGCTCCTTTTCTGCAGGGGATCGATGGTCTCGTTGGTTGAACACGGGCGTGGTGGGGGATGTTCCCGCCCCGCCCGGGGTACGACGCCGGGCCGTCCGCTCAGGCGCCGACCTCGGCCTGGGCGCGGTCGTGCGCCTCGGCGGGGCTGCTCGCCACGTGGTCGAGCTCGGCGAGGTAGCGCTCGGCGTCCAGGGCCGAGGCGCAGCCGGTGCCGGCCGCGGTGATGGCCTGGCGGTAGTGGTGGTCCACCAGGTCGCCGCAGGCGAAGACGCCGGGGACGTTGGTGGCCGTCGAGGGGTGGTTGACCAGCACGTAGCCGTCGTCGTCGAGGTCGACCTGGCCGGCCAGCAGCTCCGAGCGGGGGTCGTGACCGATGGCGATGAACAGGCCGGTGGCCTCGAGCTCGGAGCGCTCGCCGGTGACGGTGTCCTCGAGGACGACCTTCTCCAGGCGGTCCTCGCCGACGATCTCGGCGACCTTGGAGTTCCACACGATCTCGAGCTTGGGGTCGGCGAAGGCGCGCTCCTGCATGATCTTGGAGGCGCGCAGCTCGTCGCGGCGCACGATCATGGACACCTTGGAGCCGAACCGGGTCAGGAAGGTGGCCTCCTCGACGGCGGAGTCGCCGCCGCCGACGACGGCGATGTGCTGGTCGCGGAAGAAGAAGCCGTCGCAGGTGGCGCACCAGGAGACGCCGCGGCCGGAGAGGGCGTCCTCGTTGGGCAGGTCGAGCTTGCGGTAGCCGGAGCCGGTCGCGAGGATCACCGAGCGGGCGCGGAACTCACCGCTGGCGGTGCGCACGACCTTGACCTCGCCGGTCAGCTCGACCTCGACGACGTCGTCGGCCACCAGCTCGGCGCCGAAGCGCTCGGCCTGGGCGCGCATCTCGTCCATCAGGGCCGGGCCCATGATGCCGTCGCGGAAGCCGGGGAAGTTCTCGACCTCGGTGGTGTTCATCAGCGCGCCGCCGGCGGTCACGGAGCCCTCGAAGACCAGCGGCTCGAGGCTGGCCCGGGCGGCGTAGACGGCGGCGGTGTACCCGGAGGGTCCTGAGCCGATGATGATCACGTTGCGGATGCTGTCGGACATGGGTGTCCTGCTCTCCTCGCCTCGGTGGCAGACGGTGGGCGACCGGTCGGCCGCACGGGGGTGGAACCGATCGTAGGCGAGCGGCATTCCTTCCCCGGGCGCAGTGCGGTCGGGCTCACCCCCGTTCACCGGGTGGACACCTGCTGCCGGCGACCGGCAGGCGACGGGCCGGCGCCGGCAGGCGGCGCTCAGCGGCCGGGGAGGGTGACAGAGCGCAGGACCTCGCCGGTGCCGCACTGCACCAGGTCGGCGACCTGGGCGTCCCCGGTGGCGGGACGGAAGACCAGCACCGCGGGGGAGCGCTCGTAGAGGACCGCGACAGGGGTGCCCGGACCCCAGTCGGCCGGGGCGCAGCCCTGCCAGGCGCGCTGCACCCGCGGCGCGGCGCGGCGCAGGGAGGTGGTGTTCTGGGGGGCGACCTCGGCGTCGCCGCCGATCACCAGGCGCTGGATGCGGGTCGCGGCCCGGGTGAAGCGCTCCTCGCGGACGTCGGCCAGCCTGCCGCGGAGGACCACGAGGTCCTCCAGCGCGGAGAACTCGGAGACGGCACCGTCCGAGAGCATCTCGGCGCCTGCGGCCAGCTCCTCGTCGAGCCCCTCGTCCAGCTGGTCGTCGATCTCCCCGCCCCCGGTGGCGTCGAGGTCCTCGCCGGAGGCTCGGCCCTCGGACCGGTCGGCGGACTCGGCGCTGTCGTCGCTGGCAGCCGTGTCGGACTCGGCCATGAGGGAGTCCTCGCCGGCGCTGCTGCCGACGACCTGCCCCAGGCCGACGCCGACCACGGCGACGGCGGCAGCCGCGGCGAGCATCGTCGCGGCGGTACGACGACGGCGCGCGGCCAGCGCGTAGACCTCGGCCTTGCGCGCACGGGGCCCGGTCAGCTCGGGATCGCCCGCCTCCAGACGGGCCAGGACGCCGTCGAGGTGCTCGGCCACGTCGTCGGGGACCCGCTCGTCGTGGCGTGAGCGCGCCAGCAGCCGGCGCAGGCGCGCCTCCTGCTCGGGGCTCAGGTGCTCGGCCACGACGGCTCCTCGTTCCTGGTGGTCGTCTTCGGGGCTGGTGCTGGCGGTACGTGTCGGTGGGGGATCAGGTCTGCGGGGTGGGCGGCCCGCGTGCGTCCGTGGGTCCGACGTCCGGCTCCGCCGAGGGGTTCCGTGACCGGGCGTGTCCCCGCTCACCCGCCTCGATGTCCGCCAGCAAGGGTGCCAGCACGGTGGCCAGGCGCGCCCGCCCGCGTGAGCACCGCGACTTCACGGTGCCGACGGCGCAGCCGAGGATCACGGCGGCCTCGGCGACGGGGTAGCCCTCCATGTCGACCAGCACCAGCGCCGCACGCTGGTCCGCGGGCAGCGCCGCGAGCGCACCCAGCACCAGTCGCCGCTCGTCGGCCCGGACCGCGGCCGCGTCGGGCTGCTCGGGTGCGGCCTCCTCCCTCGGGCCGGCCAGCCGAGCGCCGTACTCCTCGAGGTCCTCGGGCAGCGGTTGGGCACGTCGGACCTTGGCCGCGCGGAGGCGGTCGAGGCAGGCGTTGACGACGACGCGGTGCAGCCAGGTCGTCACCGCCGCATCGCCGCGGAAGGAGCCGGCGCGGCGGTAGGCCGCGATCATGCCGTCCTGAAGACCGTCGGCGGCGTCCTCGGGGTTGCCGGTGGTGCGCAGCGCGACGGCCCACAGCCGGTCGCGGTGGCGGCGGAAGAGCTCGGCGAAGGCGCCGTCGCGTCCCTCGACGTGCGCCGCGAGCAGCGCGCGGTCCTCGAGGGGGGACCAGTCCGTGGGGGCCTCCGGCCCGGTGGAGGTGCTCATCCGCGCGGGACCACCTCGGCGACCTCGCTGCGGAACCCGTCGGGGACCGTGGGCAGCGAGGTGATCCACACGACGAGGTAGCGGCCCGACGCGGGCTCGTCGAGCACGACCGTCTCCTCCGAGGCGGCGGAGACGGTGGCGGCGGGGGACAGCCCCTGTTCGGAGGGTACGCCGGTGGGCGCCTCGTCGACGACGTACAGCTCGAGGTCCGCGGGCGACCCCACCAGGCGCAGCGCCACCTCGGCGACGCTGCGGGCCTCACCGAGGTCGAGCACCAGGCCGACGCCGTCCTTGAGCCCGCCCGGACCGAAGTCCTGCTTGTAGGTCGAGGTGCGCCACGCCGTGGCGGGGTCGCCGTCGACGACCAGACCGGTGAGCTCGGGGTACTCCCCGCCGTCGCTGCCCTGCGGGTCGAGGTCGCTCACCGACGCGACGTCGAGCGGGCCGACCTCGGCGGGGGCGGAGGCGGTGGCCGAGGGTGACTCCTCCTCCGGGACGGTCCCGAGGGGGGTGCGGCCGCGTCCGAGGTTGAAGGCGACGGTCACGGCGACGAGGACGACGAGGGCGGCGAGCAGGATCGCGGCCACCCGGAACGAGCTGCGGCCGGGGACCTCCTCCTCCACGACCGGCCCGGTGCCGGTGGGCCACCCGGTGTCGACCCAGCCGCCGCCGGCACCCCCGCCGGCACCGCCGGTGCGGGAGCCGGCCTCGGTGTCCCACGGCCAGTACTGCTGGGAGTCCCTGCCGGGATCGGGCTGCCGGCTGCGGCGCACCGGGGCGCCCTCGGGAGGGTCGGGGGCGAAGAGGGGTCGGGCGGGCGGCTCCTCGAAGGGCGGGGGCGGCGCGGGAGCCGCCTCGTCCCCGGCGACCAGGAAGCCCGGCATCTCGGCCTGGGTGACCTCGCCGGTGCTCTCGCCCGTGCTCTCGCCAGGGGCGTCACCGGCACTCTCGCCCGCTCCAGCCCCCTCAGGGTCGTCTCCGGCGCCCTCACGGTCGGCGGGCTCGGCGGGGCCCGGTGGCTCGGCCGGCGGGGTCGGGCGGGTGAGCTCCTCCGCGTCGCGAACGGTGAACTCGGGGACCTGCGGCAGGACGACCGTCTCGTGGCCTCCGCTGACCAGCCGGGAGGTCATCGACTCCTGCAGGCCGGTCGGGTCGCCGACGAACTCCGCCAGCACCGCCCGGAACGCCTCGGCGGCCATGGTGCCGCAACCGGGCTGGGGGTTGAGCACCTCGTCGCAGAGGGCGTCGAGGTCGCGGGGGATGCCGGCCCGGACCTGGCGGGGCCGCAGCACCCGCCCGTGGTCGGTGGGTGCCGGCGGGACCGCCGAGCTCGAGGGACCGGCCCAGCGGCCGGTGAGGGCGGCGTACAGCAGGCCCGCGAGGTCGGCCACGTCGTCGGCGGCGCGGCCGGTCGGTCGGCCGTGCAGCGCCGCGTCGACGCACCAGCCGATGACGCGGACGGCGCCGGAGGTGTCGATGAGGACGTTCTCGGGATTGAGTCGGCCGTGCGGCACGTCGGCGGCGTGCGCCCGGGCGCAGGCGGCGGCGACCTCCCCCACGACCCAGGCGGCGCGCCGCGGGCTCAGCTCGCCGCCGGCCGCCAGCATGATGTCCAGCGAGGTGCCCGATCCCCACTCGTTGACGACGTAGCACAGGTGGCCGCTGCGCTCGGCGTCCAGCACCCGCAGGATGTGCGGGTCGAGGATGCGCGCGGAGCGCCGGGCCGCGGCCAGCAGTCCCTCGGCCCGGTCGTCGTCGGCGGCGATCACGTGCAGCGCGACGTGACGCTCCAGGACCCGGTCGTGCGCGCGCCAGAAGCGGCCGTTCCCGCTCTCGCTGAGCAGGTCGACCAGGCGGTACCGGTCCGCGAGGACGTCTCCGGGCCGGATCGAGGCGGGCACGCGGCTCCTCACAGCTGCAGGTCGTGGGGTTCTGGCTGGCTGGTGCGGGCACCCTCCCGGGTGCTCCCCGTCATCGTAGGGCGGGGCGCGCCGGGAGCGGGGAGGGCCCGCTCAGCCGCGTCGCGTGACCAGCGCCAGCACGGCGGTGACCTCGCGGATCCGCAGCAGCCGGGCCAGCAGCAGGAACACCACGACGTCGACCGTGCCGACCGCGGCGACCACGAGGACCGACCACAGGCGACCCGGCAGCGGGGGCTCGTCGCCGGCCCAGGCCCCGAGGCCGGCGTGCACCGCCCAGGCCAGCGCGGTGGAGACCGCGACGACCAGTCCGATGCGCACGCAGAAGCGCAGCAGCTCCGAGCCGTGGAGGCCGCCCACCCGTCCGGAGAGGACCTTGAAGGACAGCACGGCACCGACGAGGTACGCCGACCCGTAGGCCACCACGAGCCCCGGCGAGGTCCACGCGGCGTCGGTCCGGGTGACCACGGCGACCGCGACCACGACGTTGGTGGCGGCCACGGCGCACTGGTTCCAGAACACCGTGCGGGTCTGCTCCAGGGCGTAGAAGCCGCGGAGCACCAGGTAGTGGGCGGTGAAGAAGAGCACCGCGGGGCCGAAGAGCGCCAACGTGGGGACGTAGTTGTCGACCGTGTCGGCCGCGGCGCCGTAGCCCAGCAGGAGCCGGGCCAGCTCGGGGGCGAGCAGCGGCAGCAGCGCTGCGAACGGCACCATCACCGCGAACGAGGTGCGCATGGTGCGGGCCAGGGTGGCGCCGAGCGAGGCGAGGTCGCCGTCGGCCGCGGCGCGGGAGAGGCGCGGGAGGATCGCGGTGGCCAGCGAGACCGTGATGATCGAGTGCGGCACCATCACGATGAGGAAGGCCGAGGAGTAGACGGTGTAGCCGGTGCCCTCGGGGTCCCCGGTCCCGGTGCCGGTCGAGGCCAGCCGCACGACGACCGTGTAGGCCAGCTGGTTGACGATGACGAACAGCACCGTCCAGGTGCCCAGGCGCAGGGTGTGGCCGAGGCCGGTGTCGCGGAAGTCGAAGCGAGGGCGGTAGCGGAAGCCGGCGGCCCGCAGGTAGGGCAGCAGCACCAGCAGCTGGACCGCGATGCCCAGCGTCGACCCGAGCCCCAGCAGCAGCTCCTGGCCGCGGGTGTAGCCCGCGGTGCGCTCCGCACCGTCGGCCGCGCCGAAGACCACGAGGTAGACGACCAGGGTGGCGACGGAGATGACGTTGTTGGCGATCGGCGCCCACATCATCGGGCCGAAGCTGCCGCGGCTGTTGAGGATCTGCCCGACCAGCACGAACATGCCGTAGAAGAAGACCTGCGGCAGGCACAGGCGGGCGAAGGCGACGGTGGAGTCGATGGCGTCCGGTGGCCAGTCGTCGGAGGTGTACAGGTCGACGACCCAGGGGGCGGCCAAGACCAGGGCGATGGTCACCGAAGCCAGGAAGAGCGCGGCCAGCGTGACGATCCGGTTGGTGTAGGCCTCGCCGCCGTCGGCGTCGTTGCCCATCGCCCGGACCAGCTGCGGGACCAGCACGGCGTTGAAGACACCGCCGGCCAGCAGGATGTAGAGCATGTTCGGGATCGTGTTGGCGATCGTGAACACGTCGGCGTGCACCAGGTTGCCCAGCGCCGCGGCCAGCAGCACCGAGCGGATGAAGCCCGAGAGCCGGGAGAACGTCGTGCCGGCCGCCATCACGGCCGAGCTGCTCAGGACCGAGCGCTCCTCGGCCGCCTCGCCCGTCGGCGTACCGCTCACGAGGGCTGCCCCGCCCGGTCCGCGCGACGGGCCTCGCGCACCCGGCGCACCAGGCGCAGGCCGATCATCCCGAACAGCAGCACCGCGCCGCTGCCCATGATCAGCCAGATGACCCGGCTGACCTGGGCGGCGCGGATCGGCAGGTCGGCGCGGCCGCCGAGTGGCACGCCCTCCACCGACGTGACCAGCAGCGAGACGTTGTGGATGCCCTGGCGCTCGGTGGTGGCCTCGAGCAGCACCCCGACCCGGCCGCCCGCGGGGACCAGGATGGAGTCGGGCACGCCGAGGGTCATCGGGAGGTCCGAGCGCGCGTCGAGGCGCACGGTCACCGGCTCGTCGAGGTCGTTGACGACCGTGGCGGGCAGCCGGCCGCTGGCGCTGGAGAGCGTCACCCCGGTCGGTGTGGTGACCCCGATCCGGGTGAGCAGGTCGCGCACGGCGCGGGTGCCGGAGGTCAGGCTCTCGCGCGCCCGCCGCCGCACCGGCCGGGTGGTGTACGCCGCAGCCGCGAACGCCTCCCCGGCCACGACGTCGCCGACCCGGTCGTTGAGGGTCAGCACGTCCTGCAGCACCTCGCCCGCGTCGACCAGGTCCTGCACCGCGGCCACGGCGCCGGCGTCGAGCTCGGAGGCCTGCTGGGAGTCGGGGTAGCGCAGGTCGCCCGCCGCCACCTCGGTCGCCTCCACGCCGGACACGGCGTCGGCGACGGTGTCGAGGTCGACCCAGGAGGTGTCGAGCTCCTCGATGACCTCACCGGGGTCGTCGGGAGACCACCCCGGGGGGAGCACGACGACCAGCGGCTGCGGGTCGGGGTCGAGCAGGCGCAGCGCCGCCTCGCTGAGGATGCGCTGGCGCATCGAGATCGCGCTGAGCCGGCGACCCGGTCCGGGACCGCCCTGCGCGGCGCCGGAGGAGCTGACGACCACGTCGCGGCCGCCCACCGAGACCACGCTCGGGGCGCGACCGTCCTCGTCGAGCCCGACCTCGAGGTCGGTCATGAGGATCGTCTCGGCGGGGTCGGCGATGCCGATGGCTGTCGCGTCGATGTAGCCCAGCGGGGAGGAGAGGCCGGGGTCGGTGCCGGCGCCGACGCGCGGGAGCGTGCCGCCGCTGAGTCGGCGGGCCTGGGCGTAGAGGCGCGGCTCCTGCTCGGCCGCCCCGGCGACGTCGAGGTCGCCGAAGGGGAGCGCGAGCACCTGGTGGCCGCCGCGCACGGCCTCGGTGAGCGAGTCCAGCCAGCCCTCCGCCGCGCGGGCGAGCGAGCGCACGGCCGGGTCGAGGTCCTCGGTCTCCACCGGGTCCGGGGCCAGCGAACCCGAGGGGGACGGGGACGCGGTGGGCCCCACCGACTCCTCGTCCCCGGGCCCGGTCGAGCCGTCCGCGGTGGGCGAGGGCGTCTCGTCGCTCTCGGCGACGTCGGGGTCCTCGGCGTCGGGGTCGACGGTGGGCGACAGGGACCGGGCCGGGTTGCCGGCGGCCAGCTGCGCCGCGGCGACGGTGAGGGCCGGGTCGACCAGCCACGTGATGGGTGCGCCGTCGGCCTGGGCGCCCATGCTCACCAGGCGCCCGAGGGTGCCGTTGCTGCCGAGCTCGTCGGCCCACACCTCGGGCTCGGCCAGTGAGCCGTCCGCCTCGTGCAGGATGCGCCGACGCAGCGGCACCACGAGCGCGACCGGCACCGGCATGGTGACGTCGGCGCCGTCGGGACGCCGCGGTCGGTCCTGGCCGGCACCCTCGTCCCCGGCACCGTCGTCCCCGGACGACTGCTCGACCAGCGGCAGGAAGGTGCGGGCCCGACCGTCGGCGACCGAGTCGCGCCCGGCGGTGTCCTGGCCCAGGGCGTGCACCCCGAACCAGTAGACGCCCCGGGCGGTCGCCTCGAGGCGGGAGCGGGCCACGGTGAAGGAGTACGTCGCGCTCTGGCCGGGCTCGAGGCGGTCGATGACGGCGTACGGGCCCGGCGTGGTGACGCGGTCCCCGACGTAGGCCAGCGGGTCGGTCCGGCGCGCCTCGCGCAGCTGCGCCGGTGTGGTCATCGGCTCGCCGCCGAGGAGCGGGTAGAGGTTGATGGTGGTCCAGGTCTCGTCGTCGACGTTGGTGACCGTGCCGCCGACCTCGATCGTGCCGGAGGTGGGGATCTCCCCCGGGGTCAGCCTCTCGATGGTCACCTCCAGCGGCTCCACGGGCTCCGGCGGCACCGTGGCGACGGCGGCGGGCGCGGCCGGCAGGAGCAGGACGCTGGGCGTCACCAGGATGAGGGCCAGGAGGGTCGCGACCGCGCGCAGGGCAGGCGAGAGCGACCGGGGGACCACCCGGCGAGGATAGTTGCTGGACGGGCGGCACCCGGTCAGGCGGGGCGGGAGCCGGCTGTCTATAGACTGCTCGCCCGTGTCCCACGCAGAGCCGGCCTCCCTGAGCATCGTCGAGGTGCAGCGCGCGGTGGCCGAGGAGCTCGACCGCCTGGCCCCGGTCATCGACGAGCTCGGTCGGCGCTTCGCCGAGGCCGGCCACGAGCTCGCGCTGGTCGGCGGCCCGGTGCGCGACGCGATGCTCGGTCGCCGTCACACCGACCTCGACTTCACGACCTCGGCGCGCCCCGAGGAGACCGAGCAGCTGCTCAAGGGCTGGGCGGATGCGCTGTGGGACGTCGGCCGCGAGTTCGGCACGATCGGCTGCCGGCGCGGCGAGTGGCAGGTGGAGATCACCACCTACCGGGCGGAGTCCTACGACCCGACCTCCCGCAAGCCCGAGGTCTCCTACGGCGACGACCTGGCCGGCGACCTGGGCCGCCGCGACTTCACCGTCAACGCGATGGCGGTGCGGCTGCCCGGGCGCGAGATCGAGGACCCGTACGGAGGCGTGGTCGACCTCGCCCACCGCGTGATCCGGACCCCCGGCGCTCCTGAGGACTCCTTCTCCGACGACCCGCTGCGGATGATGCGGGCCGCACGCTTCGCCGCCCAGCTCGGCTTCGAGGTCGACGACTCCGTCGTCGAGGCGATGACCGCGATGGCCGAGCGGATCGACATCATCTCCGCCGAGCGCGTGCGCGACGAGCTGGTCAAGCTGGTCACCGCGCCCTGGCCGCGGCGTGGCCTGACCCTGCTGGTGCGCACCGGCCTGGCCGAGCGGGTGCTGCCCGAGCTGCCGGCCCTGGCGCTGGAGCGCGACGAGCACCATCGCCACAAGGACGTCTACGAGCACACCCTCACCGTGCTCGAGCAGGCCATCGACCTCGAGCACCGGCTCGGCGGCGAGCCGGACTTCGTCAGCCGCTTCGCGGCGCTGATGCACGACGTCGGCAAGCCGCGCACCCGGCGCTTCCTCGACGACGGCACGGTCACCTTCCACCACCACGACGTGGTGGGCGCCAAGATCACCCGCAAGCGGATGAAGGCGCTGCGCTTCAGCAACGACGAGATCGAGGCGGTCTCGAAGCTGGTGGAGCTGCACCTGCGTTTCCACGGCTACGGCTCGGGCGAGTGGACCGACTCCGCGGTCCGGCGCTACGTCCGCGACGCCGGGGACCAGCTCGAGCGGCTGCACATCCTGACCCGCGCGGACTGCACGACCCGCAACCGGCGCAAGGCCGAGCGGCTGCGGCGCACCTACGACGACCTCGAGGCCCGGATCGAGCGGCTGGCCGAGCAGGAGGAGCTCGACTCCCTGCGCCCCGACCTCGACGGCAACCAGATCATGACCATCCTCGGCATCGGTCCCGGTCGCGAGGTGGGCGAGGCCTACCGGCACCTGCTCGAGCTGCGGATGGACCACGGGCCGCTCGGCGAGGAGCGGGCCACCGAGGAGCTGCACGCCTGGTGGGCCGCGCGCGGCTGACCGCTGCGCGACCACGGGTTCCACGCGCGACGTACCGGCGGTACGGTCCGGTCCCATGACGACCCCTCAGACCAGTTCCGACGAGCTCACCGCGAGCATCGAGATCGACGCCGCCCCCGCCCAGGTCTGGGCCCTCCTCGCCGACCTGCCGCGCATGAGCGAGTGGAGCGACCAGGTGGTGCGCACCTGGATCGTCGGCGGCGAGGTCAAGCAGGGCGCCCGGATGATCAACCTCAACCAGCAGGGCTGGAAGCGCTGGCCCACCAACGCCAAGGTCGTGCGCTTCACCCCGCACAGCGACCTGGCCTTCCGGGTCACCGAGAACCGCACGATCTGGTCCTTCCAGCTCGAGCCGCTCGACGGCGGCGCGCGCACGAAGGTGACGCACCGCCGCGAGGCGCCCGACGGCATCTCCGGGCTGTCCAAGGGGCTGACCAAGGTCGTCCTCGGTGGCATGGACGCCTTCGCCGCAGAGCTCACCACCGGCATGGGCAGGACCCTCGAGCGCGTGAAGGCCGCCGCGGAGGCCTGAGCGGAGATCGAGCCGGCGTATTGATACGCCGGCTCGGCGCTAGGCCCGCCGGACGCGCGGTCGTGGTACGCGCCGCCCGCGCCGGGGACCGGTCACCGGCGAGGGTGAGAGGACCGGCGCCAGGTGCGGGGCACCGCGCGCCGTGGTGTGCTGCGCCAGCAGGGTCTGGTCGGTGGCCACCACGCGCTGGGGCGTGCTCCAGCACTCGATGACCGCCTGGTCCGGTTGCACCGAGACGATCGTGTGCCCGTAGTCCGCACGCCAGTTGAAGTAGCGCAGGTGCGGGTTCGCCACCCTGGCCGCCGTCTCCAGCGCGAGCGTGGGGGCCAGGGCGGCCGGCCGGTACTGAGCGTCGAAGCCCTCGGCGTCGGCGAAGGCGGCACCCCTGCTCCCACCGACGGCCGCGAAGTAGAGCTCCTCGGCGATCACGTCCTGACCGCCAGGACGTCCCGCCGTCGAGCCGACCATCTCCACCCCGACCGCGCCCAGGGTCCCGCCACCGGTCAGGGGCTCGTACGCCGGCAGCTGCGGGTCCTCGACCAGGTCGTTGCCGAAGAACCCGTGGCTGTCCCCGGAGAGCACCACGTTGTCGAGGATGCCCTGCTCGCGCAGCCACGACAGCAGCCGCGTGCGCTCGGCCGGCTGCCCGCCCCACGCCGTGGTGTACAGCTCCCCCTGGGGCGCGTTGGGGTCCATCCCGAAGGCCTGGGCGAAGGCGGAGGCCGCCGGCAGGTTGAACGCCCGCAGCTGACCCAGGTTGACCTGGTTGACCACGACCCGGAACGCGGCCCGGTCACGTGAGTCCAGCAGGGTGCGCTCCAGCCAGGCCCACTGCCGGTCGCCGAGGACCTGGGAGACCTCCCCGTCCCGGCCGGCGAAGCGGCGTACGTCGAGGAGGACGACGTCGGCGAGGTCGCCGAAGGGCAGCACCCGGTAGCTCAGCAGGCTCGCCTCGCCCCGCGGCAGGGGCACCTGCCGGCGGGGGCCGGGGGAGGCGGGGAAGCGACCGCTGCCGTCGGGCAGCGGCGGGCGCACGGGCGTCCACTCGAAGAAGACCCGCCCCGCCTGCTCCGTGGAGAGCGTCGTGACGCCATCGGTCGTGGACGGGTCGTAGTCGTGCTGGTCGGCCATGATCGCCCAGGGAGCCGCGTGGTGGGCCGCCATCAGCTGGGGGTCGGCGTAGTAGAGCGCGTAGCGGCGCCGGAGCTCGGCCGGGGTGCGCACGTCGGCGTTGTCGACGTCGGTGTCCCACGACCACTGGTCGGCCCACACCCGTGAGGCCGGGTGGCCGCCTGAGTTGTCGTAGACGTGGTCGCCGGCGTGGGTGATGAGGTCGAGGTCGTCGCGCTCGGCGACACGGGCGAAGGAGTTGAACACGTCGTGCCACCACGACGTGCACGCGAAGTGCGCGATGGTGAGGCTGCCGACGTCGTCGCCGGGCGCCGGCGCGGTGCGGGTGCGTCCGACCGGCGAGCGCCAGCCGAGGGCCTCGAAGGCGTAGTAGAGCGTGGTGGCGGACGGCAGGCGGTCGGCGTCGACCTTCACCGTCCAGTCCCGCGCTGCGCTCGTGGTGACCCGTCCCCGGCGCACGACGCGGCGCAGCCCCGGGTCCCGGGCCACGACCCAGCGCACCGTGACCCGGCGGAAGCCCTGTGGGTCGCGGACCACGGAGGCGTCCCACCCGCGGCGGTCCGGGATGGTGAGCCGCGTCCAGAGGATCACCCGGTCCGCCAGCGGGTCCCCCGACATCACCCCGTGGCCGAAGGGGAGCAGCTCCTCGGCCACCGGGTAGGTCCAGCCGGCGGGCAGGGTGCGGCGGTAGCGCCGCGCCGCCCGGGCCTCGGCGCGGGTGGGAGCCAGGGCGGGGGTGACCGCCAACCCGGCGGCCACCGTCCCGGTGCGCAGGAAGCCTCGGCGGTCGAGCGGTGTCATCACGAAGATCGGAACGACCGGCGCTCCCCGTGGGTCACGGGTCGCGCCGGCCGTTCACCGGATGTTCGGCTCCGGTCGGAGCCGCGGCTCAGTAGCCGTAGTCGTACCTCCCGCAGCCCTTGCCGAGCTTGAAGGAGACCGTGCCGGTCAGGTCGCCGTCGGACTTCGCGGGTCCGTCGGTCTCGCCCTTCATCGACAGCACCTTGAAGGACAGGCAGCCGTAGTCGAAGAGCCAGTCCGTGGTGGCCTCCCCGCTCTTGGTCTGCCCGCTCGGGTCGCTGTAGTTCTCGACCCAGCCGGAGCCGAAGTCGGAGAAGGTGTTGCGGCCCTCCACGGCCCGGAACGACGCGTCGTCGAGGTCCGGCGAGGAGCTGCCCGGCTCCGGGACGGAGTCCAGGACGGTCTGGGCCGGCGGGTCGTCGGTGCCGGCGTTGCCGTAGCCGTGCGCCTCGTCGGTGTACATCAGCGAGAGCCCGGCCTGGAACCCGATCGGGTCGCGGTCGATCTGGCCCTGACCGTCGAGGTCGAAGCCGGAGCGGTCGCGCATCTCCAGGTAGTAGGCGTGGTCGAAGTCGGCCTCCGCGCCCGCCTTGACGTACTGCCAGGCCAGGGTGCAGGCACCCGGGCTGTCGGGCTTGCAGCCACCGTTGAAGACCTGCGGGTCCTTCGGGCTGCCGGTCTTCTCGAAGTCGCTCGCGAAGAGCGTCCTGGTCTTCCCGTCCGGGAGCGTGGCGACCACCTCGAGGTCGTCGATGAACCAGCCCGGCCGGGCCAGACCCGGGTCCGTGGAGTAGCTGAACCGCAGGATCGGGGACTCCGCGCCGACCAGGTCGGAGACGTCGAAGGAGTCCGCGAGGAAGATCGGCTCCGGGGCGTCGCCGGTCTTGCGGTCGAGCGCCTCGGTGCCGGCGGCGTAGGAGCCGGAGGTGCCGGTCAGGCCGTTGTCGTACGCCGCCTGGCAGCCGTTCTGGTTGGGGTTGCCGGCCAGCGGGTCCAGGTTGGAGGTGGTGTAGCCGTTCTCCGAGGCGTGCGAGGTGAAGGTGCGACCGTCGCCCGAGGTGAGCACGAAGCCGTAGTCGTAGTCCCACTCGATGTCCCAGTAGGACTTGAACGACGCCGAGATCGTCGTGCCGGCCGGGAGCTTCTTCGCACCCGGCAGCGAGATGTCGAGGTTGCGACCGCCACCGTCCGTGGCGCACCCGAAGTCGTTGCCCGACCCCGAGAACCAGGCGGTCTTCTTGGACGCGCCGTCCCCGGACCCGAAGACCGCGCCGTCGATGAGGGTGCGGCCCGGGAGCTTGGCGACGTACATCTCGGAGTTGCGCACGATGCCGTCGCGGCCGTTCTTCAGCGTGTACTTCTTGCCGCTGGGGGTCCGCCAGTGGATGCGGCCGGTGTTCTGCTTGGAGTCCTTCCAGTTCTTCACCGTCTTCTTCTTGCCCGGCTTCAGCACCTCGGGCACGACCCAGCCGAGCTCCTGGCGGCCGTAGCCGTCCATGTTCTGCGACTTGTCGGTGGCCATCAGGTTCCAGTCGCCGTAGGTCTCACGACCACCGAGCGAGTAGTAGTCCGGCAGGCCGAGGGAGTGGCCGTACTCGTGGGAGATCACCGAGGCCGCGTCGATGGCCGTCTCGGGGTTCACGTTGTAGGGACCGACCCGGACGAAGACCTTGCGCGGGGTCTTCTTGGTGGTCATCTTCCGGTAGGAGTCGTCGGTCCAGTAGAGCGGACGACCCTCGAGGTCCTTGAGCTGGTCGTCGGTGGTGATGCCCGACAGGCCGGTCTCGGGGTCGGTGAAGTAGGACTCCAGCGAGGAGGAGTGCGGCCAGATGTTGTCGTAGGGCAGCAGGTCGCTGGGGGCGTCGGAGCAGGCGGCCAGCTGGCTGGCGCCGTTGCCGCCGCAGCCGGCGAAGACGGCCATGAAGAAGTCGACGACGCCGTCCTTGTCGGTGTCGAAGTCGGAGTAGTCGATCTCCGGGTCCGCGAGGACCACGGCGTCGGCGACCAGCTTGCCGGTCGGGCCGCACCCGCTGTCGATCTGCTGGAGTGCCGCGACACCGGCCAGGGCGCCGATGATGGCCGAGCCGTTGGCGTCGGCACCGTAGTACTGCGTGGTGCCGGGCAGGTTGTAGACGCCGTTGGTGATCCGCTCGGGGTACAGCGGGGTGCCCAGCGCCAGGTCACCGAGGTCGGCGAAGGTGGCGCCGGTGCAGGTGTTCAGCGAGGCCGGGTCGGTCTGGTAGAGCGGGAAGCCCGGCTCGTAGTCGAAGTCGGCCGTCGCGATGCCGGCCGAGGGGACGGTGCCGTTCGGGAAGAGCTGGCCCAGCGACATCTCCTGGAACAGGTTGAACGTCGAGCCCTTGAACTTCTTGGAGTTGATGATCTCCTCGAGCTGCTCGCCGGTGTGGTCGGCGGTGTACGCGCGGTCGGTGTACTGGACCGGCACCACCGGGAACGGTCGGTCGCCGTAGCGCGCGGTCTCGAAGCGCTCGGCCGGCGGGATCACCTTGGGGCCGTGGCTGGTCGAGGTGGAGGTGCGTCCGCTCGCCTTGAGCGTGGCCTTCGTGGACAGGTCGCGCCACACGATGGTCGGCAGCGTCCTGACCGAGGCGGCCTTGGACTCCACGACCAGGCGCACGGTCCGTCCGGCCCTGACCTTCGGGACCTTCCAGGTGATGGTCCGCGCCGAGGTGCGGTGCTTGCCCGGGCCGGAGCTCTTCTTGAAGGTGGTGCCCTTCGGCGCCCTCACCGTGACCCTGCCGCCCTCGAGCGCACCCTTGGTCGGGTTGGCGACCGTGATCGTGGAGGGGTACTTCTCGCCCGGCTTGACCCAGCCGACCGAGGAGACGAAGGAGTTGTGCACGGTCAGGCCCTTGGCCTTCGAGGCGACCCGCACGGCCGCCGCGCCGGCGTCCTCGGCCGAGAAGCCGGCGTACGACGCGTCGACCGCACGGACCGCGAGCTGGACGGCACCGTCGGTGGCGTCGACCGCGGCCAGCAGCGAGGCCGGGATGGTGGTCGTGAAGGAGCCGTCGGGCTCGGCCACGACGTCCTCGGTCGCGAGCACCTCGCCGGTGGCGTCGACCAGCTGGAGGGTGAAGGTGGCGGCGACGGCGTCGCCGACGGCGCCGATGCGGGCCTGGGTGACCTTGGCGACCGAGCCGGTCACCACGAGGTCCTCACCCGGGACGACCTCGGCGAGGTCGTCGAAGGAGACGGTCAGCAGCTTCTGGCCGATCGTGCTGGCCAGGGAGTCGGGGCGGTCCGCGGCCGTGGCCGAGGACAGCGTGAGAGGTGCGGCGGCGCCGGCGAGCACTGCCACGGCGAGACCCGCCGTGAGAGCGCCCCGCAACCGCCGGGAGCTGGAGGTGGTGGACATGAGGACCTTCGGTGTCGGGTAGGCCACCGTGGGTCGGGCGGCCAGCAGGGACCGCGCGGATCCCGCCCGGTCCACATCGGCCAACGAGGCGGGCCCGTGAGGCGTTACGCCGTGGAGGTCTCGTGACGAGAACATCTGCGTCACACGCACGACGCCCCGCCAGGATCTCTCCTGGCGGGGCGTCGTGTTGGGAGCTGTTGCCGTCGTTGCGGCGGCTTTCCGCCTCACGGGGTCTCGACACGCCTGACGCGACTTCGTTCCTCAGTCGCGGGCTCGCTCGACCTGCGGGCGGCAGGAGCGACCTTCGTCCCTCAGGTCACTCCTCGCCCTTGATGAAGGCCTCGACGCGGCGGCGACCCTCGTCGTCGGGCAGCTGCACCGGCGGGGACTTCATCAGGTAGGACGACGCCGAGATGATCGGGCCGCCGATGCCGCGGTCCTTGGCGATCTTGCAGGCGCGCAGGGCGTCGATGATGATGCCGGCGCTGTTGGGGGAGTCCCAGACCTCGAGCTTGTACTCGAGGTTGAGGGGGGCGTCACCGAAGGCGCGACCCTCGAGGCGGACGTAGGCCCACTTGCGGTCGTCGAGCCACTCCACGTGGTCCGAGGGACCGATGTGGACGTTGCGGTCGTGGACCTTGCCGGCCAGCTCGCCCTGGAGGTTGGAGGTGACGGCCTGGGTCTTGGAGACCTTCTTGGACTCCAGGCGCTCGCGCTCGAGCATGTTCTTGAAGTCCATGTTGCCGCCGACGTTGAGCTGGTAGGTGCGGTCCAGCGTCACGCCGCGGTCCTCGAAGAGGCGGGCCATCACGCGGTGGGTGATGGTCGCGCCGACCTGGGACTTGATGTCGTCACCGACGATCGGGACGCCGGCGTCCTCGAACTTCTTGGCCCACTCGGGGTCGGAGGCGATGAACACGGGCAGCGCGTTGACGAAGCCGACGCCGGCGTCGATGGCGCACTGGGCGTAGAACTTGTCAGCCTCCTCCGAGCCCACCGGGAGGTAGGAGACCAGGACGTCGACCTCGGCGTCCCTGAGCGCCTGCACGACGTCGACCGGCTCGGCGGCCGACTCGTCGATGGTCATCCGGTAGTACTTGCCCAGGCCGTCCAGGGTGGGGCCACGCTGGACCTCGACGCCCAGGGTCGGGACGTCGGTGATCTTGATGGTGTTGTTCTGCGAGGCGTTGATGGCCTCGGAGAGGTCCTTGCCGACCTTCAGGTCGTCGACGTCGAAGGCGGCGACGAACTCGACGTCGGAGACGTGGTAGTCACCGAACGTGACGTGCATGAGACCCGGGACGGTGCCCTGGGGGTCGGCGTCCTTGTAGTACTCGACACCCTGCACGAGGGAGCTGGCGCAGTTGCCCACTCCGACGATTGCTACTCGAACCGAACCCATCGGGTCGTTCCCTTCCGTGTTGGCCTGAGCCCCGCCGGGGGCGGAGCGGTCGTTGGCTGGTTGATCGATCTGTGGTCTGGGGGCGGCCGTCAGGAGTGACGGCTGCCGGTCTCGGTGCTGCTGCTGGACTCGGGAGCGGCGGCGTTGCCGCGCTCGGCGTTGATGAGGTCCGAGAGCCACCGGACCTCACGTTCGACGGACTCCACGCCGTGGCGTTGGAGCTCGGCCGCGTAGCGGTCGACCTCCTTCTGCGTCATGGCGAGCTGCTGCTGGACCCGGTCGAGCCGCTCCTGCAGCCGGGTGCGCCGTCCCTCCAGCACCCGCAGCCTGATCTCCATGTCGGTGCGCCCGAAGAAGGCGAACCGGATGTCGAAGTTGTCGTCCTCCCACGCCGTGGGACCGACCTCCGACATCAGCCGCTCGAACTCCACGTGACCGGCCTCGGTCACCTGGTAGACGATCCGCGGCCGCTTGGTCACCGGCGTCGAGGACACCGAGGTCTCCTCGATGAGGTTGCTGCGCAGCATCTTCTTCAGCGTCGGGTAGAGCGAGCCGTAGGAGAGCACCCGGCCCCAGCCCAGCATCAGGTTGAGGCGCTTGCGCAGCTCGTAGCCGTGCATGGGTCCTTCGTGCAGCAGTCCGAGGACTGCGAGCTCGATGGTCTCTCCGCGACGTGCCACGAGATGCATCGTAGCGATATATCCACGCAATGCGAACCTGCGTGATATCGAGATGTACGCCACTGTTCACCGCGACCCGGTGGTGGGCACCCTCGTCCGCGGCAGCCGGTCCCCCTCGTCCCGGTTGCGTACCCTTCAGTGGCGGTCCACCCTTCTCGGGGCAGCGACCACCAGGTCCCGACCCCCGAGCAGCAGCGGAGCGACAGACACGTGACAGGCAAGCGCAGGGCGCCCGGCCCGCCGGTGAGGAAGAGCGCGGCATCCGGGACCAAGCAGCCCCGCACCTGGAAGCAGCGCAGCCTGTGGGCCCTGAAGTGGGCCACGGTCGCGGGTCTCGTCCTGGCCCTCATCGCCGGTGCGGCGTTCTTCTACCTCTACCGCACCATCGACATCCCGCGCGCCAACGAGGACTTCAAGACCCAGACCTCGCGCATCTACTACGCCGACGGCCAGACCGAGCTCGGCACCTTCGCCACGCAGGACCGCACGATCATCTCCTACGACGAGATGCCCGACTCGATCAAGGACGCGGTGGTCGCCGCCGAGAACCAGACCTTCTGGACCGACTCCGGCATCGACGTCAAGGGCATCCTGCGAGCGGTGTTCAACAACGCCTCGGGCGGTGATCGCCAGGGTGCGTCCACGATCACCCAGCAGTACGTCAAGATCTTCTACCTCAGCCAGGAGCAGTCCTACGAGCGCAAGCTCAAGGAGGCGATCCTCGCGCTGAAGCTCCAGCGGCAGATCACCAAGACCGAGCTGCTGGCCAACTACCTCAACACCATCTACTTCGGCCGCGGCGCGTACGGCGTCGAGGCCGCCTCCCGTGCCTTCTTCGACAAGCCGGCGAAGCGACTGAACCTGCGCCAGTCCGCGGTCCTGGCCAGCGTCATCAACAACCCGACCCGCTTCGACCCCGCCAACGGCAAGGACGCCCGCAAGGCGCTCAAGGGGCGCTACACCTACGTCCTGAACTCGATGGCCACCCTGGGATCCATCTCCGCCGAGGAGCGCGACAAGGCCCTCAAGCACCTGCCGAAGTTCCCCGAGGTCGAGTCGGAGTCGGCCTACGGCGGTCAGCGCGGTCACATGCTCACGCTGGTGCGCAAGGAGCTCAACCGCCTCGGCTACACCGACGACCAGATCGACGGCGGCGGCCTGAAGGTCACCACCACCCTGACCGAGGACGGCATGCGGGCCGCCCAGGAGGGCGTGCTGGAGGCCAAGCCCGAGGGCTTCGGGGACAAGCAGCTGCACGCGGCCTCGGCCAGCGTCGAGGTCGGCACCGGCCGGCTGCTGGGCTTCTACGCCGGCCAGGACTACCTCGACAGCCAGATCAACTGGGCCGTCTCCGGCGGCATGGTCGGCTCGACGATGAAGCCCTTCACCCTGGCCGCGGCCATCGACGCCGGCTTCTCGCTCCGCGACACCTTCGCCGGCAACTCACCCTTCGTCTTCCCCGACGGCCTGGAGGTCCGCAACGCCGGTGGCGGCGACGGCCAGGACTTCGGCGAGCGCGTCAACGCGATCCTCGCCATGCAGAAGTCGATCAACACCGCCTTCGTCGACATGTCCTCGGCGATCCCGCAGGGACCCTCGAAGATCCAGAAGCTGGCCATGGAGCTCGGTGTCCCGCCGATGGAGAGCGACCAGCGCTACCCGGGCATCCCCTCGACCAGCCGCGACTTCACCTCCGACGACACCCTGATCACCCTGGGCCGGGCACGGGTCAGCCCGATCAACATGGCCAACGCCTACGCCACGATCGCCAACGGCGGCCGTCGTGCGGACGTCCACGTGATCGAGAAGGTCGAGCTGGCCGACGGCAGCACGGACTACGAGTTCGACGAGCCGACCGAGCGGGCGCTGGACGAGGACATCGCGGCCGACGTCAGCTTCTCGCTGCAGGAGACCGTCGCCGGCGGGTCCGGCGCGACGGTGCAGCCGCTGGGCCGCCCGGCCGCCGGCAAGACCGGCACCGCGACCAACAGCAAGGACGACGTGTCCTCGGCGTGGTTCGTCGGCTACACCCCGCAGATCAGCACCGCGGTGATGTACGTCCGCGGCGACGGCGACGACCGGCTCGACGGCTGGCTGCCGTCGTACTTCGGGTCCGGCTTCCCCGCCGCCACCTGGCTCTCGATCATGCAGCGGATGATGGACGGCCTGCCCGTCGAGGACTTCCCGGACCCGGTCTACGTCGACGGCGACGCCCCCAAGAGCGGCTACGAGCCGACGACCGCGCCGCCGTCCCCGACGAGGAAGCCGTCCCCGACCAAGAGCGAGGAGCCGACCGAGGAGCCCAGCGAGGAGCCCTCCGAGGAGCCCACGCCGACCGAGGAGCCCACCACCGAGGGTCCCTGCGAGGGACTGCTCTGCCCGTCGGAGAGCAGTGAGCCCAGCGGCTCGTCGTCGCCGTCGCCGTCGCAGAGCCCCAGCGGCAACGCGAGCGGCAACCCGAGCGGCTCGGCCTCGGCCAACCCGGCGCCCGGACGACGGTCCCGCCAGTCGTGACCCCGGTCGGTGCCACCCGTGACGACGAGGTCGTGCGCGCCCTCAGCGAGGTCGCGGGTGGTCCCGAGGGCGACCACTCCCGCGGGCACCGCTGGTGGACCCCCGTGCGGGTGCTGCTCGCCCTGACCGCGATCGTCTTCGCCCTCGGGATGGTGCAGAAGACCAGCTGCTTCAACGACACCTGGGCCGACGGGGACACCCGTTTCACCCACATGTGCTACTCCGACCTGCCCTACCTCTACACCGGCCGGGGGCTGGCCGAGCTGGCCTGGCCCTACTCCGGCGACCCGGAGGTGCGGGAGCGGTACGCCGAGGTGATGGAGTACCCCGTCGGCATCTCCTACTGGGCCTGGGGCACCGCCTGGGCCGCGCACCTGCTGGCCGACGCCCCGGACCTCGACGAGCGTCGGCTCCAGTCACCCGACACCTACTTCGGGGACCCGCAGGTCCAGCGTGAGATCCGCTCCTTCGTCGTCATCAACGCCTTCGGGTTCGCGCTCCTCGCGCTGCTGGCCACGTGGTTCCTGGCCACCGCCGTGCCGCGACGCCCCTGGGACGCGGCGGCCTTCGCGGTCGCGCCGGTGCTGGCCCTGACGGCGCTGGTCAACTGGGACCTGCCCGCCGTGGCCCTGGTGGCCGGCGCCCTCTGGGCGTGGTCGCGGGACCGGCCGGTGCTGACCGGCGTGCTCATCGGGCTCGGCACGGCCACCAAGCTCTACCCGCTCTTCCTGCTCGGCGGCGTGCTCGTCATCGCCTGGCGACGGCGCGACCTGCGCTCCTTCGGACTGGCCACGGCTGCGGCCGCGGTCGCGTGGCTTGTCGTCAACCTGCCGGCCATGCTCGGCGGGCTGGAGCAGTGGAAGGTCTTCTGGACCTTCAACTCCGACCGCGGACCGGACCTCGGGTCGGTGTGGCTGGTCGCCGCCCAGGCCTTCGACGTCACCATCACCCCGCACACCGTCAACGTGGTCTCGCTGGCGTTCTTCGCGGCCTGGTGCCTGGGCGTCGCGGCGCTCGGCGTCCTGGCCCCGCGCACGCCGTCCCTGGCGCAGCTGGGCCTGCTGGTCGTGACCGGCTTTCTGCTGGTCAACAAGGTCTACTCCCCGCAGTACGTCCTGTGGCTGCTGCCGCTGGCCGTCCTCGCCGTCCCCCGCTTCCGCCACCAGCTGGTCTGGCAGGGCACCGAGGTCCTCTACTTCGCGAGCGTGTGGTGGTACCTCGGCGGCCAGCTGGCCCCCGGCGGCGGCGACGACGCCGGCTTCTACTGGCTGGCGATCCTGGTCCGGGTCGCCGGCGAGCTGTACCTCGTGGGGATCGTGCTGCGCGACATGTTCCGGCGTACGCCGGAGCCGGTGGTCGAGGTGCGAGGCGCCCCAGCGCCCTGAGGGGGCCGGTGGTCGAGGTGCGAGGCGCGCCAGCGCCGAGCCTCGAGACCCGGTGACCCGACAGCGGACGGGTCTCGAGGCTCGCTCCGCTCGCACCTCGACCAGCGGGCCAGACCAGCGGGGTGGTCAGTCGACCAGGACCCGGTCGAACGTCGTGATGGTGTAGCGGACCCGGACGTCGATCTCCTCGCCGACCCGGGGGACCCGGGAGCCGCCGGGCAGGAACAGCATCGAGGCCTGCATGTGCGGGGGCTCGGCGAAGAGCCGCTGCTTGCCGTCGATGGAGAACGGCGAGCGTACGAAGCCCAGGGCGTCCAGACCGCCACGGGCGAGGGTGCCGGCGCGCCCGCGCAGCCCGAGGTCACCGGTCGGTGCCTCCAGGCCGATGCCGTGGGCGGTGCCGCCGGAGACGACCAGCAGGTGACCGGACTTCGGCGCCGTGCGGCCGCGGTAGCCGAAGGCGTCGCCGCGCTCGACAGCGTGGACGTCGAGCACCGTCGCGTGCACGCGCAGGGCCTCGCGGTCACCGAGCCACAGCGAGGTGCCGATGCGCGGCCGGAAGGTGAAGTCGGGCCAGCGCTGCCGCAGCGTGTCGAGCTCGCCGGCGCTGAGGTGGGAGACCCAGACCGTCCGGGCTCCCCCCGCCCGGTCGTGCTCGGCCTCCGGCAGCCCCGCACCGACGACGTCGTTGAGGAGCCGGTCGACCTCGGTGACGTGGGTGCCCTGGCCCAGCGGCAGGTGCAGCGCCACGCCCTCGAGGTGGGCGCCGCGCCCGCGGAGCACCTCGGCGGTGCCCCACAGCTCGCGGGCGGTCAGGCCGTGGCGCTGCATCGAGGTGGCGCGCTCGAGGACGAAGCGTGCGTCCGGGCGGCGCGAGAGCAGGTCGGTGAGGTCCTCGGGCCGCGAGACCGTGTGGACGAGGCGACGCGTCAGCGAGGCGTCGGCGGTGGCCTCGAGGGCCGGGCCGAAGGGGCGCCAGGGGGTGAGGACGAGCAGCGAGCCGGCGTACCGCTGGGCGACCTCGGGCAGCTCGGAGTAGGTGCCGACGGCCAGGGTGTCGGCGGTGGTGGGCGCGAGGTCCTGCTCGCGCAGCCACTGGGCACGGCGGGCGAGCCGGCGGGTCGTGAAGCCGTAGCCGTTGCCCTTGGCGACGGGGACGAGGCCGGGGAACCGCTCGGCGGTGGCACGCAGGTGGGCGCGCCAGCGCTCGCCGTCGACGCTCAGGGTGAGGCTCATCGGGTGCTCACCTGCGCGCCATGTAGAGCTCGAAGGCCTTGTAGAGCGGCCGGTTGAGCGGGAGGTCCCACTCACCGGCGTACTCGACGGCCTCGCCGCCGGTGCCGACCTTGAACTGGATCAGCCCGACGTGGGAGTCCTCGGAGTCGAGGGTGTCGGTGATGCCGCGCAGGTCGTAGACGGCCGCGCCGGCCGCCAGCGCGTCGCGCATCATCTGCCACTGGACCGCGTTGGAGCCGCGGACCTCGCGCTTGTCGGTGGAGGAGGCGCCGTAGGAGTACCACGCGTGCTCGCCGACCCGGATCGCGATGGTGGCGGCCACGAGGTCGCCCTCGTGGCGGGCCTCGTAGAGACGGATCCGATCGCTCTCGCCGACCGCCTCGCCGTCGGCGGCCAGCGCCTCGACCATGACGCGGAAGTAGGAGAGCGGGCGCGGGGTGAAGTGGTCGCGCTCGGCGGTGTGGACGTAGAGGTCGTGGAAGTCCTCGAGCCGGGCCAGGGCCTCCTCGCGACCCTCGCTGGCGGTGACCTCGACACCGAGCTTGTCGGCCTTCTTGATGTTGCGCCGCCACAGCTGGTTCATGCCCTTCAGCACGGCGTCCTCGTCGAGGGCCGTGCCGTCGGCGTCGCGCAGCGGCACCTGGAAGACGAACTGCGGCTGGCCGGCGGCGAACCCGCCCTCGGCCACCTGGGGACGCCAGCCCAGCTCGCGCAGCTGGGTGACGACGCGGGCACCGGCGGTGTCGCGCTCGGTGGGGGCGAGGTCGCCGAGGCGGCGTACGTCGTCGTCGGCGATGCCGTCCTTGACCTGCTGGGCGCTCCAGCGGGCCGTCACGACCGGGGGCCCGATCCGGATCCCGAACGCACCGCGCGCCTTCACGTGGGCGGCCAGCGCCGGCAGGGCGGAGGCGAGGTCGACCTCGGCCCAGTCGAGCACCGGGCCCTCGGGGACGTAGGCGAGGAACCGCTTGACCTTGGGCAGCTGGCGGTAGAGCACGAGGGCGACACCGACCAGGCTGTCGCCGTCGAAGAAGCCGACCGACTCGCGGCGCCACTCGGACTTGACCCGGCCCCAGCCGGGGGTCTGCAGGAAGCTGGCCGACGCACGGGCGGCGAGGTGCTCGCGGTGGGTGGCCTCGTCGATCTCGCGGACCTGGAGGGGGGCGGGTCGCGTCGGGGTCGGCACGGTCAGAGACGTTACAGCCGCGCGCGCAGCCACTCGAAGTCCGCCACGTGCGACTCGGCGGGACCGGGGGTCTCGCACACCACCGGCGCCGCGGCGTCACGGACGACGGCGGCGAGCAGGTCGGGGTCGATCCGGCCGGCGCCGAAGCTGGCGTGCCGGTCGGCGCCGGAGTCGAAGTCGTCGCGGCTGTCGTTGGCGTGGACGAGGTCGATGCGCCCGGTGATCGCGCGCACCTGCTCGACCACGGTGCTCAGGTCGTTGCCGCCGGCGTGGGCGTGGCAGGTGTCGAGGCAGAAGCCGACCTGCTCGAAGCCCTCAGCCGCGGAGATCGCGTTCCACACCCGGCCGATCCGGTCGAGGTAGCGGGTCATCGCGTTGTCGCCGCCGGCGGTGTTCTCGATCAGCAGCGGGAGCTTGAGGTCGGTGGCCTCGATGGCCTTGCGCCAGTTGTCGAAGCCCTTCTCGGGGTCGTCGGCCTTGTTGACGTGCCCGCCGTGGACGATCAGGCCCTTCGCGCCGATCTCCGCCGCGGCGTCGACGTGCTGCTGGAGCAGCTTGCGGCTGGGGATGCGGATGCGGTTGTTGGTCGTGGCGACGTTGACGATGTAGGGGGCGTGGACGTAGAGGTCGACCCCGGCCGCCTCGGCATCGGCGCGCAGCTGCTCCGCGCCGCCGGGGTAGCGGACCTCGGGGCCCTTGTAGCCCTGCGGGTCGCCGAGGAAGAACTGCACCAGCGGCGCCTGACGCGCGGCCGCCTCGGCCAGCGGGTCGTCCTGCTCGACGTGGGCTCCGATGCGGATCTCGCTCATGGCGTCCACCCTAGGAGGCGGCGCCGATCCCGCCCGGCGGGAGCCCTGCGGCCGTGGTCAACCCCGCGCGAGCAGCGCGAGGACCGACAGGGCGGTCGCCAGCGTGAGGACCAGCAGCGCCGGCAGCAGCGGGCGCAGGTCGGCGAGGACCGCTCGCCGGGGGCCGCCGGCACATGGCATCGGGGGGTCGAGCCGGTCGCGCACGTCGGGGACCGGGTGCTCGCGGCTCCACGGCGGGCCCAGCGGCAGGTGCAGCGACCGGAGGGCCGCCCGGGCGGCGTCGGCATCGATGGGACGCCGGGCCGGGTCGGGGTGGCGCAGCGCGCTGAGCAGCGGGGCCAGCGGACCGGGTGGCAGCGGCGCGGTCGGCCCGGCGCCGGTGAGGAGCTGGGTGCCGACCACGCCGGCGGCGTACAGGTCCTGGGCGGGGGTGGCCGGGCCGCCCTCGAGGAGCTCGGGCGGCAGGAACCCGTCGGTGCCCACCGGGCCGGGGACGCGCGTGAGGCGGCTGTCGCCGGAGACCACCGCCACGCCGAAGTCGGCGAGCAGCAGCCGGGGGCGACCGGTGCCGGTGGGCTCCAGGAGCAGGTTGGCCGGCTTCACGTCACGGTGGACGACCCCGGCACGGTGCACCGCGGCCAGGGCGTCGAGCAGCTGGTCGAGCAGGGCTGCGGCGTACGTCGTCGGGAGCGGGCCGTGCTCGGCGAGCAGGTCCTCGACGGTGCCGCCGCGGACCAGGCGGGTGGCCAGGGCGACGCGGTCGTCCTCGGCGACCCACCCGACGGGGGCCAGGACGTGCGGGTGCCGCACGCGCACCGCCTGCTCGCGCACGAAGCGCAGCAGCGTGGCCGACCCGGGGTCGTGCTGGCCGAGGACCTTCAGGGCCACCTCGTCGCCGGTACGCCGGTCCACGGCCCGCCACACCGAGCCCATGCCCCCGGTGCCGAGGTGCTCGCCCAGCAGGTAGCGACCGCCGACCAAGCGGTCGGGGCTGCGACGACGGCGGGTGAGCGGGAGCATCGACGCGGGTCCTACCCCGGCCGAGGCGATCGCACGCGTGCCGGGACCGGATCACGCGTGCGCGCGGGTTGGGAGGGTGCCGCGCGCCGCTGGTAGCCTGCCCTGTCCCTCTCCGCAGGTCACCGACGGCCGTCGGGGTGGACACCGCCGGCGTCGTCCGGCGGGACGCAAGCCCTCCTGCCACGGAGAGACCGTGGCCGCTCTAGTCCAGAGGAGGTGGAGACCGCTTTGCGTGCATATGAAGTCATGGTCATCCTCGACCCGAGCCTCGAGGAGCGCACGATCGCTCCTTCGCTCGAGAAGTACCTGAACGTCGTGACCAAGGACGGCGGCTCTGTGGAGTCCGTCGACGTCTGGGGTCGTCGTCGTCTCTCGTACGAGATCAAGAAGAACGCCGAGGCCATCTACGCCGTCATCACGCTCAACGCGGAGCCGGCCACGGTCAAGGAGCTCGACCGCCAGCTGACCCTCAACGAGGCGATCCTGCGCACCAAGGTCATCCGCCCCGACGCTCGCTGAGGACCTCCGGGCCGGCCTCGGTCGCGCCCGGTCCCTCGGTCGTCTGTGGATGACCCCTGTCCGTTGTCGGTCCCTCGCGAGAGGATCGCCGGGACAACCACATCGGACACACCGCGTCGGTCCCACCCGGACCGCACACCAACACGTTGGGAGACACCCCATGGCAGGCGAGACCGTCATCACGGTGGTCGGCAACCTCGTCGACGATCCCGAGCTGCGCTTCACCCCCTCCGGGGCGGCCGTGGCCAACTTCCGGATCGCGTCGACGCCGCGGAACTTCAACCGGCAGACCAACGAGTGGGAGGACGGCGAGGCGCTGTTCCTGTCCTGCTCGATCTGGCGGCAGGCCGCGGAGAACGTCGCCGAGTCCCTCCAGAAGGGCATGCGCGTGGTCGTGCAGGGTCGGCTCAAGAGCCGCTCTTATGAGACCCGCGAGGGCGAGAAGCGCACCGTCATGGAGCTCGACGTGGAGGAGGTCGGTCCGTCGCTGAAGTACGCGACCGCCAAGGTCACCCGCACCACCCGCCAGGGTGGCGGGGGTGGCTTCAACGGCGGTGGCGGCGGTGGCGGCGGCTACTCCGGTGGCGGCCAGGCACCGGCCCAGGGCAACGACCCGTGGGCCACGGCTGGTCCCCAGGGAGGCGGCCGTCCCCAGGGCGGCGGCGGTGGCCAGGGCGGTCACGACCCGTGGGGGGCGCCCGGCGTCTCCGACGAGCCGCCGTTCTGATCGAGCGACGCACCAGCTCCACCTGAAGCAATCCGCAATTCGTTCCTCAACCATTCCGACCCGGTAGCCACTCCGGGACGGGCTTCTAGAAAGGAAGCACCACAATGGCCAAGGCAGTGATGCGCAAGCCCAAGAAGAAGGTTTGCCAGTTCTGCAAGGAGAAGGCGACCGGTGTCGACTACAAGGACACCACCCTGCTCCGCAAGTTCATCTCCGACCGCGGCAAGATCCGCGCGCGTCGGGTCACCGGCAACTGCGTCCAGCACCAGCGCGACGTGGCGACCGCCGTCAAGAACGCTCGTGAGGTGGCTCTGCTGCCCTACACCTCGACCGGTCGCTGAGAAGGGGGCTCGAGAAGATGAAGCTCATCCTGACCCAGGAGGTCACCGGTCTCGGTGGCCCCGGCGACGTCGTCGAGGTGAAGGACGGCTACGGCCGCAACTACCTCGTGCCCCAGGGCGTGGCGATCCGCTGGACCCGTGGCGGCGAGAAGACCGTCGAGTCCATCAAGGCGGCCCGCAGCTCGCGTGCCGTCCGCGACCTCGGCCACGCCGAGGAGGTCAAGGCCAAGATCGAGGGCCAGACCGTCAACGTGTCGGTCAAGGCCGGCGAGACCGGCCGTCTCTTCGGCGCCGTGACCGTCGCCGAGATCGCCGCGGCGATCAGCGAGGCGACCGGTGAGTCCGTCGACAAGCGGACCATCGCCGTCGACCACGCCGTGCGCACCCTCGGTTCGCACCAGGTGACCGTGCGCCTGCACGAGGACGTCCTCGCCACCGTGGCGATCAACGTCGTCAAGGCCTGACGCACCCGCAGCACCAGCACAGAGCCCCCGCCCGGATCTCCGGGCGGGGGCTCTGTCGTTGCCCTTGTGAGCGCTTCGGCGGAGCCGACGGCTGGTCTGGCTCTGTCCGACTGGTGTCTCGACACGCCGGTCGCGGCTTCGTCCCTCAGCCGCGCGGCTCGCTCGACCCGTTGAGCGTCGGACCGGCGACTCCGTCGCCGGTCCGGCTCAACGCATCATGATGGCGTCGACGGCGACCGGCTTGTTGCGCGAGAAGGTCTTGAACTTCAGCTTGCCGGTGAAGGACTTGCTGCTCTGGTTGCGCAGGATCACCACGGCCTGGCGCTCGACCGTCTTGCTCTTGATCTTGGCCTTCTGCCACGAGCCGCCGGGCACCTTGTACTTCAAGATGCCCACGTCGGGCCGCGTCGTGCAGATCAGGCGCACCTCGCGCACGTCGGTGCCGCGCACCGAGAAGCGCGCGTTGAACCGGGTGGTCTCGATGTAGGAGCCACCGAAGGCCTTGCGCGAGGAGGACTCGGTCCACTTCTTGTTCTTGGGCTTCTCGATGTCCGCGGGCACCGTGAACTCGGTGGTCGCCGGGTCGGGGTCGACGTTGCCGGCGGGGTCGGTGGTGCCGACGCTGAGCGTCTTGGTGCCGGCGGAGAGGTTCTTGAAGGTGGTGTTGCCGTTGGAGCAGGGGAACACCTCCTCCTCGATCAGGCACGTGTAGGACACGTTGCCCTCCGACGCGGCCAACCGGAAGGTCGGGCTGTCGGTGGTGAGCATCGGCAGCTCGGGGGTCTCCGCGTCGTACGGCGTGTTGAAGATGTAGGTCTGCGGCGCGCGCGTGTCGACCTTCACCACGGCGACCTCGGCCGACTCCTGCACGTCGGGCAGGTCGGTGTCGGCCGGCGAACCGGGGATGAGCGGGTTGGTGCTCGGGTCGTCGGTGGCGTCGATCTGTCGGTCGGCGGCGTCGAACGCGCGGACCTTGAACGTGTAGGGCACCGAGGTGGTGTCGGCGAGGTCGTCGTAGGTGACCGGGCTGGTGCAGCTCGTCCAGGACGTGGGCTCGGCGGCGGTGGAGTAGAACTGGCACTCGAAGCCGATGACGTCCTGGTCCTCGTCGAGGTGGGCGCCGCTGAAGGTGAAGGTCAGCGAGTCGGTCGCGACGTAGCCGCCGTTGTTGGGAGCCGGCGTGATGCTCTCCAGGGTCGCCTCGGGCGGGACCTGGTCGTCGCAGCGTCCACCGGGCTGGAGGAACGGGATGGGTCCGGCGCCGGTCTCGACCTCGGTCAGGCAGCCGTTGGCGGCGACGGCGGCCGGAGCGAAGGTGACGGGCAGCAGGGCACCCAGCAGCGCGGCGGCGGACACGGCGGCCGTGACGGTGGCCGGTCGGCGCAGGCGAGGGGTACGGGTCATGGTGGGGGGTCCTCGGGGGTCGGGTGCAGCGGTGCCGGGCGGTGCGTGGCCGCCTCTCTGCCAGGTCAACGGGGCAGGACCGTCTCAGGCTACGAAGCCTGGCGGGATTTCGGGTGGGAATGGACCTGCGTCCGCTGGTCGGTCGCCTGATCGACGGGCGGTGGACTCCTCAGGTTCCCGGTCAGGCTCCCGGTCAGGCACCCGGGATCGCGCGGGGTCGGCCGCCCGCCCAGGGGGCGCGGGCGCTCGTCACCGTGAGCACCACGAGCAGGACCAGCGCCAGCGTGGCGCACAGGACGGCGATGCCGGCCAGCGCGTCCGCGCCGGCGCCGAAGACCAGCACGGGGAGCACCGCCGCGCCGACCACCAGCGTCTCCGCGGTCGCGAACCACGCGGCGCGCGACCCCTCCTCCGCGCCGCGGGCGGCGCGGCGCAGGCCGTCGGCGAGCAGGAACAGGTAGGCCAGCTGCGGCAGGCTCAGCGCCCAGGAGAGCGACTCGTCGGTGTCGGCGACCCGCTCGGCCACCCCGGGTGGCCAGATGACGGCGGAGGCGGCGAGCGCGAGCGCGGCTGCGATCACCATGGCGTCGCGGCGGTGGATCTCCCGGGGCAGGGCGAGCGTGCCGAGGAGCACCAGCGCCCAGCCGATCGGGTCGGGGAGCAGGTCCCAGCCGTTGCCGTCGACGACGAGGGCCACGATCACGAGCCCGAGCGCGACGGGCTGCAGCGGGATCATGCGCGCACCCTACGGGCGCTCGTGGGCCCCCGCCGCCGGCGCGTCACCGAGGACCAGCCAGCGGTCGCCGCGCGCCCGCAGGACGAGGACCAGGCACCGGGTGCCGATGAAGACCGCCCCGAACACGGCCCACACCGCGACCAGCCCGGTGCCGCTGCCCAGGAGGAGTAGCACCGGGGCGTAGGCGAGCAGCACCAGCAGGCCCGCCCACGCGAGGTAGACACCGTCCCCGGCGCCGATGAGCACGCCGTCGAGGACGAAGACGACTCCCGCGACGGGCTGGAAGAGGGCCGCGGTGAGGAGGACGGGGACGAGGAGGTCGTGGACGGCCGGGTCGGAGGTGAAGACGGGTCCGAGCAACGGGGAGGCGGCGGCGAGGCCCGCGCCGGTCACGACCCCCGACCACAGGCCCCACCGGGTCATCCGGGCGGTCAGTCGCCGGGTGGTCCCTGGGTCACCGGCCCCGAGGGCCCGGCCGGTCAGGGCCTGGGCGGCGATGGCGACCGCGTCGAGCACGAACGCCAGGAAGGTCCACAGGGTCATCGCGAGCTGGTGCGTGGCGATGCGGGTGGCGCCGGCCGCGTCGGCACCGGCACCGCTGGCGACCACGTAGGCGGTGAGGACGATGGCCGCGCGCAGGGTGAGGGTCCGGACGACGAGGGGGACCCCGGTCCGGGCTGCTCGGGCGACACCGGCGGGCGAGGGACGCAGGCGGGCGTCGTGAGCACGGGCCCCGCGGACGAGCACTCCGACCAGGGCCGCCGCCATCGCCGACTGGGCCAGCACCGACCCGATCGCCGCCCCGGTGACACCCCATCCGACGCCGTGCACGAGCACCACGTTGAGCACAAGGTTGCCCAGGTTCCCGACCACGGCCACGACCAGGGGCGTGCGGGTGTCCTGGAGCCCTCGTAGGACTCCGGTGACCGCGAGGACGACCAGCAGCGGGGCCGTCCCGGCGAAGGAGACGGCCAGATAGTCCACGGCGTACTCCTCGACGGGGCCGGTGACGTCGAAGAGACCGACCAGCCAGGGAGTCAGCGCGACGCCGGCGACGGTCACGACCGCGCCGATGAGGACGGCGAGCCAGGTGCCGTCGACGCCGAGGGCGAGCGCACCGCGCTGGTCGCCGGCACCCAGACGCCGGGCGACGCCGGCGGTGGTGCCGTAGGCCAGGAAGATGCACAGGCCGACGGCCGTCTGGAGGACCACGGCGGCGACGCCGACTCCGGCGAGCTCGGCGGTCCCGAGGTGCCCGACGACGGCTGCGTCCCCGAGCAGGAACAGCGGCTCGGCGACCAGGGCGAGGAACGCGGGGACCGCCAGGCGCAGGATCTCCCGGTCGGTCTCCGACCGCACTCTCACGAGCCCCTCCCGAGCAGCAATAGTCCGAACGGGCCAGGTGCCGATGGCCCCGGTGGAAAAGTCGCCGAAACTGTGGGAAACCTACCCGGGGGTCGTCCATGTCGACATACCGACCGGCGACGTCCAGGTGACGAGAATGTGAACCGGATCACCACGAGAAAATCTTCCGTGCACAGCTGTGAGGGGACGTCTTCCCAGGTCAGAGGGCACATACGCCCGGTATGGGACTCGATTTCCACAGGACTGTCCCCATCCTGTGCACACGGATCCACCGGTCCTCCACGGGGTCTCCCCAGTTATCCCCAGGGCCTGTGGACAAGGTGCTTCCCGCGAGGGGCTACCGGCACGTACGTTCGCGCGGTCGCCGGGGCTTCCTCCCCGCGTGCCCACCCTCGGTGCGCGGCTCGGACGGAGCCGTTGTCGGCGCTCGGTCCTAGCCTCGACGCCACGACCCAGCACCAGCCTCAGACCCAGCCTCAGACCCCCCAGAGAACTCAGCCAGGGAGCGCGCGTGAGCATCACCGAGGACCAGCACGGGCACCTCGACGAGCCTCCCTTCGAGGACTGGGGCGACGGCCCGGTCTCCTACGCGCCGGGCGAGCGGCCGACCAAGCCCAACGACCGCACCCCGCCGCAGGACATGGCCGCCGAGCAGTCGGTGCTCGGGTCGATGCTGATCAGCAAGGACGCCTGCGCCGAGGTCTCGGAGGTGCTGCGCGGGACCGACTACTACCGCCCGGCCCACGAGACGATCCACGACGCGATCATCGACCTCTACGGCCGCAGCGAGCCGGTCGACATGATCACGGTGGCCGCCGAGCTGCAGCGACGCGGTGAGCTTGAGCGCATCGGCGGTGCGCCGTACCTCCACACGCTCTCGGCCAACGTGCCGATCGCCGCCAACGCCGGCTACTACGCCGAGATCGTCCGTGAGAAGGCGATCCTGCGCCGCCTGGTCGACGCCGGCACGCGCATCGTCCAGATCGGCTACGCCGGCGAGGGCGAGGTCGACGACATCGTCGACCAGGCGCAGGCCGAGGTCTTCAAGATCGCCGACAAGCGCGGCGGCGAGGACTACGCGCCGCTCTCGGACATCATGGACGGCGTCCTCGACGAGATCGAGGCGATCGGCAACCGCGAGGCCGGCCTCTACGGCGTGCCCACCGGCTTCGCCGACCTCGACGAGCTGACCAACGGTCTGCACTCGGGACAGATGATCATCGTCGCGGCTCGTCCCGCCATGGGGAAGGCACTCGCACTGGACACCCCGCTTCCCACGCCGTCCGGCTGGACGACGATGGGCGAGGTACAGGTCGGAGACGAGCTCTACGACGCGACCGGACGCCCGACCCGCGTGGTCGCCGCGACCGAGGTCCTCCTCGACCGTCCGTGCTTCGAGGTCACCTTCTCCGACGGCACCACCATCGTCGCCGACGAGCAGCACCAGTGGCTCACTGAGACGCGGGCGGCTCGTAAGTCGAAGTGGGCCGCCGACAACCAGTACAACCGTGCCAAGAACCAGCGCGTCACCGCGTCTGTGGTGACCACGGCCGACATTGCGCAGACGGTCACGGTGGGCGCCGAGGGACGCGCCAATCATGCGGTGCTCAACGCTGCGCCCCTCGCTGCTGCGGACGCGGCGCTGCCGCTCGCTCCCTACGCGCTCGGTGCGTGGCTCGGCGACGGGCACACGGCGAGCGCCAGGATCACGTGTGAGACCGACGAGATTCCGATGCTCATCGAAGGCCTCGGGCTCAGGGTCGAGCCCCACGGAAACATGCTCTACACCCTGCGACTGCCGAACAGAGAGCCTGCCGAGAGCCGGAACTGCCCGGACTGCGGGAACGTCTTCCACGGGCAGTACCTCTGCGCCACCTGCCAGGCCGATCACGGTTCCGTCCAGGCGATCCTGCGCTCGTTGGGCGTCCTGGGTGACAAGCACATTCCCACCAGCTACCTGCGCGCCTCCGAGCAGCAGCGGCGCGACCTGCTGGCGGGGCTCATGGACACCGACGGAACGGTGGTCCGAGGGGTCGGCTCCTGTCAGTTCGCCGTCACCAACGAGCGCTTGGCCAACGACGTCTACGAGCTGGTGGTCAGCCTCGGCTACCGCTGCGGCAGGACGACCAAGACGGTGCGCGGCCGCAACGAGGCCTCCTCGACCTGTTACATCCTCAACTTCTCCACGACCGATGACGTGTTCCGGCTGCACCGGAAGCACGTCCTCCACAAGGAGGAGCGCCCATCGTCGACGGTGCGCATCGGCAAGCGTTACATCACCGCGGTACGCCCGGTGAACAGCGTCCCGGTCCGGTGCGTGCAGGTCGACAACGACGACCACCTCTACCTGGCGGGACGCTCGATGGTCCCGACGCACAACTCCACGCTGGCTCTGGACTTCTGTCGTGCGGCGTCGATCCACAACAACCTGAGCAGCGTCTTCTTCAGCCTGGAGATGACGCGCTCGGAGATCACCATGCGCCTGCTCTCGGCCGAGGCGAAGGTGCCGCTGAACCACATCCGCAACGGCAACATGGGCGACGAGGACTGGACCAAGCTGGCGCGCAAGATGGGCGAGGTCTCCAGCGCGCCGATGTTCATCGACGACAGCCCCAACATGACGATGATGGAGATCCGGGCGAAGGCGCGCCGCCTGAAGCAGCGCCACGACCTGAAGCTGATCGTCATCGACTACCTCCAGCTGATGACCTCCGGCAAGAAGGTCGAGTCGCGCCAGCTGGAGGTCTCGGAGTTCTCCCGCCAGATCAAGCTGCTCGCCAAGGAGCTCGAGGTCCCGATCATCGCGCTCTCCCAGCTCAACCGTGGCCCCGAGCAGCGCGGCGACAAGCGGCCGATGATGAGCGACCTCCGCGAATCGGGCTCGATCGAGCAGGACGCCGACATGGTGATCCTGCTGCACCGCGACGACGTCTACGAGAAGGAGTCGACCCGCCCCGGCGAGGCCGACCTGATCGTGGCCAAGCACCGCAACGGCCCCACCCGTGACCTCACCGTCGCCTTCCAGGGTCACTACAGCCGCTTCGTCGACATGGCCCACTGACGTCGGCGCCGCTGTCGAGATGCAGCGAACTTTTCCAAACCGACGCAACATCTTTTCAACACTGGATCACTAGACATTGCCTTGAGGTTCACTGGTGGCGACGACGACTCAGATTCGGCCGTTCGATGACGCGACCGTGACAGCGGTCGCGAAGGCGATCGGTGATCTCTACTCCGGAACGGAGCTGTCGCAGGTGCTCACCACAGCGAAACTGGCTGACCCTGACGGCGAAGGCACCACGAAGTGGAAGCGGCTGTACAACGCCCTCGCCGCTCACCAGAACCAGCACGGGAATGGGAAGGCCACTGTTGCGCTGATCAGTACGGCGATGGCGCCGACTCGGACCCTGGATCGAATCGACAGGGCCGCGGTTGCGCGGGACACACTGAGCCAGGTGCTCTCGCTGTCCGGGCTCGGCGTCGGCAAGGACGGCCGGGTCCACCGGGCCCCGCAGGCACGGACCGACACCGACGCCCACTCTCGGGCGACTCGGCTGCGAGCTCGCCTTGAGAGTCGAGGCATCCACACGATCGTGTTGAGCGGCATCAGGGACGAGTGGCTGCGCACCGACTACTACGACGCGGTCTTCGAGTCGATCAAGCTGTTGGGTCATCGCCTGCGCTCGATGGCCGGCCTCGACCTGGATGGCCACAAACTCGTCGACGCAGCTCTGTTGGGCTCAGCTCCGAAGGTCCTCCTGAACGCCTACGTGACCGCGACCGAGAAGAATGAGCAGCGTGGTGTCGCGTCCCTGGCGCAGGGGCTGTTCAGCTCGATACGGAATCCCCAGGCTCATCAGCCGCGATCGGTCTGGACAATGGACGAACAGGATGCCCTCGACGTGCTCGGGACGCTCTCCCTGATCCACAGGCGGCTTGATAGAGCGACGCTGCGTGGTTAGATCGCTCGCCGGTTCGTCGGCGTCGTGACGGAGGGGGCTGCCAAGATGGCTCCTGACACTGTCAGCGAGTGAAGGACGCGCGTGCCACCGAGGAAGAGGGCCCAACCGGCGAAGAGTCTCGAGGCGACGCTGTGGGATGCGGCGGACGAACTGCGCGGCAAGATGGACTCCGCCCAGTACAAGCACGTCGTCCTCGGCCTGATCTTCCTCAAGTACGTCTCGGACACTTTCATGGTCAGGCACCGCGAGCTCGCGAGGCTGGTCGACGATCCTGAGTCGGACTACTTCATGCCGAACGACGCGGCGAAGCGGTCGGTGCTTGAGGATCGCGACGAGTACACCGCAGAGGGTGTCTTCTGGATCCCTGAGGGCCACCGCTGGGACGACCTTCGCAAGGCGGCGAAGCAGCCGGACATCGGCAAGCGCGTCGACGACGCGATGGAGGCCATCGAGCGGGAGAACCCGACGCTCAAGGGCGTCCTGCCGAAGAACTACACCCAGCGTGAGCTGAGCCCGGAGAACATCGGCGGCCTGATCGACACCTTCTCTAGACAGGACCTCGCTGCTGAGGAGTACAAGGGCCTCGACGTGCTCGGCCGGGTCTACGAGTACTTCCTCGGCCAGTTCGCCTCCAACGAGGGCAAGAAGGCCGGTGAGTTCTACACGCCCCGCTCGGTCGTCGAGCTACTCGTCGAGATGCTCCAGCCGTACCACGGGCGCGTGCTCGACCCCGCCTGCGGCTCCGGCGGCATGTTCGTCCAGGCCGACAAGTTCGTGGCCGCACACGGCGGCAGCCGCAACGACCTGTCGGTCTTCGGTCAGGAGTCGAACCCGACCACCTGGCGGCTCGCGAAGATGAACCTCGCCGTTCGAGGCATCGAGGGCAACCTCGGTCCGGAGTGGGGCGATTCCTTCCAGGCAGACGCTCACCCCGATCTCCGCGCCGACTTCGTGATCGCGAACCCGCCGTTCAACGACAGCAAGTGGGGTGGCGAGCGGCTGCGGACCGACGTGCGATGGAAGTACGGCGCGCCGCCGGTCCAGAACGCCAACTACGCCTGGCTTCAGCACTTCCTGCACCACTGCGCCCCGACCGGCACTGTCGGCACGGTCCTCGCCAACGGCTCGCTCTCCAGCCAGCAGAACGGCGAGGGCGAGATCCGCAAGGCGATGGTCGAGGCGGACGTCGTTGAATGCATTGTCGCGCTCCCCGCACAGCTGTTCTACGGAACGGCGATACCGGTCTGTCTCTGGTTCCTCACCAAGAACAAGGCCGGTGTTGCGAACGGCGCGAAGACTCGGCCAAGGCAGGCAGAGACGCTCTTCATCGACGCCCGTGGGATCGGCTTCATGGAGACCCGCACCCTGCGGGCGTTCTCCGAGGCCGACGTCATGAGGGTCGCCGATACCTATCACGCCTGGCGCGGCACCGAGACGAGCGAAGGGCAGGAGTACGCCGACGTGCCCGGCTTCTGCCGCTCGGTCACCACCTCCGAAATAGCCGAGCACGGCTACTTCCTCACCCCCGGTCGGTACGCCGGCAGCGAGGAAGTCGAGGACGACGGCGAGCCGGTCGAGGTCAAGATCGCTCGACTGTCGGCGGAGATCCGCGAGGGGTTTAAGAAGCGCGAGGAGCTGCAGGCGACGGTGATTGCCGCCCTCGATTCGCTGGTGGCCCGTGATGAATGAGTGGCCTGTCGTTCGTTTGGACGAGATCGCAGCAGCAGAGAAGAGCGCAGTCTCGAAGCCTTATGGGAGTGCGATCGTTCGCGACGACTACGTTCGTGATGGCGTCCCCGTCGTCAGGGGCGTGAATCTCGCCGACTGGCGGTTCCGCGACGAGGACTTCGTGTTCATCTCGGAGGACTTGGCCGACACGATGCCGGGGTCGCGGCTGCAGCCTGGTGACCTGGTCTTCACCCATCGGGGGTCGGTTGGGCAAGTGTCGATGATCCCGCGGGGACCGCGGTTCCCGCGTTATGCGGTCTCAACCAGTCAGGTCAAGGCGCGGCTGGACCCCGCGCGGGCACTCGCAGAGTTCTACTTCTACTGGTTTCGCTCGCCCGTTGGGCGAGCCTCGATCCTCCAGGGCGTGTCGACCGTTGGCGTCCCGGGCCTCGCAAGACCCGTCGAGACCATCAAGGGCCTGCGCGTGCCACTCCCGCCACTGAGCGAGCAGCGGCGGATCGCCTCGGTCCTTGGGGTTCTCGACGACTTGATCGAGGTAGAGGAACGCGCAGCAGCGCAGGCCGACGAACTTTGGCGTGTGGTCCTCGCAGCGGCACGCCACGACAGAGAGTCCGTTCCGCTGTCGTCGCTGGCCTCATTCGTCAACGGGAAGAACTTCACGAAGGGCGGAGGTACCCATGGCCTTCCAGTCATCCGTACCCCCGAGGTTCGCAACGGGCCGACTTCATCAACCGTGCTTAATGACGTGAGGGCTTCAGCCGAGAATCTGGCCGATCCGGGCGACATTCTGTTCGTATGGTCGGGCAGCCTGCTCGCCTCGCGGTGGCGATGGGCTCAGGGGCTCGTGAACCAGCACATCTTCAAAGTGATCCCGAACATGGGCGTACCCGACTGGCTGGTCCTTTGGGCCATCGAGGAGTTGATGGGGGATTTCCTGAGCCTCGCAGCTGACAAGGCCACGACGATGGGGCACATCAAGCGCGCGGACTTGGACCGGGTGGTCAATGTCCCTGCGCGATCGGCCTGGGAAGACCTGGATGCGATGATCCGCCCATATTGGGACGACGCACTGTCAGCACAGATGCACGCATCCGACGTTGCTGCAGCCCGTGATGAGCTCCTGCCGCTCTTGATGTCGGGTCGGGTGCGAGTGTCCGAGGATCTGGCGGTGGCGTGATGGTCGGGCCGACCGAGGACGAGCTCGAGCGCTGGGTCCTGGAGATCCTCGCCGAGCTGGGGTGGCCGCACGTCTACGGTCCTGACATCGCGCCGGGCGAGCCGGCCTCGGAACGCGGCGACTACCGCGACGTCGTACTGGCTGGTCGGTTGACGTCTGCCGTCGCACGACTGAACCCGCGGCTTTCGCCGGATGCGGTGGCCGACGTCGTACGGACGGTGCTGCGCGCCGAGTCGCCGTTGGTGGAGACGGAGAACTGGAACGCCTACCGGTACCTGATCCAGGGCGTCCCGGTGGACTATCGCGACGAGCTGGGAGCACTGCGCAGCGACCGGGCCTGGCTGATCGACTGGGAGCACCCGAAGAACAACGACCTCGCCGCGATCAACCAGTTCAGCATCAGTGGACCGAAGAAGACCCGTCGCCCCGACGTACTGCTGTTCGTCAACGGACTGCCGCTCGCCATCTTCGAACTGAAGCGCCTCGGGAAGACCTATGCGCGAGTCGACGGCGCCTACCGACAGCTGCAGACCTACCGGAGCCAGATACCTGAAATCTTCAAGTGGAACCAGATCGCGGTCGTCTCCGACGGGATCGACGCCCAGGTCGGCTCGTTCTCGGCGCCGTGGAACCATTGGGCGTCCTGGAAGACGATCGACGGGGTGCGTCGCGACCCCCGCAACGTCGAGGGGCTCCGGATCCCCCGGATCGAGGTGCTGACGCGCGGCATGTTCCGCGTCGACGTCTTCTTCGACCTCTGCCGCAACTTCGTCGCGACCTTCGGTGAGGGCACCGAGACCCGGAAGGCGGTCGCGAAGTATCACCAGTACTGGGCGGTGAACAAGGCGGTCGCGCAGACGCTGGAGTCGGTCGAGACCGACGGCCGGATCGGCGTCGTGTGGCACACGCAGGGGTCGGGCAAATCGCTGGAGATGGCGTACTACGCCGGCAAGATCATGCGGCATCCCGGCATGGAGAACCCGACGGTCGTCGTCGTCACCGACCGCAACGACCTCGATGACCAGCTGTTCGATGAGACTTTCGCTCCGACCAAGCCTGGCTCGCCGCTGCCGGAGACGCCGGTCAAGGCAGAGTCCCGTGCCCACCTCAAAGAGCTGCTAGCCGGTCGAGAGTCGGGCGGGATCATCTTCACGACGCTGCAGAAGTTCGGCCTCACGAAGGAGGATCGTGACGCTGGGCGGAGCTTCCCGCTGCTCTCGGATCGACTCAACATCGTGGTGATGGTCGACGAGGCTCACCGGTCGAACTACGACCTGATCGACGGGTTCGCCCGAAACGTTCGCGATGCTCTGCCTCAGGCATCGTTCATTGGGTTCACTGGCACGCCGATCGACGAGAAGGACCGCTCGACAGCGGAGATCTTCGGTGAGTACATCGACGTCTACGACATGACGCAGGCCATCGAGGATGGCGTGACGGTCAAGGTCTTCTACGAGCCGCGGCTCGCCCGGGTCGAGTTGCCGACCGAGGCGAGGGAAGCGATCGACGACGAGTTCGACGACGCAACTGTCGGGTCGGAAGAGGAGATCAGCGAGCGCCTCAAAACCAAGTGGGCACGGGTCGAGGCGATCGTCGGCTCGGAGAAGCGCATCAGGGAGTTGGCCTCCGACATCGTCGCTCACTGGGAGGCGCGCCGGGACGTGCTCGCTGGCAAGGCGATGATTGTGACGATGTCGCGGCGCATCGCGGTCGACTTGTATGACGCGATTGTGGCGCTGCGCCCCGACTGGCACAGCGACGATGACGCCGAGGGCGTGCTCAAGGTCGTCATCACGGGGAACGCGACCGACCCTGCGTCGTACCAGCCCCACATTCGCAACACCCAGGAACGCCGCGCCATGAAGGCGCGAGCGTCCGACGCCGCCGACCCACTTGAGCTCGTCATCGTCCGCGACATGTGGCTGACCGGCTTCGACTCCCCGCCGATGCACACCATGTACGTCGACAAGCCGATGCGATCCGCCGGGCTGATGCAGGCGATCACCCGCGTCAACCGGACGTTCAAGGACAAGCCGTCGGGCCTGATCGTCGACTACATCGGCATCGCCGAGAACCTCAAGGACGCGCTCGCGACGTACACCGACCGCGACAAGCAAGACCGGGCGATCGGCGAGGACGTTCGCTCTGCCGCGATCCCCGAGCTGATGGTCGAGCACGCCGTGGTCAGCGACCTGCTGCACGAGGTCGACTGGGTGAGCATCCTAGGCAGCGGCGGCACGAAGGCATTTGTCTACGCGGTCACCGAGGTAGTCGACTACCTGCTGGGCACCGAGGACGATCGCGATGGCGACGACCTGCTGTGGCAGGAGCTTCCCGGCGAGTTCGATCACGCTCGATCCGACGAGCCGTCGGTCAAGAAGCGGTTCATGGCCCACTGCGGCCGCCTCAAGCGACTCTTCGCTCTGGTTCCCTCATCGCCCGAGGCGAGTGCGATCCGCGACGACGTCGCGTTCTTCGACGCCGTGCGCCAGTCCATCGCGAAGATCGAAGCCGCCGACCGGACTGCCGACGGCGAGTCCGAGCTCGACACCGCCGTCCGCCAGATCCTCAGCCAGCACGTTGCTGGCTCCGGCGTCATCGACATCTTCGCCGAAGCCGGCCTCGAGAAGCCCGACATCTCCGTCATCGACGACGAGTTCAAGCGGAAGTTCGAAGAATCGGACCAGAAGAACCTCCAGCTCGAGGCCGTCCGCCGGCTCATCGCCAACGAGGTCAAGATTATCGGCAAGCGCAACGTCGTCGCCGGTCGGAAGTTCTCCGAGATGTTGTCTGAGGCGCTGAACCGCTACCAGAACCGGACCATCGACGCGGCCCAGGTGATCGCTGAGATCGTCGAACTCGCCAAGGCGATCCAGGAACAGCGACGGCGCGGCGAGGAGACCGGACTTACCGATGACGAGCTTGCGTTCTACGATGCGATGCTCACCAACGAGTCAGCCCGTGCAGCCATGGAGGACGCGACCCTGCGCGCGATCGCCCACGAGCTCACTGAGATCGTCCGCAACGACGCCAAGACCGACTGGCAGCTCAAGGACCAGGTACGCGCCAGGCTGCGCACCCGAATCAAGCGACTCCTCCTCAAGCATGGCTATCCGCCTGACCAGGAGCCGGCTGCTACCGAACTGATCATCAAGCAGGCCGAAGTCATCGCCGAGCACGACTAAGCGAGTGCCAGCCACCGAATCCCTCTGGTCAGCTGGCGCGGTCGCTGGCTGACCTTGCCGTTCGTGCTGACGCCGGGTACGCGCTGAGCAACCAGCGAAGACGAGATGCTTCGGCTTCCGCTGCACGTAGTTCGCGGTAGGTCAACTCATCGCGATGGCTGTCAGCCTCGACATCCCGGAGCGCGGCATCAAGCCGCGACGATGCACTGAGTGCCCGTTTTCGACAGGCACTGGAGCAGAACAGAGCAGGGCGACCTCGCTGACCAGACCAGTGAACGCGGCCCGAGCAGTCCGGGTTGTCGCACCGCCGGCTGGCGTCGGTCGCCACCCTCGCATGCACATTTGACGACGGCATCCTTGTCACCGTTTCCAGTCCTGTCGGTTGCTGTGTTGTCGCGATTCCAGCGAAATGAAGGGAATCTCGGCGAAGCCGACCAAGTTCAAGGGTCTTTATTGTGCAGACAAGGCGCAGGTTTGTCACCTGCAACTCCATACAACTGCACTAGTGCAGTTGTCTCGTGCGGTGATGCGGTCGAGCATCCAGGGCGCTAAATGTGGGCGGCATGCTTGTCTCGGCCGTCCTGCCGGGCATACGCTCAAGCGGTCGGTCATGAGGCGGCGCGCTGAAGCACGAAGTAGGTGGAGGCGTACCCGCGGCAACGGGCACGCCCCCTGGTCGACTCCCGATGGACGCTTGAAAGCGAGGGAATCGCCTTGCCCGATCTTAGTCGTCGCGTCTGCCTGCGGTCAGTGCCCGACGTGAACGAAGTGTCTTGGTCAGTACGCGCGGCGGCCGGCAGCATCGTCTGGGACTGGTCCAGCGGCGGCCCAGACCCGCGCCAGCTACTTCCGGTGCGGCGGCCGACATCGGGAGCGCTCTCGAAGCACGTCCCCGTTCGTGCGTTCACTGCGACCACCGGAAGCCACCTCCGGCTCGAATCCGGCCTTGAGCACGATCTGGTCCGGATGGTTGACCGGGACCCGGCAGTGACCTGGATCGTCTCCCAGCCGTGTTTGTTGGAGTGGGGAAGCGGTCGATCGACTCGGCGCCACGTGCCAGATCTGCTCACGACTGGCGCGGATGGAGCCATCAGCCTGTGGGATGTGAAGTCCCGGGAGGCAGCTGCATCGGAGGCGTTCGCGGAGATGCGGGCGCTGACGGCGGACGCCTGCACCAGGGTCGGCTGGCGGTACGTCGTCTTCACCGGGCTGCCGGCGGTCCACCGTCACAACCTGATCTGGTTGCACGGGTTCCGGCATCGACCCGCTTGTAGTGAGCGGTACGCGCCGCTCCTCTTGGAGAGCTGCGCGGAAGGCAGCACGCTCAGCGATCTTCTGGCTTGTTCCAACGCTGAGACCGCGGCCGTCATGTGGCACTTGATCTGGACTGGGCGGCTCAGGATCGACCTGACGCAGCGGCTCGTGCCATCGTCGTCGGTGACGTCGTGAAAGCCCGATCGACGTCAATGACGACCTTGGAAATCGGCGCAAAGCTGCTGTCGACCGACGGCTACCTCGTGGTCACTGCCCTCCGCCGCCACACTGTGAGCGTCGAGGGCAGCGCGGGCGAACGCCAAGACCTCGCGTACGACGAGATCTCCGCGATTGCCATTCAAGACGGGCGCGCGGACGCGACCCTCACTGCGCTCCAACCCTGGTGGTCCGGCCTCCCCAACGCCGTTCGCCGCAACGCGCTGGATCGGCTCGAAGTGGTCCTCGAGGTCCTCACGGGCTACCGGTGGGGATCGGCACGCCTCGCCCAACCAGGCGAACCGCACCCGCCCTTTGGTGACTCCGAGATGAGCATCCACAGTCGATGTGTCGAGATGGCGCGGCAGCTCTCGTACGAGCAGAGCGTCGACCGCAACGTCCTGCGTCGTGTCCAGGACGGCGAGTTGGCCGCGGCGACCGTCAGCCCGAAGACCGTCAACAACTGGATCAGGTCCTGGCAGACCGACGGTCTTCGCGGGCTGGTGGACAAACGGGCGGTCAAGAGTGCACGCGGCTTCGCCGCTATCGATGAGCGTGTTCGGCGGATCGCGGACGACGTGCTTGCCCGGTTCGACGGCGACATCTCGAAGGTCAACACCACCACCATCGAGGCGGACATCCGTCTCCAGATGAAGGCCGAGGGCCTCAGCGACGTCGTCCTCCCGCAGCGGCTGTTCCAGGAGTACCTCTTCGAGCGGCAACGTGCACTGGGAAGGAACACACGTGCGCAACGTTCGCGCCACCTGCGCCGCAAGGCGTCGGCTCACACCAGTTTTCCCGCCATGCATCCAAGCCACCTCGCGATCGATGCCACCCGCGCAGATGTACTGGTGTGGGACGAGCTCCGCGAGAGGCCAGTCAGCGTCGAAATCCTGACGGCGATCAGCGTGGCCACCCGGGTCGTGGTCGGTCTCCGGGTCACCCCCCGATCAGGCAACGCCCTCGAAGCAGGGCTGCTCCTGTACGACGTCATGCGACCGATGTCGATGCTGGTCGACGGCACTTCGGTCGACGACTGGCGCTGGTGCGGCGTGCCCGAGTCGCTGGACCTGTCCGAGGTCGCTGTGCATCGTTCACCGAAGCGGATCATTCCGCCCGGCCAGAGTCTTCAGGGTGTGCATCACAAGCCCGGTGTTCGGCCATCATCGATCCGCTGCGACCACGGATCGGTCTTCCTGTCCGAGCACTTCGTCGCTCTGCTGCGTGACTTCGGGATCGACCTGATGCTCTCCCGCGGCTCGAAGCCCACGGACAACCCGCATGTTGAGCGCTGGCACGAGACTCTGCAGCGCGCCTACCAGCAACTACCGGGCTACAAGGGCCGCAACGTCGCCGAGCGCGGCCGCAGGGTCGACGCTACCGGCGAGAAGCTGCTGACGGCTGGCGAACTGGAGCGGCACCTGCGTCGGTTCGTCGCTCTCGACTACCACCGATCCTGGCACGAAGGGCTCGTATTGCCGGGTGCTCCATCGGCGCGGCTGACGCCGCTGGAGATGTGGGACGCGATGCACGAGGTCACCGGACGTCTCCACGTGCCGCAGCATCCGGATCTGATCTACCAGTTCCTCCCGATCCGCTGGCTCACCATCGGCCACGCGGGCGTGGAGTACAAGAACCTCGTCTACGACGCCCCGGTGCTGGCTGACTTCCGTGATGTCCGCAAAGGCACGTTCCAGGCTGACTCCCGCAAGGCGCCGTTCCACTACGACCCGCGCGACGTCTCCCGGATCTGGTTCCGCCACC
>Ga0208834_100036_pt1 | contig 74681 bp, 70 predicted proteins | sample DeeseametaMP1787_FD_184182 | JGI IMG/M metagenome (GOLD analysis project Ga0208834, IMG submission 184182) | Marine microbial communities from the Deep Pacific Ocean - MP1787 (SPAdes) | ecosystem: Environmental > Aquatic > Marine > Oceanic | place: North Pacific Ocean | collected 2011-05-03 | reverse complement strand
TGCCTTCGCGCTCACGCTTGCAAGCCGCGATGAGCCCGGCTTCGCGGAGCGCGCCGCCCACCTGCTCTTTGATGATGCCGCACTCGTTCCCGAACACTTGCTTGCGCTCCGCCAGCGCAACGAAGATCGCTGGCTGAACCTGGCCGCGGCGATCAGCGCCATCACCACCGAACGCCAGCGCACCAAGCTGGTGGATTACATCTCCGACTTCGCCAAGGACTTCGACAAGCTTGCCCAGCAGCGGCGCGACTGACACTCCCTGTTCACCCTGCCCATACGCCGGGTTTGGTAGCGTCGGTCGGCGAAGCTGGAATGAACGGGGACGTGTTTTGTACCGAACTCTGCTCGCGCTCGGCGCGGCATGGCTGGCCGGCTGCGGCGCTGGCGACATATCGACAGGCCCGGCTGATCCGTCGGGCGCCGAAGTCCGTGATCTGAACGCCATTAAGGCCGCCGGGGTCTTGCGGGTGGCCACGCGCAATGCCCCCACCACCTGGTACGTCGACCGGTTCGGACAGCCCGCCGGGCTGGAGTTCGACCGGGTGTCGGCGTTTGCACAGTCCCTGGGCCTGTCCCTGGAACTGGTAGAGGCCGATTCCACCGCCAGCGTTCTGGAAGCCGTTGCCAGCGGCCGGGCCGATCTCGCAGCGGCCGGCCTTACGGTCACGCCGGCCCGGGCCGAACGCTTCGCGTTTTCCAAGCCAACGCTGCAAATCACCGAACAGGTGATCTGTAACCGTGATGGCGCCCGTGCCAAATCGCTGGACACGCTGTCGTCGGTTTCGCTCAAGGTCGCAAGGCGCAGTAGCTATGCGGACACGCTGACAACCCTGGCTGAATCCTCACCAGGCCTCGCCGTGAGTACTGCGGATGCGACCACCGAATCGTTACTGCGCCAAGTGTGGTCGAAGACCCTGGATTGCACGGTCGCCGATTCGCATATCTTCGCGCTCAATCGGCGGTACTTCCCGACCCTGATCGCCGAGTTCCCGCTCACCGGCCAGCGCGATCTCGCCTGGGCCATGCCATTGCAATCGCCGCGACTGACCAAGGCCGTGAATACCTGGCTGGGCAAGGCGGAGACGGCTGCCTTGATGTCCGCCACCCAGACGCGTTACCTCGCCGCCACGGAGGAGTTCGATTTTGTCGACATGCGGGCGTTTACCCGCCGGATCGACGAGCGATACCCCAAGCTCGACCGCCATTTCCAGCGCGCGGGAGAGACGCACAACGTGGACCCGGTTCTGCTCGCAGCCCAGGCATATCAGGAATCGCACTGGGACCCGAAGGCCAAGAGTCCAACCGGCGTGCGCGGCGTGATGATGCTCACCCAACCTACCGCAAAGTCACTGGGCGTCACTGACCGCCTCGACCCGCGGCAAAGCATAAATGGCGGAAGCGAGTACCTGGCCAAGATGAAGGGCCGATTCTCCGATGAAGTGAAGGAACCGGACCTCACCTATCTGGCACTCGCCGCCTACAACATCGGCCGTGCCCACATGCACGACGCCCAGTCACTGGCGCGCGAAATGGGCAAGAGCCCCTATGAATGGGAGGACATGAAAACCGTCCTGCCGCTGCTATCCGATAAGTCGGTGTATCCCAAGCTCAAATATGGCTATGCCCGAGGCCACGAACCGGTTCGCTATGTGGCGCGCATCCAGACGTACTCCGACGTGCTGGTCGAGCATCTGGAGTAACGATGGCTGAACGGCACCCAGCGCCGGCGCTAAGGCGCGACACCGCAAGCGAAACCCTGGACGCGCGGTCGCTCAATCGTCAGTTCGCCTTCCTCGACCCGGTCCACGGCCTCGTCAATTGCGCCGTTCACGACCGCATCCATCCAGTCGAAAATGTGCACGCCATCGGCGAGCGCCTGCTGGGTCTCGGGTAGCGACGTGTCGTAAAACTCATCCTTGTTAATGAATCCGTGGATACCCTCGCCGAGGTTGGCTGGTAGAAAGGCCTGCAGCGCCGGGTGTCCCCGCAGCTGGCAATAGACATCGCGCAGGCCGTTAATCCACTGCTCGCGATTGTCCGCCAGTGTCACACCGCCGGCCGCGATCATGAATCCCTGGGTGCGCGCCTGCGTATGGTCGTTCTGTGCCGAACTGAGCATCAGGCGTTGGCGACTCACCTCTAGCAGGCGCTCGAGGTGTCGAGGAATGATCACATCGGACTTCGCACACTCGTCAGCAAAACAATACGGCGGCAGGTAGGGCTGCTGACCCCAGGTCTGGCCGATCAACGCAAAGAAGGTGTCGAAGTTCGGGACTAGCCCACCACCTTGCACGATCGCGGCATGGGCCTGAGCCACGGTGTTCCGCCAACGCAGTTCATCAAGGACATAGTGCAGGTTGTACTGCACACCGTAGCCACCGGATGACGTACCCGAGAAGAACACATCCCATTGGTCAGGCCGGTAGCCCAGCGGGTCGCTGGCGCGCACGCGCTGCCAGACCACGTCCCGCAAAATCTCCAGCGCCGCCCGGAGATTCACCCCACCGTATCGGTAGATTGGACTCCTACCGGACGGTCCGGGGCCTGGGTCGTCCACGCCGCCGCCGACAAACAGGTCCTGGTTGCAAGACGGCAGATACAGCAGGCTGCGGTTAGCAAACGGGTTATCGGCCCGCACTCGCATGTAGCCGCCGAAACTCTCCTCCGGATGATCTCCCAAGGACTGGAATTTGGCGGGGTCTGTATTAGCGCATGTCCCCGCGGCGCAGGCGCCCGCGCCTTCCAGATGAATCAGTATCGAATCCATCCGTGCGGGTTCGGGTGCCAAGCGCAACCAGGGCGCATACGGGGATCCATCGCCGCAGCTCGTGCCCCACACATCAGAATCCATGATGAGCTGGAACGACTCCCCCCGCGGCAGTTCATGCAGCGATTGGTCTACCGGTTCTCCAGCGGAGTTACGGATTTCGATGCCCGCAAGACGCGTATTGTCAGGACCACACCGAAGCCCCAGCCGAGCGGTGTCCCCATGCGCAAGGGCGACGGCACATTCGGCCTGAGTCACCGCTCGGTGCAGATGCAGCATCGTGGGCGTTCCGAGCACCGACCCCAGCCCACGAGCAGGGCAAGCCGCGTCGACCGCTATGGCCGCATCTGTCTGGTGCTCAACCGCCCGCATCGCCGGATCGATACCGCAAGCCGGATCCAAGGCACATTGCGCGTAGTCATCGTAAACCGCAGCAAAGACGTGGCTGGATTGCTCAAAGGCCACCTGCAAGCAGCTGGCTTCGCCGTCGGTCGGACCTTGGGTGACCAGCGAAGCCTGCGGTCCGCCAAAATTCCTGGCAACTAATCGGTGGATGTCATCCGCACATCCCTGCGCCTGTTGGCGGGCAAACGCTCCCGGCTCCCAGCCCGGACCAAACCCGCCTAGGCGAATCGACTCGCCGCTGTTGCAGGCATCGCCCACACGTTCGATCAACCTGTTGGCTGCCGGGACAATCGCCTCCAGGCACGGCACGTTCTGGGTCTCGAGGCACAGGTTCTGATCGGCCAGCGCATCGGAATGGCAAGCGGCCACTTGTGTCGAAACCGCTACCGCGCATCCAAGAGCCTGCGCGCTAGGCTCTTCAAGCGGCGGCTCGGACGAGCCACAGGCCGACAGCAGTAATATCGGCGCTGCCCGTAGCAGGTCGGACCAAGCTCGATGTCGCAGGTTGCGCATCCATGTCTCCTCGTATTCCAAGCCGCGCCTGAGGCCGACCAAGCCGTTCTCGACGCTTGTTGATTTAATGTTCTATGGCGAATCGCCATCTCGCCGAGTTGCGTCGTTATCACCGCAGCCCTGCGAGATGACCAACGCCGGTCTATTGTCCAGATGAAGCCGACAGTCGGATATACAACCCGTGGCGCGTCAACCTGTTGGTGCAGGCGCACCAAACATCAGGCGGCGGGTAGATTGGCACAGGCATCCAGCAGCCGACTGATCGCGCCGGTGCCGAGACCGGTTTCTCGGAGCAAGCTGTCTGCATCGGCTGGTGGGCAGCCCGTCCACTGCAGCCGTTCGACCGCGCATTCCAAGGGGATGTCGGTGACGATGCGCGCCAGCTTGCGTGATCGCTCGGCGGCGTCACGCTGCTCATCCAGCAGCTTGCGCAGGCGTTTGGCGCCCCGCACAGGCATTGCCAGCACGGCATCCAGATCCGCGTAGATGCCATCGAGCGAGCCAAACCGAGTGAGCAGGGCGATGGCGGCCTTGGGGCCGACCCCCGCGATGCCGGGAATGTTGTCCACGGTGTCGCCGACCAGCGCCTGGTAGTCGAGCATTTGACTGGGCGTGACACCGAACTTGGCGGTGATGGCATCGCCATCCAGCCATTCGTCCTTGGCGAAGTCCCAGATGAGGTCGCCCGGGCCGAGCAGCTGCGCGAGATCCTTATCCGGGCTGACGATGATCGACGCAGCGCCGCTATCACGGGCGACCTGCACCAGCGTGCCAATGTAGTCGTCGGCCTCGAACTCCTCGCAGGCGAGGTGGTAGAGACCCAGCGCATCGCAGAGCTGCCGTGCCATCCGGAACTGATGCTTGAGTTCTTCCGGCGCCGATTCGCGGTTGGCCTTGTAGTTGGGATCGATCCGATTCCGGAACGAGCTGGTCAGGCTTTCATCGAAGGCGACTGCGATCTGGCGAGGGCCGCGTTCACGAATTAGCCGGCTCAGCATGTCGGAAAATCCCGTCAACGCGTTGATCGGACGGCCGACAGCATCGGTCATGGAATCCGGTAACGAGAACCAGGCGCGGAAGATGTAAACCGAGGCATCGATCAAGTAGACTCGCCGGTCCATCGTTTCGACGGTCATATTTGCCTGCTTCATATGGATTCCTGATGCGCGCCCTGATGTTTCTTTGCGCCGCGAGCGTAGCACCCGCCGCCATAGCCGATACCGTGTTGTCATTCGACACCACGGATGAAAGCGCGGCGTCGATGGTGCGGCTAGTGGACGGGGCGGTGCGTATCGACGGCGGCAAGTCGAATGAGTGGATGCTCTACCAGGCCAGCGAGGACACCCTGTTCATCGTCAGCCCTACCGACAAGAGCTACACCCGTATCGACGAAGCCGGAATCGCGAAACTCGGAGGGCAGATGGATGCCGCCCGCGCCGAGTGGGAAGCCGAAATGGACAAGCTGCCACCCGAGCAGCGCGCCATGGCGGAGCAGATGATGCAGCGCATGACCGGCGGACGATCACTGAAAAAAACCGCACCGCCGGAACCACAGGCCACAGGCTCCTCGCTGACCGTGGCTGGCGTGAAATGCGAGAACTATGTCGTCGAGCAACGTGGCGCAAAGGAAACACTTTGCGTTGCGGACCCGGATGATCTGGGTTTGTCGGATGAGGAGTACGAGACGGTACAGGCCATGTACGCCCTGCTCGCCAAGCTTGGCGAGGCGACCGGGTTTGCTGGCAGCGCCGCCCCTCGTGCTGACAAGTTACCCGGAGTACCGGTACTCATCGATAGCAGGGGAGGCCAACGCAAACAACGGCTCACAGGGGTCGAGCACCCTAATTTGGAGTCCAGCGTGTTTGCGCTCCCCAGTGGATACTCCGAACGCGACCCGAGCTCTCTTAAGTAGCGCCTGGACAGCGTCGGTATCGACGACACGACAAGGGAATCACCGAACGATTCACCTGAGCACGGGGATCGCTTGGTGTTGCCTAAAATTCAATTTGTTTGATCCGAGGAGCGCTTTCACATGACTGTGAAGCTGTTTGTACCCAAGGAGTCGGCGAGCGGGGAGAAGCGCGTTGCCATGGCTCCGGCTGTGGTCGATCGTGTGGTCCGCCTGGGCACGGATGTATCCGTGCAAACCGGTGCCGGTGCGGGAAGCCGAATTCCGGATACCGCATTCAAGGACAAGGGCGCGAAAATCGTCAAGGCAAAGGCGACCGCACTCAAATCCGCCGATGTGATCCTGCGTGTCGCCCCGCCCGAGGCGGCCGACATCAAGAACATGAAGGCCGGCGCCATCCTGGCCAGCTTCGTGTACGCCCATCGCAATCCCGAGATCGTGAAAGCCCTGGCCGAGGCCAAGATCACGACACTGGCGATGGAACTGATCCCGCGTATTACCCGCGCTCAGGCGATGGACGCGCTGTCCTCGCAGGCGGCGGCCTCCGGCTACAAGGCGGCCCTGATCGCGGCCAGCGAACTGGAGCGCTTTCTGCCGATGCTGACAACGGCCGCCGGCACTATCCGTCCGGCCAAGGTGCTGGTCATCGGCGCCGGTGTCGCGGGCCTACAGGCCATCGCCACAGCGCGTCGCCTCGGCGCGATGGTCGAAGCCTACGACGTGCGAACAGCCGCCAAGGAACAAGTTGAATCCCTCGGCGCCAAGTTCGTCATGGCGGACATCAAGGCCGATGCCGAAGGCGGCTACGCCCGCGAACTCAACGACGAGGAGAAGGCGGCCCAGCAGGCCATGCTGGAGAAACACATCGCCGCGGCCGACGCCGTCATCACAACAGCCTCGATTCCGGGCCGTCCCTCGCCAAAGATCATTTCCAAGGCGATGGTCGAGTCGATGAAGTCAGGCGCGGTGATTGTGGACCTGGCCGCCGAAGGCGGCGGCAACTGCGAACTCTCCGAACCTGGCAAGACGACCACCGTAGGCGAGGTCACCATCGTGGCGCCGCTAAACGTGCCGTCCATGCTCGCCGAGCATGCCAGCGAAATGTATGCCCGCAACCTGCTGAATTTGATGGAGTTGTTCATCAAGGAAGGCGAGCTGACGCTGGACCTGGAAGACGATGTCATCAAGGGCGCGTTGCTCACCCACGATGGCGAGATCGTCAACGAACAAGCCAAGCAGATTCTGGAGGGCTCCAAGTGACACCTGAACTTGCACTCACGGGCTTCGTCGCCCTGTACATCTTCATGCTCGCGGCCTTCACCGGCTACGAGATCATCGGCAAGGTGCCGGCGATTCTGCATACGCCGTTGATGTCCGGCTCCAACTTCGTGCACGGCATCGTGCTGGTCGGCGCGATGGTGGCACTGGGCCACGCCGACACCATTCTTGAACAGACCATCGGCTTCCTCGGTGTGGTGCTGGCCGCGGGCAACGCGGTCGGCGGTTACGTCGTGACCGAGCGAATGCTCGAGATGTTCAAGTCGAGCAAGGACTAAGGGGACAAGCATGAGTTTTCTGATTCAGGCGAGTTATTTCGTCGCCGCCGTCCTGTTCATTCTCGGCCTCAAGCGCATGGCGTCGCCGAGAACGGCGGTCAGCGGCATCAAGTGGGCCGGCATCGGCATGGTGCTGGCCGTGGTGGCCACGTTCTTCTACCCCGACCTGCATAACATCGGGCTGATCGTCACCGCGATCGTCATCGGCGGTGCGGCGGCGTGGATTTCCGGCAAGAAGGTCGAGATGACCGACATGCCGCAGATGGTGGCGCTTTACAACGGCATGGGCGGCGGCGCCGCGGGCGCGATCTCCGCGGTGGAGCTGTACTCCGGTGCGGCAACCTCACACGGCGCCGGCCTGGCCGCGCTGGCGGTGATCGGTGGCGTGATCGGTGCGGTTTCGCTGTCGGGCTCCGTCATCGCCTACGCCAAGTTGCAGGGCCTGATGAAAAAGGCCTGGTCCGTGCCGATGCACCAGGGCGTGAACGCGCTGATGGTGATCTTCCTGTTCGGTATTGGCCTGGCGTTGGCGACCTCTACCGGCCCTGGACCGTTCTGGATCACGGTGTTCTTCCTGATCGCGCTCACCCTGGGCGTGTTCATGACCACGCCCATCGGCGGCGCGGACATGCCCGTGGTGATCTCGCTCTACAACGCGCTCACCGGCCTGGCCGTGGCATTCGAAGGCTTCGTGCTCGGCAACGCGGCGATGATCATCGCCGGCACCGTAGTCGGGGCCGCCGGAACACTGCTCACCCTGCTGATGGCCAAGGCGATGAATCGTTCGCTGGCCAACGTGTTGTTCTCGGGCTTCGGTGCGAGTGACGGCGCGGAGTCTGACGGCCCGCAGGGCACGATGACGTCGGTCGAGGCCTCCGATGCGGCGATCTCGATGAGCTACGCGGGCAAGGTCATCATCGTGCCGGGTTACGGCATGGCCGTCGCCCAGGCCCAGCACAAGCTCTGGGAGTTCGCGCAGGCGCTGACCAAGGCCGATGTCGAGGTGAAGTTCGCAATCCACCCGGTCGCCGGCCGCATGCCCGGACACATGAACGTGCTGCTCGCCGAAGCCGGGGTGCCTTACGACATGATCTTCGATCTGGACGAGATCAACGAGGAATTCGCCCAGGCCGATGCGGCCCTGGTTATCGGCGCCAACGACGTCGTGAACCCGGCGGCTCGGACCAACGAATCCAGCCCGATCTATGGCATGCCCATCCTCAACGTCGATCAGGCCCGTGAGGTCTTCGTGATCAAGCGCGGCAAGGGCACCGGCTTCTCCGGTGTCGAGAACGAACTGTTCTTCGGCGAGAACACCAACATGGTGTTTGGCGATGCCAAGGAGGTTTGCAACAAGATGATCACTGGCCTCAAGGAGCTGTGATCACGTAAACGGAAAAGGCCCGCCAAGTGCGGGCCTTTTCTATTGTTTACCCATGACTGTTATGTTTTCGCTTCGATAGGTGTTCGATGCTCGGGGGAGCAATCGGGGCACACCTTGCGTTGATTAGGGGTAGGCGCAGATGCAGTTAAGTAAAGCTTGGACCGGCCTCGATGCCTGGTCCGGGGTGCGGACGTGGTATCGCAACCATTTCCTGCAGATCGATCCTGACCAGGAAACCCGTTTTCAGCGTTCGTTCCTGCATGCCGGCCGCGGCCGACGCATGGTCGGCATCGTACTGCTCATCTTGATCGTGCCGACCGCGCCATGGGTGGTGCCCGCCGTCTTCCAGGTTCCGAGACCGGCATTCGAATCGATCCCATCATTGCTGTGGTGGATGACCTTGGGGTTCTCCCTGCTCAGCTTGGGCGTGAACTGGATGACCCAGTTGCGTCTGCGCCTGATCGCGGTGATTTCGGCGATGAACCTCTCCGCCATCGCATACCTGATGGCGTTGCGCGTAACCGCCAGCCACATAGGCTTCGACATTCCGATCACGGTGCCGGCGACTGTCATCGTTGGTTTCGGCGCCCTGGCGGGACTCACCGCCCGATACAACGTGGTGTTCTATCTGCTCGTCACCAGTTCGATTATTCTTGCCGAACTGTGCCTGGTAGCGCCGCAACCGTCGGTGATGATCGACATTTTCGCCGCGCTGATGATCTGCCTGGTCAGCTTTGTCGGCGCCTTGGCCGTTGAGCACGCCGCCCGAAGTGCATGGAAGGACACGTCGGACCTGGCCTACCGGGCGAACTACGACGACCTGACTGGCATGGCCTCACGCGCATATTTTCGCGAGCAGGTCGAGGCCTTGCTACAGGTGGCCCGCCGCGAAGAACGACCGGTGGCTCTGGCGATTCTTGATATCGACTACTTCAAATCGGTGAATGACCAGTACGGCCATGTGGTCGGCGACGAAGTCATACGTAGCGTCGGCGAGGAGATCCGCCTGCTATGTCGCCGTTCGACCGATGTCGCCGCGCGACTGGGCGGAGAGGAATACGCTTTGTTTCTCTATGGTGCCGACGCGTCGGACGCGCAGCGCATGCTCGGCGAGCTACTACAACGCATCCGCGTTCTGCGACTCCACGATCCGGCCGGCCAGCCGATCGATCTTCGGGTGACGACTAGCTGCGGAATGTCGTCAGTGCCGCCCGGCGTGACGGCTACGCGCAATGACTTGCTGCTGACCGCCGACCGCCAACTTTATATCGCCAAGCAGTCGGGTCGGGACCGGCTTTGCTGGGAGCTGTTTCGAGGCAGCGCAGCGGAAGCCGACGCCTGACTCCGCTCAGTCGCTGTCGAGCGCAGCGTGAAGAAAGCCGGTGATCTGCAACCAAGATCCGCCGCCTGGAATCACCGGGTCGAAATGCCCCTCTCCCGCGACGATTCGCAGTGAAACAGGGTCGTCGGCCAACATCGCGGCCTGCGCGAACTGTTCAACTGATTCCGGCGAAACGATCGGATCGCTCGCACCATTGATGAGCAGCAGCGGCACGCGCAATGGCAGCCTCGCGGCTGGCGACACCGCCGCATAACGCTCGCCGAGCTCATCAGGCGAACCGCCCATCACCTGATCCACGGCCGCATGGCAACTGCCATCCGGGCCGACGCGGTAAGTCTCCATATCGGTGATCGGAGCCAAGCCCACCACAGCGCGAATCGGCAGCGCGTGATCGGCCGGCAGCAGGCTGTGGGCGTCGTCGCGCGCGGCGGCCCACAGTGCCAGCTGACCACCCGCCGAGTGACCCAATGTCGCGACGCGACCGAGATCCAGGGGCCGGCTCGCCGCCAGTTCGCGTAGGTGATCGATCCCCGCGCCGACATCCAGGAATGTGCCCGGCCAGCCGCCATCCGGATCACCGATACGCCGATATTCAATCGACCAGGTCGCGAATCCCTGTTGTGTCAACGCAGCGGCCAGGTGGCTGAAGTACGTCAGGTCGAACTGCGATAGCCAGCACCCGCCGTGGATCATCACGACCACGGGGTGCGGGCCGGCCCCAGCAGGCAGACGCAACTCGCCATACTGCGGTGATGCCGGTCCGTACTGCAGGCGCTCGCCGGGCGCCGGGAGCGGCATGGCTTGGACCTGAGACCAACTCAGCGGAGCCGACCGCGAAGGACTTCCGGTTCTCGTGTCCCCCTCTGGTGGCTGGCTGGCACAGGCCCCCAGCAAACCGGCGGCGAATAGGGCGAGTCCACGTCTGGCAAACGGTGTCATGTCAGGTCACTCGATGTTGGGCCTGGAACTCAGGCAGGCGCCACCGGCCGGTGGCCATGATCTGACTCAGCCGCTCGCAGGCATCCCAGACATCCACATGACGCAAGTAGAGCGGCGTGAGGCCAAAGCGCAAGACGTCAGGGGTTCGAAAATCGCCCACCACGCCCTCTGCAATCAACGCCTGGCAAATCGGCCAGGCATGTCGATGACGCAGGCTGATCTGGCTGCCTCGGGCCTCCGCCTGTCTTGGCGTGATCAGGTCAAACCCATGGCCCGCCAAAGGACCGTCAAAGCAGGCCGCCATCAGGTCGAACAGCTGCACGGATTTCTGCGCGACATCGGCCATACTGATTGCCGACCACGGTTCCAGCGCGGCATGCAGGCTGGCGAGGCTCAGCACCGGCGGGGTGCCCACCTGCCAGCGGTCCACTCCCGGCGCCGGGCGGTAGTGGTCCTCGAAAGCGAACGGATTGGCGTGGCCAAACCAGCCCGCAATCGGGTTGTGCAAGCGGTCCTGGAGCTGCGGCGACACGTATAGAAAAGCGGGCGCGCCCGGTCCACCGTTCAGAAATTTGTAGCCGCATCCGATGGCGAGATCAGCGCCACTGCCGGCTAGATCCACCGGGATCGCACCCGCGCTATGGGCCAGATCCCACAGCACCACAGCGCCCACAGCATGGGCACGCGCATTGATCGCCGCCATGTCGTGGCGTGCGCCGCTGCGGTAGTTCACATGGCTGAGCACGACGACCGCCACGCTGGCGTCGAGCGCATTTAGTAGTCCGTCAGCCTCGACCCGGCGTACCTGCACACCTGGTCGGCGCTGCGACACCGCATCGCTGATGTAAAGATCCGTCGGAAAATTGCCGGCTTCGGTCAGTATCGTGCGGCGATCGGGTGACAACGTCAGCGCTGCGGCCAACAGCTTGTAAAGATTAACTGACGTCGAGTCAGCGACCAGGACATCGTCCACTCCGGCACCAATCAGCGGCGCGATTCGCTGGCCGGTCTGTCGCGGCAGGTCCACCCAACCCGCGGTGTTCCAGCTTTTGATGAGCTGTTCGCCCCAGGCCTGCCTCAAGCTGTGCTCCACCGCTCGCGCCGACGCGGCGGTTAGCGGACCAAGCGAATTGCCATCGAGATAAATCACCGCCGGCGGTAGCTCGAATTGCTCGCGAATGGCTGCCAGCGGGTCGGCGCTATCCAGCGCCTCCGCCGTTTGTCGAGATGCCTGCATAAGCCAAACATGCGACCTGCAAGGCGCGTGCGCAAGCGATGACGCAGCCGGCAACTGCGGCCGTTTCTATGCCGGTATGGGTTGCGACATACTGGAGCCATGCATCTCGACCCCCTCATGCTCAAGCTGGTCGCGGCCCTGCTGGTCATCCTCGCGGTGGGTCTGGCCTCGCGCATCCTCAAACAGCCGCATGTCGTCGGGTATCTGTTGGCCGGGGTCATTCTTGGCCCTTACGGGCTGGGCATGATGTCGGATCAGCATGCGGTGGCGCGGCTGGGCGAATTCGGCGTGATGTTCCTGCTGTTCTTTATCGGCATGGAGGCGTCGCCCAAGCGGCTGATCGCAAACTGGCGCATCACCGTGATTGGCACCCTCGCCCAGATCACCGCCTCGGTTGCGATCATGTGGGGCGTTGGCACACTCGTCGGCTGGTCGACGGCGCGTATCGTTCTGCTGGGCTTCGTGATCAGCCTGTCCAGTACAGCCGTGGTGCTGAATTACCTGGAAGATTCCGGACGGCTGCGGACCAAGGTGGGCGAAGACACCATCGGTGTGCTGCTGGCCCAGGACCTGGCCATCATTCCCATGCTCATCGTGGTCGGGATTCTCGGCGGGGGCCGGCCCGACCCCCACACGATCTCATTGCAGGCCATCGGGGTCGTCATCGTCGCGGCACTGCTCGTCTGGATGGTGCGCGGCACCAAGGTCCGGCTGCCCCTGGGGTCGCGACTTCGCGCCGACAAGGAGCTTCAGGTGTTTGTCGCGGTGCTGGTCTGCCTGGGTTTCGCGTTGATTACCGGTCTGTTCGATCTGTCCACGGCGCTGGGCGCTTTCCTGGGCGGCATGCTGGTTGGCGTCGCCAAGGAAACCGGATGGGTACACCATCGTCTGGAACCGTTTCGCGTGGTGTTCGTGGCGGTTTTCTTCGTATCCATCGGGATGCTGGTCGACCTTGGCTTTGTCATCGAACACTGGGCATTCGTAGCCGCGCTGTTGCTGTCCGTGCTGGTGATCAATACCGGCGTCAACGCCGTGATGTTCCGCATGTTGGGCGATACCTGGCGCCATTCCATTCTTGCCGGTGCGGTGCTGGCGCAAATCGGGGAATTCAGTTTTGTGTTGGCTGCCGTCGGGGAGCGCACGAACCTGATTACCGAGTTCGCCTATCAGGTCACGATTTCGGTGATCGCGTTGAGTCTGCTGTTCAGCCCCGCCTGGATCGGGGGCACGTTGGCGGTGCTGAGGCGGAGCAAGGCGAGCGCCGCGCGTCGGCAGGACACGCAGGCGAGTTGAGACCGCGTCGAATTGTTCATGAATAGATGATGAACGCCGCCCCGGTCCCGCTCCCCCTTTATTGGGAATCGAGAAGCTGTTCCACGCGCCCGAATCAACCGCCGATTCAAGTGCTGTCGCAGATTGGCGACAGCCCTGTCTCAAGATCACGACCAATACAGCGTCTAAGCGATGAATTCCGCAAGCACTGAACGTGTTACTCACATTGCTTCTGCAGGCCATAAAATCCGGCAGCTACAAGACAATATTATGAATAAAATGTTAAACGTTTCCATAAGTCATTGATATTCATTGGGTTGCTGCGGCGCACTACCGTCACAGATCCTTAACATGAGCGAAATTACTCACTTGACAACGGCGGCGACAGCAACTTTTCCCCAAGGTTATCCACAGGCTGAGACGTGGCGCTAGATCGTGCATCGGGGTCGCGGAAAATCGTTGAAGTCGCGGTCCCGGTGCCGCTATATCAATGCTTTGATTACGATTCCGGCGATCTGAACCCACCCGCCATCGGCACGCGCGTGCAGGTTCCTTTTGGGCGGCGCCGCTTGGTCGGCATCGTGACGGGAACGCACGACCACAGGGACGAACGCAGCCTGCGCAGCCTGGAATCGGCTCTTGATGCGTCCCCGTTGTTCGAACCACTCGATCGCGAATTGATCGAGTGGACCGCCCGCTACTTTGCGGCGCCCATCGGCGAGGTGTACTCGCTGGCGATGCCCGTACGACTCCGTGCGGGTGCGCCCGCCGAGTGGTCGCCACCGTGGCGGTGGCATGCCAGCGAAACGGCCACGTCCCAGACCAGCACCAAGCTCGGCCGACGGCAACAGGCCGCGATCGATGCGCTGTTGAAGAAACCACGCACCGATGCTCACCTGCGAGAGATCAGCGGCCTTAACCGCCGCGGCCTGGAGCGCCTGGCGAGCTTGGGCCTGGTCCGGCAGGTGACCGACAGCAGCGGCGAACAGCCTGCCGCAGCCGCTCCGGCGCCTGCGCTGTCCGCCGCGCAGTCCGAGGCGCTGCAGCGAATCGGCGATCGCGGCACCGGCTTTCACGCAACCCTCGTCGACGGCGTGACCGGCAGCGGCAAAACCGAGGTCTATCTGCACGCCGCCCGGCAGGTCGTCGAGCAAGGCGGCCAGTGCCTGATTCTGGTGCCGGAGATCGGGCTGGTGGGCGGCATGATCGAGCGCGTCCGTGCCCGACTCGGGCTGGAGCCTTGCGTTCTGCACTCGGGCATGGCGGACGGAGAACGTGCGGAGCAATGGCTGGCGGCGCGCGCGGGCCATCCGCAGGTCGTGATCGGCACCCGCTCAGGGGTGTTCGTGCCGATGCCGCGGCTCGGCCTCATCATCGTCGACGAAGAACACGACGGCAGCTTCAAGCAGGAGGACGGGTGCCGGTACTCGGCGCGCTCCGTCGCGATCTGGCGGGCCAGGCAGCGCAATGTACCGATACTCCTGGGGTCTGCCACGCCCAGCCTGGAATCGCTGCACCTGGTCGACGCCGGGCAGTTCCATCGTGTGGTGCTGCCGTCCCGGGCCGGCGGCGCCGAGCTGCCCAGGGTTCGGCTGCTGGACGTGCGTGCGCAGCAACTCGATCACGGTCTTTGCTTTGAATCGCAGTCGCAGATCGAAACGCATTTACAGGCTGGCGGCCAGGTGCTGGTCTTTCTCAACCGCCGGGGGTATGCGCCCGCGGTGATGTGCCACACCTGCGGTTGGGTCGCCGACTGTTCTCGCTGCGATGCCCACCTCACGCTGCACCGGGGCCGCGGGCGGCTGTGCTGTCACCACTGCGGCCTCGAAACCGGTCCGCCGCAGCGCTGCCCGGATTGCGGCGACCGTCAGTTTGCGGGGATCGGCGCCGGCACCGAACGGCTGGAGCATGCCTTGTCCCGCCGTTTTGCCGGCGAAGCCGTCCTGCGGATCGACCGCGACACCACACGCCGCGTTGGCGAACTGGATGCCCGTATCGCGCGGGCGGAGTCCGGGGACGCGCGAATCCTGATCGGCACGCAAATGCTGGCCAAGGGTCACAACTTTCCGAACCTGAGCCTGGTCGTCGTGGTCGACGCCGATCAGGGACTGTTCAGCGCCGATTTCCGGGCCGCCGAACGGATGGCACAGGGGATATTTCAGGTGGGGGGCCGGGCAGGCCGGGCCGAGCGGGCTGGCGAAGTGCTGATCCAGACGCATCACCCCGATCACCCATTGCTGCAGCAGCTGGTGCGTGGCGACTACAGCGGGTTTGCCCGCATGGCCCTGGCCGAACGGCGCGAAGCGGGTATGCCTCCGGCCCGGCATTTCGTCATGCTTCGCGCCGAAGGCGCAGCCCAGGATGCCGTGCTGGCCTGGCTGGGCGAATCAGCACGAATCGGCCGCGGGCTGTTCGATCCATCGGTCGCGATCTGGGATCCGATACCGGCACCCATGGCTCGCCGGGCCGGCCGCCATCGCGGACAATTGCTGCTGGAGTGCGATCGGCGAGCGCCGCTACAAAGCGGTCTCTCCGGCTGGATCGCGGCCATCGGCGCGCTGAAGCTGGGGCGATCTCTGCGCTGGAGCGTTGATGTCGATCCGCAGTCCATGCTCTGAAGGTTTCATCGCTGGCTCCGGATGGGCGTCGCATCCGGGTTAGAATGCGCGGCCTTTTTCGCTGAATCCGGGCGCTTGTATGCAGGACCATATCGCCGAGTTGTTGCGCACCGCTCTTACCCAGGTGGCAGCGGGCCCGTTTCCCAGCTTGGAGCTGCCCGACCGCATTGGCATTGAGCGGACCCGTGATGCATCCCACGGCGACTTCGCCTCCAATGTGGCGATGGCCAGCGCCAAGAGCGCGCGTGCGAATCCGCGCCAGATCGCCGAAGCCATTGTCGCCGCACTGCCGAACTCGCCGCAGGTCGAAAAGGTCGAGATCGCCGGCCCGGGTTTCATCAACTTCTTCCTGACCAGCGACGCCGCCACGGCCGTGGTGGGCCAGGTGCTGGACGCAGGCGAAGCCTACGGACGCGCCGCGGCGCCCAGTGGCCGCAAGGTCATGGTCGAGTATGTGTCGGCCAACCCCAACGGGCCGCTGCACGTTGGCCACGGCCGGGGCGCGGCCCTGGGGGATTGCGTTGCCAATCTGCTGGAAGCCGCCGGCCACAGCGTCGGGCGTGAGTACTACGTCAACGACGCCGGACGGCAAATGGACATTCTGGCCGCGAGCATCTGGGTGCGGTACCTGGAACTCCATCAAGTCACCGTGGCTTTTCCCACCGGGGGCTATCAGGGCGAGTACGTCCGCGAGATCGCCCGGAATCTGGAACAGTCACACGGCGACCGTTTCGTCCATTCCGGGGCGGCCATTGTCGACGGCATCGGCCACGACGCCCCGGCAGGCGACAAGGACGCCTTTGTCGACGCCCTGATCGCGAAAATGAAGACGCTGCTGGGCGAGGGCTTTGCGATCGTCCACGCCGCCGGACTGGACAGCCAGCTCGCCGATATCCGGGACGATCTCGAGGGCTTCGGCATTGTTTACGACCGCTGGTTTTCCGAAGCCAGCCTGGTGCAGGACGGCGCGGTCGAGCACGCGCTGGACCGGCTTAAGGCGTCGGGCCACACCGCCGAACGCGATGGCGCCTTGTGGCTGAAATCCTCCGAAATGGGCGACGAGAAGGACCGCGTGCTGGTGCGGGCCAACGGTGCCTACACGTATTTCGCCACCGATATCGCCTACCACCTCAACAAGCTGGAGCGCGGCTTCGACACCCTGGTCAATGTCTGGGGTGCGGATCATCACGGCTACATCGCCCGCATGCGGGCCGCGATCGAAGCGTTAACCGGCAGCGACGAGGCGCTGGTTGTCCGGCTGTCGCAGTTCGTCAGCCTGTTCCGGGCCGGCGAGAAGGTCGGCATGTCCACCCGCGCCGGTGAGTTCGTGACCCTGCGTGAGCTACGCGGAGAGGTCGGTGTCGATGCCGCCCGGTTCTTCTACGTGATGCGCTCCTCCGACCAGCCGCTGGATTTTGATCTGGCGCTGGCGACCTCGCAGTCGAACGACAATCCGGTCTACTACATCCAGTACGCGCACGCGCGCATCTGCAGCGTGCTGCAACAGGCGACGGATGCCGGCATCCATTTCGACGCCATGACGGGCCGGGCAGCCCTGGCCCGGCTAACCGAACCGCACGAAACCGCGGTGATGGGTTTGCTGGCGACATTCCCCGAGCGCGTAGAGCAGGCCGCAGCGCAGTACTCGCCCAACATCGTTGCCAACGCCCTGCGTGATGTGGCGGAGCAGTTCCACAGCTACTACAACGCCCACCGATTCCTGCTGCCCGACGATCCGGAACTCACCCAGGCACGACTGACCCTGGTCGTGGCGGTGCGTCAGGTGCTGGCAAACGGGCTGGGGCTGCTGGGCGTGAGCGCGCCGGAGTCGATGTAAGGCAATGGGCAAGGACTACGCGAATCGCAAGAAGCCTGCGCAGAGACGGCGGCAGACCAAGACTCAACCAAAACCGCAGGGCCTGCCGGGGTGGTTATGGCTGCTCGTCGGCATGACGTTCGGGCTGGTGATCGCGGTCATGCTGTACGTCTTTAACGGCCCGGACTCCGGGGACCGTGCGCTGCCATCAGCCCCCGCGCCGCGGGCGTCCACGCCGCCGCCGACCCCCGAGCCGGAACTGCCTCCCAAGGAGGAAGCACGCTTCACCTTCTACGAGATGTTGCCGAACTTCCAGCTGGTTCCGCGCACGGAAAAGTACACCCCGGCCCCCGCGCCCGCTGCGGATCTGCGCTACGCCATTCAGGCCGGCAGCTTCGCCCGGCAAGGGGATGCCGAAACGCGCCGCGCCGAGATCGCGTTACTGGGCATCGAATCACGCGTTGAATCCGCCCAGCTTGATGATGGGCGAACCGTCTACCGGGTCATCATCGGGCCGGAATCCAACTTCAATCGGGTGAAGGACCGGATGGCCCGCCTGTACGAAAACGGCATCGAGAGCTTCTTTCGCCGGCTCGATTCCTGATCCGACCCAGCAACCGCCTCAGGTGCTGGCCCTCTGCCGCGTGGCAGCAAGTTCAGCCACACGCCGCTCCAGCTCACTGGATGAGCGTAGCGGTTCACGTCGTGGATAACGCTTGATTCCGCGATTGGTGACCCACGTCCCTCCATAGGTCTGCAACAACGCCTGCACCGCCTCTGGCGCGACCAGCGCGCCGCGCAACAGTGGACGCAGCAAACGGTTCCCCGCGCCGATGTCCGGGCCGCAGGCGTCAATCGCAAAAATCGTGTTGGCGTCGTTCAGAAACAACCGGGTTCTCATGCCGCGGTCTCTTGGTGTGAAGTTCAATGAACGAAAAATGCCGGTAAATCCGGACATGGACTGTGATGCCGGTCCCGTCCTGATGAGTGGTTGAGAGCAAGGGTTGTAAATACGAACGATTCGCAATAGCGTATATGCATCGCTCCGATCAGGAACCCCGATGCATCTCGTCGCCGATCTCGAAAATTTGCTGCTCAATCCCATGCCCGCCATCGAATACTGCCTGCGCACCACCTTGCAGGAGATGGGCTACGCACCCGAACCGGACCGGGCTCTGGACTGGGTGGTGAACGTGCCCTTCACCGATGCGGCCATCACCCTGCTTCAGGACGACGCCCCCGGCCGACTGGATGAGTTCACCTCGCGTTATCAACGTCTGTTCGCCTGCAGGGGGCGGCGGGCCTACGGGCTTTATCCGGGGGCGCGCATTGCGGTCGCCAGCCTGCAGGCGACAGACAACAACCACCTGCACTACCTCACGCATATCGGACCGGATGGCGCCCAGGCCCTGCTGGAGCACTATTCCTTCCGCCAGGCCGTCGACAGCATTTTCACCGCCCCGGCCCCACAATGCCGGATGTGCAGACCCAGCCTGCTGGAAACGCTGTCAGACCGGCTGCGCTCGCAATCGGAGGAAGGCATCGCCTTCGCATCCGACGATCCGGCCGAACTCGCGATGGCGCAGCGCATAGGCATCCACACCATCGGCCTGCTGTATGGACGCACGCCATCCGACATCCTCCGGCGCGCAGCGCCCGACCTGGTGATCGACGCGGCCTCCGCACTACCGACCGCGATGGCAACGCTGTCCGCACAGCCGGGGCAATCCGGGGCCCACTGATGTGCCTGCGGGTTCACGCCAGACTGGTCCGCGGCTGTCCCTGCGTGGAATTGCGCGACGAGATCTCCGGCGCTGTCCGCTATCGCTGGAGTTCCGACCTGCACGCTGCGGATATCCACGGCCATGACGTGCAGGACCTGATCCGCATGCTGCTACTGGCGAGCGCGCAGACCGAAGCGAGGCAAGCCGGCCAAGAATCTGGCTAAATCGGGTCCAGTTTGGCGATGGCCTGCATAAGCCACTTCGAGCCCGCCGATTCAAAACGGACCTCCACCCGCGCACGTTCGCCTTCACCCTCGAGCGACAGCACGATGCCCTCGCCGAATTTCTTGTGCAGCACGCGCTGTCCCAGCTTCAACCCGGCCGATTCGGTCTGCCGCAGGCCCGCGCTGGCGCCGTAGCCCAGCGGTCGGCTAACGGAAACCCGAGGCCGAACCTCCTCGACGCAATCCGGTGGCAGCTCTGCCAGAAACCGCGATGGCACGCAGAACTGGTCGTTGCGATAAAGCCGCCGGCTTTCGGCATGCGAGATCACCAGCTGTTCGCGGGCCCGGGTGATGCCCACGTAGCAAAGCCGGCGCTCCTCTTCGAGACCACCTTCACCGATGGCGCGTTCATGCGGGAACAGTCCATCTTCCAGCCCGATCATGAACACGACCGGAAACTCCAGGCCCTTGGCCGCATGCAGGCTCATGAGCTGCACGGCGTCCTCCCATTCACCGGCCTGCGACTCGCCGGCTTCCAGCGCCGCATGGGCGAGAAACGCCGACAGCGCGGGCAATTCCTCGTCGCCCTCGGTGGGCTCGAAGCCGCGGGCAGCGTTGGCGAGTTCGTCGAGATTCTCGACGCGCGCTTCGGCCTGCTCGGTGTTGTCCTTGCCGTAATGCGCCCGCAGCCCAGCCTGTTCGATCACATGATTGATCTGCTCGCCCAGGGTGTGGTCTGCGGTCTCCTCGGCCAGGCGGTCGATGAGATCACGAAACCCGCGTACCGCATTGCCGGCGCGCGCCGGCAGCTCATCGGCGGTGATGCCGGAGGCCGTCCACATCGTCAGCTGGTCACGCCGGGCCCGGTAGCGGATCTTCTCCAGCGTCGTGGCACCGATGCCACGCGTGGGCTGGTTGACGACACGTTCGTAGGCGGCGTCGTCACCGCGGTTCTCGATCAGTCGCAGATAGGCCAGGGCGTCCTTGATCTCGGCGCGCTCGTAGAAGCGCAGGCCGCCGTAGACGCGGTAGGGCATCTGCGCGGTGAGCAACGCTTCTTCCAGCGTCCGCGACATCGCATTCGAGCGGTACAGAATCGCGCAGTCGCTGCGCTGTCCACCGGCGGAGACCCAGGCCTGGATGCGGTTGACGACGAACTCGGCCTCGTCGCGCTCGTTGTAGGCGCGGTAAACCTGGATGGCCGCACCGTCCGGGTCCTCGGTCCACAATTCCTTGCCGAGCCGGCCGCTGTTGTGAGCGATCAGCGTGTTGGCGGCCTTGAGGATATGCCCGGTCGAACGGTAGTTCTGCTCCAGCCGCACCGTCTGCGTGCCGGCGAAATCCTTGGGAAAGCGAATGATGTTCTCGACCCGTGCCCCGCGCCAGGAGTAGATCGACTGGTCATCGTCGCCGACCACGAACAGCTTGGCGCGGTCGCCCGCCAGCACACGCAGCCAGGCGTATTGCAGCTTGTTGGTGTCCTGAAACTCGTCGACCAGGATGTGCTGAAAGCGATTGCGGTAATGCGCCTGGATCTGCGGCTGATCGCGGCACAACTCGTGAGCCCGTAGCAGCAACTCGGCGAAGTCCACCAGGTCGGCCCGCTTGCAGGCATCCTCGTAGGCGCCGTAGATCTGGATCAGCGTGCGGCGGGTGTACTCGCCACGGTCATCCAGATCGCCGGGGCGCAAGCCCTCTTCCTTCCGGGCATTGATGAACCCGGTGACCTGCTTGGGCGCCCACTGGTCGTCGGGCAGATCCATGCCCTTGAGCAGGCGTTTGACCAGCCGCTGCTGGTCATCGGCGTCGAGGATCTGGAAATAAGGCCCCAGGCCGGCGTCCTTGGCATGCAGACGCAGCATGCGATGGGCGATGCCGTGGAACGTGCCCACCCACATCGCCCGTGTCGGGAACTGCACCAGCGATTCAATGCGCGCACGCATTTCCTTCGCGGCCTTGTTGGTGAAGGTCACCGCCAGAATCGACAGCGGCGACACGGCCTCGACCCCCATGAGCCAGGCCACGCGGTGGGTCAGCACGCGGGTTTTGCCGCTGCCGGCACCGGCAAGAATCAATCGATGTTCGAGAGGGGCCGTGACGGCTTCGCGCTGGGCATTGTTGAGCGGGTCAACAATGGTGGTGATATCGCCATCCATGGCTGCGAATTCTACCTGCCCGGGCCGCACACCGCAGGCGTCAGTTGCTGCGCGTCTGGCCGGCGCGACCGCCGCCCCAGCGCACGGAATAGAGGTCGTGCCGACGATCCTTCAGGTTTTGCACGGTGCCAGACTTGCGGGCCTGCACCAGCGCGTCAAGCGAGAGATCGGCGAAGGCGATCATCTCTACATTCGGCGTGGTGTCGGCGGCGATGCCGTCACGCGCAAACGGAAAATCGCAGGGCGTGTAAATGCCGGACTGGGCGTAATGCATGTCCATGTTGAAGTAGCGCGGCAGATTGCCGACATTGCCGGCGGTGGCCACGTAGATCTGGTTTTCGATACAGCGGGCCTGCGAGCAATAGCGCACGCGCAGATAGCCGTAGCGCTCCTCGGTGGAGAACGGCACAAACAGCAGATTGGCGCCCTGGTCTACCAGATGCCGGGTGAGCTCCGGGAATTCCGAGTCGTAGCAGATCAGCACGCCGATGGGCCCGCAGTCGGTGTCGATCGCCCGCACGGCGCTGCCGCCGGTGATCTGCCACCAGTAGCGCTCGCCCGGGGTGGGGTGAATCTTGGCCTGTTCGTGCACCGAGCCATCACGCAGACATATCCACGCGACATTGAGCAGGCTGCCATCGGCCTGCTCGACCGGATGCGAGCCGCCGATGATGTTGACGTTGTAGCGCAGCGCCAGACGCTGCAGCAGATCGCGCACCGGATCAGCGTACTCAGCCAGCTTGCGAATCGATTCCAGCGGCGACAAGGCGGCGTTCTCGATTGACAGCAACTGGACCGTGAAATACTCGGGAAAAACCACGAAATCGCAGCGATTGTCGGCGACCGTGTCGACAAAGTACGTCACGATGCGCTCGAACGCGGCCCAGTCCTCAATGCCGCGCTGCAAGTACTGCACCGAGGCGATCCGCACCGTGGAGGCCGGCCGGTCCGGGGCATAAGCCGCGTGCCGCGAGCGGGGCTGGTCGTGGGTATTGCGCCAGACCAGATGCACGGCATAGCCCAGCGAGGCGCGGTCCGTGGGATCGTAGCCAGGCAACACTCCAATGGGCTCAAAACCGTTGCGCAGCTGGAAGCTCATGACCTGGTCACGCAGGTCGCCGGCCTTCACCGCATCCACGTAATCCTGAGCCGACGGATACTGCTCATGCCGCCGTGCAAACCCCGGCAGGCGCCCGCCGAACACAACGCCCTTGAGGCCCAGCTCCGCGCAGAGCTTGCGGCGCGCGGTGTAGAGCCGCTGGCCGAGGCGATGCCCACGGTGGCTGCGGTCGACCATGACCTCGTAGCCGTAGAGCCAGTCGCCTTCCGGCTCATGCGTGCTGCCGTAGCCATTGGCGGTAATGCCCTTCCACGTATGCGGCGCCAGCGCGCGGCTCTCAGGGAGCCGGATGCTCGCGCAGTACCCGACCACGTCGCCGTCGTGCACGGCGACCAGATGCCCCTCGGGGAACCAGCGTATCTGGGCCGAGATCTGCTCGACGGTGTAATTGTCCTGCTCGCTATACGCGATCGAACCCAGCCGGCGGATCGCCGGCACATCGCCCAGGCGCGCCGGCCTGATATCGAGGCGGCGGCTGCCCGGACCGGTTGCATCGCTCATGCATCCCCCGACTTCGGCCCACGCAGCTTCACCGGTCGATGCACCTTGCGCACGCGCAGGTTGACCATCTCCACCGCGATCGAGAACGCCATCGCGAAGTAGATGTAGCCCTTGGGAATATGGAAGTGCAGGCCTTCGCCGATCAGCGCCACGCCCACCAGTATCAGGAACGACAGCGCAAGAATCTTCACCGTGGGATGGTTGTCGACAAAGCGTGACACCGCCCCGGCGGCGATCATCATAAAGCCGACGGCCAGGACGATGGCGATGATCATCACGGGAACGTTGTCCGTCATGCCGATCGCCGTGATCACCGAATCCAGCGAAAACACGATGTCCAGAATCATGATCTGAATGATCACGCCGGTGAAGCTCGCCACCGCCTTGGCCGCGCTGTGGGATTCATCGTCGCCTTCCAGCTTGTGATGGATTTCCAGCGTGGACTTGGCCAGCAGGAACAGACCGCCGCCGATCAGGATCAGATCGCGGCCCGACACCGTGTGACCCAGCACCGCGAACAACGGCGCCGTGAGCTTCATGACCCAGGTCAGCGACAGCAATAACAGCACCCGCGTCACCATGGCCACGCCCAGGCCCAGCGTGCGGGCGCGAGCCTGCTGCTCCACCGGCAGGCGGCTGGCGAGGATCGAAATGAAAATGATGTTGTCGATACCCAGAACGATCTCGAGCGCGGTCAAGGTGACCAGGGCGATCAGGGCGTCGACTTCGAAGAGACCTGTCATACAGGGCATCCATGGAAGAAGTGGCGTCAGTATACGGCCGCCATCATCCGCCATCGGTTCCACTTACAATGGGCCATCGGCGGGTTTCAACGTGATCGCGCCCGAGCCCACGACCACCATCAGGATTCATGGAATGATTCGACGATGCTTCCCCCGAGCGCTGTTCGTGGCGCTGATTTCACTGCTATTGGCTGCCTGCGAGGGCGAGTTGCAGATCCGCCTGACCGACGCGCCGGCGGATGACGCCACGGCGGTGAATATCGAGATCACCGGTGTCGAGTTGCTCACGGAGGCCGGCGCCGCCGAGACCTACGAATTCGACGAAGCCCGGACCATCAATCTCACCGATCTCACTGGCGGCCGCACCGTCACGCTGGTCTCGGATGACGACACGCCGGGTGGCACCTACACTGGCGTCCGGTTGCTGATCAACGCGGCGGCGGGCACCTCCGACTCCACAATTACGCTATCGGATGGCGGCGAGTTTCCGCTGGTGCTCAGCTCCGCCGGCGGGGGCAGCCGTAGCGTCTCGCGCAACTTCACCGTTGAAGAAGACGAGCGCACCGCACTGACCATCGACTTCGACCTGCGCCGCTCCATTCTGGAGCCCACCGGCACGTCCACCGACTACCGACTCGCGCCCCGCCTGCGCCTGGTGCTTGATGACGACGCCGGCACCCTGAGCGGCACGGTCGCCGAGGCCTCCATCACCGATGCCGACTGCGACAACGGCGGCAACAACGACATCGGCAATGTCGTCTACGTGTTCTCGGGCAGCAATGCCACCGTAAGCGACCTCGACAACTCGGTGGACGACGCCATCACCTACGGCGCCGTGGAACTGGACGACGTGTCTGGCGAGTACAGCTACACCGTCGGTTTCCTGCCGGAGGGCAGCTACACCGCCGCCTTCACCTGCCAGGGCCGGCTGGACGACCCGCTGACACAGGACGGCATCGAGTTTTCTGGCGCAACCACGGTCGAAATCGAAGCCGGCCGGACCGAGACAATCGAGTTCTAATTCACAGTTGGGGGCGACACGATGCGATGGAGACTGCTCATTGGGTGCGGCGCACTTTGCGCGGTGATCGTGCTTTTCGTGCTTCCTAACCCCGACCGTCCCTCGCCCCCGCCGCCTGTAAGCGCCGGGCCGCTGGAGGAGCCCGCCGACGAGCCTGCTTTCGCGGCCCTCACCACGACCACAACCCTTGTTCAGGTGCCAATGACTGATCCAAGTAGCGAACCGACCACGCCGCGAGGGGAGGCCGTTACTCTCGAAACGCAGCCCAGCGAACCTTTGCCAACAACCTGGACGCGCGCGCTTTCGCAACGGGTCGAATCCGCGGCAGCGGCCGGTTTTACAAGCAACTTAGTCCCTGCATCGACTTACATGGAGAATTTCGATTGCAATGGTGTCGACACCTGCGGTTTTGTAGCGCGTGTCGCTGAGCCGGATCAGGTGTTTAAGGTCACAAGCTCTTTGATGAAAAGCGTGAACGCAAATCTGGCGAAAACCCCCGAAACCAGGAACTTGATGGTTCTTCTTGAGCAAGCGAACCCTGGTCAGCGAATGGCAAGCTTCGTGATTTCACCTCGAGCGCCAAATGTGCCGTGTCCGAACGTGCAACTCACCGAAAACGAGTCCGGTCAGTTGGAAAGTGTCAGCGTCGAATTTAAGGAGGACGACTGCCGACATTGAGCGTAGACGGGTTGGCCACGTCATCAGTCGTTCATACAAGTGTCACGGATCGATCAAACTCACTGAGTAGCGTGGGGGAAACCTGTAGCAGGAATCCACGATGCGAATTGCCTACGGAGTGATGGGATACGGCCGCGGTCACGCGATGCGAACCGCGACGGTATTGCCCCATTTGATGGAGCAGCACGATGTGCGCGTGTTCGCCTCGGCGGACGCGTACAAGGTGCTTGCGCCCCAGTTTCCAACAACCGAGATCCCGCTGTTCCGTTATCACTACGGTGCGAGCGGACGGTATTCACTACGCAAGACCGTGGCGCGGAATCTCAAGCCGATTGCCGACCTGCTGTTCCAGATGGATGGCATGCAGGCCTTGATGAACGAGTTCGCCCGGTTTCGTCCGGATGTGGTGATCTCGGACTCGGAAGCCTGGACCCTACGCGCGGCCGAAGCGATGGGTATTCCGACCATCAGCTTTGATCACGTGGGCGTGATTGCGCATTGCGAGCCGCATTTCCCCTGGGAATTGCGCACCGCCGGCCTGCGCGACGCGATGGGCTATCGCTATCTGATGGGCCAACCCGACCGCATACTGATTTCCAGCTTCTATCCGGCGACACCCAAGGATGCACGGACCCGTGTGATCGGTCCGTTGATGCGCGACGAAGTGTTAGGCGTGGTACCCACGCAGGGCGAACACCTTCTGGCCTATTTCAACAAGGGCAAGCACCTGTTCCGTCCGCGCGTGGAAGAAGCGCTGCGCAAGTGCGACCGCCCGGTCATCGTCTACGGCACCGATCGTCGCGGCCAGGACGACAACCTGCTGTTCAAGGCCCCGGCCAATGCCGAGTTCGTTCGTGATCTGGCCAGCGCCAAGGCCGTGGTCGGCACCTCCGGCAATCAGCTGGCCGGCGAAGCGATCCACTTTGGCAAACCGATGCTGGCACTACCGGAAGATGCCTTCGAGCAACGCCTCAATGCCTATATGGTTGAGCGCATGGGCGTGGGCATGCGCCGGTCGCTGGCGCGGCTGCATGTGCGCGATATCGAGGATTTCCTGGCGATGTCGCCTTTCATGCGCAACAACATGGATGAGCACCGTCGTAACGGCCGGGCAGAGGCCCAGCAATGGCTGGACACTTACCTCGCCGAACTGGCGGGTCACCGCACTCGGTCGGTGATCACCCCGGCGGTAAACGGCTGGATGGCCCAGACCGCCTGATTCAGCAGCGGATGCGATCAAGGGCGCCTCGGCGCCCTTTTTTGTTGCCGCTAAGTCGCAACCAGGCGATCCAGCAAGTCAAACAAGATCGGTCGCAGGGTCTCGAACCGCGCGGTGTCGGCGAGCATGGCCTCCGCAGACTGGACCGTCGGCCCCGGCTCGAATGTCGTGTGGTCGATAATGTCCTGCGCGCTGCGCGGGGTCGTTTCCAGATGGCATTGCAATCCGAGCACGCGTTCACCCCAGATGAAGACCTGGTTGGCATATAGCGCGCTGCCGGCAATGCACGTTGCGCCGTCCGGTAGCTCGAAGGTATCGCCGTGCCAGTGGTAGGCCTGAAACGAGACCGGCAAGCCGTCGCAGACCGGGTGAGTCGCGGCGGTGCGGGTTACCGGAAACCAGCCGATCTCCGGCTGCGGCCCGCGGTAGACCCTTGCGCCCAGGGCGCGTGCGATGAGCTGCGCCCCCAGACAGATACCCACCACGCGCACACCGGCGTCAATCGCCCGCCGGATGAAGACCCGCTCTGCGGTCAGCCAGGGGTAGGCATCGGTCTCATCGACATTCATCGGCCCGCCCATCACGACCAGCAGGTCCAGGGTCTGCGGATCCGGCAGCGGCTCGCCGGCCCACAGCGCGATGCGGGGAAACGAGAACTGACGCGCCGCCATCCAGTCGGCGATCAGACCAGGGCCTTCGAAGGGAACGTGCTGCAGCCATGCGGTCTTCATGGCGCAGAGTTTAGGACATTCAAACCGCGGGATTGACCCCACAACAACTACGTTAGCGCCCTGCGGGCATTCGCAGCCACGACAGATATCGCTACCCTGCGACACATAACAAACGGGGCAACCCCGCAGCAGCGAGAGACGACGATGAGCGATACCAAGCGGGTCGGGCTGACCGACATTGCCCGGGGCGTGATCCGGGGCGTGCCGGATGCACCATCGGTGGCACGCGGCCTGTACCGGCTGGCCACGGTGCGGCCCGGCAGCCACCAGTCGATCGGATCGGTGATCGAGCGATGGGCAAAAAAGACACCCGATGCCCCTGCGCTGCGTTTCGAAGGCCGGACTTGGACCTACGCGGAGTTCAACGCCTGGGCCAACCGCATTGCCCACGCACTGGCGCAGGCTGGAATTCGTTCCGGTCAGACGGTCGCAATCCTGATGGAGAATCGGCCCGAAGCCTTGGTCTGCGTCGCGGCCACGCTGAAGCTCGGGGCCGTCGCCGGCCTGCTGAACCATAATCAGCGTGGCGAGGTGCTGGCGCACAGCATCGACCTGGTGAAGCCGGCCGCGCTGATTCTGAGCGCCGAATGCCAGGAGGCACTGGAATCCTCGGGATTTGCCGCCAATGCAGACGCCTGCACCCGGTTCTGGCACGGAGGCGACGATGGCGCGCCGCCTCCGGCCGGGTGGGACGATCTGGACCGCCTCGCCGGCCGTCAGCCAAGCACGAATCCGGCATCGACATCGTCCGTGCGGGCCGACCAGCCCTGCTTTTACATCTTCACCTCGGGCACCACCGGCCTGCCGAAGGCATCGGTCATGACCCATTACCGCTGGCTGTCGGCGATGGGAGGCGTGGGCAATGCCACGCTGCGCCTGCGCGGCGATGATGTGTTCTACGTCTGCCTGCCGCTTTATCACAACAACGCGCTCACGGTGTCGTGGAGCAGCGTGCTGGCGGCCGGAGCCTGCCTGGCGCTGGATCGCAAGTTCAGCGCCTCTCGGTTCTGGGACCGGGTTCGCGACAACGGTGCCACCGGGTTCTGCTACATCGGTGAACTGCTGCGGTATCTGCTCAACCAGCCCGCGAGCGGTCGCGACCAGGATCACGCGGTGCGACTGATCACCGGCAACGGCTTGCGGCCGGAAATCTGGGACGCCTTTCAGCAACGGTTCGGGATCGATCGCATCTACGAGTTCTACGGTGCCAGCGAATCGAACATTGCCTTCATCAACGCGTTCGGGGTGGACCGCACCGCCGGCTTCACCCCCATGGCATTCGCCATCGTCACCTACGACACCGACGCCGACGCGCCGATCCGCCAGGGGGGCAAGAGTCGCATGCAGCGCGTACGCCGCGGGGATGTCGGCCTGCTGATCAGCAAGGTGACCAATCGCCGCCCATTCGACGGCTACACCGACGCCAAGGCCACGGAAGGCAAGTTGCTGCGCAACGTGTTCCGCAACGGCGATTGCTGGCTGAACACCGGTGACCTGGTTCGGGATCAGGGCCTGCGCCATATCCAGTTTGTCGACCGCACCGGCGACACCTTCCGCTGGAAGGGGGAGAACGTCGCCACCGGCGAAGTCGAGGGCGCGCTCGCCCAGTTGCCGGGCATCGAACATGGCGTCGTTTACGGCGTGCAAGTGCCGGGACACGATGGCCGCGCCGGTATGGCCGCCGTGACGCTGGCGGCGGGGCATGCCTTCGACGGCGCCGGTCTGGCGCGGGGCCTTTGCGAAACCCTGCCACCCTATGCGGTCCCGGTGTTCATCCGCCTGCGCGAGGAGCAGGACACAACCGGCACCTTCAAATACCGCAAGGTCGATCTGAAAACCGATGGTTTCGATCCGGTGTCGGTCACCGATCCGCTTTATGTGCTGCTGGATCGCGACAAGGGCTACGAGCGGCTGACCGAACGTGTCGCCGAGGCCATCGCCGCCGGTGGCTGCCGGCTATGACGCCGGTTAACCCGATGGACCTCGGCTTCCTGCTGCTGGAGCGCCGTAACCAGCCCATGCATGTCGGCGGCTTGATTCTCGCCCGGCCGCCGGCCGATGCCGGGGCCGATTACGCGCAGCGGCTCATTGCCGACATGCTGCAATTCAAACAGGCCGAGGCGCCGTTCAACCAGCGTTTGCAACGCCGTGCGGGTGTGTGGTGCTGGACCCAGGACGAAGACTTCGATCTGGAGGCCCATGTCTACCACCTGTCGCTGCCCGAGCCGGGGCGGATTCGCGAACTCCTGGCGCTGGTGTCCAAGCTGCATTCCAGCCTGCTCGATCGCAGCAAGCCGCTGTGGGAGGCCTATGTCATAGAGGGTGTGCAGGATGGGCGGATTGCCCTGTACATCAAGGTGCACCACGCCCTCGTGGATGGCGTGGCGGCCATGCGGCTCATGCAACGTGTGACGTCGGAAGACCCAGCCGCCGAGCTCATCGCACCCTGGGCGCTGCCGCCACGTGAACAGCGGGCGGAATCAGGCGACACCCATGGGTCCGCGCTGACCGCCCTGGTCGACGCCGCATCACAGTTTCGGCGGCATGCGGGATCGGCGAAGACGGTCGCTACCGAGGTCTTGCGCTCGATTCGGGCCCGCAAGTCCGACCCCGACTACGTTTCGGTTTTCCAGGCGCCCCGCAGCCTCTTCAACCAGCGAATATCGGGCAGCCGCCGCTTCGCCGCCCAGTCGTACGGGCTGGACCGCATCCGGCAGGCGGCGACCCGGCATCAGGCCACGATCAACGACATCGTGCTCGCCATGTGCGGCTCCGCACTGCGGCGCTACCTGCTGCAACTCGGTGATCTGCCCGACAAGCCGCTGATCGCCATGGTGCCCGTCTCGGTGCGGCGTGATGATTCCGACGGCGGCAATCAGGTGGCGATGATCCTGGCGAACCTGGCGACGCACCTGGATGATCCGCTCGAGCGGTTGGACATGACCGTACGCTCGGTCAATCACAGCAAGGAGCGTTTCGCCCGGCTTTCGCAAGGCGAGATCCTCGCCTACATGAGCACCGTGATGGCCGCGCATGGCGCCAATATCGCGCTGGGCATCAATCCGGGATGGCAGGCGTTTAACGTGATCATCTCCAACGTGCCCGGCCCAAAGAACCCCATGTTCTGGAACGGCGCGGCGGTCGAGGGGGTTTACCCGGTGTCGATCCCCATCGACGGCGCCGCGCTGAACATCACCCTGAACAGCTATGCCGACAACCTCGAGTTCGGTCTGATCGGCTGCCGCCGCACGCTGCCGCATATGCAGCGGCTGCTCGCCTACCTGGACGAAGGCTTGGACGCACTCTGCTGAGCCGCGCTGCGACCCTTTTCGGGATTCCGACCATCCTGCCCTACAAGGGCAGTTGATCGCCGACGTACGGCGCAACTGGCGATTTTTCCGTGATTTGGCGCGTATCTGCTAGCCTGCGCGGGTTCATTTCAGAGATTTCCTAGTGATCAAACACCTTCTAGTAGGCGGCGCCGTGTTGGGCGTAACCGCCTGTTCGCATTTTCCGTTCGGCGATTCCGTGGAGACAGAGCAACCGGAAGCACCTCTGGCCTCCGGCGTGCTGCATGATCATTTCGACGAAACAGTGCAGCCGCAGCAGGACTTCTACCGCTGGGTCAACGGCACCTGGTTGGACGAAACCGAGATCCCGTCCGATCGCTCGAATTACGGCGCATTCAGCGTGCTCGCCGACCAGGCGGAGCAACAGCTGCGCGACCTCATCGAGACCGCGGCGGCTACCGAGACCAAGGCCGGCTCCGACGAACAGAAGATCGGTGATTTCTACGCCAGCTTCATGGATGTCGAGACCGTCAATGCGTTGGGCGCGCAGCCGCTGGCCGAGGAGTTCGCGAAGATCGATGCGCTGACCTCAGCCGACGATTTCCCGGCCCTGTGGGCACATCACCAACTGGTGGGCATCGGCGGCATTTACGGCGCCTACATCTACCAGGACGCCAAGAACTCCGATCAGTACACCATGTACTTCGCCCAGTCCGGCACCGGCCTGCCCGACCGTGACTATTACCTCGAGGAGACCGAGGCCTTCGCGAAAATCCGCGCCGCCTACCTTGAACACATCGAGGCCATGCTGACGCTGGCGCAGATTGATGATGCCGCAGCCAAGGCGCAGGCCATCTTCGAGCTGGAAACCGCGCTGGCACGCGCCCAGTGGACCAAGGTGGAGAGCCGCGATATTTCCAAGACCTACAACAAGGTCACCGTCAGCGAACTGGCCGACCTGACACCCGATTTCGATTGGGGCAGGTTCCTGGGCGATATGGGTATCGAGATCGATGCCGTCGTGGTCAGTCAGCCGAGCTTTTTCGAAGCCTCGAACACGCTGATCACCGACACGGACCTGGGCACCTGGAAGGCCTATCTCAAGTGGAAGCTCATCGATTCCTATGCGGGCATTCTGTCGGACGATTTTGTCGATCAGAACTTCGCCTTCTACGGCACCACGCTGCGGGGCACGCCGGAAAACCGGCCGCGTTGGAAGCGCGGTGTGAGCAGTGTCGAAGGCTCGCTGGGTGAAGTGCTGGGGCGGCTCTACGTCAAGAAGCATTTCCCGCCCATCGCCAAGGCACGCATGGAGCGACTGGTCGGTAACCTGATGCTGGCCTACGAGCAGTCGATCAATGAGTTGGACTGGATGACCGACGAGACCAAGGTCGAGGCGCTCAAGAAGCTTGCGACCTTCCGTCCCAAGATCGGCTATCCGGACAAGTGGAAGGATTACTCGGCGCTGGAGGTCAAGGCGGACGATCTGTTCGGCAATGTCATCCGCTCCAACCTGGTCGAATCCCAGCGCGAGATCGCCAAGCTCGGCGGCCCGGTGGACGAGGACGAGTGGCACATGACGCCACAGACGGTGAACGCCTACTACAATCCGGTCGCCAACGAGATCGTGTTCCCGGCCGCCATTCTGCAGCCGCCGTTCTTCGACTTGGAAGCTGAGGATGCCGTGAACTACGGCGGCATCGGCGCGGTGATCGGTCATGAGATCGGCCACGGCTTTGATGACCAGGGCTCAAAGTTCGACGGCGAAGGCAATCTGAACAACTGGTGGACGGACACCGACCGTCAGGCCTTCGAGCAGCTCACCACCAAGCTGATCGACCAGTACGACGCCTACGAGCCGCTGCCGGGTTATCACGTCAATGGCCAGCTCACCCTGGGCGAGAACATCGGCGATCTCGGCGGCCTGAGCATTGCCTACGAGGCCTACCATCTGGCACTGGGCGATCGTCCGGCTCCGGTCATCGACCGGCTGACCGGCGACCAGCGCCTGTTCATCGGCTGGGCGCAGGTTTGGGCGCGCAAGTTCCGCGACGAGGCGCTGATCGAACGGATCAAGTCCGATCCGCATTCGCCGAGCGAGTACCGCGCCAACGGCACGCTGGAGAATGTCCCCGCGTTCCACAAAGCCTTCAACACCCGTGCCGGCGACGGCATGTGGAAAGACCCGGAAGACCGGGTGCAGATCTGGTGATCTGAACTCAACACGCAGAACGACAAAGGCCGGGGTTTCTCCGGCCTTTGTCGTTCTGGCGGGCAATCAGCCGGTGGCGCGCTCCGCCGTCATGGCGCGCAGCAGCGCGTCCATGCGCTGCACGACCTCACGGGTGGCGCTGGTCTTGCGGTAGAACAGGCCGATCCTGCGGGTCGGCGCGGGCGGCACGAATGGCAGATAGCGAATGCCCGTCTCGCCGGCACGGATCGCGATCTCCGGAAACAGCGTGATGCCGGTGCCGGCGCGGACCATGTGTCTCAGGGTTTCCAGACCGGTTGCACGCAAATCCTGCTGCTCGCCCGCATCGTGATGGCGGCAGATGTCCAGCGCCTGATCACGCAGACAGTGGCCCTCCTCCAGCAACAACAGGGTGTGGCGCCCCAGCGTCGACTGATCCACCTGTTCGTGGTCAGCCAGTGGGTGGTCATCCGGCACCGCCAGATAAAAGGGCTCCTCAAACAGCGGCTGGCAGACGAGGGAATCATCGTGGACCGGCAGCGCCAGCAAGGCGGCATCGAGGTCGCCGTCCTTGAGCTTCTGCACGAGCGCGGCCGTCTTGTCCTCGACCAGAACCAGCCGCAGCCGCGGTAGCTCGGCCTTCACCACCGACACCAGATCACAGTAGAAGTAGGTGGCGAGCGTCGGGAAAGCACCAATGCGGAACTTGCTGGCGAACGGGTCCTGGGCGCTTTCGGCCGCGTCACGGATCGACTCGACCTCGCGAACAATCCGGCTCGCGGAGCGAATAATGGTTTCGCCCACATCGGTGGGCATCACCCGCTTGTTGGTCCGTTCGAAGATCTGCACGCCCAGCCACTCTTCCAGGCGCTTGATCTGCCCACTCAGGGTGGACTGGCTCACGTGGCATTGCTGCGCAGCCCCACTGAAGCTGCGCAACTCCGCGACGGCGACCAGGTACTGCATGTCTCGAAGATTCATGGCGAGCTATCGGTCGAACCGATCATTTGGATTGGAACATCCCATTGTACATCGATAATACCGATCAATAGTCTGACATTCATCGGTTGGGTGGCTTATGCGCGCCTCTCCGACTCTCTTATTCACGAGCGGCCGCCACAGGGCCGGCCGACAGGAGCACCAGAATGTTCAGACTCAGAGCCATCACGGCGGCCGCACTCACCGCCAGCCTATTCGCCGCGTCCGTGGCGTCCGCCGAGCAACTGACCCGGGCGACCGGCGCACCGGTTGGCGACAACCTGAATTCGGAAACGGCCGGGCCGCTGGGCCCGACGCTGCTGCAGGACCACCAGTTGATCGAGAAGCTGGCGGCCTTCGATCGCGAGCGGATTCCCGAGCGGGTCGTCCACCCGCGTGGCACCGGCGCGAAGGGGTATTTCAAGGCCACGGCCGATCTATCTGAGATCACGCGAGCAGCGCCATTCCAGGCCGTCGGCAAGCAGACGCCGGTGCTGGTGCGCTTCTCGTCGGTGATCAATTCCAAGGGCTCGCCGGAAAGCCTGCGCGACCCGCGTGGCTTCGCCGTGAAGTTCTACACCGAGCAGGGCAACTGGGACATCGTCGGCAACAACTTCCCGGTGTTCTTCATCCGCGATGCCAAGCAGTTTCCGGACATGGTCCACAGCCTGAAGCCAGACCCGGTGAGCAACGTGCAGGACCCGAATCGCTACCTGGACTTCTTCTCGTTCAAGCCCGAAGCCACCCACATGCTCACGCTGCTGTACTCACCGCTGGGCATTCCCGCCAGCCTGCGCGAGATGGACGGCTCCGGCGTGCACGCCTTCAAGTTCGTCACCGACGACTGTTCGGCCAAGTACGTGAAGTTCACCTGGAAATCGCGACAGGGCCAGACCGGCCTGACGCCAGCGCAGGCGGCCAAGGTTCAGGCCGCGGATTTCAACCACCTGACGAATGATCTGTACCAGAACATCGAAGCCGGCAATTTCCCGATCTGGGATCTCTATATCCAGACCATCGAGCTGGATCAGGTTGACGATTTCGCCTTCAATCCGCTGGATACGACCAAGATCTGGCCCGAAAACCTCGTGCCGGCGCGCAAGGTCGGCGAAATGGTGCTCAACGAAGTCCCCGACAACTTCTTCCAGTGGACCGAGCAGGCCGCGTTCGCACCCAGCAACATGATTCCGGGAATCGAACCGTCGGAAGACCGGATGTTGCAGGGGCGCCTGTTCTCCTACGCCGACACCCAGCGCTACCGCCTCGGCGTCAACCACCTGCAACTGGAACCGAACCGCCCGCGCGTCGAAACGCATGCGGTCAGCGTGCAGGACGGCGCCGGCTACTCCAAGCCCATGTCGCGCAGCGTGAACTACTTCCCCACACGCCGGGCCGGTGAAGCGGGGTACGCGACCACCGACGCCGGCTACAAGAGCTGCCAGTACGCGCTCAAGGGCACGACTCAGCAGATTCCGTTCAGCAAGACGCAGAACTTCAAGCAGGCCGGTGAGCTGTATCGATCATTCAGCCGAGGCTACCGCACGGCACTGGTCGAAGCATTCGGTGGCGACCTGGCGGCCGTCCAGAACCAGGAGATCCGCGACATCATCACCTCGTATCTCTACAAGGCGGATGCGGACTACGGGCAGCGGGTCGGCAAGATCGCCAAGGCCGACATGAGCCGCGTCAAGCAACTTGCAGCGTCCTACAACGACTGAAGCCAACCGAACTGCGGCGCCGGCCAACGGCGCCGCAGTTCGCAGCTGGAGAGCACCGCATGAAAACGCTTCAAACCCTGAGATTCCGGGTCCGCTGCCTGTACGTGATCACACTGCTGATACTGCCGTCACTGTTGCAGGCCGGCGATGATCTCGAAGCGGCGCTGCTCGACGCAGCTCGAGGCGGCGACGCCGCCGTGATCAGTCAGCTAATGGATGCCGGTGTCGATGCCAACGTGCAAACGGCCAGCGGCTACACCCCCTTCATCCTCGCCACCTACCACGCCCACACCGCGGCGGCCACGGCGCTGCTGGCTGGCGGCGCCAACCCCTGCGCGACAGACGAGCGGGGCAGCAATGCCCTGATGGGCGTGGCGTTTCGTGGTCACGAGGCGATGGCCGAGTGGTTGCTGGAGCAAACCCCGTGCTCCGTCAATCACCGCAACCTGAATGGGCAGACGGCCCTGATGATCGCGGCGCTGTTCGGCCGCGAAGCGATGATTGAACAGCTGGTAGCCCACGGCGCCGACCCGGCACTGGCCGATGCCAGTGGCAACACCGCAAGCTCGCTGGCCCAGGCGCAGGGACTGACACGGGTGGTGAACAAGCTGCGCTTTTTGATCCGTGGGTGAAGCGACGAGCCTCTCGTCACGGTAGGCAGCGCCTTGGATCCCCTGGCGATCAGCCGAACGTGACGACCCCTGATTCTTCTATACGACACACGGGGCATCAGGCGCCTCCCTCTCGGGCAGCAACGGCACGACTACACGTGTATTGCGCGCCCGCCGAGAAGATCGGATTGAACATCCAGCAGCTGGCCGGCAGCCCGATGGCGGCAACTTGGCGGCGGGAATAGATCAGTGTTTCCCTAGGTTCAGCAGCGGCGTATAGCGTTGTGCGCTGCAATGACGGAATGGACGCCCCCCGCCGTTACGAAACCATTTCATGAGCGCATCGAGAACCCACAAACGTTTCTCAGCTCTGCCTTGGTTCAGGTTCAGGAAGGGGATCGAGCGTCAGGGCTGAGCATTGGAAGGCCCTTGGTGGATGACGAGACGCTGGTCGTACTGGGCAAGGGAATGCGCGTTCAGTTGATACCGGGGAAACGCGGACGGCGGCCCAAGGATAAGACGGATTCGGAGCAGATTAAATTAGCGTAATTGATAAGGCGTCGCCGTAAATCGCTTTTTCAGAGGCTCGAAATAGAAATCGGATTTTTAAAGCTCGAAGTCGAGATTAATTGCGGTTTTTGGGAGTGACTCGTAGGCAGGTTCGTTATAGTAGCTGTTTTGGCTCGGCCCCATCGTTGGCTGTGCCGCGGGAGGTGCGACCGCAATATCGAATTCATCCACCCATGTATGCCCGGCTCCATTTTGAATCGCCCCGAATACGATTCGTGCGGCATCTTCCGGAACAGCGAGTACGATTCGTTTCCTTTGCCAGTCTGTGGTGCCAAAGAGCGGCCTATCTGACATGTTGTCGAGTGAGATCACACGCCCGTCCGCTGCGTCAATTCGTGCCCATAATCCCGACCAACCCTTCAAATCTTCGGTCTTGATAGTGGCTGCGACTTCGATTGACCTACCCAGATAATTAGCCGCCGAGATGGCCTGACCTAACCCCCCCCATGTGGTTCTCGTTCCGCTGAGGGAATAGATAAACGCACATTTGGCACCGTATGGTGACTCTGTGATTTCGACTGTGTAATCAGTTCCCGGGGCACCTCCAAACGACCACCCCGCAAGACTCGAATCGGTTTCCTGCGCTTGGGCATAGCCAAATAATAAAGGCACTAAAAAAGCGTAATACTTCACCAATTTAAATCACCCCTTTTGTTTCGTGTTGCAAACATCGCAGGTTGCCCGACTTGGAGTTCCCCGAATTCCGTGGACGTAGCCGCTAGCATTATGCTACGGGCTAACGCACGAAAAATTGTTAAAACAATAAGGGCAGACCACGCTTTATGACTACTCGCAAGATTTAGTGGAGCGACACAGGCAAGGCGTGTGACACCGGGTAAGCCGAGCCTGCAAAGGAAGTAGTAAGCGATGAAGAGGGTGTGTTGTTCAAAACTGTGGTCTGTCCCCTTTTTCTCCATGGTTTTGTTGGGTACCGTTTTTAGCGTGCTCAAATGCAGCACGCACAACAGGTTGCCATTTGTTGTAGGAAAACCCTCTACCTGACGGGTGACTAACATAAGCAACAGGTATGTGACTTGGGAGAGTGGGCAAGTGAGCTTCTGTTTCCTTTCCGAGCACAACCAAGACATCAGGCTTAAGTTCTTGGATGGTAAGTAGCAACGGTTGTTTGGCATTTTCCCAATGCTCAGCTGTTGGGCGTTGGCGAGCTTTGGTGCCCACAAATTTCTGCACATAGTTATAGAAAGCCACTTTCTCCCAGAATTCACGGCGCGACTGCATGGGCACATACCCCCGCGAAGCGTCCAAACTTACGAGCCGCTGAGTTACAGTAAAGAATTTACTTCTTTTCCTTTGCCCCCACTTCGCGATAATTTCTGACGTGAAAGATGGACGCTCAGGCGGCGCTCCATAGTGTGACTCACCAAGAATAAGCACCCGAAGACCATCAATGCCTTCAGCCTGATATTCGCTTCCAATCCAAGGTTCGAAGTTACGCATGATTAGGTACCCAACGCGTATTCGGCACAAGATAGCGCCCTAATCCCGACGGACAAAAGCGACCTAATCTTCGAAGATCGGATCGGTCGCTCCGACCTGCGGTTCGAGTGGCGGCGATAGCTGGGCTTTCGCTTGCTGCGTTTAGCACTCGCGGATGCATGCTTGTCTCGGATTTTGTGTCGAGTTATGCCACCGACTATAGCCCACGAATAGGCACCGGCAAGTTCACCGAGGTTTGAACGGGGCCTGAAACGAAAGGAGCCGGCGCATGGCCGGCTCCTTTTCATGATTTGTCGCTGCGTGCGGGGTGTTACCGCAACGCGAGACATTCCAATATGGCTTGTCGGCCTAGACCGCTTTGATCTCAACCCGGGGCGCCCAGGTAAAGATGGTCGACACGGCGTTGACCAGCAAGACCGAGACGATGAAGTAGTACAAGCCGCTAAGCAGCTGGGCTTCGGTAATGCCATCCATCCGTGCGCTGACGATGAGGATGGCGATGACGAAGACGTCGAGCATCGACCATTTGCCGAGCACGCCCAGCACCTTCATGCCGAACCCACGTGGACGCCCCAGGTGTGCGAGCACCAGCAGCCAAAGGTTCTTGATCACCGGAAACAGGATGGAGAACAGCATGAGCACGCTGCCCAGGAAGGTCTCGCCGCTGCGGAGCAGGGTCATCGTGCCGCCCCATAGCGACACGGTGTCGGAGAACACCCAGAACTGCTCGAAGCGGATCATCGGTTTGGTGAGCCCGGCGATCAGAAAGACCAGCGCTACCCACAGCACCAGGATCAGCGGAATGCGATAAAGCCAGGGCATGCGGTCAGGCATGACGCCTCCGCAGGTGGCCCTGGCGAATCACAGGTTCTGATGTCCCAACCCGCTCGGGAGGCGGCCTGTTCGTCACAGCACGACGCGCCGGTAATCGGACAGCAAATCGGACAAATACACGATAAAGCGGGCTGCCGCGGCGCCATCAATCACTCGGTGATCGTAGGACAGCGACAGCGGCATCATGGTCCGCGGGACGAATTCGCTGCCGCTCCACACCGGTTTCACCTCGTTGCGGGAGACCCCGAGGATGGCGACCTCCGGCGAGTTGACGATGGGCGTGAAGGCCGTGCCGCCAATGCCACCGAGGCTGGAGATGGAGAACACGGCACCCTGCATGTCGCCGGGCCCGAGCTTGCCATCGCGCGCCTTCTTGGCGAGTTCGGCGGTTTCCGCGGCGATCTCCACGACCCCTTTGCGGTCGGCGTTCTTGACCACCGGAACGACCAGGCCGTTTGGCGTGTCGGCGGCGAAGCCGATATGGCGGTATTGCTTCATGACCAGTGATTCGCCATCTGCGGTCAGCGAGCTGGCGAATTCCGGGAATTTGTCGATGGCGTGGCAAACCGCCTTGATCAGGAACGGCAGCATCGTCAGCTTGGCGGCGTGCTTGTCTTTCTCGGCCTGTCGGAAGGCTTCTAGGTCGGTGACATCGGCGTCGTTGAACTGGGTGACATGCGGAATCAGCAGCCAGGATTTGTGCAGATGCTTGGACGACAGCTTGCGAATCCGCGCGAGTTCCACGGTTTCGATTTCGCCGAACTTGCTGAAGTCCACCGACGGTTGTGCGGGCAATCCGGAACCGGCCGCAACGGTGCTGGCACCGCCGCCGGACGGACCTTGCTGCATGACCTGCTTGACGTGCTGCTGCACGTCGTCCTTCAGGATGCGGCCTTTCGGGCCGGACCCATGCACGCCTTGCAGGCTGACACCCAGCTCGCGAGCAAACTTGCGAACGGCCGGTGAGGCATGCGCCGGCACCTGGCTGCGCGTGGTGTCATCCGCCGGTTTGGGCTGGCGGGATGGTGCAGGCTCCTGTTTGGGGGCCGGCTGCTTGGCTTGTTTGGGTTCTTCGGGTTTGGCGGCCGGCTTGTCGTCGCTGGCGGATGCCGACGACTTTGGCGCCGAGCTGCCCTGCGTGCGGATGGTGGCGACCAGATCACCCTGACGCACCGAACTCCCGGACTGCACGGCCAGACTGACCACGGTGCCGGTCACGGTCGATGGCACATCCATGGTTGCCTTGTCCGATTCCAGCGTGACCAGGCCTTGCTCGGTCTCTACCGAATCGCCTTCGGCGACCAATAGTTCGATGATTTCGACGGCATCAAAATCACCGATGTCGGGCACTTTGACCTGGACTTCTTCGGCTTCACCACCGGTTTCGGGGGTGTCGTCGGACTCGGACGCACCTTCGGTGTCCGCGGCCTGTGATGACTCGTCGGCGGTGTCTGCCACCGAACCGGTTTCGGTCTCGGTGTCGTCGGCGCTGTCCGCTGGCGTATCGTCCGAGGCATCCGTCGAGGCGGCTGCATCGTCTTCGCCCTCGGCTTCGATTTCGGCCACGGCGTCGCCTTGCGCCACCTTGTCGCCGACACCGACCAGCAGCTTGCTGACCTTGCCGGCCGCCGTGGACGGCACGTCCATCGTGGCCTTGTCGGATTCCAGCGAGACCAGCCCATCTTCCACCGCAACCGTGTCGCCCTCGGCGACCAGAACCTCGATGATCTCGACCGCGTCGAAATCACCGATATCGGGAACCTTGACCGTGATCGTGCTCATACCGTCACCGGGTTGGGCTTGTCGGGGTTGATGTTCAGATCCTGGATCGCCTTGGTGAGCACCTTCTGCTCCAGCACGCCGTCCTTCACGAGCGATTGCAGTGCGGCGAGCGTGATCCAGCGGCGATCGACTTCGAAGAAATCACGCAAGGCCTCGCGCGTGTCCGAGCGGCCGAAGCCGTCCGTACCCAGCACGTTGTAGGTCTGCGGCACCCAGGGTCGGATCAGGTCGCCGTAGGTCTTCATGTAGTCGGTGGCCGTGATCACCGGGGCATCCACCTGCGCCAGTTGCTTGGTCACGTAGGGATCACGCGGCGTCTCGTCCGGGTGGAGCAGATTCCAGCGATCACAATCGAGGCCGTCGCGCCGCAACTCGGTGAAGCTGGTGACACTCCAGACATCGACCGCGACCTTGTAGTCGGATTCGAGCATGTCCGCCGCTGCCATGGCCTCGCGCAGGATCGTCCCGCAGGAGAGGAGCTGCACGCGCTTCTTCTTACGCTTGTCGCCCTGGCGCAAGCGATACATGCCGCGCTTGATGCCGTCCTCGGCGCCGTCCGGCAGTTCGGGGTGGGCGTAGTTCTCGTTCTCGCAGGTCAGGTAGTAGAAGACATCCTCACCCTCGTCGAACATGCGCCGCAGCCCGTCCTGCACGATCACCGCGATCTCATAGCCAAAGGTCGGGTCGTAGGCCCGGCAGTTGGGAATGCAGTCGGCGAGGATGTGGCTGTGACCATCCTGGTGCTGCAAACCTTCGCCGTTGAGCGTAGTCCGGCCTGCGGTGCCGCCGATAAGGAAACCGCGTGCACGCATGTCACCGGCCGCCCAGGCCAGGTCCATGATTCGCTGGAACCCGAACATGGAGTAGAAGATGTAGAACGGGATCAGCGTGGTCTGGTGGTTGGCGTAGCTGGTCGCCGCGGCAATCCATGACGACATCGAACCCGCTTCGGTGATGCCTTCTTCCAGAATCTGCCCGTCGGTGGACTCGCGATAAAAGGCGAGCTGGTCGGCGTCCTGCGGTTCGTAGAGCTGACCGACCGGCGAATAAATGCCGAGCTGCCGGAACATGCCCTCCATGCCGAAGGTGCGGGCCTCGTCAGGGACGATAGGCACGATGCGCGAGCCGATCTGCTTGTCGCGGCAAAGCGTTTGCAGGATGCGAACGAAGGCCATGGTCGTGGAGATCTCACGCTCCCCCGAACCCTTGGTCACCGAGCTGAAGGCCTCCAGCGCCGGCAGTGGCAGGGATTCGTCAACCACGCGACGCGCCGGCAGCGGGCCGCCCAGCGACTCGCGGCGCTGCTTGAGGTAGCGAATTTCTTCCGAGTCCTCGTCCGGTCGGTAGAACGGGACATCCTTGATCTGGTCATCGCTGATCGGAATCTGGAAGCGGTCGCGGAACTTGCGCAGGGCCTCTTCGCCCATCTTCTTCTGCTGATGGGTGATGTTCTGGCCTTCGCCAGCCTCGCCCATGCCATAGCCCTTGACCGTCTTGGCCAGAATCACGGTTGGCCGGCCGTCGGCGTCGTTCACGGCATGGTGATAGGCCGCGTAGACCTTGTGCGGATCGTGGCCGCCGCGGTTGAGGCGGGCGATGTCGTCGTCCGACATCCGCGCGACCATTTCCTTGAGTTCCGGATACTTGCCGAAGAAATGCTCGCGGGTGTACGCGCCACCCTTGGACTTGAAGTTCTGGTACTCGCCGTCCACGGCCTCGTTGAAGCGCTGCAGCAGCTTGCCGCTACGGTCCTGAGCGATGAGCGGGTCCCAGGCGGCGCCCCAGATCACCTTGATCACATTCCAGCCTGCACCACGGAAGGTGCCTTCGAGTTCCTGGATGATCTTGCTGTCACCGCGCACCGGCCCATCGAGCCGTTGCAGGTTGCAGTTGACGACGAAGATCAGGTTGTCGAGGCCTTCGCGTGCGGCGATGTCGATGGCGCCGCGGGATTCCGGCTCGTCCATCTCGCCGTCGCCGCAGAAACACCAGACCTTGCGCCCCTTGGTCTTGGTCAGGCCCCGGTTGTCCATGTACTTCATCAGGCGGGCTTGGTAGATCGCCATGATCGGACCCAGGCCCATGGAAACCGTGGCCAGCGACCAGAAATCCGGCATCAGCCAGGCATGCGGATAGCTGGACAGGCCACCGGGCTGCGTTTCGGTGCGGAAACGGCGGAGCTGATCCTCGCTCAGGCGGCCTTCCAGATACGCGCGGGCATAAATGCCGGGGGCGCTATGCCCCTGGATGTAGATCAGGTCCGGGCCGTCCGGATGATCCTGACCCTTGAAGAAATGGTTGAAGCCGACGTCATAAAGCGTCGCCGCCGATCCGAAGCTGGCGATGTGGCCACCGATGCCATCGTGCTCACGGTTGGCATGCACGACCATGGCGGTGGCGTTCCAGCGGATCAGCGAGCGAATCTTCCACTCCAGCGCGTGGTCGCCGTCGCTCTTGACCTCGCTATGAGGCGGAATCGTGTTGACGTAGGCCGTATACGGCGAGTGCGGAATGAACGTGCCGCCTCGGCGCGAGCGCTCCAGCAGGGACTCGAGCAGGTAATGCGCGCGTTCGGGACCTTCGACCTCGACAACGGCATCAAAGGCGTCGAGCCATTCGCGGGTTTCCGTCGGGTCCGTATCGGTTTGATCGGACAACGTGGCGTCAAAGACGCGGCCTTCGGTCATGCGGCGACTCCTCGGGTGCGAGAGCTATTCGATGGTATCGGCGGCATGGCACCATTGCCACCGTGATCAAGCACATCATCCAGCGTTGGATCAATCCGTCACCGTCGGATTGGACGGGGCCGCCCGTTATTCATACGGCATCCGGCAAGCTACGCCGAATCGGTATCGAGTTGGAGTTCTCCGGACTGGGTATCGAGCAAATCGCGCGCATCGTCAAGGACGTGGTCGGCGGGTCGATCTCGCCCATCTCGCCCTACGAATGCGATGTCGACGACACACCACACGGCACGTATCACATCGAGCTGGATTCCAGCTACGTGAAACGCCTGGGACGGCATGACGATGACAAGCCGGACGATGGCGGCCTGTTCTCGTTCGAGCGGCTGTCGGACGAGGTGATCGGCGCGATCGCAAAGCAGATTGTCCCGTTCGAAATCGTGACGCCGCCCATCCCCATGCCGGAACTGGGCAGGCTGAACGACTTGGTTTCGCGCCTGCGAGAGGCGGGCGCCCAGGGCACCCACCACTCGCCGATCTACGCCTTTGGTCTGCACATGAACCCAGAGTTGCCTGACACGGAGGCCGCGACACTATTGGGCTACCTACAGGCTTTTGTCTGCCTGTTTCCCTGGCTGGCGCGCGAGTCCAAGGTGGACTGGTCCCGACGCGTCACACCATATATCGACCGTTTTCCGAGCAGCTATACGCGGCTGATCACCGCGCCGGACTACGCACCAGACCTGGCCGGGCTGATCGATGACTACCTGGACCACAACGCCACGCGCAACCGAGCGCTGGACATGCTGCCGGTGTTTGGCGAGGTGGACTGGGACCGCATCGACGCCGCGCTGGACACGCACCTCGTAAAGCCACGCCCCGCGTTGCACTACCGGCTGCCGAACTGCCTGATCGACGAGGATGGGTGGACCCTGGACGAGCCATGGCGGCACTGGCTACAGGTCGAACATCTCGCCCATGACGAGGCACGCCGTCAGGCGATGATGCATGCGTTTCGCCAGCATCTGGATGATCCGGTTTCCAAGCTGTTCGATGTCTGGGCGCGTGACTGCGAGCAATGGCTGCTGCCGCTTGCGCGGGCATGAAGCGCCCCCGCCGCATCCGAAACCGTCATCGCCGACCCGTGATCGGCATCACCGGGCCGGATAAACACATCGCCTGGGGCTGGTGGTTTGGATCGCTGGCCGTGCGCATGGCCGGTGGCTTGCCGGTGCGCTTGACGCCGGGCCGAGCAACGCGGGTGGGGCAACTCGACGGCGTGATCATCGGCGGCGGCGACGACATCGATCCGCAGCTATACGCTGGCGACCCCGGCACCGGCCACTACGACGCTGAACGGGACCGATTCGAGCTCGCCGTGATCGACGCCGCGTTGAAGGAGCGACGACCGATGCTGGGTATTTGCCGAGGCGCGCAGCTCATCAACGTGGCCCATGGCGGCGATCTGTTCGCCGACCTGCGGCCGATGCGTGTGCAAACAGGCAACCGGCGGCTGATCCTGCCGCGCAAGACGCTGAACATCCGACGTGGCAGCCGGCTCGCCAAACTGATCGGCCAGCCCCAGACCCGCATCAACAGCCTGCACCACCAGGCTGTGCGACGGGTGGGCCGGGGCCTGCAGGTTTCCGGTCGCGATCTCGACGGCATTGTTCAGGCCATCGAAAAGCCTGGCCGCGGATTTCTGATCGGCACGCAATGGCACCCGGAATACATCCCGCAGCGCGGCACGCAGCGGCGCCTGTTCAAGGAACTGGTGCGCGAGGCGGCGCGGCTGAGAAGCTAAGTGTCCGATCCCGGAGGATGCCTCCAGCGATCGCATTCGACCCCTTTCAGCTCGATGGTCGCCTCAATCCGAGCCCCCAGCCGTATCGCCACCGCTTGGGAAGCACGATTTTCAGGGTGGATAAAGCTTACGAGCGCGTCCAGGCCGAGGTCGGCATACGCAAACTGCCTCGCCGCTCGACACGCTTCGGTCGCGTAGCCTTGGCCTACGGCACGGCGGTTTAACCAGTAGGCGATCTCGATGTCCGGCCACGCGCCGGGCTGCCAAAGACCCACCGAACCCAGCAGTCGCCCGTCGCCCTTGGATGTCACAGCCCAGGGTCCAAACCCACGCAGACTCCAATGTCCGATCGTCATGGCCAATCGGCGCCACGCGTCATCCTCTGAGCATGCGCCACCGATATAACGACAATGGTCCGCATCGGAGAATACGGATGCGAAGTCGGGAAAGTCATCGGCCGTCCACCCTCGCAACACCAAACGCTCGGTTTCCAGCGTCGGGACCTCGGGCATCACCGCCCCGGCAGCTCCAGCATCGGCGGCTCTATGCCGCGGGTGCGCAGCCAGTCCCTTAACGCCAGCCCGGTGGCGAACGGCCACGCCTTGCATCGGTCGAGTGGCACCGCTTTCCATGCAGCCAGTTCGTCACCCAGTTCGACGACGCCTTCGGCCTCGACGTGGTAGGCGATGATCACCTCATTGCGCTGGATGAACTCGTAGACCCCGATCAATCCGCCAATGCGGCCATCCAGGCCGAGTTCTTCCTTGACCTCGCGCAGCATGCCGTCCTCCGGTGTTTCGCCGGCTTCGAGAAAGCCGGTGATCAAGCCGAACATCCACTCCGGCCAGGCGGCATTGCGGGCAAGAATGACCTCGCCGTTGTACTCGACGACAGCGGCCACGACAGGGGCCGGATTGTTCCAGTGAATAAAGTTGCAGGCTTCGTCCGGGCAAATGCGACGCGGGGCGCCGCCGTGCTCGCCGGAGACCAGCTCAGTTCGGCATTGGGGACAGTACTGCATGGACCGAGGGTAGCCGATTGGGGCCGCTGCCGAGGTCAGTAACTGCGGAATACACCCACGGCACGCCCTTCGATTGCCAGCGGCTGCGTAGCCAGATCAACCTCGATGGGGGCGAAATCGGGGTTGTGGGCAATCAGGCGCACGGTGCGGCCGGTGCGCTCGAACTCCTTCACCGTCACGTCTTCGTCCAGCCGCGCGACCACGATCTGGCCATTGCGTGCCTCGTGGTCTTTTTTCACTGCAAGCAGGTCACCGTCCATGATGCCGACATCGCGCATGCTTTCGCCGACAACACGGAGGAAATAGTCGGGCTGTTCGGCAAACAGGCCGCCCTGCGTCTGAATGCGCTGCTCGACGTTCTCCGCGGCGAGCATCGGCGAGCCCGCCGCGACACGGCCAATGATGGGAATGCCGGCATCGCGCAACCGGATGCCGCGGGACGTGCCACCGACCAGGTCAATCGCGCCCTTGCGGGCCAGCGCCCGCACATGATCACGCGCCGCGTTGTCAGAGGAAAAACCCATCCCCTTGGCGATTTCGTGCAGCGTCGGCGGCATCGACTCGGACTCGGCAAATTGCCGGATAAAGTCGAGCACTTCGGATTGGCGTCGGGTCAGCATGCTGTATTTTTAGACAGTTTTGTCCGCAAGATCAAGTGCGGCGACAACTTGCTCCAGCAACGCCGCGTCCGCCTCGCTGAATCGGTCCGCATCCGGGCTGTCCAGATCGAACACCCCAATCACCCGGCCGCGCTCGATCAGCGGGATTACAAGCTCAGAATGCGATGCAGGATCGCAAGCAATATGTCCATCGAAGGCATGCACGTCGGCAATTCGCTGCACCTGCGCGGTGGCCGCGGCCGTGCCGCAGACACCACGGCCCCAGGGTATGCGGATACACGCCGGCTTACCCTGGAAAGGGCCGAGCACCAGTTCGTCACGCTGTTCATCGCGCAGGTAGAACCCCACCCAGTTCACTCGATCCAGCGCGTGAAACACCAGCGCAGCAATGTTTGCAAGATTGGCGACGCGGTTGGGTTCGCCCGCGACCAGGGCGCGGGCTTGGGCAGGAAGCGTCGCATCCGCAGGGATGTCGGTAGGCTGCATTGTCATCTGATTCGCAAAGAGGGTGCTTATCATAGGTGTGTACATGCTTGCGGATGCGATTCATGGCATGGTGCGTGAATCGACGTTGAGCAGAAGATGGCAGGGAGCCGCCGATGCAAGCGCCAACGAACGTCCCAGAAATCGTGAGTCCAGAAACGGTGAGCGCGAGCGAACAGGCATTTAGAGCGCTGCGAGAACAGATGCGCGAACTGAACGCGCTGTGCGCAGCGATGAGTCAATCCTTCGAAGTCCTCCCCATGGAGCGACGGATCGTGACCAGCTCTGCGCGAATGGCTGGCGTGGACGGCTGCAGCCTCTACCGTCGTGAAGGTGATCAGCTTCATTTTCGTGTGGTGAAATCCACCTCGCTCGGGCTGATGGCCGTCACCGACTTCGGCGAGGACGGCGTGTTCAAACCCATCGAGTTAGCGGATGCCGATGGCACTCCATGCCGACAGGCCGTGGCAGCCCGAACCGTCCACGAAAACGATGTGGTCAACATTTCCGATGTGACGCGCATGCCGAATTACGACGCGTCCCGTATCGCCCAGTTTGACCAGCGCATGGGTTACGACACCCGGTCGATCCTGTCCCTGCCGGTGAGTTTCAACGGCGGCGACCCCATTGGCGTGCTCCAGTTTGTGAACGCGAAGAATGTCGTCGGCAATCACGTACCGTTCTCCAGCTCTCACGTGCAGCTCGCCCGCAGCCTAGCGGCCTTGGTGGGCATGCTCTGGACCCTGGGTGGCTGAGCCGGTCGCGGCTTGACGATCTTCGACCGCATCATCGCCGGCGATCTGCCGGCGAGCTTCGTCCATCAAGACGACCACTGCGTGGTGTTTCTGGATATCAATCCGGTCTCACGTGGCCATGCGCTGGTCGTGCCGCGACTCAGCCAGCAGCACCTGGCCGAGCTAAACGAACCGCTGCTGGCTCATATCTGGCGCATCGCCCGTGATGTCGGCGCCGCGCAGCAAGCGGGTCTCGGCAGCTTGGCGCAGCATTTTCTGGTCAACGACGGCCCGGCGGCGAGCCAATCCGTCCCTCATGTGCATATTCACGTGATTCCCCGTTATCGAGGCGATACCGTGCGCACCATGAGCCGCATCGTCTGGCACCTGAGTACATTGATGCTGCCGCGCCGCGAGAGCGCCGCACGGCGCCAGGCGATGGACCGGACGGCGGCATTGATCAGCGAAGCCATGCGTAACCATGCGTGAGCTGCTCATCCTTGGTTGCGGCCACTCGGAATCGTTGACCCTGTTCAATACGAACGCGGCCGTTCGTGATCATGGCCGGCTCTTTCTCATTGACTGCGGCTGGACCATCAAGGCGGCATTGCAGGCCCAAGGGCACGGATTCGCTGACATCGATGGCATTTTCATCACCCATGTTCACGGTGACCATGTGTTCGGCCTGGAACGCATCGGCTACGAGGCACGCTTCAAGCTTGGGCGGCGTATCCCTCTGTATCTGCCGGAAGCGCTGATCGAGGAACTGTGGGACCAGACCCTCAAGGGGTCGATGGGGCGTAACTCCGACGGCGAACAAACCCTGGACGACTACTTCGACGTACGTCCGGTGCCGGGCATGCGCCTCGAAACACCGCAGCTCTCGGCCGAGCTGTTCTCAACCCGGCACACGCCCGGTAAGCCCTCGTTCGGCCTGCTGCTAGACGATCACGTCGTGTTCACCAGCGATACCCGGCCCGTGCCCGAGGCGCTGTCGCGCCTGGACTTCGACATCGGCTTTCACGATGTCACGTTCCAGACCGGCAATCCGGTCCATGCATCGCTGGACGAGTTGATCGAAACCTACCCACCCGAGATTCGGCGCCGACTCTATCTGATGAGCTACGAAGACAGCTATGCTGATCATATCGAGCGGGTCACCAAGGAATTTGCCGGGCTGGCCCGCCAGGGGATGACACTCAGGCTGTGAACCCGAGCCCGGACCCGGTCTGATGTCGCGAGCTGCCAGGACCAACAAGAGAATCATCACGACCATGACCCGATACGCACGCAGCGCACGATGGCTGCTCGCCGGTGGCCTGTTGTTCGCCGCCTCAGCTGCCGCCCAGTCGGACTACATCCGGGATGTCGAGACCGAACTACAGCAACTCGGTTACGACGTGGGCGCGATCAACGGTGTCTTTGACGATACCCTGGAGAGCGCGATCAATCGCTTCAAGGCCGACGAAGGCCTGCCGCAGGACGGCGCGCTGACTCGCGACACGCGGGCATTGATCGCCGCCCGCGCGGCTGGCGAGCCTCTGCCCAGTCGCCTGCCCGCCCCGACCCAGCCGGCTCAGCCACGGCCAGCCCCCCAGCCGGTCGCCCCGCCTCCGCAGCCGAAACCAAGCAGCACTCAAGCCGCGACGCCGCCGCCGGCTGCACCACCGACAGCCGCAGCCCGTCGCGGTCGCGCAGCCTTTGGCGAATCCGGCTGGCGTGCGGGACGTAGCGCCTACAAGCGCCGTGTCGGTTTCGTCGTCGACCTCGCCGCCGAATTCGGCGGTGACGACCTGGTGACCGTCGTACTCGACAATAACGACAGCGAGGACATCACCGCCGGTGACGGCATCGTGCTCGGCGCCGGTGGCTACTGGCTGCTGCGCGAGAATTTCGGGTTGCAAGGCACGCTGGCGTACAAGATCAACCAGACCTCGGCGGACAACTCCGACCTCGGCCTAGAACGCTGGATCGTGGATGTCTCGGCCATCACCTTCGTCGACGACTTCCAGTTCGCCGCCGGGCTCGTCCACCATACGAACATCGACTTCGACGGCGACGGCTTCCTCCCCGACTTCTCCTTTGACGACGCCACCGGCCTGAAACTGGAGATCGGCTACAGCTGGTTCGCACTGTCGTATACAAACATCGATTACGAAGTGAACGGCTTCAGCTTCGATGCCAGCAATGTCGGGCTGCGGCTTCGAGGCGGGTTCTAACCCCTCGGCCTCCTGCATTTATTTGAAGCCCCAACGCAAGCGCTCGGTCAGTGGCGCGCCATCATCAAGGCGGGTCTCGTCGGCCATGCCACGGACGAAGCGCTCGCGGTAACCCGCGCGTTTATCACCGAACCGACCCATTCAGCGATTGTTTGATTAGCACGGGCAAATGCGCCAGCTATCAATAAGATCGCCAAGGCGAAGGACTGGCCCATCCACGCACCTCACGTGACGCCTACATCTGGACTACCTGGAGCGACCCATCAGCCCGTTGACGTTCGACTACGCCTGGTACGACTTTGTCGGGAATATCGGTGTGCTGTGCATCGTGGGGAGCTATTTCGCGCTGCAGGTCGACTGGCTGGACAACCGGGATCTCGCCTATAGCCTGATCAACGGCGTGGGCGCGCTGGCGTTGATGATTTCGCTGAGTTTCGATTTCAATCTGTCATCGATGATCATCGAATGCTTCTGGCTGGCCATCAGCGCCGTTGGATTCGTCCGCTGGTGGCGCCGCCATCGAGCACGCAAGGTCGATACCGACTAGTCACGATCGGACTGCAGCCGGTCATCCTCGCGCTCCCGGAACGGCCCCATCACGCCGTTGTCGTACATCGCGTTGGTCCGAATCAGGAGAAGACGATGACCCAGACAGTCATGTCCGTTAACGACCTTGTGCGCGCCGCCAAGGGCGCGGCCGGCACGCTGACAGCAGAAGAAGTGCAGCTCGCGCAGGAGCAAGGGGCGACACTGATCGATGTTCGAGAACCGCCAGAAACCAAGAACGGCCGGATTCGCGGTGCGCACACCATTCCCCGTGGCACCCTGGAATTCAAGGTCGGCGACGTTACCAAAGACCACGACACCCGCATCGTGACCTACTGTTCGGCCGGCAGCCGCGCCGCCCTGGCCGCCGCCGCACTAAAACAATTGGGCTACGCGGGGGCGACCGCCTCTGACGCCGGGTATGACGACCTTGTCCGGCAGGGTCTGGCGGTCGAAGCGCCGAATGCCGACTGATCCATCGACCCCGACCGTGATCTTGGTCGGAGCCGGACACGCGCATCTGCACATCGCATCACGCGCGGCAGACTATCGCGCGCAGGGTGCCCGACTGGTGCTGATCGACCCCGGTCGTTTCTGGTACTCCGGCATGGCGACAGGGCTGCTGGGTGGGCAGTACTCCGCGGCAGATGACCAGGTCGATCCCGCGCGCCTCATTGAACATCACGGCGGAACGTTCATCCGGGACGAGGTCACGGCGGTCGACCCCCACAAGCGCATGGTGACGCTGGCATCCGGTCGCGCCCTGCGCTACGACTGGCTGTCGCTCAATGTCGGCAGCGAAGTCCATCTGGGCAAGCTGTCCGCGCCGGATGGCGGGCCAAGGGTCTGGCCGGTGAAACCGATCCCTCCGCTGCACACCCTGCGCAGGGAGCTGGAATCTGCAATGGCGGCGCGGGGCCGGATGCCGCATGTCGTCGTCGTGGGTGGCGGCGCAACCGGCAGCGAATTGGCCGCAAACCTTGCAGCACTGGCACGGCGGCACGCGGTTGCGCCTTGCGTCACCTTGGTTTCAAGGTCCTCCGCGGTGCTGCCACAGGCGCCGGCGCAAGCCTCGGCGAAGCTACAGCGCGTCTTGAACCACTGTTCAGTGACGCTGCGGCTAGCCACATCCGTGACGCGGCTCACCACGGGCGGCGTTCAGCTGGACGATGGCACCGAGCTGCCTTGCGACCACGTGGTTGCCGCCGTGGGACTGCAGGCCAAGGCGCTGACGCAGGCGCTGGGTCTGCCTGCCAGCCGGGATGGGTTACGCGTCTGCGCGCAGATGCACAGCGTAGACGACCCGCGGATCTTCGCGGCGGGCGATTGCGCCGACTACGCCCCGCGTCGTCTGCCGAAACTCGGCGTGTTCGGCGTTCGGGCCGCCGCAGTCATTCACCAAAACCTGCTCGCCAGTTTGGCGGGCCAGCCCCTTAAACCCTATCAACCGCAGCGCCGATGGCTCGCGATTCTGAATCTTGGCGATGGTCGCGGTCTGCTGCTCTGGTGGCGTCTGTGGTGGCTGGGTCGCAGCAGCGCTTGGCTGAAAAACCGGATCGATCAACGATTCATGCGGCAGTTTCGGGTCTAGCGGGTTCCGCATCGGGCGGCCGCGTGGTCACCACATGGCGCTGCACCTGTGCCCAGGCAACCGCCGCGGATTCAGGCAAGACCACGTCCAGGTCGAGGCCCGGCACGATGATCCGGTCATTGGCAACCCAACCGTCCAGGCAACGGTCGGAATGCCCGACGATGGAGCGAAAGCGCCGTCGGTGCTCGCGAAACCGGTCGCGGCTCACAATGCACCCCCCGGCGGCCTTCGCGGTTGCGAGCAGCGTCCGGTCCGCGGATTCACCGGTGGGCACCTGCGTCGCGACGGTTGGCAGCTCCAAGAGTGCTTGGTAGATCGCATGCTCATCGGGCGCAAGTTGGTGGACCGTGCTGGCGTCAAACACGAGCCAGGTTCGCGCCGCCCGCGTCAGCAGGCCGCCCGCCACCGCCAGCGGCAATCGCAGCGAGGGCGGGCGACCGCACCAGTACGCCACATTCAATGCATCGACAACCGTGATGGGGCCGCCCGTTTGCGCGTTGGCTATCGCGTCTTGTCTCCGTAGGCGGCTTTGGCCGCAGGCCGGTCGGCCATGGTGTTGTACCAACGCTGGAGATGCGGCTGATCCTCCGCCGGCGCAAAGCCGCTGAGCTGGAAGAAGCGCAACGCGCAATAAGCGGTGATGTCGGCGATGGTCAATGCATCACCGGCAACGAAGTGCTGGGTCGCCAATGCCTTGTCGAGCCGCTTGAGCCGCTTGGTCGCCGCCATTCGCTGCTTCTCCCCCCATTCCGGCACCTGGTCTTCGGCCTGTCGCATGCCGGGGTGCGTGTGTCGAAAACACATCGCCATGGGCAGCATCACTTCGAATTCCATGATGCGATTCCACATCTCGACCATGCCCTGCTGTAGCGGTGTGACACCAAACAGCGACGGCTCAGGCTCGATGGCTTCGATATAGCGGCAGATCGCGACCGTTTCGCAGATGATCGTGCCGTCTTCAAGCTCCAGCGCCGGCGTGCTGCCGTTGGGGACACGCGCACGGTATTCGGGTGTCTTGTGTTGACCCGCTCGCAGGTCGATGACCTCGGTTTCAATGCTCAGACCCTTCTCGGCCAGAAAATAGTCCACCCGTGCCGTGCTAACGGTTTGTGGCGTTCCGATCAGTCTCATGTCTCACTCCTCCCGAATATTGTGGTTACCAGAAAACCAGCACCATGATCACCGTCAGCAAGACCAGCACACCGGCCTGCAGGCGGTAATCCGACAGCATGCCGCCCGGCCGCATGTCCGTCGACTTTTCATCCGGCGGCCAGGTCACGTGCTGGGCGAGCTTGAAATTCTGACCGAGTACCAGCGAGACGATGACCAGCAGCACCGCGGTCCAAACCGTCAGCACAATCGCCATGATCGTGAAGTGCACATTGATCACACCGCCGATGGGACCTAGGGCAAACAGCGCCGCAGATGTGACGTGCCCCAACGCCAGCGCCCAGAAGCCCGCCTTGGGGTGCGCGCCCTTCCAGAACAAGCCGGTGAGAAAAATCGCCACCAGCGGGGTGGTGATGTAGGCGAAGGCGGACTGGATGTAGTTCCACAGACCGGGAAAATCCTTGATCTGCGGTGCCCAGGCAATGGCGATGGCCATGAATACGAAGGTGCACACGCGACCGACAAACACGGTCTGGCGGGGGCTCAGATCCGGCTTGTTCGGCTTGATGAAATCCAGCGTGACCAGCGTGGATGCCGAGTTCAATGTCGAATCCACCGACGACATGATGGCGGCGATCAGACCGGCCAGCACCAGACCGACCGCACCCACGGGCAGCAGTTCGGTGACCATGGTCGGGAACACCTGGTCTTTGTTCTCGATGTCCGGAAACAGCGAGATCGCGAACGCCGCCGGCAGAATCATGATGAACAGCGGCAACAGTTTCAGCGCCCCGCCCAACATCGCGCCAGCACGCGCGGCTTCCAGGTTCTTCGCACCCAGCGCGCGCTGGATGATGTACTGGTTCATGGTCCAGTAGTAAAAGCCGATCAGCGGCACGCCAAGCAGCAGACCAGGCCAGGGGAGTACGTCGTCATCGGCCGGACGGATCATCGACAAATGGCCCTCCGGCAGTTCTGCCGTGGCCTTGGCCCAGGACCAGTCGAACTTGTCGAAGATGATCAGCCCCATCGCGGCCGAACCGATGATCAGGATGACCGCCTGCAAGACGTCGGTGAGCACCACGGCCTTGAGCCCGCCGGCGGCCGTGTAGATGCCGGCGAACAGCCCCAAGCCCAGACAGAACCAGAACAGGTGCTCGCCGCCCTGACCGGGAAAGAACAGCTTGTCGAGCACTAGCGAGCCCGCGTAGAGCCCGCCCGCCATGTCGACGATGATCGAGAGAAAAATCGTGATGCTTGACAGGTAGAGCCGAACGCGACCGTCATACCGGCGCTCCAGAAACTCCGGGATGGTGGAGATCTTGGTGCGGATATAGAACGGCAACACGAAGATGGCGGCGAAAACCAGCACCAGCCCCGCCATCCACTCGTAGGCCGAGACCGCGATGCCGGTTTCGTAAGCATCGCCGGCCAGACCGATCAATGTCTGCGCGGAGATGTTGGAGGCGAACAGCGAGAAGCCGATGACACCGAAGCCTAGCGCCCGGCCCGCGAGAAACAAATCGTCCCCGCTTTTGGTCTGCCGGCTCACGTACACACCGATGCCGATGACCACCGCGAAATAGCCGACGATCAACGCGATATCGATGGGATGAATGGTCATCTCCATGCTGGCTCCTTGCCCGTTCTGCGCCCCCTCGCGAAGTGCCAGCCTAGCCAATGACCCTGACGGATGCGACCCCGCAGTCGGCCTGCGAACCGGGAGAATCCAGCCAACCTGCTACGGTAGAGGGCTTTCCCGCACCACGGTCACGGATGACTCAGGACACCGGCCCAACCTCTCTGTCACGCCGCCGCAAGGCGCTCATCGCCGGCCTGCTGGCGATCGTGGTCGTCGGCACTTTGGCGGCGCTGTGGCGCCTCACGCCCTTGTCGGACTACGCAGAGCCCGAACGTCTGGCCGACACCCTCAGCGAATTGGTCAAGTCACCCTGGGCACCGCTGAGCGTGCTGGCGATCTACCTCGTGGGCAACGCCGTGCTGTTTCCCACGCTGGTGCTGAACATGACCATGATTCTCACGCTCGGGGCGGGCTGGGGCTTCGCCTATGCCTTGTACGGCAGCATGGTGGCAGGTGTGGCCGGCTACGCTCTGGGCCGTTTGTTCGGGCGCAAACCGCTGGAACGCCTGGGCATCCGCCGATTGGAACGCACGATCGAGCTGCTCAAAAAAAGCGGCGTGGTGGGGCTGGCTGTGCTGCGCCTGGTTCCGATTTCGCCGTATCCGATCATCAATCTGGTGCTTGGCGCCGCCGGCATCGGCTTTTTCACCTACACCCTGGGCACACTCATCGGCCTGTTGCCCAGCCTGATCGCGATGACGGCGGTGGGGCATCAGATTCGCGCGCTGGTTCAAGACCCGGATCCGATGCAGATCACGCTGCTCGTCGTCGTCAGCGTGGCGTGCATCGCCGGACTCTGGGGCATCCAGCGCCTGGCGCGCCGCAAGATGCGCGCAGCCGGTTAGCCGGGCGTACCCACGGTGAAATCCACATCGCTACGCTGGTTCAGTGGCTGCTGCGGCACCCGGCGCAACGCGTCGGCATCGTATCCAAGCGCCTCGACTCGCTGGACCAGGTCGGCGTAGCGCGTCTCATCGATTGTGGGCGTGCGCGCCATGATCCATACCCAATCGCGCTTTGAACGCGCCACGATGCTGGTCTGGTAATCCGGATCGACATAGGAGATCGTGTACTCCATCTTGATCGGCCAGATGAACTGCATCGCCCACTCGGCGCCATTGCCCTCATCCAGGACAAACCCGGTGGGCTCCATGCGCTTGGCCTCACCGTCGAAGCCACCTTCGCGGTAGGTGAACACCGTATCGATCGCGCTGCCTTCGCCCCGCGTGTAACGCTCGATGTTGTTGTAAGAGTCGGCCACGACACCGGGCGGTATATGGGCGATGACGAACCATCCGCCCATGAAGCGGTCGACATTCACGGACGCCATGCGCGGAAAGTCCTGCGGAGGCATCACGCTGCAGGCGCCGAGACCGGCGACCGCGAGCAACAGGGCTATGGCATCACGCGTACGGTGTCGAAGGTTCATTGCGTTGTCGTCTTGAGCACGGAGCCTCAGGCTAACCCGCACCCCGGCGCGCCTACAGGGTTGTTCAGGCAGCGCCCGCCGACAGAACAAGCACAGCATGAAAATCCTGACACTGAACATGCACAAGGGCTTCACGTCCTTCAATCGCAAATTCATCCTTCACGAATTGCGGGAGGCGATTCGAGGCAGTGGCGCCGATCTGGTCTGCCTCCAGGAGGTGCTGGGCGATCATCAGGAGCACTCCACCCGGTACGAAGCCTGGCCGGCCGGGCCGCAGTACGAGTTTCTCGCCGACACGATCTGGTCCAACTTCGCTTACGGGCAGAACGCGGTGTATCCCACGGGGCATCACGGTAACGCGCTGTTGTCGAAGTTTCCGATTCTTCGCCACCAGAATCACGACGTTTCCACCCACGATCACGAGCGCCGCGGCCTGCTGCACAGCGTGCTTGAGATTCCGTCCAGCGGCACCGAACTGCATGTGATTTGCACGCATCTCGGCCTGACGGGGGGACAGCGCATGAAACAGCTCAACCTGCTTTGCGATCTGATCGAGCGCGATATCCCGGCCTCGGACCCGGTGCTGGTGGCCGGCGACTTCAACGACTGGCGCGAAAAAGCCCATGCCTTGCTGCAAGAACGTGTGGGCTTGCAGGAAGTGTTTATCAAGGCATACGGCAAGGCCGCGCGGACCTTCCCCGTCCAGTTTCCGCTGTTGCGCCTGGATCGTGTCTACGTTCGCAATCTGGAGGTGTCACACCCGGAAGCACACACCGGCGCGCCCTGGTCGCACCTGTCCGATCACGCTCCATTAAGCCTGGAGTTGCAACTTTGACGAACGGCCGCTGGACCGATGGCAACACCATCGAACTGCTGGAAAACGGAGAAATGTTCTATCCGCGGGTGCTGGCGGACATCGAACGCGCCCGAGAACAAGTCCTGATCGAAACCTTCATTTGGTACGACGACGATATCGGCTACCAGCTGCATCGCGCGGTGATCGACGCCGCCAAACGCGGCGTGCATGTGGACATCACCGTTGACGGCTTCGGGTCCGGCAAGCTGCCCGCCAGCTTCGTGCAGGCGCTGACCGATGCCGGTGTGAACCTGCATGTTTATGACCCGCGAGGCAGCGTACTCGGCTTTCAGACCAATCTGTTTCGGCGGCTGCATCGCAAGTTCACGCTGATCGACTGTGCGGTCGGCTATATCGGCGGGATCAATTTCTCGATGGAGCACGTCCGCGAGCACGGGCCGAAGTCCAAGCAGGATTACGCGGTCCGCGTGACCGGACCGGTGGTCGACGAGATGCATGGCTTCTGCCGCAAACAGGTCGGGGCGATCAATACGCCGGAACGCCGGCCCTGGCTACGGCGCCTGCGCTGGTATCGCCCGAATCCGCTCAAACCCGCCCGAGATGCCCAGGCCGCGCTGGTCTGGCGCGACAACGCCGACCACGATCAGTCCATCGAGCAGTGGTACTACCAGGGCATCTCCGAGGCCAAGCGCGAGATCATCATCGCCAACGCCTACTTCTTTCCGGGCTACCGTTTCTTGCGCGCTCTCCGGCTGGCCGCCGAGCGCGGGGTCAGGGTGTGTCTGATTCTGCAGGGCGAACCGGACAAGTTCTATGTGCGCCACGCGGCCGCGACGCTGCATGACTACCTTCTGAACGCGAATATCGAGATTCACGAATACATGGACCGACCGCTGCACGCCAAGGTCGCGATCATCGACGACGACTGGGCCACCGTGGGCTCCAGCAATCTGGACCCGTTCAGCCTAGCGCTGAACCTGGAGGCCAACCTGTTCATCCGCGACCAGGCGTTCACGACATTGCTGCGCGACCGCCTCGTCGCGTTGATGGACACGGCCTGCCGACGGGTGCGCCGCGAACAGGTGCCGCGCCAGCGGGGCTGGCGACAAATCGTGCGCGTGCTGGTCTTTCACATCCTGCGCCGGTTCCCGGCCTGGGCACAGTTGATACCCGGTCATATCAAGCCGATCCAGCCCTCCGGCCAGGACCGGCTCGTCCCGCACAGCGACAAACGACCAACGTGAGCGAAACCGAACGAAAGCGACGCGGCGGCCTGCGCGAGCATTTCGCCGTCCTGGGGACGGCCGAACCGGGGCGCCGGTTTCTCACCTACCACGAGTGGCGTGCGTCGCGGGTTAGGCAGCGCTGGATTCGAACGCTCTACCTCACACTGTCGCTGCTGCTCGTCCCGGTCGGGATCTTGATGCTCGTAACACCCGGACCGGGCCTGCTGGTGCTCGGCATCGCCCTGGGCCTGGTGGCACAGGCATCGCGGCGTTGGGCTTGCTGGCTGGACGCATCGGAGAACTGGTGCCGGCGGCGCATTCGCCGCAACCGGCCGGGGTAGCAGCGGTGCCCGGGGTCGGCTACTTGCGGGCGACGCGCATGGGCGCATCATCGCGCCGGCGGCCGAAGCGCTGCGCCTTGAGCCGGATCAGGCATTCCTCGAACGTGCGGCTAATCGTCGTCTGGATACGCACGCGCTCGATGGTGGGCCAGGTCGCCCGTTCGCCATCTTCCACATAGCACCGCATCTCATCCACGGTCGGGTTGGCCAGCGCACGAATCATTTTCTTGGGCGTGTACCGAGGCAGGATCGTGACATCACCGGTATAGCGCTGATTGGTCAGCGCGTGAATCTGCCGGACGACCCGCCCGACACCACGGTTGCGAAAGTGCAGCCGCGCAAGATCAATGGTCTGCTTGCCGCTGCCCATCAACCAGTCACGGGCGAAAGGCAGCAGACCCGTGGCGTCGTCCTTGGCGAGGAACGGCACAACATGGGGATTGGTCTGGCTGACGATGTAATGATTGACGTTATGCAGCCGCGCCAGACGCAGCATTGGCAAATCGCTGGACAGCGACCCATCGACCCAACGCTTGCTGGGCATGTAGTCGATGACATCGCCATCGTATTCCCGCGCCTTGAGCGTCACCGGGGGGAACAGGCCCGGCACCGAGCAGCTGGCCTGTGACGCCTTGTAGATCAGTACGTTGGGTGATGTCAGATAATTCAGCAGGCGACCATGCTGATGCCGCTCGGCCGGCGACACGGTAATGTCCAGAATCCGGCCAGTGCGCTCGAAAGCCTCTTCGAACGTCGACTCTCCGATATTCGACAGCAGGCATTGCGCGAGCACATCCGGATTCATGATCGCCCGGCCTTGCACGGCGGTCCGAAAATCGAGTTTCTGCCAGGCATCGAGGTTGAGCGTGTCCAGGCTATAGGACGCCGCAATTTCATCATCGGTGCGAGTCGACACCCCGCCGGCGACGATCGACCCGGCCGAGGAGCCGGAAATGACCCGCGGCAGCAGACCCTGCTCGTGCAGGGCCTTGATCACACCAAAATGGAACATGCCCAGGGTCGCGCCGCCGGACAGCATCAGGGCCGAACGCCCGAATGAGACGCCGGTGCGCTTGAAGAACAGGATCTTGTCCTCGAACCCGAAGTCGTCGAACTCGGTGTCGCAAATCCACAGCAGCGCCTTGGCGACCTCCTCGACATACTCGGTGATCAGCCGCTTGGTGCCCACACGGCAATGGCCGTAGAGCAGCGGGTTGGCCATGTTGCCGAGGTTGCCGTGCAAGCCCTCGTGCAGTCGGAACACCAGCCGCCGCACATCTTGTTCGCGACGCATGCGGCGAACTTCCAGCAGCCGTTCCTTGATCAGCCAGTGGTCGTAGCCTTCGCAGGCATCCTCGGCGCGCCAGATGTCGTTGCCGTCACGATGATCCATCTCCAGCGCAATCTCGCGCCAGGTCGCGTAGTCCGGGGCGTGGGCGAGATCTCGCTGCAACAAAGGAGGGGGATTTTTCATCGGGGAGGGAGCACCTTGGTTGGCGCGGCTTGAATGAGATCGTCCGGTCACGTGCGCATCAAACCAGCCGAACGATTCGGTCGCCTAAGTAAACGCGGTGTTTCCCACTCTGGCAAGCACCCCAGCCGGAGGCCTCGGCGTCAGCGCGGTCAATCAGGCACCGAGCAGGCGGCGGCCCGCATCCCATAGCAGTTTGACGGCCAGCAGGACCAGAACCCCCTTGAACAAGGGACGGAATGCCTTTTCTTGCACAAAATGATGCAAGCCGCGGCCCAGCGCCGTGCCGGCAATGACGCCGACGGTCATTCCCGCCATCAGCCAGGCCTGATCCAGCACTTGAAAGCCAATGGTCGCGAAGGCGGTGAGCTTGAACGCATGCCCCAGCGACTGGCACAGGGCGAGGGTGCCGATGGTGGTTTCCTTACGCCAGGTCGGCCGCAGAAAGAACGGGCCGATCAGCAAACCGGTGGCCCCCACCACGGCGCCGACGCCACCGTTGAGCACGCCGGCCATGCCCATCGCCGCGCGGTCCGACAACGTCACGGCCCTGGACGCGCGCGGCAGCAACGTCCACAAGATGAACCCTGCCATGAGCAGGCGCACGTAGTCCGGATTGACCATCGACACCAGCGGCGCCACAACAAATGGCGCGGGCAGGGCGCCGAGGCCGAAGACCAGAGCGGCGGACCAGCGCACATGCGGCAGATAGGCGACAACGCGGCTGGCGTTAGAAACCATTTGCACCGAAGCGTGCAGCGGCACGGCCACGATCGGCGGCATGCCCGCCGCATAAATCGCACCGATCAAGATGGTGCCGCCTCCGGCCCCTGAGATGCCTGACAAGGTCGCCGAAACGAAGGCCACGGCGATGAGCATCCACTCCATGGTTCCGAAATCGGCCAGGCTGCCGCTCATCGGCTCGCGACTGTCACGGCGACGCGGCCGCTTGACGCGATCACGCCAACGTACATACTGGTCGGTATGTAACGCAGTTCGCCGAGGGGCGTGTCATGCCGTTGAAGGCTATACATTTCGATCACACCGTTATCCGATCCGGGCATCGACGGCCGCGGCGCATGCGCCGTACCGCCGACGCCAGTCAGTATCGGCGATCGTTCCGGGCCGAGCCAATGCCGTTGCCGAAGGGGCCAGCATGACCGTCCGCCGTCAACCGGACGCGACCCGCCAGCGACTGCTGGAAGCCGCCTTTGCCGAGATGCACCGCTACGGCTATCACGCCTCCAGCCTGGATCAGATTCTGCGCGCCACCGAGGTCACGAAAGGCGCGCTTTATCACCACTTCCGCAATAAGCAGGCGCTGGGTCTAGCGGTCATCAACGAAGTCGTTCGGCCCTGGATCGAGACACGTTGGCGGCCGATGCTGGAATCGGAACGGCCACTGCAGGCGGCGATCGACCACGTCAACGCCCATGCCGACACGGTCGATCAGAACATGCTGGAACTGGGCTGCCCCTTCGCCAACCTGGTGCAGGAGCTGGCCGGCAGCGACGCGGTCTTTCAGCAACCGTTGTTCGACATCTTCTTCGAGTGGAAGCGCGGCCTGATCGAAAGCGTGCGCAAGTCGCAGACGATCGGCGAGGGGCGCGATGACGTCGACCCGGAAGACATCGCCGTGTTCGTCATCAGCGCCATCGAAGGCATGTGGGCCATCGCCAAGGCATCGCGTTGCCATGAACATTTTCGCGCCAGCCATCGGGGGCTGGTGCTGTTTCTCGAATCGCTGCGGGCATGAACAGGCCCATAAAAGTGCAACTCAGCGCCGTGCGTCCCACGCATTCGGCGGTCGATCTCGGATCGGCCCGGCTGCATGGTTCGTTCAAGCAAATCCGGAGCACGCAGCTCACCGATTTAGTCATTCTGGGGAGGCTCATCAATGAGTAGTCAGTCCATGCTCGACGGCGCCGTTATGCGCTATGGCCGCTGGGTGGTCAGTCACCCGTGGTGGACCCTTTTTCTATCGGTGTTGACGGTGATGGCGTTGAGCTATCCCTTGGTCGCCACCGTGGCCGGCACCGCCGGCCCCAAGCTGGCAATGAGCAAGGACTACCGGGTGTACTTCGGCCCAGGCAATCCGCAGCTGGTTGCGTTCGACGAGGTGCAGGACCGCTACACCAAGAATGACAACTCGCTGATCGTGATTGAACCGACCGCGTCGGATACCGCGTTCAATCGCGACACGCTGGCGCTGGCCGAAGAGCTCACCGATCGAGCCTGGGGGTTGATCTACTCCCTACGGGTCGACTCGGTGACGAACTACCAGCACACCGAAGCCGATGGCGACGATCTGCGGGTGGCGCCACTGATCGAAAACGCGACGTCGCTCAGCGATGCGGAGATCGCCCAGGTCCGCGAGATCGCCACAACCGAGCCGCTGCTCATCGGTCGACTCACGTCTGAGAGCGGTCACACCGTCGCGGTGAACGTCGTACATCAGCTGCCCGCCCTAGATGATTCCGAAGTCGAAGAGGTCGCCGCCGAGGTCCGGGCCCTGCGCGACGAGATGCTCGCCAAGTACCCCGACCACAACATCTACCTGACCGGCAGCAACTTCATGTCGGTGTCGTTCTCGGAGGCAAGCCAGCAAGATGTCGCCTCGCTGATCCCGCTGATGTACTTGGTGATCATCGTCATCACCTGGGTGCTGGTGAGATCGATCGCCGGCACGGTCGCCACGCTCGGTGTGATCTTCACATCAATGATGGCGTCGGTGGGGCTAACCGCCTATGCGGGCATCCATTTCACACCGCCATCGATCTCGGCGCCACTCATCGTCTCGACCCTCGCGGTGGCGGATTCCATACACGTGTTGGTTTCGATGTTCGCCAACATGCGCGAAGGTCAGGACAAGCGCAGCGCGCTGATTGACGCGTTACGCGTGAACTTCATGCCGATCTTCCTGACCTCGGTCACAACAGCGCTCGGGTTCCTGTCCATCAACTTCGCCGACAGTCCTCCGCTGCGCGATCTGGGCAACATCGTCGCCATGGGGGTGATTGTCGCTTGGTTGCTGTCAGTCAGCTTGCTGCCCGCCTTGATGGTGCTGCTGCCGGTGCGAGTACCGCGTCAGTCCGGCGGGCTGTCCCAGCGGATGGAACGACTCGGCAAATTCGTCGTGCGTCGCAAGCGCCCCGTGCTGGTCGTCAGTCTCGTTACGGCGGGCGTGCTGTGCGCGCTGGTTCCGCTCAATCAGGCCAACGAAACCTTCGTTCACTACTTCGACACCAGTGTGAAGTTCCGCACCGACACGGACTGGGTCGCTGAGAACATCACCGGCCTCTACACCATGGAGTTCGACCTGGAAGCGCCGACCGGCGCCGGCGGGGTGACCAGCCCCGAGTATCTGCAGCAGCTCGACGCCTTCAAGCAGTGGTGGCAGGACGACCCGCGGGTCAAGCATGTGGCCAGCGTGTCGGACATCATCAAGCGCCTGAACAAGAACATGCATGGGGACGATTCGGCCTACTACCGCATCCCCGACGATCCGGAACTGGCTGCGCAGTACCTGCTGCTATACGAGTTCTCGCTGCCCTTTGGCCTGGATCTTGGCAACCAGATCAATATCGACAAGTCATCAACGCGCTTTTTCGTGGCGTTTGAGCACCTCGATGCCGTGGAGACCCGGCAGCTCGTCGATGATGCCCATGCCTGGCTGGCCACCAACGCACCAGGATTGGAGACCATCGGTGTCTCGCCGGCGGTCATGTTTGCGTACATTGCCGACCGCAACATCAAGAGCATGTTCATCGGTATGCCGGTCGCCCTGATCGGCATCAGCTTCCTGCTGATTCTGGCGCTGGCAAGCTGGAAGATGGGCCTGTTGTCGCTGATTCCGAACCTCGTGCCCCTGGGTCTGGCGTTTGGCGTCTGGGGCCTGATCGACGGCAAGATCAACTTCACGATGGCGATCGTGCTGGGCATGACGGTCGGCATCGTCGTTGACGACACCATTCACTTCTTGTCGAAGTATCTGCGCGCCCGGCGGGAGTTGGGTCAGACGCCAGAACAGGCTGTGGTCTACAGCTTCAGAACGGTCGGTACCGCGCTGACGACTACGAGTCTGATTCTCGTGGCAGGCTTCGCCGTGCTGGCGCAAAGTGCTTTCCTGCCCAACAGTGGTATGGCGCAATTGACGTCGATTGCGATCATCTGCGCACTGATTGCCGATTTCTTCCTGCTCCCGGCCTTGTTGCTGCTCGTCGACCGGGATCGCGAAACCACTTCTGAAACCCCCATGGAGGATACCCATGCGTACTCACACTAAACCCGCTTGGCTCAGCACGATGGCGCTGGTGGCAGCGACCACGCTGCCTCTAAGCGCGCTGGCGCAAGACCCCGAAGCCCGCGGCCTAGAAATCGCCGAAGAGGCGGACGCCCGCAACACCGGATGGAACGATTCGGTGGTCGATCTGACGATGACGCTGCGTAACAAGAACGGCGACGAATCGGTGCGTGAGATGCGTTCCCGCGCGCTGGAGGTCGAAGACGACGGCGACAAGTCGATGATCATCTTCGATCAGCCGCGCGATGTGCGTGGCACGGCCTTGCTGACCTATTCGCACAAGGCCGGCGATGACGACCAGTGGCTTTATCTACCGGCGCTCAAGCGCGTGAAGCGTATTGCCTCCAGCAACAAATCCGGTCCGTTCATGGGCAGTGAATTTGCTTATGAGGATTTGTCGTCGCAGGAGGTCGAGAAGTACACCTACAAGTTCCTGCGCGAAGAGGAACTCGATGGCGAGAAGGTCTTCGTCATGGAGCGCTTCCCCACGGACGAAAGCTCGGGCTACACCAAGCAGACAGTCTGGCTGGACCAAGCCGAATATCGCGTCCGCAAGATCGAATTCTACGACCGCAAGAACTCGCACCTGAAGACGCTGACCATGCACGACTACGGCGAGTACCTGGACCAGTACTGGCGCCCCGCTCGCATGGAAATGGTGAACCATCAAACGGGCAAGTCCACCACCTTGGGCTTCGAGAACTACGCGTTCCAGGAAGGTCTGGATGACCGTGATTTCGATCAGTCCGCCCTGAAACGCGCACGGTAGACGCCGAGCCATGAGTGACACTAGCTTCGCCGCCATTCTGGGCGGCCAGGAAGCGTCTGCCCAGCAGACCTTCGTCTTTACCCCGGACTGGGGTCAGGGCCGCGCCATCTATGGCGGCGTAGTCGGCGCAGCGCTGTACAAGACCATGCGCGGTCAGATTCCGACAGAGCGCCATTTGCGGGCGATGACGGTCGCTTTCGTGGGCCCGGTCGCCCCGGACGAGACGGCCACGGTGTCGGCCAGCATTTTGCGGCAGGGCAAGTCCGTGACCCAGGCCGAGGCGCGCATGACCCAACACGGTCAGGTTGTGGCCACCGCCAATGCGAGCTTCGGCGCTCCACGCGACTCAGCCATCAGGGTTGCGGCTGCGCCGCGGCCTGATGCGGCCGCACCTGCGGACGCCCTCGCGTTGCCTTATGTGCCAAGCGTCACGCCAGTCTTCCTCCAACATTTCGACCTCCGGTGGACCCGCGGCATGCCACCCATTACCGGCGCCGAGAAACCCGACTTCGCCGGCTGGTGCCGCCACAACGAACCTGTCGGTGACGACGAGACCGCGCTGATCGGACTTATCGATGTCTGGCCGCCCAGCGTCGTGCCCATGCTCAAGCGCCCGGCACCGCTGAGTTCGATCACCTGGTCTATCGATCTGATCGATCCGGGCGTGCCGGCCGCCGGTGATGACTGGTGGTACTACGACGTCCACACCCAGGGCGCCGCCAATGGATTTGTCCAGGCCGATGCAAGGCTCTGGCGGCCAGATGGCCAGCTAGCGGCGGTTAGCCGGCAAACGGCCGCCGTCTTCGATCAACGCTAAGCCGTCGGGTTCTATTCCCATGCGGCCGGAATGTCGCCACGTCGCGACATTCCGGACCCTTTAAATTCAATAAGTTAGGCTCAACCACCCCTGTGGTCGTTGCCCGCTGGCAACAGAAATCCGGGCGGAACAACCTTTGATCCGTATTGCAGCCCAATAGATTCGAATAATCTCCCACTCATTCAAATACTTAAGTCATCTGGCATCGGCATTGCGCTATGAGCCATTGCCGGGACGAGCTCCCGGTTTCTCATCCACCATCTAAGGACGATGCAGATGACACAGCAGAATCAGATTCAACAGCCGAACACGACTCGCCGAATTCGCCGCGGCCTCGCCGTCGCTGGCTTGAGCTTGGCCCCGTTTGCGCTGCTAGCCGCCCCCGGCGTGGCCGACCAACACAACCCGATGATCAAGACGGCAGCCGCCGAAACGGCGGGTGGAAGCAGCGATGAAGACCGCAGCTTCTCCGGCGCCGCGTACGACGCCTTTCTCGAAGGCCGTCTGGTCACTGCTTACACGGTGAACCGCAATCTCAACCCGTTTGATCTGCGTGTGGACGTCAAGAACCAGAAGGCGACCATCGGCGGCGCGGTCGAGACCGAAGCCCAGCGGGCGTTGGCGGTGGAAATCGCCTCCGGCATCGACGCGATCACCGATGTGGATAGCGAGATCAAGATCCAGGCCGATGTTGTCGACGAGAGCGAACGCGGCCTGGGTGACCGGGTCGACGACGCCAGCACGACTGCGGCCGTGAAAACCCGTCTGCTTGCCAATGACGCAACCAGCGGTCTGTCCATTGATGTGGATACCCACTCGGCCGTCGTGACACTGAGCGGTCAGGTCGATACCGCGACCGAGTCTGACCTCGCCACCCAAATCGCGATGAACACCGACGGCGTGATCGACGTGGTCAACAAACTCACGGTCGAAACGTCCTAAGCGCGACGACCTGAGCACGGCAGGCTGTTTCGCCCCCCGCTTCCCCGCAGCCTGCTGTCAGCTCGGCTCCCTGCCCCGAAAGCCGGGCATTTTTGGGCGGCTCGACGCGCAATACACGTCGGGTCGCCCACCCTACGAATTCCCCCCTGAAGGAGTGATCCATGAACATGATGTTCAAGACCGCCTGTGCCACTGGACTGGCCGCCACACTCTGTGCGCCCGCCGCCTTGGCTCAAACCGACTTTGACCCTTACGGCTACGTGGGTGCCGACATTGGCTACTTCCGCGTTGAATCGGAAGATTTCCCCGAGGAAGAAGACAATGTGGAAGACAACCGCACCAGCTACCGCATCCGTGTCGGCGGTCGCTTCACCCCGGTTATCGGCGTTGAAGGTGGGTATGTGGACTTTGGCGACTACGAAGATGGCGCGCTGGACTACACCGCCGACGGCCTGACCCTGGCCGGTGTGCTGCACATCCCGTTGGGCGAGCGCGCTTCGGTCTACGGCAAGCTCGGTGAATTGTTCTGGGATGCCAAGGCAACAGCCGATGGCGGCGCGCTGGGTAGCGCGACCCGCGAAACCGACGGCGAAGACGTGTTCTACGGCCTGGGCCTGAACCTGCCCCTGGGTTCGGTTGTGGCGTTGAACCTCGGTTACGAACGCTACGCTCTGGACGACACCGACGTTGATCTGGCCGCCATCGGTCTGGATCTGCAGTTTGGTGGCAGCACCTACTAGATTGCGCTGCGATCGTCATGGCGCGCCCGGGCTATCTGCCCCGGCGCGCTTTTTATTTGGGCTGCGCTGGCGAGTTAACGGAACGAGCCGCCGCGGCCCCCGGTGGGGTCGATGAGCCCGCCTGACGGCGCTTGCTGGCCTGGCACGACGATGGAGGATTGCTGCTCGCGGCGCATCTGATTGATCTCTTCGATGGTCTGCTCCAGCGCCGCGCGCGCAGCGTCAGGGAACTGCTTGAGCGCATCTTCAAAACCGGGGCCGGGCAGCTCGAAGTTCAGTGGCAGCGCTCCGCCCGGTGTCAGGAGACTGGCCTGGCCCTCGAACAGAACCGGCCGTGTCGGATCGTCTTCACCGCTGGCCGTCACCGGAGTCATGCGCCGAATGCCGCCGGTCTTGCGATCAGTGACGACATCTTCGCGATAAAGGTCGGATTCATCTAGCTTGAATTCTGGCAGTTCGGGTTCCTGAGCCATATCGAAGTCCTGCGCCTGGGTCGATGGAAATGGGCGCTTACCCTAGTCGATTCCGGTTGAATTCGTCAGCTATCGCCATGCATTTCGCAAAGACCGGATACGTTCATCGGCCCGTTCGCGCCGTTGGAGCGCCGTTTGCAATTTGCTAACCGTCATTTGACGCGGCGTTGACATGCCGCTGTGCACAGTGGTCGCCATCCAGACGGCTGGGGAGCCGAAGGGGTGGTACCAACCGCTAATTGGCGGACTGCAGCAGTGCTCAGTCCGCTATTTTTTTGCCCGCGATTCGCCGCATCGGCCGACCTGCTGCCTCGACATGGAGTTGATCGAGTACGATAGCCGCGACGGTTCATTCAGAGCCGATTAAAACAATAGATCGTGCGGCGGCTCACCGCCGCGGGCAGGAGGAGACACATGCGGTATTTCCCACTCGCAGCCGGCTTGGCTGTTTGCAGCGTATTGCTCGTGGCCGGCTGTGGCGATGGCCAACGCTTCGGCGCCGATGCCGGCAATACGCCACCGACCGGCACCACCCCAACCTACGATGCAACCATACGCCGTGACTCCGTGGGCGTGCCCCATATCCGCGGCGAGGACTATGGTGATATCGGCTACGGCTATGGCTATGCGCATGCCGAGGACAATGTCTGCGTTCTCGCGGAAGACCTGATCACGACCCTGGGTCAGCGCGCACGGTACTTTGGCCGCAGCGGCACCTACAGCATTCCATCAAACGGCAACACGTCGAACAACGTCGATTCCGACTTCTTCTGGCGTCATGTAACCACCTCCGACCGGATCGCCGCGCTGCGTGCTGACGCCTCACCGGAGGCAGCAGCCGCCACGGCAGGTTTTGCCGCCGGTTACTCGCGCTACGTCCGCGAGTTGAAGAATGGTGATCATCCGGGCCGGCATCTGGCCTGTCGTGATACCGACTGGTTAACCGAAATCAATGCCGATGATGTCTACCGCCGCTATTTTCGGCTGGCTGTCATCGCCAGCAGCTCCGCATTGGTGACCGAGATCGGCGCCGCCCAACCGCCGCTACCCGGTGCGACCGGTCCCGCCGTGGCCGTGGACCGTGACCAGTTTCCACTGTCCGACGGACTGCCGATCGGCAGCAACATGTATGCGCTGTCCGGCGAGGCCACGCAGTCCGGTCAGTCCATGCTGTTCGGCAATCCGCATTTTCCCTGGGAGGGCACGGAGCGGCTTTATCAGGCCCACATGACCATTCCGGGCGAGCTGGACATCATGGGTGCGTCGCTCTATGGCGTGCCCGCCGCGTTGATCGGCTTCAACCGCAATGTGGCGTGGAGCCACACGGTCTCCACCGCCTACCGCTTTGGCCTGTACGAGCTGACGCTGGTGCCGGGCAACCCGACCAGCTACCTGTTCGATGGCGAGGTCCGCGAAATGGAGGCCGAGACCTACAGCATCAACGTGCTGGAAGACGACGGCAGCATCACCGAGGAATCGCGCACCCTTTACCGCAGCCATTACGGGCCGATGATGAGCCTCAGCGTCTCGGGCATTCCCGTGCTCGGCTGGGATGTGGTTCGGGCCTACACGCTGCGCGACGCCAACGCCGAGAACACGCGGTTGATCAACCAGTTCTTCGCCTGGAACCGCGCCGAGTCGCTGGACGACTTTATGGCGAAGCAGCGCGAGATACTGGGCGTGCCCTGGGTCAACACCGCGGCAACAGGACCGAACGAGCCGGCGTATTACGCCGACATTACCGTCGTGCCCAATGTGCCGGACAGCCTGGTGACGACCTGTCAGAGCATCCTCGGGCCGGTGGTTGGCGCGCTCATGCCCGGCCTGCCGGTGCTCCGTGGCTCCAGCTCCGATTGCGACTGGGGGACGGATGCAGACGCCCCCGCGCCCGGGATTTTCGGCGCCGGCAACCTGCCGTCTTTGATTCGGGATGACTGGGTGCACAACTGCAACGACAGCTACTGGCTCACCCACCCGGACGAACCGATCACCGGCTTTGCCGCCATCATTGGCGACGAGGAGACCGAACGCAGCCTACGAACCCGGCTTTGTATAGCGCAGATCCAGGACCGGCTCGACGGCAGCGACGGCCTCCCAGGCACCGGCTTCGCCGACCTGCAGCAGCTACAGGACGTGGTGCTGTCCAGCGCGGTACTGACCGAACGTCTGGCCCGCGAAACGGTGCTGAGCAGCCTCTGTCCGCTCGGCACGCTACTGTCCTCGTCGCTCGCGACCGTGGACGTGTCGGAGGCCTGCAGCATTCTGGAAGCCTGGGACGGATCACTGAATCTGGACTCCGTCGGAGGGCACATCTGGCGCGAGTTCTGGAAGCGGGCGGATGACGCGACGCTGCCCCTGTGGCTCAGCCCCTTCGATACGGCCGATCCGGTGAATACGCCGAACTCGCTGAATCCGCTGAATCCGCAAGTCTTACTGGCGTTTGCCGACGCAGTGGAAGCCCTGAACGAGGCCGGAGTGGCGCTGGATGCCACGCTGGGATCACTGCAGACCTCGGGCGTGCACGATCCGGACAACCCGATCCCGATATTCGGCGGCAATGGCTTCGAGGGCGCCTTCACCATCGCCGCGCGCGGCAACCTCGTCGACGGCGGCTACCCGGTCACCTACGGCAACAGCTACATCCAGACCGTGACCTGGGACGACAACGGCGATCCCATAGCCGAAGGCTTCGTGACCTACTCGCAGTCCACCGATCCGGCGTCCCCATACTTTCAGAACATGACCGAGGCTTACTCCCGCAAGGAGTGGATTACCTGGCGGTTCACCGAGGCGCAGATCACGGCCGACCCGAACCTGACGTCGCTGCGCGTGTTCGAGTAACGCGGCCGCCCGTGACCGGATGGTGCCGGTGCCATCCGGTCTTCTTAACTTATTCCAATCGATGCGTTGTGCTGGTGACGGTTGCGGGCCGCCCCTACACTCCGTGGCCTGTTGGAATGGGATTGCATCATGCAAACCGCGTTTGCAAGTCAGTACACCGATACCGCGGAGGCGGACGACACCGGCAACTCGGCCGGTCTGAGCCCTGGCGACATCGCAGCGCTCAATGCCGCCTACGAGCCACTGGAATTCGGTGACCGGATTCGCAAGGTCTATGAGGATTTTGCCCCGGACAAGGTGCTGGTGACATCATCGTTTGCGGCGACCTCGGCCTACTTCCTGCACATTATTTCCAGCATCCGCCCGGAGCAGGAGATCGCCTTCATCGACACCGGGTATCACTTCCAGGAAACGATTTCGTATCGCGACTTTCTCAGCGGCGAATACGGCCTGAAAGTGCGGGCGTTGCGGGCCGAAGACTGGAAGCACGACTTCACCCGCAAGGACAAGACCTGGAGCCATGATCCCGATTTCTGCTGCTCCATCAACAAGGTCGAGCCGCTGGAGAACGTGAAGCCGAATTACCACCTGTGGATTTCCAGCCTGATGCGCTGGCAGACCGATCACCGCTCCGATATGCAGATCTTTGAAGAGCGTCGCGGCATCATCAAGTTCAATCCGATGATCGATGTCACCAAGGAACAGCGTGAAGCGTATATTCGCGACCATGGTCTGCCGTTCCATCCTCTGGTCGCCGAAGGCTACCAATCGATCGGCTGCACTCACTGCACGGTCAAGGGCGACGGCCGCGCGGGACGCTGGATCGGCAAGCCGAAAACCGAATGCGGGCTGCATTTGTAGGCAACATGTCGCGGCTGCCGCGTTAGCACTTGCCGCAGCAGTCTTGAGTCCACCTCAAGCCGACGCGGCAGAGGCCGCGAACGCCGAGGTCAATCGCCCCGTTATCCTGCTCCATGGGCTCGCCCGCACGGCGCGCTCCATGAACCCCTTGGCCGAGGCATTGCAGACCAAGGGGCGGCGCGTCTGCAACCTCGACTACCCATCCACCGAGGCCCCGGTCGCGGTGCTGGTGGACCAATACCTGTTGCCCGCCATCGCCGATTGCCTGCAGGGCGAGGACAGCGTCGCGGACTTCGTCACGCATTCCCTGGGCGGCATCCTGGTCCGTGTGTTGGCCGAGCATGACGACGCCCCCGCCATCGGCCGCGTGGTGATGCTCAGTCCGCCCAACCACGGTAGCGAGCTGGTGGACCACATGGGCGGGTGGTCACTGTTTCGCTGGTGGAACGGGCCGGCCGGTCTGACCCTGGGCACAGACGACAGCAGCCTGCTGGCCCGACTGGAGGCTCCTGGCTTCGAGGCTGGCGTCATCACCGGAAATCGCAGCCTCAATCCGCTGTTCTCGAGCTGGATTCCTGGTCCCGACGACGGCAAGGTGTCGGTGCAAAGCGCACGCTTGGACGGCATGACGGACTTTCTCGTCGTGCCCGCCACCCATACCTTCATCATGCGCAGCGATGTCGTGATCCGGCAGGTCAATCACTTTCTGGAGACCGGAGGTTTCGACCACCAGACATCGGGCGAGTAGAGGAACGACACATGAACCTGAGCCCCCGATCAGTCGAGACGCCCCTCGGCCGGCTACACATCCAGGTCGGCGACACCGACGGTCCGGTCATGCTGTTCTGGCCGAGCCTGCTGATGACCGGCGATATGTGGCTAGATCAAGCCGCCATCCACGCCGAGCACTACCGGGTCGTGCTGATCGACCCACCCGGCGCTGGTCGCAGCACCGCACTCACCCGAGGGTTCAGCTTCGATGAATGCGCGCAATGCGTGGTCGCGATCCTGGATCATCTGGACGTGTCATCAGCGGTTTTCGTCGGCAACTCCTGGGGCGGCATGATCGGCGGCACCTTGGCCGCGCGGCATCCGAAACGGATTGACGCCGCGGTGCTCATGAATTGCACGGGGTCCGCCGTCGCTCTCAAGCAAAAACTGGAATATCGCCTGCTTTCGACAGTGGTACGACTCGCCGGAGGCATCCCGCGGCAGATGGAACCCATCGCGATCGCGGCGTTCACCGGCCCGACCAGCCGCCAGCAACGACCCGAGGTGATCGCGCGAATTCGAGACACACTGCGCAAGACCAACGGCCGTTCGGCGCACTGGGCGATTCGCAGTGTGGTGCCGAACCGGCCTGATCAACTGGAGCTGCTATCGACCATTCCGATTCCGGTATTGGTGATCGCGGGCGCTGAAGACGCGACCTTCCCGGTCGCGGAAACCCGGCAGATGGCGGAGGCGATTCCCGGCGCCCGCTTCGAAGTGCTCGACGGCATCGCCCATCTCGCCGGCCTGGAAGACCCGACACGCATCGCGGCGCTGGTCACCGACTTCCTGGAGCAGCACTGACAGGAGTCAGTACTCGCCGACCGTCACGATCTTGAGTGCATTGGTCCCGCCCGGCCCGGTGAAATCACCCTTGGTAATCAGCACGCGGTCGCCTTTGGCAATCAGCTCGCGCTCCACCAGACAGTTGATTGCCTCGCGGATCGGCTTGAGCGAGGAATCGAGATTCGTCGCATCGAACTGCACGGGATAGACGCCGCGGCACAGGCACATGCGTTGCCGCGTGCTGTCAAAACGCGTCATCGCGAAGATGGGAATGCCGATGTCCTGGCGCGACATCATCCGTGCGGTAGCGCCGGATTCGGTGAGCGAGATGAT
>Ga0208834_100016_pt1 | contig 106085 bp, 92 predicted proteins | sample DeeseametaMP1787_FD_184182 | JGI IMG/M metagenome (GOLD analysis project Ga0208834, IMG submission 184182) | Marine microbial communities from the Deep Pacific Ocean - MP1787 (SPAdes) | ecosystem: Environmental > Aquatic > Marine > Oceanic | place: North Pacific Ocean | collected 2011-05-03 | reverse complement strand
CATGCCCAGCGTCTTCTTGCCCTTCCAGGTGCCTTCGCAGACCACACCCATGTCCGGAATCGAGCCGGCGTCCGAGCCGGCATAGGGACTAGTCAGCCCAAAGCAGGGGATCTCCTCGCCGGTCGCGAGCCGAGGCAGGTAGTAATCCTTCTGCTCCTCGGTGCCGTAGTGAAGCAGCAACTCGGCAGGCCCCAGTGAATTCGGCACGGCCACGATCGATGAGGCGGTTGTCCCGCCGGCGCTGGCGACCTTTGCCAGCACGGCCGAGTGAGCCACGGCCGAGAATTCCAGGCCGCCGTACTGCTTGGGAATGATCATGCCGAAGAACTTGTTCTTCTTGATGAACGCCCAGGCCTCCGGAGACAGGTCCGCGTCTTCGTGCACGATCTGCCAGTCGTCGAGCATGCCGCACAAGGCCTCGACAGGACCGTCCAGAAAGGCCTGCTCTTCGTCAGATAGCCGTGGCCGGGGCAACGCGGCCAGGCGGTGCCAGTCGGGGCGGCCGGAGAACAGGTCGCCTTCCCACCAGACTGTGCCGGCGTCCAGCGCCGCGCGCTCGGTCTCCGACATTTCGGGCAACACGCTCTTGAAGAATTTGAACGCCGGCGCAGTCAGCAACGGCTTGCGCAACGAGGCGACATTGAGCACGGCAGCGATGCCGGCAAAGATGAACCAGAACAGCAGCAACCAACCCCAGGCCACGTCGCCAAAAATCGACAGCACCAGCAGCAACGCGCCGATCACCGCCGTGGATGTGGCGAGCGAAGTCTTGCGATAAGCCAGCGCCGTAGCGGCGACGATGAAGACCAGCAGCCAAAGTAGCGTGCTCATTTCGACCTCCTGTCAGTGAATCGGGAGTCGCGATCCGATTGGTGCGGATACCAGCGCAACCCCAGCAGAGGAACCTGGCGACCGTTCACGACGATACCGTGACAAAAAACAGCCAAGTGCCTAGTAGTGCGGACAACGCCGAGCGCCGGTTTGTTCGTACCGAATCACCGGACCGGCTTGGCGTGTCGAAAACTGATTAGCAAGCCACCACGAGGATAGGGGTGCGCTGGCGGCACCGCAAACCGCGTATTTACGCGACTACCCGACGACGAAATCGCCAAGAAAATCGCGAATCCCCTGCGCGACCAGCTCAGGCTGATCGTGGTGCATCATGTGCCCGCAGTCGTCGATGAACCTGTGCTCATGGTCACGAAAGCAGCCGCGACGGCGCGCCAGTTCCTCTTCGCCGGCCATTTTTCGCAGCTTGGAATCGCTGGCATCGAGGAACAAGGTCGGCGCGGTGACCTGCTTCCACACCGCATATGACTCCGAGGCGCGATAAAGCACCGGGTTATGCGTGTGGTGACGTGGATCGGCAAGCAGTTCGATCTGCCCGTCGCCGCGAGACCGTCCCCAGACGCGGGCCACGGACAGGGCGCGTTCTGGGGTAAGCCGGGGATTGCGCCGCGCAATGCGGCTGGCCAGTTCCTGGTACGACGGATAGGCGCGCTGCGCCGGCGGGTCCTGCACGGCCGTCAGCCACTCGCCCAGAGCCTTGGGCGCCCGCTCGGGCGGCATGTCGGGCAGCAGCAGCGAATCCAGCAACACCAGCCGCGCCAGGCGCTGCGGCCTAACGCCCGCGTATAGGCTCGTGATCTGCCCACCCATGCTGTGGCCAACCAGTAACACCGGCTCATCGGGGCTGAGCGCGTCGATCACGGCATCGAGATCAGCCACATAGTCAGGAAACCAGTAGTGGTCACCATGCCATTCGCTGTAGCCGAACCCGCGCCAGTCCAGCGCCACCACATGAAAATCGCTGGCCAGCTGCTCGGCAACGAACTGCCAGCTACCTCCGGTATCCAGCCAGCCGTGGCAGCAGAGCAACAGCGGCTTGCCCGGGTCGCCCCATTGCCAGAAGTGATACCGCAGGCCGCGGATCCGCAAAACGGCAGACCGCGCCCCGGTTGACGCGATGGTGGTAGGAGCCGGAGCGGTCAAGCGGCTGCGCGCGTCAAATGGGCACGCAACAGATCGAGACGGTCATTGCCCCAGAACAGCACGTCGTCAACAAAGAAACTCGGCGCGCCAAAGGCGCCGCGGGTGACGGCTTCCTCGGTGTTCGCCTTGAGCTTTGCCTTGATCTCGGGACGGTCGTTGGCGGCCAATGCCTGGTCGGGCTCGAAGCCTACGGAGCGGGCCACATCCGCCAGTACATCCGGCTGTGAAATATCACGCCCCTGCCCCCAATACGCCTGCATGATGGCCAGCGCGAAAGCATCACCACAACCGAGTTCATCCGCGACCAGCGCCGCCCGCAGTGCCCGTACCGAATTGGCGGGAAAATTCTCGGGAGGCGTGACCGGCACACCGTAGAACTGCGCCCAGTGCTGCAGATCCGCCATCATGTAACGGCCCTTGTTGACCACGGTTGCGGGCGGGCGATTGCCGGTGGCCTGAAACACCCCGCCGAGCAACAAGGGGCGATAGGCCAATGTCGCGCCACAGTCGGCCGCCAGCGCCGGCAACTGAGTGGATGCCAGATAGGTGTATGGGCTCACCGGGTCCCAGAAGAACTCGATCGTCGCCATGGTCGTCTCCGTTTTCTGTTCGCTTTGCCGGCCGTCTATTGCGACTGGCTGAGGGCGTCCGGCGCCAGTTCCGGCCGGAAATAATGTTCCGTGATGACATTGCTCAGCGCAGCAAGCCGCTCCTGCAATTCGTCCATGTAATCCGACACCTGAGTCTGCGGCAAGACGGACAGGTCGGCGCCACAGACGCGGGCGCGCAGCGTGCGAGCCACGTTCAACGGTGCCGAGTGATTCGGCAGGCGGGAGAGCGTCTGACAGATGCTGTCGAGATTCCAGGCCACCGACCGCGGAAAATGGCGATCCTGGGTCAGGAACTGCACCACCTTGGGGCCGGAGACGCGTTTGCGCACATGACGCCGGTACATCTGATAGGCCGTCAGCGACAGCAACACACTACGCCACTGAATGTTGGAGAACGGCAGCAACTCGTCCTCGCGATGAGGCAGCAGGCCGAGGGCGGAGGCATCGACAATGCGGGAGGTCATGTCCGCCTGCTCCAGGTTGGAGCCGAGACGCAGAAACCGGAACGCCAGGTCGTGCGACATGTTCTCGCCGAGCATGCCGTCGACCAGCAGACAGCCGCGAATCACGGCGTCGAGGAACTCACCGCGGCGGCGGCGCTCGAGCGTCTGCGCGTCGGTGTCTCGCACAAACCAGTACAGCTTGTTGATCTCTTCCCAGACCTCGCGCGGCATGATGTCGCGGGCCGCGCGCAGAATCGTTCGAGCCTGGGCCAGGGACGACAGTATCGACCCGTAATTCGCATCATCGACAAGCAGAAAGCGCACCACATTGCCTTCGGTGAAGCCGTCATAGCGCTCGACAAAGTCGGGACGACTGCCGGTAATGTCGATGACCGACTCCCAGGCAACGATCGCGCGTCGCGGCATGTCCAGAATCAGGTTGGCATGCACGCTGGCCAGCCGCGCGGTGTTCTCGGCCCGCTGCACATAGCGACCGAACCAGAACAGATTGTCTGCGACGCGCGAAAGCATCAGTCCTCCACCTCCACGATCCAGGTGTCCTTGCTGCCACCACCCTGCGAACTGTTGACGACCAGCGAACCTTTCACCAGCGCCACGCGCGTCAACCCGCCCATGGTCACGTACTGGGATTCGCCGGAGAGGATGAAGGGCCGCAGATCCAGATGGCGCGGCTCGATCGCGGAATCGTCGCAAACCGTCGGACACACCGAGAGATTCAAGGTCGGCTGCGCCATGTAATTCCTCGGATTCTTGCGAATCTGCTCGGCGAAGGCCTTGCGTTCGGATTCGTTGGAGCGCGGACCAATCAGCATGCCGTAGCCACCGGACTCGTTCGCCGGCTTCACGACCAGTTTGTCCAGATTGGCCAACACATGCTCGCAGTCCTGCTGGCGATGGCACAGGAAGGACGGCACATTCGGGATGATCGCGTCCTGATCGAGGTAATACTTGATGATCTCGGGGACATAGGCGTAGACGACCTTGTCGTCGGCCATGCCGCAGCCGGGTGCGTTGGCCAACCCGACATTGCCCTTGAGCCAGGCGCGCATGAGGCCGCGCACGCCAAGCATCGAATCCGGGTTAAAGGCTTCCGGGTCGATGAACAAGTCATCGACTCGGCGGTAGATCACGTCGACGCGCGTCAGCCCTTCGACACTGCGCAGGTAGACGCAATCGTCGTCGCCGACGACCAGATCGGGGCCTTCGACCAGCTCGATTCCCATCTGCTGCGCAAGGTAGGCGTGTTCGAAATAAGCCGAGTTGTAGATGCCGGGGGTGAGCAGCACGATGACAGGCTCGTCGCCGTCGCGCGGCGACAGACTCGCCAGCATTTCATAGAGTTCGGCCGGGTACTCATCGACGGGCAGGATGCTGCTGTGGGCGAACAGCTCCGGGAAAACCCGCTTGGTGACGAGCCGGTTTTCCACCATGTACGACACGCCCGACGGCACGCGCAGGTTGTCCTCCAGCACGTATAGGGTGCCGTCGCCGTCGCGCACCAGATCCGAACCGCAGATGTGAGCCCATACGCCATGCTTGGGCCGCATGCCCTCGCATTGGGGGCGATAGTTGACCGACTGCTCCAGCAATTCCACCGGAAACACGCCGTCCTTGATGATCTTCTTGTCGTTGTAAATGTCCTGAATGAACAGGTTCAGGGCCTGTACGCGCTGCTTGAGGCCAGCCTGGGTGCGCGCCCATTCGCGGCTGTCGATGATGCGCGGAAGAATGTCGAACGGCCATGTGCGATCCAGCATGCTGCCCTGGGTGTATACGGTGAACGTGATCCCCATGGACTTGATCGCGAGATCGGCGGCAACGCGCCGATCGGCCAGTTCCTCGCGATTCATTCCGGCGAGATAGTCCACCAGTGCCTGGGCGGACGGACGCGCCTTGCCGCGAGCTTCGAATAACTCATCGTAGAACCCGTTCGGGTCGTAGTCAGACCAGTTCAACAGCGGCACCGCCGGGTTGATTCAAGATGACCGAAGGCTCCCATGTAGCGCGCTGTTCCCGCAAGTCCACCGTACTCGTCTCACCTGAAGCGGCATCGCCGCGTGGGTTGCGCCGTTAGCGACTGTCGTCTTCCGACAGGTCCGGCGGCTCGGGCAGCACGATCACCGCCGTGGGTCGATTCGCTGCCACCTGCCGGTCATGCACGAACTTGGCCAGCGCATCATCCATGATCCGATCAAAGGCGATGTCGTACTCCACGAGTTCGATGCCAGGCGGACCGCCTTTCATGGTCGTGACGATGGCGTGCTCATAAAGCCCTTGTGTCACGCGCCCTTCGTCGTCATCGCCGAGCAGCTTGAGTCCGATGCTGAATTCGTCCCGAACGGCATTGGTTGCGAGATCAAGCCCCATGGATGCACCGGTCGCGACGCCGGCACGTACCGCTTGGTCTGCATCAAAGCGGTGATCGATATGTACGTCCAGCACTGAAAGGGCGCCTTCCGATTGTTCCACGGGCACTACGACAGACACGCCGGCCTGCTCGATCAGGGTCTTGATCCGCCCATGCGCCAGTTCGGCGCGCGTCGGATCAACCACCCCGTTGGCCTGATAACTCACCTGCAACCCGATGCGGTCGGGCAAGACCTCCGGGGGGTGGTTCTGCAGCGTATAACGGGTGTAGGCGGGATCGAGATACGAATCGAAGGTGGCGCAGGCGCCAAGGCTAACGACCAGGGCGACCACGGCGGCACTCCGGCAGCGCCCGAGCACATACCCACAAGCCTCAGATAAAAAACGAGGTGCATTCATCGACCGACTCCTGTCAGCGCCGGCCACGCCGGCATGAACCCCCCGCCTGAAACCGACCGGATGCTAGCCGCCTATTCTTCGTCGGGGCGCGTGTCCGGTACGAAGATGATTGGATTCGCGTCGCGCTCTGCGGTTCCCAGGTCTTTCAGGAACTGCGTCAACACGCTCTCCAGCACCCGCTTGTAGGCGCCAGGATAATCGCTGGGCAGCAGCCCCTGCGCGTTACCGCCCGCGCGGGTGACGATGGCATGCCGATAAACCCCCAACTCGCCGGTGTCGTACAAGACTTCCCGCACCGGCGGCTTTTTCGGATCCTTCAAAGACACCTGAATACTGAATTCGTCGCGAATCTCGCGCTTGGTGCCGCCAAAGGTCACGCCGACGGCCAGTCCCGAATTTCTGGCTTCGGCAGCGTCGTAGGTGTGGCTGATCACCATGACCAACATCGGCGTGTAAGGAGTTTCTGCTTCCTGCTGGATGATCTGGGTCAGCCGGGAGGTGCCGAGAATATTGGCGACGTAGTCTCGCGTGGCCTGCGACTCCCCGTCGTGCAGCTTGCCGTTCACCGAATAATCGACATGGACACCAATTGCCGGCGGCAAGACGTTCGGCGCCTCGAACAGGCGATCGCGGCCGAACTGCGGATCAGCAAACGAATAAATCTGTGGAGCACAACCCGAAGCCAGCAGCACGGCAATCAGGAAGAGCACGGAGGTCGATGCCGAGCGAACAGTCTGGCGCATGGATTCGCTTTTGATGGTGGTCGGGAGGGGTGAAGGGGCCAGTTTACTGGTTCTTAACATGGATTCACGAATCCGCTGCCAGACGGCCCCTCTGGTCGCCACCATCCGCATCCCTTAGACTTTTCGCGTGTTCTCGCACCGCATCATTCCTATCGGCTTCGGGCGCCTGCCTCGTGCCGGCCGCCAAACGCTACGCCTGTGAGCCAGAACGACGTGCTCTTCAAGGGTCGGGTCATGAGCCTGACCGTGTTGCGACTCAACACGCCCGATACAGATCGGGTGATCGCCGGGATCGAAGCCGAGGTTGCTCGCGCACCGAAGCTCTTCAGCGGCCTACCGGTCCTGATCGACCTGAACCGACATCGCGTGGACATTGCCCAGGTCGCGGACATCGCGCGCAACCAGGGCCTCGTGCCGGTCGCGGTGGTCGATGCCGACGACGACAGCGCGGCATCGGCGCGCGCCTGCGGGCTCGGTGTGCTGCAACAGGCCGCGCTGGATTCGCAGGCCTCGAGGCCCCGATCGGACGAACGCCCGGCGGCGCGCATCGTCGACCAGCCGGTGCGCTCCGGCCAGCAGCTGTACGCGCGCGGCACCGACCTGATCATCCGCGCACCGGTCAGCGCCGGTGCCGAAGTGCTGGCCGATGGCAGCATCCATATCTACGGCCCGCTGCGCGGTCGTGCGCTGGCGGGCTGTCGCGGTGACGAGACCGCACGAATTTTCTGTCAGTCTCTGGAAGCAGAGCTGGTCGCGGTGGCCGGGAATTATCTGGTCGCCGATGACATCGCATCCGAACATCGATCGCAGCCGTCCATGGTGCGGCTGGTCGATGAAACCCTAACTATCGAAAACTTGTGATCGCGCAGGCGAGGAAATTGTGGCCAAGATCATCGTTGTAACTTCCGGCAAGGGGGGCGTCGGCAAGACGACCACCAGCGCCTCGTTCGCCACCGGGTTGGCGCAGGCGGGTCACAAGACCGTGGTCATCGATTTCGATGTCGGCCTGCGCAACCTCGATCTGATCATGGGAGTCGAACGCCGCGTGGTGTTCGACTTCATCAACGTGATCGCCCAAGAAGCCACGCTTAAGCAGGCGCTGATCAGGGACAAGCGGGTCGAGAACCTCTACATCCTCGCCGCCTCACAGACCCGCGATAAGGACGCGCTCACCGAGGCCGGTGTGGCCCGCGTGATCGACGAGTTGTCGAAGGATTTCGACTACATCGTCTGCGACTCGCCGGCAGGTATCGAGAAGGGCGCATTGCTGGCGATGCATTTCGCCGACGAGGCGCTCGTCGTGACCAACCCCGAAGTCTCGTCGGTGCGTGATTCCGACCGTGTGCTCGGCATCCTGTCCAGCAAGACACAGCGGGCGAAGACCGGCGAATCGGTCAAGGAACATCTGGTGATCACCCGCTACGACGCCAACCGCGTCGCCCGCGGCGAGATGCTGTCGGTGGAGGACGTCAAGGACATCCTCGCCATCCCGCTGCTCGGCGTCATTCCGGAATCCCGGGACGTGCTGAACGCCTCCAACCAGGGCGCGCCGGTCATCTCGATGCCAGAGGTGCAGGCCGCCGAAGCCTATAAGGACCTGGTCGCCCGCTTCCTCGGCGAGGAGCGCACGCACCGCTTTCTGGATCCGAGCTCCAAGGGCTTCCTCAACCGGCTGTTCGGAGGATAACCATGGCGTGGATGGACATCTTTCGGGCCAACAAACCCTCGACGGCGCAGCTCGCCAAGGAGCGCCTGCAGGTGATCGTCGCCCACCAGCGCGCCGGCCATCTGCATGCGCCGGATTATCTGCCCAAGCTGCAGAAAGAACTGCTGGACGTGATCCGCAAGTACGTCGCCGTCGGCGAAGACGCGGTGAACATCGAAGTCGAACGCGACGGCGACACGGAGATACTGGAGCTGAATATCACGGTGCCGAGCAGCAAAAGCTAAAGTCCACTCGCACGTGGCCCTAGGTCACGTGCGGGGAAACCCGTTACCGCCTCTTAGCGTCAGCAGCCTCCCTTCGATATCAGGCAGTGCGAGAAACACGAACGCATTGCGCACCTTGCGCTGCTCCAGCAAGCGCAAAGTCGCCAGTTCGAGTAGATCGGTTCTTGCCGTCGGGTATGAGATCCGATGCGATTGGCGATGGCTCTCGAAGGTGTAGACATCGCCGGGGTTGCGGATCGCATGAGACAACAAAGCGATTTGCCGGTGATTTAATGTCCTGGCGAACAAGGAATCGCCCAGCAGGGCCTCTATCCGCCTCACCTCCCGCGATTTCTTTGCGAGGTACCCCTGCAACGCTTTGATCGCCTGCTCGACCACACGCAGGTTGTAGTCGATGAAGTAGGTCAGATCGTTGTCGTCGTGCTCGGTGTACAGGTAAGCCCGCGCGTACTGGGCTGGCGCCCGCTTCAGAATCGTGGAGATCGAGACATACTCCATGAGCCAGTATTTATGCCGGGCCATCGCCCAATAAAATAGCGCCCGGGCAGCTCGCCCGTTTCCGTCCACGAACGGGTGGTCGTAACCCACCATAAAATGCAACGCGATGGCCCTGACGACCGGGTGAAGAAATTCGCCGTCGTCATCCAAGCCCGCGTTTGCAAACGCGCACAGGGCGCCCAAACGAGCATCAAGCTCGTCCGCCGGCGGTGGCGCATGAAGCAGCGAGTGATCGCGAGGGTCATAAACGCCGATCTCCTCGTCCGCCCGCCGGAAGCGCCCCTCCTGCGCCCGATCCTCTAAGCTGCGCTCGGTCACGATCGCATGCAGCTCGAACACGAGCGCTGGCGTCAGCGGTTCGCCCGCATGCTCCCGAATAAAGGCCATAGCCCGATAGTTGTTCGAGATCATCTGTTCACTACGATCTCGCGGCGCCCGGCCCTCGCGCAGCATATTTTTGGCGACCGGGTAGGTCGTTGAAGCCCCCTCTAACTGACTCGACTTGATGGCTTCTTCGATAAGCGAATTGACGAGGTAGCGATCCCGACTCTGCTTGTTGGTCACTTGCTCGGGAATCTCTACGCGCCCGCTCGCCTGCTGATCGAGCTTGTGCAAGCGCTGCTGAACGCAATCGGGTAACCAGTATACGAACGGGGTGTGCGCTTTGGCCCGTAACGGCAATGGCTTGTAGAGACTCGTACGCCGAAACTTGGTCAACAGCCACCAGTCTTCGTGGGTATCGACTCCCTGGGGTAGGGGTTGGCGCTTCAACCGCTCCCAGTGCAGATAGTGACCGTCACGGTCTTTTCCGTGCTCTGACGGCAACAAATTGAAGACCCGTTTGAACTGCTCCCGAAGCGCTGCGTCGCCTGTATCCGCACGGATGAGCTGACTCAGATTAGGCGGATACTCGGGGATCTTCACGTGACAGCGCTCCAGCTCTTATAGGAGATTTATAAAAATCTCATCAATCTATAGCTGGCGACTCTAGCTAAAATATAAATCTAGGACAAATTTATATTTCGCTTACATCTAACGATGGTGCCGATCTGTGTGTCGAAGATACGGCCGCTTGGTCCGAGCATCGGTTACCAAAAATCGGAACACAACGGAGCCAGCAGCAGGTTCGCGGGCCGGCTCGATCAAGAGCGTTGCATACTCGCCAGACGCATTCTGCGAGGCGCTGGCCTAGGTTCCCAGATCAATCGCGTCGACGTTGTTCTCGTCAGCTTCCAGGGCTTCACGGGTGCGCTGTTCCAGCGCCTTTAGCGCTTCTTCGATGGCGCGCAGGCGTCGGACCTCGGCCAGGGTGTGTTCTTCCCACTTGGCCGCCGCCTTGAAGGTCGAGCGGTCCTGCTTGGCGCGGCGAAAGGCCTGCAACGCGTCCTCATAGTCCTTGGCGTTGAAGTAGGCCATGCCCATGAGCAGGCGATTGCCTGCGGCATTCTTGAGGCCGCCCATCTGGTCCGCTTTCGCGGCAGCGGCGGCAGCTTGCTTGTATTCACCGGCGTTGAAGTGCACGCCGGCCAGGCGTGCCATGAAGATGCCATCGCCGCTGACCTCGGCCGCCCGCGTGAGCGCAGGCACGGCCTTGTCGCGCTCGTTGGCCTGGGCCCAGGCATTGGCAAGGGTTTCCAGGTTCTTGTTGGTTTCCTCGACACGGCCGGCCTTGATCGCGTCTTCGATAATGGTGCCGGCTTGGTAGGGCACATCCTGCCCCAGCCACATATAGGCCAGGTTCAACACTTCATTTTCGGACTTCAGCGAGCCGTGCTGGTAGACGGCGTCGTAGACCGCGAGCCGGTCGGCATCCCGGCCCAGTTCGCTGTACATGCCGGCGAGCTGTTTCATGTAGCCCACGGCCGGGTCGATGCTGATCAACTCTTCATAGACCTCGGCGGTCTTGGCGTAATCCTTCTTGGCGTAATAAAGCGCCGCCTTGAGGCGCAGCCAGGATTCCTGAATGGGTTTGCCGGCCGCCTTCTCCAGCTCGATGGCCTTGTCGATATTGGTCAGCGAGCGATCGTAGCTGTCCTGCTGGTAATAAGCCTGCGCCAGCATGATGTGGGCGGTGGGCGTCGGCTGGTTCACCTCGCTCAGCCAGGACTCCATGAACCGGATGCACTGGTCGTACTGTTCGGTCTGAAAATAAAGCTGGGCGATGGTGTACTTGGCCTGCTGCTTCAGGCCTTCGGTGGCCTCCGGCTCTCTGAGCACCTTGCGGTACGCTGCAATCGCGTCCGTGTACTTTTCCTGATTGGCGTAGATGAAGGCGTAGAAATTCCACAGCTGCGACTTGGCGTAGCTGCCCAGCTTGTCGTTGCCCTTGAGCTTGTCCAGCGTCGCGATCGCCTCGTCGAACTGGTTGGACTCGGCAAGTTCCTGCGCCCTGGTCAGGGCGTCGAAGGTCCGGGCATCGATGGCACCTGATTGCGCCTGCGCCATGGCGGCCAGACCCGTGGCGAGCACCGCGGCGGCTATCTGAAATTTCATGCGTGACATGATCATTGCCGGTTACTTCTGCAACTGGAACACGATGCGGGTCTGAACACCGGGCACCTCGATGGCCTCGCCGTCCACGACGCGTGGCTTGTACTTGTAGCGCTTGGCCGAATCGATGGCCGAGCTATCGAAGATCGAACTGCTCGATTCGATGACCACCGGGTCGCGGACCGTACCTGACTTCGTGACCGTGTATTCGAGAATCACGTAGCCCTCCAGCCCTCGGCTCAGCGCCGCACGCGGATAGCGCGGAGCGACCTTGACGATGGGCAGGTACTCGCCATCGCTGGCAGCCAGGCCGGCTCCGATGCTCAGGTCCAGGTCCGTGGCGACCTCGCTAGGCGCGCCCAGCTGGCCCACCGTGGCATTGCCATCGATCTGATCGAAAGCCTGCTCGGGTACCTCCGGCGGGGGCGTGTCATCAAGCTCGGGTTTTTGCGGCTTTTCGACCGAGCGTTGTGAACGGATTTCCTCGTCCGGCATCACGATGTCGGGCAGCTTGATGACCGGACTCTTGTCGAGCTCGCGGTCGGCAAACTCGATCAACGAGACCATCAGCAGAATGAGCCCACCGGTGATCAGCGCGGCCGGAGGAGCAACCAGCAGTGTGCGGATAACGCCCTGCATTGCGACAGACCTCCCGGTCTAGCTGTTTTCGGTGGCCAAGGACACCTTCTCAGGCGGGACCACCTCACGCGCCTGGTCCAGCACCTCGGTGAAGGTCTTGACCGAAGCCAGTTCGTCGGCCTGGATCACGACGCCGCCTTCCGGGTTTTCGGCATGCAGGCGCTCGATATTGGCGCGCACCGAACGGATGTCGATGCGACGCTGGTCGATCCAGATGCTGTTGTCGTCCCGAATGGCGATCAGCACGGACGGGTTGTTCTTCTGCTCCGCGGTATTGGCCTGCGGACGATTCACTTCTACACCGGTTTCCTTGACGAAGGTCGCCGTGACGATGAAGAAGATGAGCATGATGAACACGACATCCAGCATCGGCGTGAGGTCGACATTACCTTCATCTTCGGCTTCGTCCTGAGACGAGAAAGAACGTGCCATCGCATTAACCTCGAAAAATATCGATCAATGGACCGGCTCTAGCTGCGCATCCACGTGCGAGCGCCGCCGGCTGATCAACTGACTCAGATAGATATTGGCAAACAGGCCGGACAAGGCGGCGACCATGCCCGCCATCGTCGGGATCGTCGCCCGGGACACGCCGCCGGCCATCGAACGAGCGTCGCCGCCGCCGGTGATCGACAGCACGGTGAACACCTCGATCATTCCGGTCACGGTGCCGAGCAAGCCGAACATCGGGCAAAGGGCGATCAGAATCTTGATCAGCCGCAGATTCTGCTCGATCTTGACCCGCATCTCGGAGATCAGCTTCATCCGTACGGCATTGCCGTACCACGACGCCTTGTCGGCACGCTGCTGCCAGGTGTCCAGCGCCCCACCCAGATCCTGCTTGAACGAGAACAGGCAGTAGGCAAAACGCTCGAACAGCAGCAACCACATGACAAAGGTGAGCGCCGCGATCAGAACAAGAACCGGTCCGCCAGATCCGAAGAAATTGGCAATCGCCTCCTGCGCATCAAGTAGCAGCAACATGGTCGCTTACCGCCCTGCGCGCTCGGCGACGATTCCGGCGCTCTGCTCCTCCAGCACATGCAGGATGCGCTTTGCGCGCGCGAACAACATGGCATGGAGCAGCATCATCGGAATGGCCACGATCAGACCCAGCACCGTGGTGATCAGCGCGCTGGAAATACCACCGGCCATCGCCTTGGGGTCGCCGGCGCCGTAGATCGTGATCGCCTGGAACACGATGATCATGCCGGTCACGGTACCGAGCAGGCCCATCAGCGGCGCCACCATGGAGATGATCTTGATCATCGGCAGCCCGCGGTGAATCGCCGGACGTTCCTTGATGATGGCCTCGCCCAGTTTCAGCTCCAGGGTTTCGACATCGTCGTTGGCATGCTCCTGGCCCACCTTGATGATACGACCCAGCGGGTTGTTCTCGGATGCCTCGTCGGATTTGCGTTGCTTGGCGACCTGGGCCGACAGCATGGACAACCCAGCGAAGCGCCAAAGCGCCATCAGCAGGCCGAACACGCCCACGCCGGTGATCACGTAGCCGACCAGCTTGCCCTGGTGCCAACGCTCCATCGGCGTCGGCGAATTGATCAGCGCCTTGAGGTAACCACCACCGGCGGCGCCCGTCGGATCGATGCCCACCGGGGTGTAGCCGGATTGCGCCGACTGCAGATTGTTGGCCCCGCCGCCGTATCCCTGCGGCTGACGCGGCAGTACGGACACGCTCTGGGTGCCTTCATCCCAGGACAGGTAATCGCCATCGGAGACCAGGTTGAACAGCCCAATACGCACGATCTCGCGATTCGGATTGGTGCCGACCTTAGTCTGGTACTTGGCGACCGCGGATGACTCGGTCATCTCCCGGTGCAACTCGTACCAAAGCCCCTCAATCTCGTCGACCGTGGGCAGATCGGTATCGTCGTTCATCTTCTTGATGAGCTGGTCGAGGAACGCCTGACGGCCGTCGAACTGGCTGCTGGTGATCGAGTTGCGCAGACGCACCCGAAGGTCACCAGCCGCGCCGGTCAGATGACCGAACAGCTCTTTTAAGGAACCCAGGCGCTGGTCCCGCTGCGCCCGTTTTTCCTCAACCTTCAATTCGTTAGCGTTGAAACGCTTCTCCAGGCCTGCGGACTGCTTCTCCAACGTGGCGATACGCTGCTCGGCTTCACGGATCAGGCGATCCTGCTCCGCCTTGTCCGCCAGGAATGCCTGCTCGCGCTCGCGATTCTCAGCACGCGCCTTCGACCGGCCTTCCTTCACCTCCTGCAGCAGCTCGCGCATCGACAGGTCGTCGTCCTGCGCCGTGGCCTGGGAGAGTGGGCCGGCGGCCATCAAGGCCACCGCGACGACAGAGATCCAACGCTTCATGTTGCACTCAGCCATTATTCCGTCTCCGCTGCGACAGGGGCGGGAATGGGCAGCGTCACCAGATCGATGGACGCCTGCTTCTTGGACATCTTGATGCCTTCGCGAACGCTGTTCCGGTAGGTGCCGGCATCCAGCTTTTGCCAAGTCTTGTCGCTGTGATTCCAGACCACGGTGGTGGTGGCATCACGGGTCTGGGCGACCAGTGCCACGCGGCCGACACGCAAGACATCGACCTCCTTCTCCTCGCCATCGATCTCGACGATGTCCTGGTAGGTGTCGATCTTGCGGCCGTAGTCATTCTCGATCTGGTAAGCCTCGAGGACCTGACGGAATTTTTCCGCCACGTTCAGATCGGGCTTGCCCACGCTGTCCTGCACGAAGGAAATGCGTTCCAGCCGTTCAGTTTCATGAAACGGCAGATCGATCTCCACGAAATCGGTCAGCGCGTCAGTCATTCGGGTGATCAGCGGCAGCATCTGTCGCTCGATCTGGGCGACCTGGTCAATCGAGGAATCGAAGCGCGTGATCAGCGCTTCCTGCGTCTCGATCTGGGTCGACAACTGCTTGTTGTACTGCTCCAGGCCTTCAATCTGCTTGCGCAGCGCCCGGTAGGTGATGAGCTTTTCCTGCTTGGCCTCGACGATGCCGTCGATCTTCTCCTGCGATTTTCGGCCTTCTTCTGCCTTGGCCTTGCCTTCTTTGACGACGCTGTCCAGCGACTGCGCAGACACACCCAGTGCAGTCACGCATCCCAGTGCCACAACGGCCGATCGCCACCAGGCGATCCCGGAGGAATCCTTCATCACTGCTTCCTCAATAGTTAGTCGGTTCAACGCACGCGGCAGGAAGTCACCGCTTACGCAAGTCTCCCGGGTACGTGTTCTGTCACACGCTCGCCCCTCTGAATTTTCCAACACCGGCACTTGGCTGGGTTGTAGAAAATTACAGCGAAGGAGCCTGACACCCGGCGAGTGAAAGTTCTGCAAAAAATAATGGGCGGCGATTGCACCTGGAACAGGATCAGTTGACCCCACACGCAACCGTTTTTACCCATCTTCCAGTGGATCACTTACAACGAAAGAAGTGAGGAGAAGCGGCCGTTCAGCTACGCCGCTTCCCCTCACCCTGATCAGATGACTGACCGGCGTACTTAGAGCGTGCCGTCCAGCGTCCAGCCAGCCCACCAGGCTTCGGTGGCATCCGGGTCAACCGCGCCGATGTAATCGGTCTGGTCGAGGAAGGCCGGAATGGCGGTGCTGTTGCTGTTGCTCGCGTTGAAGGCGGCAAAGTCCGTCGGCGTAATGCCGTTGGCAGCAGCCAGCGTCGCGGCGTACATGGCGTTCAGCGCCGGATCCATCGTGCTCACCGGAGCCGTCTGGATGTTGTTCGTCTGGTTGGTCGCATCGGTCTCGAACGTCGCGGCATCACAGATGAACTGGTTGATATCCAGCGCAGGCGGGTTGGCCGTGGCGTTCTGCTGAGCAGCCATGCCTTCCACTTCCACGCACACGTCGGGGGTGCCGGCAGTGGCGTCGACATCGATGATGGTGTGGTGGAAGAAGCCACCCGTGCCTGCCTTCAGGCGGAAACCAGCGTCTTCCGGGTCACCGTCACAGACGAACGTAGCGTTGACGATGGTCGGGATCGACAGCGGTGAGGCCGCGCCCTCGGTATCGGCTTCGATGCAGTAGTCGCCTTCATCAGCGGCCTGCACAGCCAGCAGGTACTGAATGTTGCCAACATAGCCTTCGTCCCAGTCCAGCGACTCGTCGCCGTTGGCCGTCAGCACGACGTACTTGGCGTTCACGGAACCCCCGTAGAACTCGACGCCGTCATCGAAGTTGCCGTGGACCTGGATGTACTCGACCGTGGTGCCAGAACCGACGCCCACGAAGGAGATGCCGTTAATCTCGTTACCGACGGCGAACTCGAAGCCACCTTCGGCGACGATCAGGTAGCGCAGCGTGCCGCTGTCATCATCAGGCGTGAAGCCACCGGCAAAACCGGATTCGCCTTCGGAATCGACGTTGCATGCGGCACCCGCGGTGCAGGTGTTGTGATTGCCATAACCCTGCAGGATCAGGCCGCCCCATTCCTGGTTGCCGTCGAAGCCGTCGTCTTCGGAGGACATGATGATCGGGGCCTCGGCCGTGCCGTTGGCTTCGATCTTGGAGCCGCGGGTGATCACGATGTTGGAGAAGCCAGGGGACGCTACAATCTGCGTACCCGCTTCGATTTCCAGCGTGGCGTTGATGACCGCGGCGCCGTTGGCCAGCGTGCCCTCGGTGGTCGACATTTCCAGATTGCCGTTACCCACTGTCACACGACCGTCAATCCGCCAGATCGTGTCGGCGGTGAGCGTCGTGTCAGCGGTGATCGTGGACGGCAATTGGCAGACATCCACACCGTCTTGCTGCTGGCGAGCCGAAGCAAAATCCGGGCAGCTGGATGTGCCGGTATCGGGATCAACGACCGTACCGCCGCCACCTTCAACAACAATCGAGGTTTCATCGCCTTCGGTGCAACCGTGCAAGCCCACAGCGGCTGCGGCGACGGTGCTCACCAGCAATAGTTTCGAGAACTTCATATCAAACTCCGTCAGTTTCATTGAGTCACTTGAGGCGTCACACGAGGTGACAAACGTGCACTCGGTTTAAAAATTCCAGTCGATTCCAGCTTCAAGCGTCACGCCCTGCTTGTACTCCTGGAATACCTGCCCGCCTTGAGTGAACTCGACAGTTTCGTCCAGAAGATTTCCTGCCTTGGCTCGTAGAACCAAGGAATCCGATAAATAGGCTTTGTACGTCAGATCAAGGTCCAGACGAGGCTCTTCGATCACGTCAGGCAGGTCGGTCAGACCCACGTCCACAATGGTTTCACCGGACTGGTTGAGCAGTGCAGTGAACTCCTGGCGGATGGACCCGCTGTAGTCGTCAAACCCGAAGACGACGTTGGCCGTGTAGTCCGGCTGACCCTGGAGCTTTCTGGACTCTCCACCTGCCAACTCGATCTCCGAATCGATCCAGCTGGCATTTACGGCGACGAAGAGAGAGCGTGAGCCGCTGTCGTTGATGTCGAAGTCGCGACGCCCGTCGAACTCGATCCCGTAAAGGTCCGCTTGTTCGCCGTTCTGGAATGTCCGCGAGTTGCCTGCAGTACCCGATGCCGGTTGCAAGACGCGCTCGATGGGGTCGTCAATGGTCTTCTGGAACAACGCCACGCTGACGCTCTCGCTCTCCGACCAGTACAACTCCCACCGCAGATCCAGGTTGGTGACTTCCGAGACCTTCAGGTTCGGGTTGCCTCGAACGCGGAAGTCGAACTGGTTGTCGTAGAACGTCGCATTCGACGTTTCCTTGAAGTCAGGACGGGAGACCGTGCGGGTCGCTGCAAGACGAAGCTGCTGGCTGTCGGTGATCTCCCAGTTGAACGACAGTGACGGCAACAACACGTCATCGTCGATCAGCGACGGGACCGGCGCACCATCACCCGCAATCGAGAAGGTATCCGTCGCCTGCTCGTAGGATTCGTAGCGCACACCCGCGATGATTTGGTAGACACTCGCGAAGCGCTGCGAGAACGAGGTGTAGACGCTGTTCAGGTCGAGCTCCGCTTCGTAGCTGTCACTCGGCAGCGTGCGATCGGAGAATGTCAGCCCCGTGCTCTGGTCGCCGGTGATGTTGTCCAGCGTAATGACGTCGCTGACCTGACGGTTCGGAGCATTGGTGTCGTATTGCGATTCGTTGCCGATGAAGCCGAAGGCCTGCGAATCGGAATCACGCTCGCGATGAATCAGCTGCAGGCCGAAATCGACGGTGGCAGCGCCCAGCGCATTGTCGAACAGGTACTCGAAGCTGCCCGATGCGTCCAGGTTGTCGTCGGACAGATCGTCATACCGGCGCACCAGTTCCGGCACGATCAGGTCGTAGACGCCGTCATTGCCTTCCAGATCGAAACGAACCTCACGACGATCCGGGGCGTAGCGCCGGGCATTGCTCCCGGTAACCTGCCAGTTGGCGACAAGGCCACCCGAACCGAGCACGTGTTCCCCCGCCACCTGCTGGGAGAGGAACTGACGTTCTTCCCACTCGATGTTGTAGCGGTAGGATTCCGAGCCGGAGTCACCGTCACGACCCTGGGTGACGCGCGTGGTGGCTTCGGTGGAACGAGACACCAGTGTCGTGGACTGGTAACTGCTGTCGCCCACGTTCAGGCCCAGGGACAGCAGGCCGCTGGTATCGATGGTGTTCGAGGCTTCCTCGAAGGCGAAGTCGTCGAAAACCCCGCCATCCGTCGTGTAGGTCCGACGCACACCCTCTGTTTTCTGACCCCAGTCATTGCGGTAATTGCCGGCAACAAAGAAGCCCAGTTCGTTCCCGCCCACGGTGAACAAATTGCCGTAGTTGGCACCCAGGGAAACCTTCGGGGCAGCCGTCGCGCTACCGAGGTCCAGATCATTCATCAACTGCACGGCAGCAATCTGACCAAGCGCTTGACGGGTGCCATCGCTGTAGCTGTCCTGACACTCGTCGCAGGCAAACAGCGAGGCGATCGCTTCCACGCCACCCGGCACGTCGCGAGAACCATCATCGAAACCAAAGGCGTCGTAGTCGCCTTCGATCGGGTCGAAAGCAACCTCATCACCAGTCAAACCCGAGGTGTAGCCCAGACTGACTGAAAACTTGCCGGCCTCTTCATCAGGGAAGGTGCGGGTATTGATCACGAGGTTCCCACCCGTGCTCTCGCCCGGCATGCTGGCAATGAAGGTCTTCTTCACGTCGAGCTGCTTGACGATATTGCTCGGGAAGAGATCCAGCGGCACTTCACGCTTGGTCGGATCCGTCGAGGGCATCGTCGCGCCGTTAAGCGTGGTGGTGATGTAGCGACCACCCAAACCGCGGATGAACACAAAACGGTTGCTTTGCACGGTCACACTGGGCACGCGCACCACCGAAGCGGCAACGTCCGTGTCACCAAACCGCGCGATCTCTTCGATTCCCAGGGTTTCGATCACGTTGACCGAAAAGCGCTCCGACTCACCAAAAGCTGACGGGTTAAAGGTGCCCAGCACGACGACTTCTTCGATATCGGACGCGGCGCCTGCGGTGCCGTACTGGTACCGGCCCTGCAGGGTGATCCCGCTGATCACACGCACCTGCTCCGTCTTGGGCTCACCCAATGTGGGATGCGCGATCTGGAGGCTGTAGACGCCTCGCGGCAGTTCCAAGCTAAAGCTGCCATCGGAGCCGGATTCGACCGCGTCGCCGGTCTTGGCGACCGTAACCGTTGCGCCCGACAAGGCCTGACCATCATTGCGCAGCCGACCGGTGAGCGTGCCCTTCGGAGCCGCTGCACGATCGCGGGCTGTCTCGGTGGGGAAGTAGCTCTCCACAAACTGCTGTGGATCTTCGCCGCTCTGCAACGACACGCTGACGTCGACCAGCTGGCCCGCAGCGGAGGAGAAGTTGAAGCGATGGACTTCGACGCCGCCCAGCAGCACGGCGACGCTGTGCCGGCCGGCGCTCAGATCAAAGCTGGCGGAGCCGCTGGAGTCGAGAATCTCGCTCTGCTCACCATCGACGACAACCTCCAGGCCGGTTGCTGCTGCGCCGTCTTCGAACGCGTACAGCACCAACTCGTCGGCAGCACTGACGATTCCGGCGCCGGTCATCATCGCAACAGCGAGGATTCCTCTCAGACTTCGCAGGCTCATCTCAACCCCTTAACTCGAAAAATGTGTCCCACGGTGCGACTCGCCGTTTGGCGATCCGCGCCGCGCTCTCAATTCAGCCGTCCGCCGAATCGCGCTCAGGCGCTCATCGGCACGGTGTATGTCGCGAGGAATCCCTTTCGGCCGCAGCGGCATTGATCAGCACTGCCGATACAACGCGTTGTTGCCATCGCGGTTCCGCCGGTACCGGCCAGGCCGCTAATGGCCCGGCGACGCGGCGACGCGAACACCCCCCGAAGATGCGTGAATACAGGTCACGAACTCTCGTGCACCTAACGTGATGGCGCAGAGAGTAAGAGCGGTATTTGACGGTCTTGTGACAGTCCGTGACGAAGGACCAAAAGCCCGTCGGGGTTTGCTTTTTCACCGGCCCGGCTGACGGCGGCAAACGGTTCTTGCATCTGGGGGCCAACAACGGTCGAATGACACAGTTCACACGGGCACCCGAACACCCCATGAGTTTTGCCGCCACCTACCTGCTCGGCCTGGCCGTCATTTCGCTGATTCTGTTCGCGACCTGGCTGCTTCAGCTACGCACACGCAACGCCGGCCATGTCGACATCACCTGGTCGTTTTCGCTCGGCATCGCCGCCGTGACCTATGCGTTGCTGGCCGACGGCGCCCTGCTCATGCGGCTGCTCGCCGGTGTGCTTGGGCTCGTCTGGTCGGCCCGGCTGGGCGGGTATCTCTATTTGAGGAATGTCGGCACGCCAGAGGACAGCCGCTACACCGCTTTGCGCGAGAAGTGGGGCCAACAGCAGGACCGCAACATGCTGCTGTTCTATTTATTCCAGGGCCTGATGGCCTGGATACTCAGCCTGCCATTCGCCATCGTCGCCTTCCGTCCGGACATCGCCGCGGCGCCGCTGCTGGTTGCCGGCGTGCTAATCTGGGCGGTCGCCGTGCTCGGCGAAGCGCTGGCCGACTATCAACTGATGCGGTTCAAGGCCAATCCGGACAATCGGGGCCAGGTTTGCCGCGATGGACTCTGGTACTACTCCAGGCACCCCAACTACTTTTTTGAATCCCTGCACTGGGTGGCCTACGTCCCGCTCGCGTTCGCCAGCGGCTGGTGGTGGCTGACACTGATCAGCCCGGTGCTCATGGCCTGGCTGCTGCTCAGGGTCTCCGGCGTGCCGGGCGTCGAGACGCCGGAAGGTAAATCCAAACGGGCCGGTTACGACGAATATGTCCGCACCACCAGCCCGTTCATTCCCTGGCCTCCGAAAAAGGCGTAGACCATGCTCTCACCCATCGAACTCTGCGAACGCGGGCTAGTGCCCGATGCCCTCGCCCGCGCCGGCATGCGCCGCCTGATCCAGAAGCGCTTGGACGATGAAGCCGCATCCAACCCCGAGCTGCGTGCTGAAACCATTCGCCAGCTGGTCCGCGACTGGTCCGAAGGCGACATCGCCGAACAGACCGACGCCGCCAATGCGCAGCACTACGAGGTGCCGGCGGAGTTTTTCCTGCGCTCCCTGGGCGAGCGGCTGAAGTACAGCTGCTGCTACTACCCCACGGGCACGGAAACGCTGGAGCAGGCCGAGAACGCGATGCTGGCGCTCTACGCCGAGCGCGCCCAGCTGCAGGACGGCATGCGCGTGCTGGATATCGGCTGCGGCTGGGGGTCGCTAACGCTTTGGCTGGCCGAGCACTACCCGGCAATGGAGATCGTGTCGGTCTCGAATTCCAACGGCCAGCGCGAATTCATCGAACAACAGGCGGCCTCGAAGGGTCTGACGAACATTCACGTGATCACCTGCGACATCAACGTGTTTGACCCGGCGGATCACGATGAAGCGGCCGGTTTCGATCGCGCCCTGTCGGTGGAGATGTTCGAGCACATGCGCAATTACAAGGAACTCCTGCACCGGATCAGCACCTGGCTCAAGCCCGAAGGCCTGCTGTTCGTGCACATTTTCGCGCATCCGCATCTGGCCTATCCCTATGAGGACAGGAGTTCGACCGACTGGATGACCCGCTACTTTTTCAGCGGCGGCGTGATGCCCTCGCAGCACCTGCTCATGCACTTTCAGGAGCACATGCAGATCGCCGATCACTGGTGGGTGGGTGGACAACACTACGAAAAGACCTCCAATCACTGGCTGGAGCGCATGGACGCCGAGCGCGCACGGATTCTTCCGCTGTTCGAGCAGGCCTACGGCAATGCCCGCGACGGCAAGCTCTGGTTTCAGCGCTGGCGCATGTTCTACATGGCCGTCGCCGAGTTCTTCGGCTACCGCGACGGGCAGGAATGGGGCGTGGGGCACTACCTGTTTCGGCCACGTGTGGCTGCTGTTGCGGATCAGGTCCACCTGTCCAAAGACGCCGAGGCTGCATGATGCGACTGGTCGCATGCCTGCTCGTTCTGTGCGCGCTCTCGCCGGCACTGGCCGCCGAGGAGCGCGAATTCATCGGCTACGGCTACACACTGGAAGGGGACGAATTCCGGTACATCGAGCACCACCGCCAGATGCTCGACAACGCCGGCACCGTCACCGCCTGGAAGGTGGATTTCTGGGACGCGTCGGGCGAGAAAATCGCCGAAAAGCGGTTCATCCCAGGGGACAACCCCAGCGTGCCCGGCTACGACTTCAAGATGCTGACCACCGGCTACCGAGAAGGCATCGAGAATGTCGACGGCCCGAACATCATCCTCTACCGGCAAAAGCCCGACGAGGACAGCAAGACCACCAAGAAGCTGGAGCCGCGCTCGCAGGCCTGCGCCGATTCCGGGTTCGACCAGTACGTCCGCGAACACTGGGACACGCTGCAGTCCGGCGAACGCCTGAAGTTCCAGTTCATCGCGGCCGGGCGGCTTAGCGCCTACGCCTTCCGCGCCGAAAAAACCGGCGAATCCAGCTTTGAGGGCCGGCCGGCCATGGATCTCAAGGTCGCCCTGGATTCCGTGTTCGGCGTGTTCGTCGACCCGCTGCGCCTGACCTACAGCCTCGACTCGCAACAACTGCTGGAATACCGCGGCATTGGCAACATGCAGAACGCGGACGGCAAGGTCTACCCGGTGCGCGTGAGCTACTACAGCGAGACGCCATCCGAAGCCAAGGCGGCGGTGGCCGCTGCCCGGGGAAACAGGCCCGCAGAGTGAATGTCAGACGGGCACAGGGTTTGCGTGGAAGGCTGAACCCGTGCCCCCAATGCTCGTCTGATGATCCCAGCGTTCACCGTACGACCTTTCGCGCTTGGCCGCGCCGCTTTCACCACGTTGGCGTTCGCCTGCCTGGCGGGCTGCGGTCAATCATCCAGTCCGACGAGTGCACCCGGCACCCCGCCAGCGCCCACGACCTTCGCCCTGCTTGAGGCCACCGTCGCAGACGTGCAGGCGGCGTTTCGCGGCGAACAGGTCGGCGCCGACGGGCAGACGCTGAACTGCGTGGCGCTGGCGGAGCTCTACCTCGCTCGCATAGATGCGCTGGACAACAGCACCGACACCGGCCTGCCCATCAGCAGCATCGTCAGTCTCAACCCGCTGTGGCGAGAGCAAGCCGAGGCCCTGGATGCCACGTTCGATACGTCAGGCCCTGCCGGTCCCCTGCATTGCGTTCCGGTGCTTTTGAAAGACCTCTACGACACCTTCGATTTTCCCACCACTGCCTCGTCGCTGGCGCTGGCCGGTTCGCAGCCGCCGGATGACGCCTTCACCGTGGCCCGTTTGCGCGAAGCCGGCGCCCTGATCCTCGGCAAGGCCGGGATGAGCGAATACGCTTATTGGACACAAAGTTTCAACAGCGTTTCGCAGCGAATCGGCACGCCCTACAACACGGCCATGGATGCCGGTGGCTCCAGCGGGGGTACGGCCGCCGCCATCGCCGCCAACTTCGCGGTGCTGGGCACCGGCTCCGACACCTGCGCGTCCATACGACTGCCACCCTCAAATAACGGGCTTGTGGGCGTGCGGTCCTCGGTGGGGCTGGTGTCGCAGGACGGTCTGGTGCCGCTATCGCACAGCATGGATGTCGGCGGGCCGATCACCCGCAGCGTGCGCGACGCCGCACTGATGCTCGACGCCATGGCCGGGGTAGACACGGCGGACATCCGGACGCAGGACCCGGAACGCATCCAGCCTGCAACCTACACCGCGCACCTGAACGAGCAGGGACTGGCTGGCAGGCGAATCGGCGTGCTGCGCAGCTACGGCGGGACCGACGCATTCGGCAGCAATGCCGATGTCAATGCGATCATGGAACAGGCCATCGCCGACATCGCCGCCGCGGGTGCGGAGATCGTCGACCCCGTGGAACTCCCCGACTTCACCAACATCTCGACATTGCTGATCGTGCAGGAGTTCGCCGATCACATGGACGAATATCTGGCCAGTTTCGACGCCCCCCGCGACAGCACTCAGGACATCTTCACCAGCGGTCTCGTGCATCCGTTCATTGAGGCATTGGTGGGTGCCAGCCTGCTGCTTCGCGATACGGAATCGGAGAACTACCAGACTCAGCTCGCCAACCGCGAGGCCATGCGGGTGTACGTCGAAACCGAACTCGATGCGCGGCAGCTAGATGCCTTGATCTACCCCCCGGTTCAGCAGCCGGCACGACCCACCGGGCTGGTTCAAGGCGACAACTGCGGGTTCAGCAGCACGACGTCGATGCCGTCGATTGTCGTGCCCGCCGGACTGTCCGGCGACGCCTCCCCGCTTCCCGTCGGCATCGAGTTTTTCGGCCGCAAATGGGACGAGGCGACGCTGTTCGAAATGGCCTATGCCTATGAGCAGGCGACGTTGCGTCGCCGCCGGCCGGCGCTACCCGGTGATCCACCCCCTTAGGGCGAGCCCACCGGCCTGCGGCACTGGCACTGGCGCTGGCACGCGGGTTGCTGCGCTTCTGATGTTTCACTTTTCTTTCACGGGAAATGCGTATGCGTCGGAGCACCTACCACTGGCACCGTTGCCTCCCGGCCTTGTTGCTTCTGCTATCGGCTTGTTCCGGCAGCGCGCCCATCGCTGAGGACGGCGATCCGGTCGATCAGCCGCCAGCCCCGCTGGACGCCGTGCTCGATATCGAGGAAGCCTGGTTCTGGGACGGCGAAACCCTGGATGCCCAAGTACCAGATACCGCGCTCTGCGACACCTACGCGCCCTGCCCGGTCTACTACCTGGATGTCGCACCCGGCGGCGCCAGGCTTCGAATCGGGCTGGACACAGCCGAGCGGACCGATGCCTTCGGGATACGGGTGATGGACCCAGCCGGCGCGGTGGCTGGCGAGGACGACAATTTCAACCAGTTCAATTCCGAAGTCCTGATCGACGCACCTGCGGCCGGGCTATGGACCGTGCAGATCCGGCCCGACAACGCCACGCATGCCTCGTTTCGGATGCGGGCGAAGCTGGAATCGGAGCTGTCGGTCAACCCGCCCGCGCCGGCAACGGTGGAAGCGCTGTTACCAAACCTGCGCACCGTGCCGCCCTACGAGTTCGGCTTTGTCGCGCCGGCCAATCCACTCAATGGGGTGTATCCGCCCGATACGGTGAACCCGCCGTTGGAAGTGGCCGGCATCGCCCCCTTCTCCTGCAGCGTGGACGAGGCCGCACCGGTCTCGATTGGAGGCGCTGGAGCGGTCCGCTGCCTGCGATTCACCTCCGGCCCGATCAATCTCGGCAAGGGCCTGTATGACATGCGTTTCGAGTTGCTGGCCGACACGCTGGCGGGAGACGCCGAGATCCATCCGGACGAGCTACTGTCGCGCACCATCATCGGTCCGAAAACCCAGGTGGTTCATTACAGCGACGGCACCGAGGACACACGGCCCGCCGGGACCTATTCGTTCCATCCCATCCACGTGCATTTCCATGACGACTTCATCCTGAAGTTCGAGCTGTACAAGGTCACGGACGAATCGCTGGGCCAGTTGGTGGCCGCCGGACTGGGCACAAAATCCGGCTTCTGTCCGGCCGATCAGCTGTTCGGCAACTGGTACAGCTTCGAGCAGGGCTACGAAACCCCCGGCGGCGACAGCCCGCTGGACAACTGCTTTTCACCCACCGCCGGCACCATTGGTCTGTCCGTGGGCTGGGGCGACGTCTACCGCTGGCAGCGACCCGGCATGTACGTGGAGTTCGATGGCAACGGCAACGGCCGCTACGTCGTACGTTCCCTGGTCGATGAACTCGACAACGTGCTCGAATCCGATGACACCGATAACGTCTCCTATGCCTACATCGAGGTCCAGGGCGAGACGGTGGAAATTCTGGAACGTGGCTGGGGCACCGACCCGTGGGATGACGGCAAGGTCGTCTTCGCGCATCCAGGCCCCACGCACCGCGACCCGCTGCCGGACGAACACGTCACATTCGCAACCGTCACCGGTCAGCGTCACGTGATTCCGATGAACTGACCGTTGCGGGGTGGTGACCGGTCAGTACGAACGGCCTTTGTGTGCCGCATTTCCCATATAATTTGTGTAAATACGGACCTTAAGAAAAAGTAGAGATGACGCGATGACCCAGCACAGCACGGTGACGAACGAATCCGCGAAAGACCGCCGGCTGTCGGTGGGTCAATCATTTGAGGCCGTCGCAGAGCAGACCGTTCTGCACGTGTTTCGCGATCTGAACGTATCCGCCACCGGCCGGCTGCTAGCCAGAACGGTCGTCGACGAAACCAATACCCGCATTGTTGTCCGCGAAGACGACCTGGCCGCTGCCATTGAGACCCTGGTGGAGGGTGGCGAGCTGACGGTTGAGCACGATGCTGAAGAAGACGATTGGCTGCTGACCCTCACCGAGCAGGGCTATGCTCGCTCGCGCAGCCTGCCGAGGCCCGGTGTCAGCATCACGAAGTTCTGGCCAAGCATGAAGCAACAGATCCGGGTGGCCTCTGCCAAGCGCACCGCGGCCCGACGCCATCCGGGCTGAATGCCTCGCATCATTCGATAGTGGCAGCGACGACGTCGGATCGATAGAAGTCCTCTAACTGCCGCCGAATCTGCTGCTCCAGCAGGCCTTTCTTCTTCAGGCCGGCGACGATCTTCGGCAGGAACCGCATGGCATCCGCGACCATCATGTCGCGACTGACGCCGATATCATCGAGTAGCTCGGTGAGCGATGTCTTGCGATAGGTGTCGAAAAACACCTCGATCCCGGCCTCGATCAATTCTTTGTAGATCGGCATCTTGCGGAGCTGCTGCCAGTATTCGTAGCCGATGACGAAGAGTTCCTCGATGTCGAGCTGGCCGGCAAAGTCGCGCACGCTTGCCAGCGTGGCATTCTTGTTGGTATCCCAGAAATCCAGCACGACCTGACGGAACTCCTCCGATTCGAAGGCTTCCTGCAGATAGCGCTCGCTGGCGTTGAGGCTGGTCTGCGTGTTCTTGTTCACGTAGGTCTTGATGCCGTCCTCGAGCGACGTGCCCAGCTCGGGCCGCGCCCGGTCCACGAAAGCCTTGCCAAATTTCATGGCTGACTTGGCACCGGGCAGCTTGCCCGCGAACTTGGTGCTGGTGGCGACATAGTCGCGGACGCCGGAGTACAGCAATTCGGTGATCAGATCGGCGAATATCGGATTCGAGACGGACTCGTGTACCACCGCCTCTCGCAGCTCCTTGAGTTCCAGCACCTTGTCCAGCAATTCCTCGAACTGACGGTCCGGCAGTAATTGCTCCAGGCGCGTCTTCTCTTGAATCGGGTGCTCGTACAGGGCCAAGGCGACGTCGCCAACCAGGGCAGGAATCGCACCACCAACGGTCATGTCGGAGGCGTACCCGATCGCCGTCTGTTTCACCGAGGTGACGGTGACCACATCCTCCAGCTTCAGCTTTGCCGCATCGGCCAGCACCCAGTCGAGACGGCGCTCGACCTCGATCTGGAGGGCATCGCCTTCCAGGCGCGCGATGATCCAGGCCACATGCGCGTCGAGCAACGCCTCAGCCTTGGAGCCCGAAAAGCGATCGTTCATTGTCATCTGGAATGTCTCTGAATCCGCACCGGCAGCAAGCCTAGCAGGGATAATTAGGCAGCGACGGGCAGTGCGTTGGCCACACGATTCGGCAATGACAACCGGCCAATGCGCTTGAGTACGGTGCCGAACTGCTTGCGCAATGGCCCCTTGTTATAGGGCAGGCCATAACGTTCGCAGATTGCCTGAACCTCTTGTGAGATCTCGGCATAGCGATGGGCGGGCAGCGTGGGGAACAGGTGGTGCTCGATCTGATGGCTCAGGTTGCCGCTCATGACGTGAAACAACTTCCCACCGGTGAGGTTTGCCGAACCCAACAGCTGGCGGTAGTACCAGTGCCCGTTGCCCTCCTGCTCCAGCACGTCCTTGGAGAACTGGTGCGTGCCATCGGGAAAATGCCCACAGAAGATGATCATGTAGGTCCAAAGATTGCGGGCCAGATTCGCGGTCAGATTGCCGCCGAACACCAATGGCGCCATCGGACCGGCCAGCAACGGAAACAGGATGTAGTCCTTGAGCGTCTGGCGGCTGGTCTTGCGCCAGATCCCCTTGGCGATTTGCTTAACCTCGCCGAGATCGCGCTTGCCCTTACGCAGGCGTTCCACCTCCAGATCATGCAGGGCCACGCCGTACTGAAAGAACACCGCCAGCAGGAACGCCCACAACGGATTAAGCAGGTAGTACGGATGCCAGGCCTTGTCTTCGGACATCCGCAGCACGCCATAACCGATATCGCGGTCCACGCCCTGCACATTGGTGTAGGTGTGGTGCATGTAGTTGTGCGAATGCCGCCACTGATCGGCCGGGCAGGCGGTGTCCCATTCGAACTGGCCACCGGAGAGCTCCGGATCGTTCATCCAGTCGTACTGCCCGTGCATGACGTTATGGCCGATCTCCATGTTGTCGAGAATCTTGGAGATGGACAGCGCGACGGTACCCGCCACCCAGGCGGGCGGGAAGAAACTCAGGAACAGCAGCCCGCGGCCACCAACCTCCAGCCGGCGCTGCGTCTTGACCATCTTGCGGATGTAAGTCGCGTCGCGCTCGCCCAGGTCGGCCAGTACGCGGTCGCGGATCGCGTCGAGCTCCCGGCCGAAGGCCTCAAGCTGTTCAGGCGAGAGCGTCGGTGCGTGTGATGCAGTGGATTCAGCCATGTCGTGCCTCCTTGAGACGCAAACGTGGGGGTTTAATCAGGACCTATCGGTTCAGAGTTCCAGCGTGACGGAACCGACCGGTTGGGAGATGCAGATGCGGATCTGTTCATCCGATTCGGATGACAGTTCGCCAGTTTGAAGATTGCGCACCACACCGGCCGTCTTGCGGCAGGTGCAGGTGCTGCAGATGCCCATGCGGCACCCATGCTGTGGGCGGAGTCCGGCGGCTTCGGCCTGCTCCAGCAACGTGGCGCCAGAGTTGGTCACGAAACGCTCGCTGCGAGCGAACTGCACATCACCGCTGGCCGCGACATCGACCGGCTTGACCGCCAGACCGAACCGCTCCTGATGCAGCTGCTCGGACCAACCGTTCTGCTCGAAGACCGACCCCACCGCTTCCATCAGGCCCGTCGGACCACAAAGCCACGTTTGCGCGGCAGCCAAATCGGGTACCAGGGCAGCCAGTTGCGCGGCCGAGCAATGGCCGTTCCCAGCGCCTTGGTCGCGCGCATCGGCCGCCGTGTAGACGATCAGCACATCGATGTTCGCGTGGGCGGTGGCGATCGCCAGCAGTTCCTCTCCAGCAATCACGTCACTCGGCCGGCGGGCGTAATGCACAAAGCTGATGCGACCGGCATGCGCCTCGTCGACCAGCGTCCGCAGCATCGCCAACACCGGAGTGATGCCACTGCCGCCGCTGATCAGCACGATCCGCTCGGGGCGATGATCGGGCAGATGAAACGCGCCCTGCGGCGGTGACACCGCCAGCATCATGCCCTGATGCGCGTGATCGTATAGGTAGCGCGAAACCTCACCGTCCGCGTTCGCCTTGATCGTCAGTTCGATCAGGCCGTCGTCCACATGCACTGACTGCGCAGGAGAGAAACAGCGAACGCGCCGCACACCATCTACGTCAACCACCAACTCGATGAACTGCCCCGGTTTGAAGCCCCGCCAACGCGACAACGGACGGATGGCCAGGGTCACGCTGTCGGCCGTGGGCCGCTGCACGGCCACGACCGTCGCAGGCACGTGGCCGCTAGAGGTACGCCGGCGCAACCGCGGGTTCAGCACCTCGGCGTAAGAAGCAACCGGATGCGGATAGCTGAGCGCCGACAAAACGCGCCGACTCAGGGCAGTCGTCAGGCCGGTCGAGCGGCGGGTTTCACGATGCGGCATGGCGTGCCTCCAACGAATTCATAAGTGAACAGTCGTATACATCGTGAAGGCACCACCTATCCATGTCAACAACTGTTCACACTATTTGACTGTTATATATATAAATCATGGCGTTATGTGTTTTTCAATAAATCACCATTGGCGACATGAACCACGCCATTGCGTTTCAAGTACACTATTCTTCATGAGCACACGCACAAGCAAGCCGCGCCGCCTCTCCCGGCGTGGCGATACACGGCAAATCCTCGTCGACACCGCCCTGACGATGTTGGACGGCGACAAGAGCTTCGACGGGCTGTCGCTGCGTGAGCTGACCCGGGAGGTCGGCATCGTGCCGACCGGCTTCTACCGGCACTTTCCTGACATGGACGCCTTGGGGCTGGCGCTGGTGGATGAGGCGTTCCGTTCCCTGCGCAAGATTCTCGAAGATGTGCGCCAGGACACGCGCAGCGCCGACCGCCTGGTGGCCAGCGTCGTGAAATCCCTGGTGCGGCATATTCGCGCCCATCGCGCCGGATTCGCGTTTATCGCCAGCGAACGCTTTGGCGGCAGCGCGGTGGTCCGTAACGCGATCCGCCGCGAGCTTCGCCTGGTCCAGACCGAGCTGGCAGTCGATCTCGCGCGGCTGCCTTACCTCAAGGAGTGGAACACCACCGACCTGCACATGATCGCGTCGCTAATCCTCAACGCCATGGTGGCCAGTGCCATCGACATCCTCGACGTGAGCGCGCGTGACCGGGAGGGCGAAACCGCGCTGATGAAACGGGCCGAGCAGCACCTGCGACTGATCCTGCTCGGCGTGCCGCACTGGCAAAGCGAACGTTGAGATGACACCAAAGGAAGCCTTGTCATGAAAACCGGCCAGACATTGCGCGGCGCCGCGCGGCTTGCATTCGATGCCGTCGATGGCGTCACCGATATCGTCGAAGACATGTACCGCAACATCGCTGCGGTTTCCCCGCCGATCGGCGAGGCCCCGACCGGCAACGCACGTGGCATCGCCGGCTTCGTGCACGCGACCATTCGCAGCATCAACGGGATGACGCGCGAATCGGTGGATAGCGTGCTCGCCCGGCTGGCGGATTCGCTGGACGACGTCGCACCGCCCGGCCCCGGCCGTGAGGCGGTCGTCTCCGCGCTGAACGGCGTGGTCGGCGATTATCTCGTCGACAGCGCCAATCCGCTGGCCTTAGCCATGCAATGGCGCCGGCATGGGCTGCCGCTAAAGATGGAGCGCGACGAGCTCAAATTGCTCGTGCCCAAGGCGTCGCGCCATCTGGTGATTACCGTTCATGGCCTGTGCATGAACGATCGCCAGTGGACGCGCAACGGCCACAACCACGGCAGCTACCAGGCCGCGCGGCTAGGGGCCACCGAACTGGACCTGCTGTACAACACGGGCCGGCACACCTCGCTCAACGGTCGTGACCTGTCGGCCCAACTCGACGCACTGGTGCAGGCTTGGCCGGTCCGCGTGCGCTCCATCCGGATTCTTGCGCACAGCATGGGTGGGCTGGTGACCCGCAGTGCGCTGGCGCAGGCCGAGGCGCTGGGACATGGCTGGCCGGAGCGGATCCGCAGCATCGCATTTCTCGGCACCCCGCATCTCGGCGCACCACTGGAACGCGGCGGCAACTGGATCGATACGCTCGGCAGGCTCAGCCCCTACACCGCGCCGATCGCCCGCCTCGGCTGGTTACGCAGTTCCGGCATCACCGATCTGCGCCACGGAAGTACGCTCGACGAAGACTGGCAGGGCCGCAATCGGTTCGAGCGCAGTGACCATCGGCCATCGCTCACGCCGCTCCCGAGCCACATCATGGCGATCGCCGCCGCCGGCACGCTCGGCGCCCAGCGTACGCATCTGCTCGGCGACGGCCTGGTCCCCGTTCGCAGTGCCCTGGGCCAGACCGATGACGGACGCCCCGCCATGCGGTGGGCCGAATCCGGCACCCGCACCTTTGCCCGGATGAGCCATTGGGATTTGCTCGACGATCCTCGCATCACGAGTTTTCTCGACACGCACTGGGACTGACGCGCCCCTCGGCCGAAGCCCGGCGGTTTCGGCCAATTTTTCCCAAATTCCTGCGATTGCCCGCCTGTGGTTCGCTGGCATAGATTCGGCCCTTTCCATAATGAACCGCTTGGTACATTATCGGCAGACAAGTCACCGAATCGCATGCAGACAAGACGCGTTCGCCATAGAAGCGGGCCGCTTGCGAGCAATCCGGCGACATAGAAAACAACAGGCATTGGAGGAGACACGATGCAGACCAGGGTGATCAACGCCCCAGCGACCTTGGGGACCGCCGACGAATCCCGCCATATGCGGCTTTTGCCATCGCCCAGCGCACTTGGTCTCGGGAGAATTTCCCGAATCAGCGCCGAGACCGTTCACACCCGCTTCACCCCAACGTAGTTACAACGGCACCATCAACGTACTTTCGGGTACACAAGCCAGCCGTCGGGCAGCGTATTCGCCAGGCCAAGGCCACTAAAAAAACGGACCGAACCCTCTCGTTAGAGGACGACGATTCGATCCACTCCAGTTTGTGCGAACTGACCTTTACGACCCAGAAGGGAGACATTCAATGACGATGCATTCACGCAGTCTGCTGCGGCTGGCCGCCTTGGGCGCGGCCACCGTTCCGTTCCACGTATCCGCAGCAACGCTGGATATCGGTGGCATGGAAGCCAATATCGACACGACACTGTCCGCCGGCGTGTCGTTTCGGATGCAAGACCCCGACGAATCTCTGATCGGCATCACCAACGGCGGGACGGCTCGCTCGGTCAATGGTGACGACGGCAACTACGGCTATGAGAAGGGCGATGTGGTCTCCGCCGCCGCGAAGGTCACGGTGGACCTGGATCTCGCGTTCAATCGCAACTGGGGCATCTTCACCCGCGCCAGCGCGTTCTATAACCCCGACGCCTCCGATGCGGGTGACCTGGACGAGCGGCTTGCCGCCAACGTCTCGCGCCAGCGCGGTGACGCCGAACTGGGCGAGCGCGGACATGAACGCCTAGACAACAGCGTAGACCTGCTCGACGCGTTCCTCTATGGCAGTTTCTCGCTGGGCGGCCAGTACGTCAGCATGAACCTTGGCAACCAGGTGGTCAGCTGGGGTGAGAGCACCTTTATTCGCAACGGCCTCAACATCCTGAACCCGATTGATGTGTCGAAACTGCGTTTGCCCGGCTCCGAAATCAAGGAGGCCCTGACACCCATTCCGATGCTGTTCGTGCAGACCTCGCTAACCGACAACCTGAGCATGGAAGCGGTCTGGCAGTTCGACTGGGAGCAGGTGGAGATCGACCCTCGCGGCAGCTTTTTCTCGACCAGCGACATCGCGTCAGATGACGGCGACAACGTGGTAGTCAGCTTCGGGCGTCGTAACGACGACAACACCCGGCCGATCGGCGATCCCCGGACCGACCCGATGACCGGAGGCGATCCGGAAAACGGCGACGCGCAAGTCTGGGTGCCCCGAGGTTCCAACAAGGCTCCGGATGACGAAACCTCACAAGCCGGCGTGGCTTTCCGCTACTTCGCGGAGTCCCTGAACTCCACCGAGTTTGGTTTCTACTACGTCAATTATCACTCTCGTACACCGATCATATCGGCCGTTCGCGGGGAGTCCACCAACGCCTTCAGCATGCCGGGCGGCCCCGCTGCCGCTCCGCGCTGCACGTCATCCACCGCGGCGGGATGTCGGGCGAGTTATTTTATCGAGTATCCGGACGACATCTCGCTCTGGGGGGTCAGCCTGAACACCAACGGCCCGTTCGGCACGGCCATTCAGGGTGAACTCTCCTACCGCCCGAACAATCCGGTCCAGATCAGCGGCGCCGAAATCATCATGGCGTCGCTGGGCGTGCCCGGCACGACGCTCGGCGCCTTTGCCGCGGGCGAGACCATTCAGGGCTACGAGGAAATCGATACGGCGCAGGTTCAGGCCACCGTCACCAAGGCGTTTGGCCCGAGCTTCGGCGCGGGGCAATGGGTGATGCTGGGCGAAATCGGCTACACCCATCAGGATCTGTCAGACACCATCTTCAACGGCCCTGGCGCCGCACTGCCAAGCTGCAGAACCGCCGAATCGCTCGGCGCTGCGACACAGGCTCAGGTGCTAGCCGCCGTGTCGAACGGATCCTGCCAGGAAGCGATTGGCGGAGGGTTCGCCACCAAATCATCCTGGGGCTACCGCCTGGTGACGCGTCTCGATTACTCCAACGTCTTCGCCTCGGTGAATATTTCGCCACGGCTGGTGTTCTTCCATGACGTCAACGGCGTTAGCTCAACCTTCACCGAAGACAACAAGATCATCAGCGCAGGCGTCCAGTTCAGCTACCTGCAGCGCTGGCAGGCGGATATCGCCTACACGGTGTTCACCGGTGGCGAGGTCTACTCGGGCACCGACCCGGTTCCGCCCAGCACGCCTGGCGTCCCTGGCAATTCAACCCAATCGGCCAGCTTCGCCACACGCGCCAATGACTCGGCCGACCGCGACTTCCTCGGCGTGTCGATCAGCTACGCGTTCTGATCCGCGACCAACGCCACGCCAACCCACTTTTGGAGAGCACAATGCATTCACGACCGAATCGTCTGCTGGTTTCCGCCATCGCGGCCACCGCAGCCATGGCGACCGCGATGCCCATGCTGGCCGCGGCCGCCGTTTCCGAATCGGAGGCTGCCCGCCTCGGACAGGACCTGACCCCCATGGGCGCCGAAAAATCCGGCGATCCCGCCCTGGGAATACCCGCCTGGACCGGCGGTTTGACCGACGTGCACCCGGACTTCAAGCCGACCGGCCACTATCCCAACCCCTACTCCGACGATGAGCTGCAGTTCGAGATCACCGGGGACAATGCCGACCAGTACGCCAAGCACCTCACGCCAGGCCAGATCAAGCTGCTCAAGCAGTACCCAACCTGGAAGATGAAGGTTTACCCCAGCCGCCGCTCCGCATCATTCCCACAAGGCATTTACGACGCCACGCGGGAGAACGCGACGCAGGTGACCCTGGTCGAGGGCGGCAACGGCTTCACCGGCTCCACGGCCGGCATCGCCTTCCCCATCCCGCAGAACGGCACCGAGGTGATCTGGAATCACCTGACGGCCTACAAGGGCAACACCTGGGCAACGAGCTGGGCACAGGCGCCGGTCACCTCCAATGGTGACTACAACCTGGTCGAGTTCGACTACGAGTACGACTTTATCCACGGCAACCAGCTCAAGGACCCCAGCGAGCGCAAGGACAACCTGCTGCTGTACTTCCTGCAGGCGATCACTGCACCGCCGCGTCTGGCTGGCTCCATCCTGCTGGTGCACGAATACGCCGATCAGGTGAGCCAACCCCGCAAGGCCTGGATTTACAACCCCGGCTCACGCCGGGTGCGTCTGGCGCCTAACGTGGCGTATGACAATCCGGGTACGGCGTCCGACAGCCTGCGAACCAATGACGATTTCGGCATGTTCAACGGCGCAACCGACCGCTACGACTGGGAGATTATCGGCAAGAAGGCGATTTACATCCCCTACAACACCTTTGATCTCAATAGCGACAAGATCAGCACCAAGGATGTCCTGATGCCGGGCCACATCAACCCGGAGCACGCACGCTATGAGTTGCACCGCGTGTGGCACGTCCGAGCGACACTCAGGGACGGCACCAGCCATATCTACAAGCGCCGTGACTTCTACCTTGATGAGGACAGCTGGGTCGTGCACGTGGTCGACAAGTACGACAACCGTGATCAGCTTTGGCGCGTGTCAGAAATGCACTCGCTGAATTTCTACGACCTGCCGATGCTGTCGGCCGGCGTGGAAGTGCACCACGACCTCAACGCCAAGCGTTACATCGCCATGCGGCTGACCAACGACAACGACGTGGTCTATCAGCCGATCAAGGCCAACGACAACGACTTCCGTCCGGCCGCCCTGCGGTCTCGCGGACGCCGCTAAACCGCTAGCTCCAGGGAGTACCTGTGGCGCGGCAACTTCGGTTGTCGCGCCTTTTTTATGCATGGTCGGTATCAGGCACCCATACGCGATCAGGTGATTCCTCGACAGCGATTGGCTTTGCCGGACGCAGGGCTCAAGACTCACTGGAACTCGGGCGCCCTAACCGACTCCAGGCGCGCATCGCGACCGCGGGTCGAGGGTCTCCGTGCTACAAGAACATTCCGCCCGATGCTTCGATTCGTTGTCCGGTGATCCACTGCGATGCGGGGCTGAGCAGCTGCGCCATCACCGCGCCGATGTCTGACGGCTGTCCGGCGCGGCCCATCGCGGTAACCGACGACACCTGCTGATTGATCTCTTCGTTGTCGCGCACCGCACCGCCGCCAAAGTCGGTCTCGATGGCTCCCGGCGCGATGGCATTCACCGAAATACCGCGTTCGCCCAGTTCCTTGGCCATGTAACGGCTCAATGTCTCCACGGCCGCCTTTGCCGAGCCGTAAGCGGCATGCCCGGGCAGACAGAATCGAGCCAGACCGGAGGATACGTTCAGAACGCGCCCTCCATCGCGCAGCATCGGCAGCAGGGCCTGGGTCAGAAAAAACGGCGCCTTGACGTGCACCCGCATCATGCTGTCGAACTGCGCCTCGGTCGTGTCAACAAAGGGCATATTCACGCCATAGCCGGCGTTGTTCAGCAGCGCGTCGAACTGATCGCGCCCCCACTGCTCTCGCAAGGTGCTGCGTACCGTTTCCGCAAAGGCCGGGAAGCTATCGGCCTGCTCTACATCCAGATGCAGCGCGACAGCCTGGCGACCCAGAGCCTCGATGGCCTCGACGACCTGCTGGGCCTGGGCGGGCGAGCTGCGATACGTGAGCATCACATCGTCACCCTGCCTGGCGACCTCCAACGCCGCTTCGCGGCCCAGGCCTCGGCTACCGCCGGTGATCAGAACGATTCGTGGGTCGGCACTCATGCTCGCCTCCTGTGTTTGCAAGTGATGCTTTCGACAGGACATCGGCGCCTGTGTTCGGTCGAGATGGACCCGCAGCCATCCGTTAAGGAAGCACTGATCTATCCCCGCCGCCAAGTTGCCGCCTGGCTTGCGCGAAAACCGGCTCCGTCTTGGTGGTGTTAATAGATCAGTGTTTCCTTAATGTCGAAAGTAAACCGCCTCGAAATCCAGGTAGCGGTGCCGCCGTTGTGGGGATCGGCAATCGTCGTAGCCGGCGTTCTGGAAATCCCCCAGTACAAAGGTATCGCTGTAGGTGTCGAGATCGATCAGTGTGTAGCAGGTGAAGTCACCCTCGAAATCCAACCGCTCGGCCTCGACGCCGTGATCGGTGTACGTGTAGCCGCCGAGGTAGATCTCGCCTTCGGTGATGTACACGTCGAGCGGTTCGCCGCCGCAGTTGTCGGTCGCATAGGTCTCATACGCGCCGTAGTAGTAGCCGTCGTAGAAGCTGAAGTAATCCTGGTAACTCTTGGCGTCGTAGGGATCGTACGGGTCAGCTGCGTAGAGGTACTGACAGCCGGTGGCCCAGTCGCCATTGAGCACCGATTCCGGCAGTTTCGAGTTGTAGTGGTCGTCGTAGTGGTGTGCGTCGTAGCCGCAGGCTGACAGTGTCATCATCGCGAGCAGCAGGGCGATTCGAATGGGCATCGCAAGATCCGAGTGGGGACTTGCGACCAGTACACCGATCCTGCCTGACAGCCGGCTGACATCGACGGATTGTGACAGCGCGCCGCCGGTCGATCAGGAAGTCGCCCTATGACATTGCGACCCAGCGTTCAGAGCGCGCCAGCCATCAAAACCGCCGCTCCGCCGATCTCCCCGATGATTAGCGCAACCATATAGGCCCGGATCGCCCACGACGACACGGTATGCCTGCCCAGCACATGCGGCCGGCGCAGTTGGTTGTCGGTGTCCCTGAGCCAGCCATGCAACGCGTAAGTCGCAACCGCCGAAGCAAAAAATACGATGGGCACGACAACGGCAATCACATTGACGGTCTCGCTCCAGCGGCTGTGTAGCGCGAGCTGCTGCAGGACCAGACAGGCAAACGCGTACATCAGCGCCGTACGGTGACAAATGTCGACATACACCGGCGCCTCTGCGGTCTTCGAACGCATGATGTGCGAGTACTTCCAGATGCCGGTGATCATGCCGACGATCAGGAACGCACCTGCTGACAGCAGCGCGATGTGATCCGATGTCATCTCCATACCCTGTCTCCGTTACCCCCTCGGGCCACCACCTTAAACTCCCGCGGTGCGCGCAGCGTCGATCAATCGGTACGGCCTCATCCAGCAGTGCCGTCGAACAACCAACGAGGCGGACTATGCGAGCGGCGCTCCCCGACAGCGCTTGCGCCTGCTCGCAGAGGCGCAGTGCCGAGAAGCCGATCGCTACGAAATTATCCGTTAGCCGGCCTCGCCATACGACTCAGGTGGCCTGCTCACGCACACGTGCCAAGCTCTCCCGATAAGGCTTCATGCCTGTCGCCAGCAAGGTAATCGCCACCACCCCCGCGACGCCGCTGACCAGGAACATCGACCAGCCCACCATGTTGTCATCGTGGAACACGAAGTCGGTGACGACCGCGACCGCGGTCGGACCGATGCCGAGGCCAATCATGTTCACGATGAACAGATACAACGCCGAGGCCTGACCACGCAGGCGGTTGGGCATGATGTCCTGGATCGCTGTCGGCGCCACGCCGAAGGGCATGCTGATAAAAAACGTTGCCGGCACGAGGAATAACCCGGCCACGAGGCTGCTGGGCGACAGCATGTAGCCGGCGCCAAACGGGATAACGCAAATCGCAGCGACCAGGCCAACGCGCATGGGCGCGTCGCTGCGACCCTGCGCAGTCCAGCGATCCGACAGGCGCCCACCGGTGACGATACCCAGCGAGCCGAAGATCATCACGATCAGCCCGAAGACCAGGCCGACCTGGCCGATGGACCAGCCGTGCACGCGGACGAAATAGGTGGGTATCCACGCCGCGGTGCCATAGCTGCAGAACGCAATCATCGCGAAGCCGATGTTGTGGCTGAGCACGGTCCGCCGGTTGAGCTTGAGATAGGCCACCACTTCCTTGATCGGCACCACGGCGGCGGTGCCGGCACCGCTGCGCTTGGGTTCCTTGATCAGCAGGAAGGCAAAACTGAACAACAAGCCCGAGGCGCCCAGCACATAAAACACGACCTGCCAGGGCCGGGTTTCGCCGAGCACGGGAAGCGTGACTGCACCCTGGGCGGTGACGAATTCGACAATCAACCCACCGAGCAGAAAGGCAATACCGGAACCGATGTAGATGCCCATCGAGTAAACGCTGATGGCCGTCGCCCGTTTGGACGGCGGGAAATAGTCGGCAATCATCGAGTAGGCTGCGGGCGATAACGCCGCCTCACCAACACCCACGCCGATCCGGAATATGAACAACTGCCAGTAATGCTTGGCCAGGCCGCAAAGCGCGGTCATCACGCTCCAAACAATAATACCGACCGTGACCAGCCCACGGCGGCTTTTGGAATCCGCCATGCGACCAAGCGGAATTCCCATGATCGTGTAGAAAATCGCGAACGAGAACCCCATCAGCAGGCTCATCTCCGTATCGGAGATACCGAGATCCTTACGAATTGGCCCGACCATCAGGTTCAGGATCTGCCGATCCACGAACGAAAACACATAGGCCATCATCAAGATGGCCACTACGAACCAGGCGTATTTGGCCGAATAGGCCGCGCCGGCCTCCGGAGTGCTCGCTTGCATGGTGTTGTCTCCCCATGTCTGTGTTGGTTGTCTCGCACCATCGAGCCGGCAGCGCGGCCCGAAGCTGGCGAATGTATCTGACTTGCAAGGGCAAGTAAACAGGGTGTATACATTCGTCCAACACACCCGGGCGCATTGGTTGGCGCCCGTCAGATTGAAAGGACAACGCCCGGCATGGACACAACGGCGACCGCACGGCACCCGCAAGATTCACCGCCCGCCAGCCGACGCGACCAAACCCGCCTGCGCATCATCAAGGGTGGCGCTCGCGCCTTTGCCGCGCGCGGTTTCGAGAACACCAGCGTTCAGTCAATCCTCGACGCAGCCGGGGTCTCGCGCCGCACGTTCTACCTGCATTTTTCGGACAAGAGCGCGGTGCTGTCGGCGATCTACGAACGATCACTCAAGCACCTGCTGGCTTGCCGACACGAGGCCATGAAGCATCCGGGCAGCGGAATCCAACGACTGGTCCGGGCCCAGGCGGTCTACATGGATTTCGTGTCCACCGCCGGACCGATCATCCGGGTGATCACCTCGGAGGCGCTGCGCCCGGACGGCGCTTTGCACGGCATGCGCCTGGCCATGCACCAGCAGATCGAGGACATGTACTGTGCCGCGTTCGAGGAGGCGGAGGGACGCAGACTCGATCCGATGGTGGCGCGCAGCATCATCCTGCTCAGCGAATCGCTAACGCTGCACGTCCTGATGCAGCACCCCGGCGATGCGGCCAAGCTCGCCCACGCCTCAGCCATTCTCAAGACGCAGGTAGAACAACTACTCGCCGCGGACTGACCTGATCCGCCGCAACCCCACCGGAGAGACCCATGACCCAGACCGCGCCGATCGGCCGCCCACGCATTCCCCGAGACAAAGCCAACGACTACGCGGAGTCTGCCGCCAAGGCGCGCCGCGACTTCATCCGCGATCAAACCGGCGTTGAGCTCAAGCACACCGGCAGTTACAGCTTCGATGCCACGGAGACCCAAGGCAACTGCGAACATTTCACCGGTGTCGCGCAGGTCCCGCTTGGCATTGCCGGCCCCGTTCTGGTCAATGGCGAACATGCTCAGGGCGAGTTCTATGTGCCGATGGCCACGGCCGAAGGCACGCTGGTGGCCAGCTACAACCGCGGCATGCGGCTGACGCGGGAAGCCGGCGGCATCACCGTGACGGTGGCTGACGACGCCATGCAGCGAGCGCCTGTCTTCGCATTCGACAACGCCCGGACCGCCAAGCAGTTCGGCGCCTGGATCATCGACAACATGGCGACCATCCGCGCCACGGCGGAAGCCACGACCAGCATCGGCAAGCTGCGTAATGTCGAACACTACGCCGCTGCGCGCTTTCTCTACCTGCGCTTCAATTTCACCACCGGCGATGCCGCCGGGCAGAACATGTGCGGGAAGGCCACGCATGCCGCCTGCCAATGGATTCGGGCGAACAGCCCCTTTGCGGTAGAACGGTTTTCGTTGTCCGGCAACATGGACACCGACAAGAAGCCCTCGCAGATCAATTTTTTGCACAGCCGCGGCAAACGCGTGATCGCCGAGTGCACCATCCCCGATCAGCTCATGCGGGACGTCATGGGCATTGACTGCAAATCGCTCTACCGGCGTCGCATCATGTCCATGACCGGCGCCTTCATGGCCGGCTCGATGAACAATGGCGCCCATGCCGCCAACGGCATCACCGCCACGTTCATCGCCACCGGACAGGATGCCGCCAACGTCGCCGAATCCTGCGTGGGCGCGGCGGTGGGCGAACTCACCGACGACGGCAGCTACTACTTTTCCATCACCCTGCCCTCGTTGATCTGCGCCAGCTACGGCGGTGGCACCGGCCTGCCAAGCCAGCGTGAATGCCTGGAAATGATGGACTGCTACGGTCAGGGCAAAGCCCGCAAGCTGGCCGAGATCATCGGCGCAACCGTGCTTGCGGGTGAGATGTCACTGGCAGCCGCTGTGGCCACCGGTGATTGGGTGACCAGTCATGAGCAGTACGGGCGCAATCGGTGACCGCCCGGACGCCAGAAGTGAACTTTGCTTTTTGTTGACGCGACGTCCGTATCATTTTGGCCTCACTTGTTGGCGCATCGCGTCCTGAGCCTAGTTATGCAACGCCGTTTACTTGCCATCGCATCAATGCTGGCCGCCTTAGCGGCCTCCGGATGTGCAACGCACAGCAATCAAGTGGTCATGACCAATCTGACCTCGCCGACAAAGCCCTTTGTTGTCGACAGGACGTCCGCCGATGACTACCCGGGCTTCGCTACCGGATACGGGAACATCTATAGCTGCCGATACGGCATACGCCATCAGCCCGCTGACGCGTATAGCCCGCCCAAAACCGACATGTTCGCCGCCCTGCTGGCCGACGCCGTTCCGGCTGTCACGAACCATCGGGTCGTGCTTCGCCGATTTGACGTATACGTCAACGAGCGACTGCGTTCACTGCACCGAGCAGGCGATGCCATTGGGGGAGTTGCAGGGCAACTCGCGAAGGAGGCGAGCCGTACGGACGACGCGGTTTATCTCTTTGAAAAAGTGCTGATTGATGCCGAACCAACGGTGGATCGACATCCTGACGAAAACAAGGTGGGGTGTGATGACAAGCAGGAAGGCGAGTACTACGCATCCGAAATGCCTGCGGGCCATGACGTTGTCGTTGTTTGGCTAAGATTCAACGTCGGTGATCAGCCTTATCATTTCAGGGCGTTCTATCCCTATCAGCCGGAGAACGAACTGGAGGTGAACGCAGGAATTACCGACGCGATAAAGCTAACCGTACGAGGTGTCGCGCAGCGCCTTGAAGGTCTGTAGGGGGTACTCGTCCAATGGCCTCGCCGCCGATGGTTCGAAGAGATCATCGTGACGCCTGACATGATCGATCCTGTCGCGGCTTGCCTAGCCTGCCGAATAAACCGTCGCCCGGTTCCGTCCCGCCTGCTTAGAGGCGTATAGCGCCTTGTCCGCCCGGCGTATCAGTTCGCCGGGAGCCGGCATGCCGGGGCCGGTTGCCGATTCGATACCGATACTGACCGTGACGTGCGAAGCCGTCGGGTGCGGGATGTCCAGTTCGGCGAGTTGCTCGATGATCCGCTGCGCTGCGACCAGTGCTTCGTCAGCCGTGGAGCCCGGCAGGACCACGGAGAATTCCTCGCCGCCATAGCGTGCCGCGAACTCCCCGCTGCGCCGACAGGCGGCCGAAATCACTTGCGCCACCTGCGTCAGGCAAACGTCTCCTTCCACATGGCCAAGCGTGTCGTTGTAAGCCTTGAAGTGGTCGATATCGATCATCAACACGGCCATCGGTGAATTCATCCGCTGCATGCGGCTACTTTCTTCCGACAACCTCAAATCCAGATAGCGACGGTTGTAGAGGCCGGTGAGTCCATCTCTGACCGTGAGTTGTTCGAGCTCCGCCTTCGCCTGCTTCAATTCGTCGTTGGAACGTTCCAGCTCAGCACCACGCTGCTCCAAACGTGCCTTGATCGCACTCATGGCCCGCGTGCGGGCAGCAACCTTGTCCTCCAGACGGGCGCGCGCGGCTTCAACCTCGTTCTGCGCCTCGGCCAAGTCTGTGATGTCATCGAGATAGACAGCACACCCGGAGACCGCGCCGATCTCACCAATGCGCCCCGCCGAAACCTGCACAATCATGGGTTCGCCGCGCACAACGTGGCGTAGCTCGAAGCGGTGTGGGCCGCTGATCGCGTCGCCCTTGAGGCAGGCGGCGATCATCTCTTCCATCACCAAGCGCTGCTCGGCATTGAACCGCTCGGCCAGCTTGCGGTCACGCACACGGCTGCGCGACCAACCCAGCAGACTCTCCGAAGAGCGGTTAATCGCGAGAATTTCGCCCTGCGGATTGAGCACGGCGATGCCGATCGGGGCATTGCTGAGCACTTCGTCCAGCTCATAGTCGGCTTTGCCGATGCTGGGCTGCCTCGCGGCAGCGGCCAGCCCACGGCTGAGCGCTGCCTGCGTGCTCTTTCGCGTCGCGAACGCATGGATCATCGGAATGATGTCGTCGAACTCGGCCTCGTCCCAGATGCGAATCTGGCGTCCGATGCCGGGCGCGAAACGCAGCCGGGTCTTGAGGTCACGAAGGTCATGGCTTTTACGCAAGACCACCACAGGCATGTCGCGGTCTTGTCGCCCGAGGCTCGTCAACAGTGGCAGCGGATCGACCAGCGACGCGCCAACCAACACGGCGCAGGTCTCGGCCTTGAGTTGGTCATCCATGATGAACGCCGCGCTGTCGTGAAACTCGGAGCAACTCAACCCCGCACCGGCATCCCGGACGCGGTTGACGAAAGCGGGTTCGAGATCGAGCGCGGCGACATCAGGCATGGCGTCAATCTCCCAGCAGCGGCAAATCGAGCGCAGCGCGCCCGATCCATGTGCGCAACGTGTCCGTGGTTGGCGCCATCACGTGCGCCGCACGCGCATCGTGCAGATAGCGCTCAAGCGGCCCGGCATCGCGATAACCGATCCCCCCGCAAAGTGTCATGGCCTCGTTGGTCATCATGACGGCGCAGTCAGCGACTTCGGCCTTGGCCGCCATCACCGCTAGCAGAGCGTCATCGGAACCCATGTCGAACTTCTTGGCCGCTGCATGGACCAGCTGCCGCGTCTTTTCCAACTCGCCCCACAGCCTGCCGATGCGATGCTGCAACACTGCGGTATCCGCCAACATCGAACCGGTATGTGAATACGAGCGCTTGGTGAGGTGTGCGCAGGCTGCGGAGTAAGCGGCCTGGGCGATGCCCAGGTAGACACCCGACATCGCCATCAAGAAATACGGCGCGACGACATGGAAAACGTACCAGATCTGATCGCCTTCATTGCCCAGCAGGTGGCTCTCCGGAATCGCGACATCATTCAGAGCGAGTTGCAACGACGAATTGCCGCGCATGCCCATGCCGGTCCACTGTCCTGACCACTCCATCCCCGGCGTGCCCTGGGGAGCAACCGCACAGGAGAACGACAGGCCATCGACAGCTGAAACGCCCGAGAGCACATAGGAATCTGCATGGTTACCGTTCGTGACGAAGGTCTTGCGGCCGTTGAGCACATAACCGGACCCACTCGCGAGTATCTGCGTTTGCGGCAGGTAGAAATGCACCCCGGTTCCGGGTTCTGACAGCGCCAGCGTGGTGATGTGCTCGCCTTCGCAAATCGGTTCAAGCAACTCCCGCTGCTGGGCCGGCGTGGCGTGGGCCGCAATGACGGCCGAGCCGACGCAATGCATGCCAAAACAAATCGCCGTGGATGCGCACTGCTCCCCAAGCACCTCGCAAACCTCGGCCAGGCTGCTGGCCCCGCCGCCCAGTCCGCCGAATTCGGTGGGAACAGACAGCCCGCCCAGCCCCGCCCGTTGCAACTCGCGGATGGCCCCCTCCGGCCAGCGGCGCTCGGAATAAACCTGTTCGGCCTGCTCCCGCACGATACCGTGCGCGATCTCACGGGCGGTGCCGAGATACTCGGAGTGCTTGGAGATCATTAACAGACGTTCCAGAATGTCGGCAAGATGCCGGCTAGCATAATGTGAAGCTGGCGTTAACGTCGATCTATTCAACGCCGACCAAAACCTCCCTGTCTTCGGTCATCTCACGCATGCATTGGCGGCGCTAGACGCCGGCCGATCCGCTGCGGCTTCAGAGCATGACCTCAGCCTCGTCAGAACGGCGCCCCCGACGACCCTGCATGGTCAGAAAGCGTCGTGCCCGGTAGGATCATCGATCCGATGGGCAGACTGCCCCGATCGCCTCCAGACCACGCCTGAATGAACAAATATCCTCCTTCCTCCAAGGAACTGCGGGAGTGGATGGACCGCAAGGGTCTGTCCAGCAAGGATGTCGCCAAGGCCCTCCGATTGTCGGACGGCCGGGTGGTCCGGCACTGGACCCGCAAGGACGACGCCCGGCAGATTCCGTACCCGAGCTGGTACACCCTGCGCCACAAATTCGGCAAGTAAACCGTTGATCTGAAAAGACCAGGGCCGGAACACCCGCGCCAAATGACGGACTTTTTATCCTAGGAACTATTGACCTACAAAAACAACGGGTCTAAGGTGTCAATCATGCGTCATACAACTGTCACATAACTCATGTATGGCCAGGAGGAGCACACCATGTACAAGACACTCGTACCGGCATTCATCGTCGCAGGGCTGTTGTCCGCTTGCGGCACAACCACTACAACGAAGCCCACGCACTGGTGGAGCGCCGAAGCACCGGTCTCCAGGGTGATCTACACCCGAGACAACTCGGCTTGCGAAGAGGCCTCGGGCTTCACCGGGGCCGGCGATGCGGCCTCGGAGTCCTACACCGACTACCACCGCTGCATGCGCCAGGCCGGCTACACGCTGATCTCGTCGAACGACACCTGAACGACGAGGAACGCCACGCGTCGGCTTCGGCAGCCGACGCGTGTTTTTCCCGGCGACTCCGGCTAGGCTCCACGGTTCTGACCGTCTGGAGCCACCGCTGGTGACACGTACAGATCGACGTGGCGCATGCTCCGCCCAGGCGCCATGAGTTCACCCGACGCCCCGCCGATCGTGTTGTTCGACGGTGTCTGCCACCTGTGTTCGGCCTGGGTGCGGTTCATTCTCCGGACCGACCGCCACGCGGTCTTTCGCCTTGCCCCGGTGCAGTCGATCGCCGGACAAGCATTGCTCAGGCAATGGGACTTTCCGGCGGACCGCTACGACACCATCATCGTGATCGCAGACCAGCACGCGTACACGGAGTCCGACGCCGTGTTGCGAATCGTGGCCGGTTTGCCCCGGCCCTGGCGATGGCTCACAGCGACCCGCTGGGTCCCGCGTCGAATCCGCAATAGCCTTTATCGTTTCGTGGCCCGCCACCGCTACCGGTGGTTCGGCCGCGGCCAGACATGCCGGGTTCCCAGCGCCTCGGAACGGCGCCACTTTCTGCCCGGGGCGGATGTTGTCGCCCAGCCATGACGTCCGACACCCATCGCTACCGCGTCGACGTTGAGTGGACGGGCAATACCGGCGCCGGCACAGGGCACTACGGCGACTATGCCCGTGATCACGTGATCCGTATCGAGGGCAAGCCGGTGCTTCGCGGCTCCTCCGATCCTGCCTTTCGCGGCGATCCGACTCGGCACAATCCCGAGGATTTGCTGATCGCGTCACTATCGAGCTGTCACATGCTCTGGTACCTGCACCTCTGTGCCGATGCCGGACTGGTGGTCGAGCGCTACCGCGATCAGGCCGTAGGCCTGCTGGAACTGTCCGGTGCCGGCGGCGGCCGGTTCCGCGACGTTCTGCTGCAACCGCAGGTGCGCTTCAGACCACCGGCCGATCTCACTCTGGCGAAGACGCTGCATGCCCGCGCGCATGCGCTGTGCTTCATTGCCAGCTCGATGAACTTTCCGGTGCGCTGGCATCCCGACCTGGCGCAGGCCAATGAGCCCGATCAGGAACGCTGACCACCACCTCGCACATGGCAGGATGACGGCATTGCCGACCGTTCGCGGCGGAGCAAACCCACATGTTTGCGGACCACAACAAGGAGAGAAAACGATGGAACTCGGAGCATTCTCGGTCAGCTTGGCCGTCAAGGACATTCAGGCATCCAAGGCGTTCTATGAAAAGCTGGGGTTTGAAGTAACGGGCGGTGACATCACGCAAAATTGGCTGGTACTGCGCAATGGCACCAGTACGATCGGGCTTTTCCAGGGCATGTTTGAAAGCAACATCCTTACCTTTAAGGAAACACTGATCTATTCCCGCCGCCAAGTTGCCGCCTGAAAACAGGCCAGGCAAGGCGCGAGAAGTGACGTTTGGTCATTCCAAATAAGCGACGAGCAACGCCGCATGGCCTGTTTTCAGGCGCAATCCGAATGGAACGGGCCGGTTTTCCCGCAAACCTGCGTTGTCGTTCGCTCATTTGGAATGACCAAACCGCACTCACTCCGCCTGGGCTTGCGGGAAAACCGGCTCCGTCTTGGTGGTGTGAATAGATCAGTGTTTCCTTAACCCAGGCTGGGGTGCCCAGTGCAATGCGCTGGAGGGCTTTGACGATGTGCGGGCGATACAGGCGCAGCTGAAGACCGCCGGCGTCGACCTGATCACTGAGGCCGACCCCACCTCGACCGGACCCGCCCACATCACGCTGGCCGACCCGGATGGCAACACGATTCTGGTCGACCAGCACGTGCCCTAGAGCACACGCGGCTGGGTGGCTACTGCAGAAAGCGTTCGTCCTCGGGCCAGTCGCATAGAGCGACCGGCTGAGGGCCGTTGCCTTGATCCATCGACCAGCATTGCTCGTAGATGGAGCAGTAGCCAGGCGACACCACCACGTCTGGTGCAGTCGCGTCGGTGAGCCGCTGGATCAGGCCGCGATCGTGGGCCTGGAGCACCTGGATATCCTGCTCGGCCGACAGCGTGCGTGTGCTGAGCTGCGATTGCGTGTATTGCCGCTCTTCGGCGCCAAGGACATCAAACACCATGTTCCAGTCCTGGATCGGACTCCCCGCTAAGAGCCACACCGGGCGGCCGGCGCGTATTTGCGCCCTTGGTCGGAGTAGTACTCGCCCTTGCCGTTGTCCTCGAAGTGGTTGCCGCAGAGTTGCGCCTGGGGTTCGTTCATGATCTTGAACCCGAACTGGGCATTGTTGAACACGCGATTGCCGGCGGCGATATTCTCGATGCCGAAGCCCTTCTTGTCGCTGCCGAAGCGGAAACCGGAGCCGGCGTTGCCATACACGACGTTGCCGCGAAACACGTTGCCGTTACCCGCGGAATTGAACCCGGCCGAATTGGCATCGAGCTGTCCGGTGCACTGGTTTTCGTAGACCTGGTTCGCGGTGGTGCCTTCCTTGAGATCAACACACTCGTTACCGCGGGTGGTGATGATGTTGTGATGAATCCGGTTGCGCGTGGACACATCCGCATCCGATGTCGGGTTCTTGCCGTCCTCCCACTGCTTGAACGAGGTGCCGATGTAGATCGCCTCGCCATTCTTGCTGGATCGCTCGAACGGAAAGTCATGCATGCCGCAATCGCTGATGCTGTTGTAGGCGATCTCGCTGTCCGAAACCCGATGTCGAAATCGCAGACATTCGCCGCCAGCGTGCGTCAGGATCATGCGCTCTATACGCACGCCACGGAGCCCTTCCTCACGCTCCTCACTGTGCACGAAGACCAACTTGTCGCGGATATTGTCCGGCTCGACCGGATCGCCGCTCAACCCGTCAACGACAAAGTCCTGAAGCTGAATGTAGCTGTGCCGGATCTGCACGATGCGCCCCTCGCCACCGCCCGTTACCGTCGCGGGAACGACAACGCTGTGGTCATTCTTGAAATCATCGCCCTTGAGACCGGCGATGGTGATGGGCTTGGTCAGCAAGCCATCGCGAACGGTGCGGATATCCTGCTGGTACTCGCCGGGTAGCAAATAAACGGTGTCGCCAGGCTCGGCCCGCTGCAGCGCATGATTGATCGTGGCAAACGCCTCGTCTGGCTTATGCCCTTTGGCATTGTCGGAGCCGGCTGGGCTCACATAAAGATCAGCGGCCACCGCCGTCGTACAGAACATCAGGGCCACCAAGGTGGCTATGAGTTTCATCAGTGCGTCCTCCTGACGCGCCGGCCCCCTCCCGTTACCTGACACGCTACGTCCATGTGAATACCTCGCATCAGACAAGCGCGATGGTGAAATGTCACCACAACGGTCGTGGTCATGAGACTGCAACCCCCGCTTGCTGAACTAGCCAGTCAACCCATTCCCTGCGCTGCCATGTCCTCGTTCACCCGTCGCCAGTTCCTCCATGGCGCCGCACAGCTCGGCGTTTATCTGCAATCCGGTTGGCTGGTGGGCTGCGGCTCCGGCACCCAGGGTCGGCAGCCGACAGATCCGGTGACCGGCGAACCGCTGGTGAGCAATATCGGCCACCTGGGTCCGCTGGGCGAGCCGGACCGTTTTGGGGTGCGCGTACCGCCGGGGTTCACCGTGCGGCGCGTGGCGGCCGAGGGCGTGGCGCCGATTCCCGGCAGCGACTATCTATGGCATGAAAAACCAGATGGCGGCGCCTTGTTCGCGGCCGAGGACGGCGGTTGGGCGTACCTGTCGAACAGCGAAAAGAACGAGGATGGCGACGGCAATAACGCCTACGACCAGGCCGGCGTCGGCGCACTTCGCTTCGATCGCGATGGCCATCTGATCGACGCCTACCCGGTGCTGGTCGGCAGCACCAAGAACTGCGCTGGCGGCGCCACGCCCTGGGGCACCTGGCTTAGCTGCGAAGAAACCGATTCCGGCTACGTGTACGAATGCTTCCCGTTCGGGACCGCCGCTGACGCGGTACGCCTGGACGCCCTCGGCAAATTCCAGCACGAAGCCTGCGCGGTCGATCCGCTGGCCGACCCCATGCACATTTACATGACCGAGGACCAACGCAACGACGCCTTCAACGGCGGTGGGTTCTACCGATTTGTTCCGAGCACCCATGTTGCCGACGGCTCGCGGCCGGACCTGAGCAGCGGCACACTACAGGTCGCGCGGGTCGCCAGCGGCGACATCTTCACGCCCCGCGCCGTGACCTGGGCCAACGTGCCCTTCCCCCAGCCCATCGACTTGCAGCGGCACGAATCCGTGCTGAACCCAACCCGGTTCCAGGTGCCGGGCATTGAGCGCTTCGATGGTGGTGAAGGCATCTGGTACCACCACGACCACAGCCTGGTGTTCTCGACCAAGGGAGACAACCGGCTCTGGCGCTATGACATTGCCGCGCAAACGGTGCAGGCCATCTACGATGACGATTCCAGCCCGGACAACATTCTCTCGGCGCTGGACAACGTGATCATGACCCCCGATGGCGACATCATCTGCTGCGAAGACGGCGACGACACCCAGGTGGTGGGTCTCACACCGGATGGCCGCCAGGTGCCCATGCTGCAGCTGATGTCGAACGGCGAACCGGCCGGCCCCGCGTTCAGCCCGGACGGCCAGCGGCTGTATGTCAGTGGCTACAGCGGGCCGTCGGGGCCGGCCGATGACCGGAACCTCGGCGCCACCTATGAGATCAAGGGTCCATGGTTCGTCCCGGCCTCATCCGTGGGACGCTGACGCCACCCGGACACGGCGGTTTGTCATCGCCGTGTCGTCTACGCGCCGGATAATGCGCGGCTGCTTTTTTTGATGCCTGCCGCATGCGCCCTTATCTGCTATGTCTTGTTCCCCTGCTGATCCTCACTGCCTGCGACAGTCGGGATTCCACGAACGTGACGTTTCAGGAGCCGCCGCCGGAGCCGGTCTCGATCAGCGTCGAACGCATTGGTGACGGGGCCGGCTCTGTTCGATCGGAGCCACCGGGCACCATCGATTGCGGAGCCCAGTGCAGCGCCGACTTCGAGGCCACGACCACGCTGACGCTGGTCGCCGAGCCAGCGACGGACAACCGCTTTTCGGGCTGGGGCGGCGCGTGCTCGGGCACCGCACAATGCATGTTGACCTTGAGTGGACCAACCACCGTCACCGCGCGCTTCGAGCCAATCAGCCAGCCCGCGCTGCACGTGACCAAACCAGGCCTGAACGGGCGCGGCACCGTGACCAGCACGCCCGAAGGCCTGCGCTGCGACACGGACTGCAGCGAAGCCTCGTCCGAGTTCGAGGATGGAACTAGCGTGACGCTGACCGCTGCTGCCGCCACCGGTCACTACTTCGCCGGCTGGTCAGGCGATTGCGAGGGCGAGACCTGCAGCCTGAGCATGACGGCCGACCGCAACGTGGCGGCGACCTTCCTGCCAGACGCGCCCCAAGGTGCCTGGTATGGCGGGGACGGTCACGTGCACAACGATCATTCCAGCGACGGCAGCTTTCTGCGGCAGGGGCTGGACGACCGCGGTCCCGGCACGACCAGCATCGCGGACCAGATCGGCTTTGCCGTGCTGCAGCAACTGGACTGGATGCCGCTAACCGATCATCGCACCTTCGACCAGCACTACGACCCGCTGTGGGACAGTGACCAGTTACTGCTGATCACCGGCGAGGAGGCCAACGGCTCGCCGCATTGCACCGTCTTCGGCCACATCGACACGGCCGTACAGGGCGCGGGCCCGGCGGGCGATCCCGGATTCAGAACCGTGCAGCAGTCGCTGTGGGACATCCGTGCACAAGGCGCGCTGTGGAATCAGGCTCACCCCGACCGGCGTAGCTATGACCAGGCAAACGACACCGCAAATGCCTTCGGCTCACAGGTCGGTCAGGCGCTGGCCGAGGTTTGGAACCGCGGCGAAAACCCCGAGGCGGAGATCGACTACGCCGAAAACCGCTGGAACGCTGGCTGGCGATTTGGCGTGGTCGGCGCCAGTGACAATCACGACAAGCTGCTGTGGGCGATCTCTGGCCCCGGCTCGCCCACCACTTACGTGTTCGCGGCCGATGATTCCGAGCGCGCCATTCTTCAGGGCTTGGCCGCCGGCAGGACGACCGTGTCGTCCGGTCCATTAGGTCCGTTCCTGACGCTGGAGGCCGACGTTGACGGCGATGGCCGCTTCGAGGGCGTGGTCGGCGACGAGCTGCTTGCGGAGCCAGGCACCCGCTTTCAGCTGCGCATCAGCGCCGAACGCGCGCTGGGTCTGGACGTTCGGCTGTATGCCGCGCCGGGTCGGGACAACGGTCCGGACAATCCGCTCGAGCCGCTGGCCACCCTGAGCGGAACCGAGCTCGCCACCGGCGCCATCACGCTGGATGTGACGGCGCCCAATGCAGGCCACGGATGGTGGTATCTGATGGTGCGCGGCCCGGGAGTGATTTCCGGACTCGGCGCCCCTGCCAACCCCAGCGATCAGCTCCTGGCGATGACCACGCCCATCTTCGTATCGGTCACCGGTGAACGGGCCGAGCCGCAACCGGAAATCCCGGTGCCCGTCGATGCGGCGCTGTCGGATAACGCCAAACCGGCGTTCTCCGGCGCTGATTTCCACGGCTTTGCCGATGTCGCCGTAGCCGGTTCTGCCGTGCATCTCGTCGCGGAACAGCATCAGCCCGCCGCCACCACCGTCGTCTACCGTCGCGGCTCAACCGGCCGGGATACGCTCACCGACCCCGTCGTGCTCAGCACATCGCGCACGGCACGCTTTCCCCGTGTGGCCGCGCGCAACGGCACGGTATGGGTGGTCTGGCAGGACGAGGGCGAGGATCAGACGCCACGCCGCCCGCAGATTCACCTGCGCAGCAGCGTCGACAACGGCGAAAGCTGGGGCGATGTAGTGGTCGTCAGCCAGGGCGTGGGCCGGGCCATGCACCCGGACATCGATGTCACCCCCACAGGACTTCCGGTGGTCGTGTGGCAGGACAACGCGACCGGCACACTGCCCGCGCCGCTGAATCTGGCGGCCTTCGACATCATGGCCCGGGTGGTCGGACAGGACGCCGAACCCATTAATCTGTCGGGTGCCGGCAAGTCCGTGAACCCCGCCATCCCGCTGGTGGATACGCGTAGTGCACGGCATCCCGCGTCGATCGCACCTGCCGTCGCCGTCCGTGGTGACGGCCTGATCGCCGTCAGCTGGCAAGACAACCGCTTCGACAGCGAGCCCGGCTGGACCGGCTCGCTGCTCACCGGCGAGGGCACCGATCCGGACGATTGGGAGATTCTGGTCGCCACACGCGCTGCTGGAGGCGACTGGTCCGCCCCCGTCAATGCCAGCGGCGACGCCAGCCATGCCGACTGGCATTCCACCCTCGCCTTCACTGAGGAGGGCGCGCTTGTCGTGGCCTGGGACGCCAAGGACAACAGCGGCTCCTCCGGCCGCGACCTGTTCATCCGCAGCGCACGTTCGGCCGACGACGGTGCGAACTTCACCACGCCTATCGCAGTGACCAACGTGGCCAATCCGGGCATGGCCCGCCGTCCGGTGTTCGGAACCACCGCGCTGGGCACGCTGACGCTGACCTGGTCTGACAGCCGCAGCGACGACTGGCGCTGGCGCGTTTACGCCGCCACGGTCACGGCTGGCGGGTTTGGTGATGAGCAACGCATCAGCGGGCCCGGCAATGCGACGTTCCAACGCCTGGAACGCGGCCAGCTGGTCTACACCAGCGACCGCCTGCTTGAGCGCGTGCAGCGCGATTCGCGGTTCTCCGTGTTCCGAACAACGCTGCGCTAGAACAGCCGCCGAACGACCGCCGAAGGTCGCCAGAAAAGCGCTGTGTGAATCGGTGCTTTTCTACGGCGCCAGGACCGGCGCATCGGGCCGGGCTTCTGTAGGAGCCTCCGCGCGCCGCAGATGATTTTCCCCGGAGCGCGTGAACAGGCCGGTGGCGTAGTACTCGCCGGACGCCGGGTCGGTGATCGAATCGACATACCACCACTCGCCCTGCGTGCGCTCGTGGGTCATGTCCAGCAGCACATAGCCGTGCTGCTCGCCCTCGAAATATTTGATATGCGGGTCAACAAGATTGAACGCGGCCTGCAGTAGCGGCGTGGTGCCGGCCGGAAACCCGCTGGAGGTCACCGAGGGCGTCACGAACTCCACACCCAAACCCTTGATCAGCCCCAGGTCCACCGGATCGCCGACGATGTTGTCGAGCAAGGTCAGCAGATCACCCGGATCACGATAAAGCTCCATGCCCCAGCTGCTGTGGATGTCGCCGGTGAGCACGATGACATCATCCAGACCGTTCGCCTCGATCATGTTGAACACGCGATCGCGGGCCGCCGGGTAGCCATCCCACTGGTCGGCATTCAGCGCCAGCAGCTCCTCGGCCAGAGTCAGCCCCAGTACGGAGAGATCGGGTAACGACGCCAGCCGCAGCTGACCGAACATCACCTGCTGCCCGAGGATCTTCCACCGCGCGCTGGTGGTTGCCAGCCGGCCCGCAAGCCAGGCTTCCTGCACGCCACCGAGCAACTGCCGTGAGGGGTCATTCAGGTCTTGCGAGTTCAGCGGAGGCGTCGGCAACTGCTCATCGCGGCCATACAAGCGCGTGTCGAGCATCAGCAGATCAACCAGATCACCAAAGGTGAACTGGCGCCAGATCCGCTGATCATCATTTGGGTCCACCACCCGGATCGGCATCCACTCGAAATAGGCCTGGATCGCGGTGGCCTTGCGCTCCAGCCAGACGCCCTCGTCGCCTTCGGTGTGATTCTGCGCGCCGTCCGACCAGGAATCGTTGGTCGATTCGTGGTCGTCCCAGACGCAAATCATCGGATGCTGTCGCTGCAGCGCCTGCAGGTCCGGATCGGTCTTGTACTGCGCGTGCCGCTGCCGGTAGTCGGTGAGCGAAACGATTTCGTGATCCGGAAAATGCGCTCGCTCCAGACTGCCGCTGCTGCCGCTTTCGTAGAGAAAGTCGCCGAGATGGAACACCGCATCCAGATCCTGCCGCGCGGCCATGTGGCGGTAGGTGGAAAAGTAGCCCGCCGGGTAATTGGAACAGGATGTGAACGCAAACCGCAGACGGTCGACGCTGCCCACCGGCAAGGTCTTGGTGCGGCCGACCGGCGACCGCGTCTCGCCGACACTAAACCGGTAGTAATAAGTCGTTCCCGGCTGCAGGCCCGCCGGATCAACCTTGACCGTGTAGTCCCGCTCGGCCGTTGTCATGACCACCTCATCGGCAACAATAGCCTGCAGCGCCGGGTCGGTGGCGACCTGATAGCGCACCGCCACCGGGCCGTCCTGCGCCGGCGTCACCCGCGTCCACAAGATCACGCGATCGCTGAGCGGATCGCCACTAGCGACGCCGTGATTGAAGGCCGCCGGGCCATCAGCCGGCGGCTCCAAGCCGGCCGGATCGGTTGATGAGCCACAACCACTGAACACGGGCACCAGCGCAACACCGGTCAGCCAACCGGACTGACGAAGAAAACGACGACGATCCATAACAACACGAGCCCCGGGCGCCCGGACGGACGCGATCTGAACAGTGTGCTCGGCGCAGATGAAACACTCGCGACAAATCCAGCCCGTTCATGGGCGGATGATCCCGAACACGAACGGCCGCGTAGCGCCGCACTCGGGGTTGGCAGCCGCGGCACCGCGTCATCCACATAAAAAAAAACCGGACGCTGGAAACCCAGCGCCCGGTTTTGACTATCCAGCTAAGCGAATCGCTAGCGCTGGGGTTGCACCTCTCGGCGGCGGTAGGTGAGCGCCATGCTCATCGCCAGCAGGAAGGCGAGCACACCCAGGCCCAGGCTACCGCTGGAACCGGTCGGAGGGTTGCCAATGTCGTCATCTCCATCGCCACCACCCTGGCTGGCTTCACAGACGAAGGGCGTGTAGTCCTCGACCACGCCCACGTGATCCGCACTGTCACGCGCCGGGGCAACCGCTTCCAGGCCGGCACCGCGCTTGGCGAAGCCGTTGGAACAGGCCTCGAAGTCCAGGTAATCGTTCGCCAGGACCACGGACAGCACGGCATCTCGGGCTTCGGTGAAGGTCGCGTTGGCCGGCGTCATCTTGAAGCCGCCGATGATGTAGTCCTTCATCCGCGACTGGGCCTCGGCAAAGCTGTGACGCGGATCGTTGATCAACCCGGCATAGCATTCCCACATCATGTTGGCCCAGATCTCACCGGAGTTATGCACGGCCGAGTTCGTCGCGCCATCGCCGCCATCCGGTGTCGGTTCGCCATCGGAGATGTGCTTGAACGTGAACGCGTTCAGGTTGAAGTCCGTGGAGTACGGTGCCCGGCGAATGCCGTTGTAGAAGTTGAACGTCACGTAGCCAGCCAGCGAGTAGGCGCCGGAGTAGTTCGTGTTGAACGGCGCATTCGCGTCATCTTCACGAGCCGACAGCATGAAGGCGTTGATATCGCCCCAACCTTCGGACATGGCACCGGCCTGCTGGTTGCTGGAATCGGTCAGACGATGGTGCACGTAGTGGAAGAACTCATGCGCGATGATCTGGTTGTCCAGCGTGCCGTCGGCATCCAGAGATGGCTCGCGATTGACCCGCATGGTGACCTCGCCCGCCGCTAGATTGTCCTTGATGATCTGGCCATCGGCCTTGCTGATCATCACCGACGGAATCTGGTAGAGCGGATCGGTCGGACTGCTCGGCAGAGGCACAATCGGCACGTCTGCATTGCCCATGGTGATCGGCGCGGTGTCGACATTGTTGACCACGACCATGGCCGAAGCACCGGACGCCAACGCAAACTGCGCCTTGGTGGTGAACGGACATCCGCCACGGTCGATGAGCGCGACATTGCCCGCCAACGCCAGTTGCGGGATTCCGGGCACATTGACCAAACCGGCGACAGGGTCAGCAAACCCGCAGCCATCCGTATCGGAATCACCCAGGCTGTCGCTGGCGATGACCACGGAGCCAGTCACGTCGAAGGTCGCCGGGCCAAACGAGGCGCCGGTGAACCCGAAGGGGTCGGTTTCGGTCGGTGTCAGCTGCTTGACCTCACCGGCCAGGGCGCCGTCGAACAGATACTGCTGCATGGTCGGGGACGAGCCGTCCGCCGGTGTCGCCATGTTCGCGTTGTTGCGACCAGAGGCATCCTGACCCTGCGCGAGAATGGGGTCACCGTCGACACCGCCACGGCCGTAGTTATCCAGCTGGGCATTGCCTGAGGCTTCGTCGAAGCCATGGTCATACCACCAATCGTGCAACCAGTTGTTGATGTAGAACAGATTGACGACGGCTGCCTGCTGGGCATTGGCCGTGCTCGGATCGGTATCGGCTACCAGATCATAGTCGAACGTGCTGTCGCCGTTGGTCGCACCGTAGGTGTCACCGATGACGCCGTCGATGATCGGCGTGCACAGGTTCAGCGGGTTCGAAATGATGCCCGAGACCGGCGTGTCGAGGCTGTCAATACAGGCTTCGACGTTATTACCGACGGTGGTCGTTGCACCCTCTTCCAGCCAGGGGTCACCGGTGGAAATCGGGCCGGCTTCCAGCGTCACCAGGTTGGTCGATGCCGACACGCGCGGCACGTTGACATCGGGCGTGGCGGCGGCGAACGGGGTCTGCCCGTTGCCCAGAGGAGAATCGAAGGGGGCATAGGGCGCCGTGGCGTCGGCGAACACGCGGTACGAATAGGTCGCATCGGAGACCAGGTTCTTCCGGTGTAGCAGACTGCCGTCCTGCGCGGAGACCACGAATGCGAACGCGCTCAGAGCACCACCCACACGGGTGCGGCTGAACAGCTCCACGTAGAACGCTGGCTCCAGCGTGTTGCCACGCGGGTAATAAATCGGACGACTGCGCGGACGACGCTCCAGCACATGGGAATCGAGCAGGTTCGGGATGTTGAACCAGGTGTACTCGCCCTGGGTTTCCTGCGGCACGAGATCCAGGGCGTTCATCACGCCGCCCATTAGACCCCAGGCACCGGCCACGGCTTGTGCCGCTGACAGAATCGGCGTCTGCGCGGCGAGCGCATCGACATCATAATCGGTGGCGAAATAACCGGAGACCGCCACGGGCTGATAGGAGCGATCCAGCAACACGTTGATATAACGCTGGAACACTTCCCGACCGTTCACCCGCTGACGGAACCGCACGATGCCCGGACCGGTGCCGTTGAACTGTGCGTTCACGACCTCGGCATTCTCGATCATCTCGGCCGTCAGGTTCAGCTGCTTGGCTTCCGTCGCCAGATGCGCCTTTGCCTGCGCGATCAGTAATTCACGGTCGGAGGCCAGCGCCCCCACGGCAGCCGGAGTTGCTGTCTGCTTGGCCCACAGGAAGGTCGGCGTGCCCAACTGACGGTCAAACTGAGCCGACAACAGTCGACCACTGAAACCGGAACTCGGCACCGCGGACACACTCGTCGCGTCTTCGGCGAAGAACTTGTCGTAGTTGCCAATTCGCAGGCCTTCGGGGTCAGTGTTGCTGAACCCGGACGTCACAGGCGAGGCCGAGGCGATTGCCTTGCTAGGAGCCATCACGCAGGCCGCTTCACCAACCGCCGTCAGCGTCAGACTTGCGCTGTAGTCGGTAGCACCACTGGCCAGGAACGGACACACCACAGCGGTCAGGGTTCCGGCCTGAGGATCACTGACCCGCACGTTCTCTTCCGGCGAACCACCGTCGCTGGAGCCGAGTTCCGCGCCGTCCTGGTAGATCGTCAGCACGAGATCGGGATCGGTCGCAACCACGACATCGGAGCCCGCATCCCACTCAATGTGGAAATCGGCGATCAACGAGTTGGAATCGTAGAAATCGGCCGGGACCGTCAGCACGATGTCATGCGAATCGTCCGTGCCCTGTGCACAGGAGTTGGTCGCTGCGCCGGAGGCACCCGCCAGCGCCGTTCCAGTCCATTCGACCGTGAGCGACTGCCCTGGCGTGCCGGGTGCGGTAACTTCCTGGGAAGCCGGTTCGGATGCGTTTGCGTAAGACGCAAACAGAATGAGCGCGGAGCTGCCGAGCAGCGCCACGTGAGATCGTCGATTTGCAGGCCCCATGACCAAGTTCTCCATGCAAACGACGCGCGTCAACGAGTGACCCGCGTCCTGCGAGTGTTGAGTGGATGGTGTAGCAGCGCGGTTTCGGGCGAGAGCCCGCCGCACCGGTCCGATCGCCGCCGGACTAGTTCAGTAGAAACTTTACGAAAGTATTACATGCAAGGATATCGCCAACAGGCCCCCTCGTCCCGCCACAGCCGCCGTCTGGCCGAAGATTCCCACACGGGAGCGGCGACGGTTGCCTTGCCTCGCTTCACCCGACGACGCGGTGGCGGTAGGCTGCAGGGGTCTTTTCTGCGCACTGCATCTTCCATGACATCACGCTGGCTTCTCTTCGCGTCGACGACGCTCGTACTCGCGGCCTGTGGATCCTCCACCGATCCGGCTGACACACCGCGCGAACCCTTTGCGTCGACCTACACCCCGCTGCCCGCAGACACCACGCTGATCCAGCACGCCACCGTGCTCACCGGGACCGGCGAGCGCATTGACGATGGCAGCGTGCTGCTGCGCGACGGCAAGATCGCGGCGATCGGCACGGATATCTCGGCCCCGCGCGGCGCTCGCACCATCGACGCCAAAGGGCGCTGGGTGACGCCCGGTGTCATCGACGCGCACTCGCATCTGGGCGTTTATCCATCGCCCTCCGTCGCCGCGCTGTCCGACGGCAACGAAATCACCGGCAACAATACCGCCGGGGTGTGGGCCGAGCATGGCGTGTGGCCGCAGGATCCGGGGTTCGACACGGCACTGGCCGGTGGCATCACCTCGCTGCTGGTGTTGCCGGGTTCTGCGAATCTGTTCGGTGGCCGCGGCGTGACGCTGAAAAACGTGCCATCCACGACCTATCAAGGCATGAAATTTCCCGGCGCACCGCACGCGCTGAAGATGGCGTGCGGCGAGAACCCGAAGCGGGTTTATGGCCCCGGACGTCAGACGCCGTACACGCGAATGGGCAACGTGTTCGGCTACCGCTCGGCCTGGATCGAAGCGGCCGAGTATCGCGACCAGTGGGACCGCTGGGAGGCCAAGGCCGAGGACGCAGACCCGGCGGACCAACCCAAACGTGACCTCAAGCTGGAAACGCTGGCCGGCGTGCTACGAGGCGACATCCTGGTCCATAACCACTGCTATCGCGGCGACGAAATGGCCACGATGCTCGATGTGGCACAGGAGTTCGGCTACAAGATCACGGCGTTTCATCATGCGGTAGAGGCGTACAAGATCGCCGACCTGCTCGGCGAACGCGGTGTTTGTGCGGCCCTGTGGGCCGACTGGTGGGGCTTCAAGATGGAAGCCTTCGACGGCATTCGCGAGAACATCGCCATGGTCGATGCCGCCAAGAACGGCTGCGCCATCGTCCATTCCGATGACGAATATGGAATCCAGCGTCTGAACCAAGAAGCGGCCAAGGCCATGGCGGCCGGCAATCGTGTGGGCATGGACATCAAGCCTGAACACGCGATCCGCTGGCTCACGGCCAACCCGGCCAAGGCCATGGGCGTGCTCGATCAGACGGGGACGCTGGAGACGGGCAAGATGGCGGATGTCGTGATCTGGTCCGGCAACCCGTTCTCCGTCTATACGCTGGCCGATCAGGTCTTCGTTGATGGCGCCCTGCTTTACGATCGCAACGACCCAAACAAGCAACCCATGCGCGACTTCAAACTCGGCATCGTGGAGGTGAACTCGTGATCCGCTTCCAACTCTCCGCCGCCCTGATCGCCCTTGGGTTCGTCACGGGCGCCGTCGCGCAGCAGCGCGTAGCCATCACCGACGCCACAATCCACACGCTGGGCGAAGCCGGCACACTGGATCGCGGCAGCTTGCTGATTCGCGATGGCAAGATCGCCGCCCTCGGGCCCAAGCTGTCCGTCGCCAAGGACGTACAAACCGTGGCGGGCAAGGGCAAGGTGGTCACGCCGGGCCTGTTCGACGCGCTATCGGCACTGGGCACGGAAGAAGTCGAGCTGGTCCCCGGCACCGTCGACAACCAGTCGGCAAGCACGCATCTGGGCGCGGCCTTCGACATTACCGGCGCGATCAACCCACGCTCCACGCTGATCCCGATCAACCGGATCGAGGGCGTGACGCGCGCCATGGTGGCACCGGCCAGCCCATCGGCCTGGCTGGCCACTCCACCCGGTAGCCTGTTCGCCGGACAGGGCAGCGTGATCAGCCTCGCGCCGGCGACCGAGTTTGTTCTGAAACCGCGGGCCGCCCTGTTCATCACGCTGGGCGAACACGGCGCCGATTTCACCGGGGGCTCGCGCGCCGGCACCCTGGGCGAACTGCGCGAAGCACTGCAAGACGCCAAGGCCTGGGATGCCCTGCCCGCCGGTCAGAAGTCGACGGCCAACCCCGGCTACGCCATCCGGCGACCGGCCCGGGAGGTGCTGCTCAAGGCCCTGGCGGGCGATCTGCCTGTCGTCGCGCGTGTCGATCGCGCCTCCGACATCCGCGCGGCCATGGCGCTGGCGAAGGAATTCGGACTCCGGCTGATCGTCGCCGGTGGCTCGGAGGCCTGGATCGTCGCCAAGGACCTGGCGGCGGCCGATGTGCCGGTGATTCTCAACCCGCTCCACAACCTGCCGGCGAGCTTTGAGCACCTCGGCGCGCGACCGGATGCTGCGGCCATGCTGCACCGAGCCGGCGTGCTGATCGCAATCGCCGACGATGGCGAATCGCACCAGGCCCGCAACATCCGCCAACTGGCCGGCAATGCCGTGGCCCATGGCCTGCCCTGGGATGCCGCGCTGGCCGCCGTGACCGTCAATCCCGCGAAAATATACGGGCTCGGCAATGCGTCAGGCGGCCTGATGCCGGGACAGGCAGCCGATGCCGTCCTCTGGTCCGGCGACCCACTGGAGGTCACGACCATGGCCGAGGCGGTGATCATCAATGGCAGGCTGCAATCGATGACCAGTCGGCAGACCCTGCTGCGCGACCGCTACCTGAAGACGGACGGCGAGTGGCCACCGGCGTACACGCACCCGTCCTCACCGTAGCGGACATCCGGCGCGAGGAACTCGAACAAGTCTTCGCGCCGCAGGGCCTGACCCTGGTCGATGTGCCACCCGGAGCGCCCATCCCCGGCAGCTACTGGGGCGACTCCGAAGCCGGCCTGGTGGACGACGACCTGTTCGTCCGGGCGGACACGCCCTTGCACTCAGTGCTGCACGAGGGCGGGCACTGGCTTTGCGCCCGCGCCTGCGGGCGAACCGGCCTGAACACCGACGCCAACAGCGACGACGCCGAGGAAAACGCCGTCTGCTACCTGCAAATTCTGCTGGCGGACCGGATCACCGGCTTCGGGCGCGCGCGTGCATTCGCCGACATGGATGCCTGGGGCTACAGCTTTCGCCTCGGTTCGGCGCAAGCATGGTTCGAAGCGGATGCGGAGGACGCGCTGGCCTGGCTACAAACCCATGCGGCGCTGCTGCTGAACGACATTGCGGACGCGTACGGCGCTCAGCCTTCCAGCGCCTCCCAGCGGGCATAGGCGGCCACAAGGTCGCCGGAAACCTGGTCTGTTTCAGACTGCAGCGCCCCGACCCGCTCGGGCGCGGACTCGTAAGCCTGCTGGAGTTCCTGCGCCAGCTCTGCCTGGCGGCGCTCCAGGGTCTCGATTCTCGCCGGCAACTCGTCCAACTCTTTTTGTACTTTGTAGCTGCGCTTGGGGCCGGCCGCCGGTTTCTTCGCGGCGCCAGACTGGGCACTCGACTTCGCTGGTCGCGGTTTCGGCGACACGCGCTGCCGCAACCAATCCTCGTAGCCGCCGACGTAATCCCCCACGCGTCCGCCGCCCTCGAAGGCGAGGGTGCGCGTGACCACATTGTCGACAAAGGCCCGGTCGTGGCTGACGACGATCACGGTGCCGGCGTACTCGATCAGCCGTTCCTCCAGCAATTCCAGAGTCTCGACATCGAGGTCATTCGTGGGCTCATCGAGAATCATCAGATTCGATGGCCTGGAGAACAGCCGTGCAAGCATGAGTCGGCTGCGTTCACCGCCGGAGAGCACGCGCACCGGGCTGCGGGCGCGGTCTGGCGGAAACAGGAAATCGGCGAGGTAGCTGATCACATGTTTTTCTTTGCCACCGATGGTGACGGTCTCCTTGCCATCGCCGATGTGGTCGACCACCGTCTTGGTGGGGTCCAGCTGATCGCGTAGCTGATCGAACACGGCGATCTCCAGCTTGGTGCCCAGTTCCACGGTGCCGGCATCCGGCTGCAGCTGGCCCAGCATCAGGCGCAATAGGGTGGTCTTGCCCACACCGTTAGGGCCTAGCACGCCGATCTTGTCGCCGCGCAGAATCGTGGTCGTCAGGCCATCGACGATGCACAGATCCCCAAACGCATAACGCAGGTCGGTCACCTCGGTCACCAGCTTGCCGCTGCGCTCAGCCTCTTCGACCGCGATCTTGGCCGTGCCCTGCACCGTACGCCGCTGCTGGTATTCCGCACGCAGGGCCTTGAGCGCGCGCACGCGGCCTTCGTTGCGCGTGCGCCGTGCCTTGATGCCCTGCCGAATCCAGGTTTCTTCCTGTGCCAGCTTCTTGTCGAACAAGGCGTTCTGCTGGGCCTCGGCCTCCAGCGCCTCGGCCTTGCGGCGCAGGTAATCCTCGTAGGTTCCCGGCCAGCTGGTTAGCCGCCCACGGTCCAGTTCGATGATGCGGGTCGCCAGCCGCTTGAGGAACGCGCGGTCATGGGTGATGAACAGCAGCGTGCCATCCCAGCCGAGCAGAAACTCTTCCAGCCAGCGAATACTGTCGATGTCCAGATGGTTGGTCGGTTCATCAAGCAACAGCAGATCGGGTTCGCAGACCAGGGCTTGCGCCAGCAGCACTCGGCGCTTTAGCCCGCCGGACAGCGCTGCAAATGGACGGTCGCCGTCCAGTGAAAGCCGCGACAACGTCGCTTCGACCCGTGACGACAATGTCCAGCCATCCACCGCTTCGATCGCCTGCTGCACCCGCGCCATGCGATCCAGATTCTCCGGCTCATTGACGAGGATGTCGTGGTATTCGGCCACGAGCCGCCCCGCATCCCCCAGTCCCAGCGCCACCACGTCGTAGACCGTGCCGGTCAGCCCGTCGGGGACTTCCTGCGGCAGGGTTGCGATCACCGGCGCGTTACTGCGGTCCACTTCTCCGGAATCCGGCTCGACGGTGCCGGCGATGACCTTGAGCAAGGTGGATTTTCCGGCGCCGTTGCGCCCGACAAGACAAACGCGCTCTCGGGGTTCGATGACCAGCTCGGCCTGATCGAGAATCGCGTGCGTGCCAACGTGCAGATCGAGTTGGCGGGCGTTCAACAGCATGGGATCGGTGCCAGAAAAGCGGGCGCGCATTGTAGGCGCTTCCGCGCCCGGCCGGACGCCTGAACGGCCACAACAAAGCGATTCGACGTTTACTGCCCGCGCTTGGCCCGTTTAGACCAGTTGAGCTTGCGGTATTTGTGCCCGATGTCGCGGGCGCGCTGACGCTTCGCTTCCAGAATCTCGGTATTGCGCGCCTGCTCATCCCGCAGTTCACGTAGGCTCTCCAGACGCCGTGCCGGCAACTCGCCAGAGACAATCGCTGCCTGCACCGCACAGCCGGGTTCGACTTCGTGCCGACAATCCTGAAACCGGCAGTGTTCCGCACGGTCCAGCACGTCGGCAAACACACGCTCGATGCCATGCTCGCAGTCGGTGAGCTGCAGTTCACGAATGCCCGGGTTGTCGATGAGCAAGCCACCGCCCGGCAGCCGCAGCATGGATCGCGCGGTGGTCGTATGCCGACCCTTGTCGTCCGCTGACCGCACAGCGCCGGTCGCGAGTTCGGGCGCGCCCAGGGCATTGGCCAGGGTGCTCTTGCCGACCCCGGATGAGCCCACGAGCGCCAAGGTTTGACCGAATTCGATGGTTGAGGCCAACGGCCCGACCTGGGCGGGATCTCGAGCATCGACGAGGTGCACGGATACCCCGGCGAGCAGACCGGATGCCGCCTGCACCAGCGTTCCGGCATCGTCCGCCAGATCTGCCTTGGTCAACACGATTTCCGGTGTCACGTCGCAGTCGCAAGCCAGCACGAGGTAGCGTTCCAGACGCGCCAGACTGAACTCCTGATTGCAACTGGAGACGATGAGCAGGCGATCGACATTCGCCGACAACACCTGTTGATGCACATGTTCGCCAGCGGCCTTGCGGGCAATTTCCGTCCGCCGCTCCAAACGCTGCCATCGCTCACTGCCCGGCTCAGCCAGCAGCCAGTCACCGACCGCAATCGGACCTAGCGCCCGGTGCATCGAGAGATCCACCCGACGCTCGCCTTGCGTGGACCAAGCGAGTGCCTCGCTACGCCGCGCAGAGAAGACCCGCGCGGGCTCCCAACCGGGGGTGCGCCGCGCGGCTTCGAACGCGGTCCAGCCCAGGGCGGCGAGCGCCGTGGCTTCGTCGTCATCAGCCACGATCAGCGCCCAGGTTCAGGGCTGCAACCGGATCAGGCCTTGGCCTGATTGGCGACGGCCTCGGCCGCAGCCTTGGCAGCGTCCTCGTCGCCCAGATAACCCTTGTCGACGACGTTGAGCTGATCGTCCAGCGTGTACTTGAGCGGGATGCCGGTGGGTATGTTCAGGCCGGTGATCTCGTCATCGGAGATCCCGTCCAGATACTTGACCATGGCACGCAGGCTGTTGCCGTGCGCTGCGACGAGTACCGTCTTGTCCGCCAGCAGGTCGGGGACAATGGCGTCGTGCCAATACGGCAGCACGCGCTCCAGCGTCAGCTTCAACGACTCGGTACCGGGCAGAACCCGCTTGTCGAGCCCCTGATAGCGACGGTCATTGGCGGGATGGCCCGGGTCGGAGACCGGCATTTCAGGCGGCGGGGTATCGTAGCTGCGACGCCACACCAGCACCTGCTCTTCGCCGTGCTTGGCGGTGGTCTCGGCCTTGTTCAGCCCCTGAAGACCGCCGTAGTGCCGTTCATTCAATCGCCAGCTGCGGCGCACGGGCACCCACAGCTGATCCGATTCCTCCATGGCGAGCTGCATGGTGCGAATCGCGCGCTTGAGCAAGGAGGTATGCACGACATCGAAGGCCAGGCCCTCATCCTGCATTAATTTGCCGGCGGCTTTGGCCTCGGCTACCCCTTTTTCGGAAAGATCAACATCCACCCAGCCCGTGAACCGGTTATCAAGGTTCCACTGGCTCTGGCCGTGTCGTAGCAGGACGAGCGTCTTCGTCATCGATGGGTCGCGTTTCGAATGAATGCTCGGATGATACCGCAGGCTTCTCGTTCACCGGCGGCGATACCGACCGAGACCGCTTGGATTGTTCACGGACAAAGCTGGCGACCTTGTCCACGGCATCGGACAGCCCACGCAGCGGCGCACCGAACACCGCCAGCATCTTCTCGTGCGACATCTTGGAATAGATGATCAGCTTCGGCTCGCCACCCTCTTCCGCGATGCGCTGAGCCAGGTCGCGCGAGTTGTTGGCATAGACCGACTGGTCATTCTCGCCGTGCAGCAGCAAGGTCGGCGGCACCTGTCCATCAACGAAATTCACCGGCTGCGACTGCGGGTGCTCGGATTCCGGACCAAACACGGCCCGCAGCTGCTCGTCTTCGATCGGCAGGAAATCGTACGGACCGGACAGCCCGATGAAACCACGCAGCCACTGCCGACTGCCGCCCTGCGCCTGCAGGAAACGGCCATCGGTTGCCAGCATCGCGGCGATGTGGGCGCCCGCCGAATGCCCCATCACGAACAGCTTGTCCGGATCGCCGCCGTAGCGCTGCGCAATCTGCCGGGTGTAGGCGACCGCCGCAGCGCCGTCTTCAACAAAGGCCGGGAACCGCACCGCCGGATACAGCCGATAATCGGGTACGACGGCGACAAAGCCGCGCGACGTCAGGGCTTGTGCGACGAACTCGTAGAGCTCCTTGCTGCCATCGCTCCAGCGGCCGCCGTAGAAAAACACCACCACCGGGGCGCCGCTCGCATCCGTGGGCGAGTAAATATCGAGCTTCTGCCGCGGCTCCGGGCCGTAGGACAGATTGGTCGCCTTTTCCAGCCCACGTTGCGGCGTGAACGCGTTCAGCACCTTCTGCCCGGCGCAGCCGGTCAGCAGCATCACGGCCAAGCCGGTCAACGCCAGGGCGCGTCCTGCGCCGTTTGCAAAGCCTGTCATGTCATCGTCACCAGCTCTTCAGCACTCGTCGGGTGGATGGCCACCGTCTCGTCAAAATCACGCTTGGTCGCGCCCATCTTCATGGCCACGGCGAAGCCCTGCAGCATTTCATCGGCCCCGCCACCGAACAGGTGGCAGCCGACGACACGTTCGTCGTCGCCCACGCAGACCAGCTTGAAACAGCTGATCTGCTTGTTGTCCAGCACGCCGTAGTACAGGGAGCGGAAGGTGGATCGATACACCTTGACCGCATCACCGAACTGCTCGCGCGCCTGCTGCTCGGTCAAACCGACCGTGCCGATGGTGGGTGAGGAGAACACCACCGTCGGGATCATGTTCATGTCCAGATGCCGGCCTGTCTGGCCGCCGAATACACGGTCCGCCAGCCGTCGACCGGCTGCAATCGCTACGGGCGTCAGCGCCGGCCCGCCGGTCACGTCACCCACCGCGTAAACGCCAGGCTGATTGGTGTTCTGGTAGGCATCGACCGGCACAAAGCCGCGTTCGTCCATTTCGATACCCGCTGCGTCCAGCCTCAGCGCTTGGGTTTCGGGGGAACGACCCACTGCCCAGAGGACCTGATCCACGCGCAGAGGTTCCGGAGCGCCGTGGTGGACCAGCAGGTCCTCGCCGTCGCGTTCGACCTTCGACACCGGACTGTTCGCGAGCATCCGCACCTTCTGGTCGCTCATCGCCTCGGCCAGTAGCGGGCCCAGCATGGCGTCGAAATCACGCAGCACGGTGTCGCGGCGGAACAGCAGATTGGTCTGGCTGCCCAGCGCCGCGAGAATGCCCGCAAGCTCGACGGCGATGTAGCCGGCACCCACGACAGCCACCCGTGGCGGCAAGGCCTCAAGCGCGAAAAAACCATCGGAATCGATGCCCAGTTCGGCGCCCGGTATCTGCGGGCGGCTCGGCCGTCCGCCCACGGCCACCAGCACATGCTCGGCTTCGAACTCGGCCTGGTCGACACGCACACGCCGCGGGCCTACGAACTGCGCCGCTCCCCGCACCACCTCCACGCCTTCGCGATCCAGGTTCGAATCGTAGATCCCATTGAGCCGGCGAATGTAGGCCTCACGCCGCTCGACCAGGCGGCCCCAGTCGTGGGTCATGGGATTACCGTCGAACCCGTAGTCCGGCATGTCGCTCATGGACTTGGCTAACCTCCCGGCCTGCCACATCACCTTTTTCGGCACGCAGCCAACATTGACGCAAGTGCCGCCCATGCGGCCCCGCTCAATCAGAATCACCCGGGCACCGTGCTTGGCGGCCCGCCGCGCGGTGGCGACGCCGGCGCTACCGCCACCGATCACCAGAAAGTCTGTTTTCGTTGTCATTCCATGAATCCTTGGCACGTCGTCTGGCGCAATCTCACGAGAATCTGCGACCGACGATAGGGATTGGCTCCTGCAATGAGATGAAAGTTTCCGGGTTCGCGTTGTGACCGGACCGGTCAGGGCCTAGACTTTTGCAATCGAACCGCGGGGAATCGGGGATGGAATCTGCATCGAGTGCGATCAGCACGTTCGTTTTCTGGGGCATTGCCCTCGGCGCTGTGCTGTATGGCATCGTCATTTACAACAATCTGGTCAATCTGAAGCACGCCGTCAGCAAGGCGTGGAGCAACATCGACGTGTTGCTCAAGCAGCGTCACGACGAGCTGCCAAAGTTGATCGAGACCTGCAAACAGTACATGAAGTTCGAGCAGGAAACGCTCGAAAAAGTGATGCAGGCACGCTCGGCCGCGCAGGCGGCAAGAGCCAATGGCGACGTCAAGGGCGTCGGCCAGGCCGAGACCCAGATGCGGCTCGGGCTGGGCAATTTGTTCGCGGTGGCCGAGGCCTATCCGGAACTCAAGGCAAATCAATCGTTCCAGCAATTGCAGGCCCGCATCACCGGCTTGGAGAACGCCATTGCCGATCGTCGCGAGTACTACAACGAGACCGTGAACAACAACAATGTGCGCATCGAGCAGGTGCCTGATGTGCTGATCGCGCGCATCTTCAATTTCAAGTCGGCGGATCTGCTGGAATTCTCGGAAACCGAGAAGGCGGACGTGGACGTGCGCGCCCTGTTCAGTTGAGGCCCAAGACGCCCGCCCGGGCTGACTGACACCACAGGTGGACGCACTGCTAACGGACATCGCCACCGCTCCGGATGGCGAATTCTGGTTCTGGACCGGCGCCCTGATCGTCGCGGCGCTGGTCACGCTGTGCATCAGCTTTCTGTTTCTGAAGCGTTCGCGGCTGATCACCGATACGCCCACTGCCAAGATCCGGTCAGCCCCGCAGGGCTATGTGGAGCTCACCGGCTACGGCAAGATGCTGGACGGCCCGCCAATCCACGCGCCGCTGACCCACGCCCCCTGCGTCTGGTGGTGGTTCAAGATCGAGGAGCGCCGGACTTCACACTCGAACGGACGCCGCACGACGCGCTGGGTCACCATCGACCAGGGCCGCTCCGACGCCCTGTTCCTGCTGGTCGACGACACCGGGGAGTGCATCGTCGACCCGGAGGCTGCCAAGGTCATCCCCGGCATTCGCCACCGCTGGCATGGGACGTCATCGCGACCGCGCAGTGGCCCCAAGAGCGGCTCGTTCGGGCTGTTCGGCCGCTACCGCTATATCGAGCACAGCATTCCTCCGCTGCACCCCATCTATGCACTGGGTCAGTTTCGCTCTCAGGGCGTGCATCACGCGTTCGACGAACAGGCGGATGTTCGCGAACTGCTTGCCGAATGGAAACGCGATGAAGCAGCCTTGCTGCATGAGTTCGACGCCGACGGCAACGGCGAAATTGATCTGACGGAATGGGAACAGGTGCGCGCCAGGGCGGTGGAACAGGTTCGCGCCAAGCTCGCCGAGCAGGCGGCGCAACCCGACATTCACGTGCTGGCCCGCTCAGCCAACCGCAAGCCCTTCCTGATCTCCGCGGTACCGCAGGAAAAGCTCGTCCGTCGCTACCGTCTGCAGGCAGCGCTGGGCTTTGCCGGATTCCTGCTGTCCGGCTCGGCCGCGACCGTGGCGCTGGTCGCACGCGGCCTGCTCTGACCCGATGGGCAGGGACGGCGACGCGCCGCCTGCGTGATAGAGTTTCGCCCCGTTTTTTCACCGCCGATGCCCGCATGAGCAACCCTTTGCTGGAGATGATTCGCGGCCGCGATCTACCGCCGTTCTCCGACATTCGCCCGGAACATGCCGAACCAGCGCTGGATGCCGTGTTGCAGGCCAACCGCGACGCGATCCGCGAACTCGAACAAGTGGAATCGCCGAGCTGGACAAACTTTGTCGCGCAGCTCGAACAGCTGGACAACGACCTGCACCGCGTATTCTCGCCGGTGAGCCATCTCAACGGTGTCGCGAATACCCCGGAGTGGCGCAGCGCGTATAACGTCTGCCTGCCCAAGCTCTCGGCCTACTCAACCGAGATGGGACAGAACCAGGCGCTATACCAGCGTTTTGCGCAGATCGCCGAGTCCGCGGACTTCGCCGGGTTGCCGACACCACGCAAGACCATCATCGAACACGCGATTCGTGATTTCCGACTGGCGGGTGTGCATCTGCAAGGTGAGCAGCGCTCACGCTATGCCGAAATCCAGCAACAGCTTTCGGTGCTCCAGACGCGGTTCCAGGAACAGGTGCTCGATGCCACCGAAGCCTGGGTGTGGCAGACCGACCATGTCGAGGATCTCGACGGGCTGCCGCAACGCGCCCTGGATGCCGCGGCGGAAGCCGCCAAGGCGAGGGAATTGAGCGGGTATGCGGTCACGCTTGATGCGCCGAGCTATATCGCGGTGATGACCTACGCCCAGGATCGAAGCCTGCGCGAGCGCGTCTACACCGCCTACGCGACCCGTGCCTCCGACCAGGGGCCCAAGACCGGCGACTGGGACAACGCACCGGTCATCCAGGACATTCTGGATCTGCGCCAGGAGCTGGCCGCGCTGGTCGGCTACCCGACCTACGCCGACTATTCGCTGGCGACCAAGATGGCCGACTCACCGGCCGCGGTCGAGCAGTTCCTGCTGGATCTGGCCACCAAGGCGCGACCCGCGGCGCAATCCGAGCTGGATGCACTGGCCGGCTTCGCGACCAGCGTCGGTGGCCCCTCCACGCTGGAACCCTGGGACGTCGGGTTCTACGCCGAGCAGTTTCGCGAGGCAACACTGGGGCTGTCCGAGGAGATGCTGCGGCCCTACTTCCCTGCGCCGCAGGTGCTCACGGGGATGATGGCGGTTGCAGAACGACTCTATGGCGTGCGCTTCCAGGCGGTGGATGACGCGAATGTGTGGCATGCCGATGTCACCGCCTATGCGGTGGTCGACGACCATGGCCAGCGACGCGGCCTGTTCTATGTCGACCCCTACGCGCGGCCGGGCAAGCGCGGCGGCGCCTGGATGGACGACTGCCAGGGCCGCTACCGCACCGACACGATCGATCAGCTGCCGATCGCCTTCCTGGTCTGCAACTTCGGAGGGCCGGTAGACGGCAAACCCGCCTGTTTGTCGCATAGCGAGGTCGAGACGCTATTCCATGAATTCGGCCATGGCCTGCATCACCTGCTGACTCAGGTCGATGAGCTATCGGTCTCGGGCATCAATGGCGTGGCCTGGGACGCTGTCGAATTACCCAGCCAGTTCATGGAAAACTGGACCTACGAGCGCGAGGCGCTGGACAGCTTCGCCCGTCATGTCGACACCGGCGAGCCCATCCCCGATGCGCTGCTGAACAAGCTGCGGGCGGGACGCCGCTTCCAGGCCGGCATGGCGACGGTCCGCCAGCTGGAGTTCGCGCTGTTCGATCTGCGACTGCATCGCGACCACGTCCGCGGGGAAGCCGCGAAAGTGCTGGACACGCTCGCCCAGGTCCGCAGCGAGGTGGCGGTGATTCATCCACCGAGCTGGCATCGTTTCCCCTGCAGCTTTTCGCATATCTTCGCCGGTGGCTACGCGGCGGGTTACTACAGCTACAAGTGGGCGGAGCTGCTCGCGGCCGACGCCTTCGAGCTGTTTGTCGAACGCGGCGTGTTCGACACGGAGGCTGCTACCCGCTTCCGCGACAATATCCTCGCCAAGGGTGGCAGCCGCCCTGCTGCCGAGTTGTTCGAGGCCTTTCGCGGTCGCCCGCCGGAGCCGGAAGCCCTGCTGCGCCTGCATGGACTGGCCGCATGAGCGCGCCCACACGCATCGCGACCTGGAACGTGAACTCGCTGAACGTGCGCCTGCCGCATCTGCTTCAGTGGTTGGGCGAGGACGGTGTCGACATCGTCGCGATTCAGGAAACCAAGCTGACCGATGATCGCTTCCCGGTCGAGGCCCTGCAGGAAGCCGGCTGGCACTGTGCCTGGCATGGTCAGAAAACCTACAACGGGGTCGCCCTCGTCAGTCGCGAGCCGATCAGCGACGTCGTCACCGGCATTCCCGGCTTCGACGATACCCAGGCTCGGGTGATCGCCGGGACCATCGGTGATATCCGCACGCTTTGCGTCTACGTGCCGAACGGCCAGGCGGTGGGATCGGACAAATACGCCTACAAGCTGGAATGGCTCGCCGCCCTACGCGACTACGTGGTGAACATACTCGCCGAACACCCGAATCTGGTGGTGTCCGGCGACTTCAACATCGCACCCACCGAGGCCGACACCCATGACCCGGACCGCTGGGAAGGCCACATTCTCTGCAGCGACGCCGAACGCGCCGCCCTCCAGGCGCTGCTGGACACCGGCCTGACGGACGCATTCACCCGGATCGACCCGCCGGAACAGCGCTTCACCTGGTGGGATTATCGACAGGGCGGTTTCCGTCGGGGGCTCGGCCTGCGGATCGATCATCATCTGATCAGCGAACCGCTGCTCCAGCGATTCGACAGCTTCGCCATCGATATCGAGCCACGCCGCTGGGAGCGCCCGTCCGACCACACGCCGGTGGTCTGCGGCCTGCGCTGACCGTATCTGGAACCACCGTCAATGTCAGACCAGCAGCCTTGCACAGCGCTGTCCTTGAACTGAGAACAGGGTCACGCTCGGATGTGGCTGCGAAGTAAACCGCGGTCTACCATCCGGAAAAGCATAGAAGGCCCGTCAGACCGCGCAGCGCGGAGGATATGAAATGGGGCAACAGGCACATTACGACGTCACTGGCACAGTCCACCTGGCGGACCCAAAGGCGGTTGAAACCGCCGTACTCGACCTGTTGACGCATCGCTTCACCGCGGTTGATGTCGCCCTGATCTCCCGTGCATTCCAGACGTTTAGCGCGTTGTTCGCCGGTCTGCTGCCGGGCTTCAAAGGCTGCGACACCTGGTACCACGATGCCCAACACAGCCTGGATGCCACGCTGGCCTTCGCACGCCTGCTCGATGGCTACGAGCAATCCGTGCCGCCGGCGGAGCAACTGGGCACCGAGCGCGCCATGCTGGGCGTGATCATCGCCTTGTTTCATGATGCCGGTTATGTGCGCTCTGACCGTGATGTCGGCCACCGAAACGGCGCTGAATTCACGCTCTGCCATGTCGCTCGCAGCGGTGCATTCATCAGCGATTTTCTAAAGGGCACGCAGCTGGAGAAGTACGCCGACGTGTCACGTCAGATCGTGCATTTCACCGGCTACGAAATTGCGCTGGACAAGATCCGCGTCTCAGATCCGCGTGACCGGCATCTCGGCTATTTCCTCGGCACGGTCGATCTGCTCGCCCAGATGGCCGACGCCTGCTATCTGGAAAAGTGCTGGCACCACCTGTATCGCGAGTTTTCCATCTGCGGGCTGGCGGGCGACGCGCAGCCAGGGCGGCCGAAACCGGTCTACAGCTCGGCCGAGGACCTGATGCGCAAGACCCCGGACTTCAATCGCATGGTCTGGAAGGATCGGCTCGATGGTTATTTCGAAGGCTGCTACCGCTATCTGAACGCACACTTCAACGGCGACAACCCCTACGTGAACGCCATCGATGAGCATGTCGCCCGGCTCGACCATCTTTTGGCCGACGACGCCTTGCACGAATTACGGCACGAACCGGAAGTGATCGGCGCCGCGCAGCTGCGCTCAAGCCTGAACTCGTTTCCGGCTGCCTGAAATCCCGCGATCACTCTATGGTGATCTCTGCCGATGCCCTATCGACAATTTCAAGCGCCACCGGCTCTCCGTGTTGCGCATCAGCAGCTACGACCTGATCCATCGATACGCTGAAGCTTGAAGTAGCATCGGGCAGGTTCGGGCCGCCCGCTTCACCCGAGTCGGAACCTCCACCGCACCCTGCCGTCAACAAGGCAATCGTTCCGAATAGTGCAAATCGGTTTCCACGGTTCATCTCACCTCCAAGTCCGCCACCATGACGAACCGCAACGTGCTTTGAGCGGGGATGTTCAATGGCGCCCCCAGGTTGAAACTCAGCGTGGCTGCGCCGATCGCCGCAGCCGTACCTGCCAGTAGTGTGTCGTTCGGATCCAAGCGCCCGTTGCCATTCACGTCGAGGAACAATTCGACCATCGCTGGCACCGCGAGCTCCCCAGAAACCGTTCCCGTCAGCGTTGATATATCGGCTGATCCCGTCAAAGGATTGCGGATACCGAAAGACGCTAGCGTCACGCGTTGCTGACCAGGCGCGACAACCCGATTGATGACTGCGCTACTCTCATCGCGCGGAGCAAGACCCGCCGGCGTCGGGTCGTCATCGACGATCGACAGGACGAAGCTTCGGACACCGGACAACTGACCACCATGCACTCCGGACGCTACAATGACGATCGCCTCCATGGGCTCGTCCGTTTCGTCGTCGAGACCCGTAATTTCGACCTCGCCGCCTAACTCTCCAGCAGGAATCGTGATTGACGGCGACCCCACGGCGTAGTCCTCGTCGAGATCAGCGCCGCCGCCAAAAGTCAGGTCGATGGTCACCATCTGGGCACTGGGCATGCTCAGCACGGCACTCACGATCACGACACCACCTTGTTCTGTCAGCGAATCGTCAGACGCACTCAGCGTGATGATCGGGGCGGTGTCATCGTCCACGATCACGACCGTCAATTGTTGCGGCGCGACCGCGGTGCCATTTGCGACACTTGCTATGCTCACGACGATAGTCTCATCGTCTTCGTCCACCTCATCCTGCAAAGCAGTTATTGTCATCGCAGCAGTGACGTCACCCGGATCAATCACCAATTGACTGGTAGATGCCTGATAGTCATCGGTGCCGGCGGACCCGTCCAGGTCCAGTTCAACGGTCACCGGTTGAACACTTGGATTGCTCAGAGTGACGGTCATCGTCATCTGCTCGTTGGCTTCCGAGAGCTGGGCTCCGCTTTGGCTTAGCGTGACATCAGGTAGGGGGTCGTCATCCGCAAGCGTGACCGTCAGTTGCTGAACGTCGGCTTCTGTTCCGTGACTGACCGAGGCGACATCCACAATGATGACCTCCTCGCCCTCATGGATGAGGTCATCCGTGCCGGACAGTGTCGCCACGCCTATCGTCTCTCCCGGAACAATCACGATCTGATTCGTCGATATCGTGTAGTCACTCATATCCGCCGTTCCGCTCAATCCGAGATCAACTGCCACGGGCTCACTGCTCGGATTGCTCAGCGTGGCGGTCACAGCCAACAGGCCTCCGCTCTCAGCAAGCGAATCCCCTGACGCCGCCAAGGTCACGCTTGGCTGGTTGTCATCGTTCTGAATGAGTCCGGTCGCTTCACTGTCCGTAATGGTGGCACCGCTTGCGTTGCTCAGCATCAACACAAAGGTTTCGTCGTTTTCGTAAGTCGTATCACCGAGCACAGGCACGCTAACGTCGACGCTGGTCAGGCCCTGTCCACCGGGAATGCTCGCGTTGGAAGACACAGAGTTGAAATCATCCGACGCCGTAGCCGTCCCATCCACGCTTTCAAAACTAAAGCTCACGTCCTGCTGCACCGGCACCGGAATGGATACCGTGAAACCCAGCTCGGTAGGTCCCGCATCTCCCTCGATCAGAACAGCATCCGCTACCGACAGTGTCGGCAGCGAGAGCGTCACTTCGTGGTCTTCCACCTCGCCGTCAACCGCTGCACCCGCAGGCCCATCACCACCGGCGGAACTGATGCGTACACGTGCGTATGTGACGCCGCTTCGCGCAGTGTCCGGAACCGCAAAAGAAATCTTTTCCGATACCGCTTCGATCAGTTCATCGGCAACGATTTGTTCTGCGTCGTCGTAAAAATCACCGTCTTGGTTGAAATCCACAAACGCGTTCACCAGGCCGACATGCTGCTGACTGACCACGAGCTCCAAAGTCGCCTCGGTCGAACCGATCGTCAGGTCGCCGAACGACACCCCATCTTCATCGTTGGCGGCTGCGTCAATGTCGTCGCCGGTCGCAGTGGCGTTCGGCTGTCCATCGTCGTCCGCGTCCACGCTGCTACCGAGAAACAGCGGACTGAGACGGTGCCTCGCCCCATCACTGGCCAACAACGTGGGGTACCCGGGATCCGGAGCATCTCCAAAGTCGCTTGGGTCACCTTCAAAGACGTAAGCACGCCCCGCGTCGGGCCCGAATTCGGTATCCGCCTCGAACGCGCCAACGACATGGCGCAAGCCGTCGGTTGCCACGGCGGATCCGAAGCCGTCCCGAAACGCGGCCTCAACCGAAAATAGCTGAGCCTGTTCGGCCCAGCGCTCGCCTGAACGGACGAATTGGAAGACCACACCGCTGTCAACTGCATGACCGTCATGAAAGGGAGCGCCGATCAGCGCGATGCCCTCGAATAGAGCAACTGATTGACCAAAGTAGCTCCCAGACTCTGGATCGGATGCTGTCAGTCGAGCCTGCTGAGCCCAACCACTCATGGACTGCGCAAATACATAGGCGGACCTATGCAACTCGGCCCCGACCAGAGCGGTGTCGCCAGACAGTGCGACAGCTCGACCAAACGCGTGTCCCGCTGCCCCGTCGGATGCGGTCAACTTGGCGGTTTCTGTCCAGTCATCGCCGGAACGCATGAAGAGATAAGCTGATCCGCTCCCGGTGCCGACATCATCATCCCCGTCAGCACCAATCAGCGCAGTGCCTCCAGAAAGCGCAACCGCGCGCCCAAAGTAGTCGCCCCCCACACTGTCGGCAGCCAGCAACTTAGCTTCCTGAGCCCATGTCCCGTCGTATCGCGTGAATATGTATGCAGACCCACGTCGATCCTGCCCGTTATCATCAACCCCCCCTGTTCCCCCGATCAGCGCGACGTCCTCAGACAGCGCCACGGACTCACCGAAAAAACCGCGAGAGGTAGCATCGGACGGCACGATCTTGGCCTCCAGCGCCCACTGCTCTCCGGTGCGCGAGAACACGTAGGCCGCCCCCGCGGACGCCCGACCGATGTCACCGGCATCCGACGGCGCTCCAATCAGCGCCGTGTCACCATCCAAAGCAACCGACGTCCCGAACTCGGAGCTGCCCGGCACAGAAAGTTTTGCCTGTCTGACCCATGTATCGTGGTCAACAACGAACACGTAAGCTGCACCGACGACATCGTCGCCTGGCGCACCAACCAGAACTGTATCGCCAGAAAGCGCGACGGCTCGCCCGAAGTTGTCGTCGTATTCCGTCACGGTATCTGGGCTGTTCAGTTCCGTGCGTTCCACCCAACTACTGTCGAAACGCTCATAGACATAGACAGCGCCCACGTAGTCCCCGCCCCAATCGTGTTCGGGTGCCACCACAAGCGCAGTCCCATCGACTAGCGCAACGGTAGCGCCAACCCGGTCGTCGTCCTTGCGATCCGACGGCAATATCTGCTCGCGGAACGACCACTCTTGACCCAGTCGCTGGAATAAATACGCGGATCCAGGGCCTTGCCCTGTTGTCGTGGCCCATGGCGCACCAACAATAAGGCTGTCGTTGGCCAAAGCCACCGAATACCCGAACCATTCATGGACTGAGAGGTACGGCGCGTTCAGCCTAGCCTGTTGATTCCAGCGCCCGTCTGATAACTCAAACACATACGCAGCGCCGACGTTATAGGAGTGCAGCTCAAACGCGTCATCGTAAGAATATGCTCCAATCAGCGCAGTTGTCTCGGATATGTCAACCGAAAACCCGAAGTAGTCATCCTCCTCTGCGTCCGACGCAACGAGCTTAGCTTCCTGCACCCATGCCGCGCCGGAAGCGCGGAACACGTATGCGGCACCAGCATCATCTGCGGCACTGTCCGCGAGGTGCGCTCCGACCAAAGCGGTCGCTCCGGATAGCGCGACCGCTTTGCCAAACCCGTCAAATTCCGCTCCGTCCGCGGCGACCAGCTTAGACTGCTCGGACCAGACTCCACCTGACCGCGTAAACGAGTAGACGGACCCGCTGGCAGCACCCTTGTCATCATCCCCGGGGGCACCGATCAGTGCCGTGCCTCCTTGCAATGCGACCGAAAATCCAAAATTGTCATCTTCAGCACCATCGGACGAAATCAATTTCTGCTGCTGTGTCCAAACTCCGTCCGTCCGGGTGAAGACATACGCCGACCCGCCTTCGAAAGTGACGACACTCGGCGGGCGCCCCGCATCCTCCAAATACGCACCGACCAGCACCGTCTCCCCAGACAGCGCAATCGCATAACCGAAAAAGTCATTTTCCTGCGCATCGGAGGCTCGCAGAGTTGCTTCGTGAATCCACTCCCCAGAACCATCTTGCACAAATACATAGGCCGCCCCGCGATTACGATTGGCGGGATCACCGACAACCAGCGTGCGTCCGTCCTCCGATATTGCAGCCCCGGTGCCGAATGCGCGATGACGCGACGAAGGCTTTTCCGGTTCGGGATCAAGACCTGCCACCTGAATCAGCGGATCAATGGTCACGGGATAAGCCACATCCTCTGCATCCACGACGACCCGAAACGACTCAGGTCCATCGACCACCAGGCGGGCAGGCAACGAACGATTCTCAGCGTCCCAGGCGACGGGTGCACCGTAGACAAGCGCATCGCCGGTCCGGGCGCTCGTCAGCACCAGGCTGGCCTCGTGATTCCGTACAAAGCCTCCCGTCAAGCTCACCGACAGAATCAGCTGTCCACCATCGCTCGGCGCTCTCTGGATGGTCCAACCGTGTTCGAAGCCAACTTCATCGTTCTCCAACCACTCAGTTAGCAGCGGATACACGAACTCACCACGTGTGCCGTTGGCGCGAGCCGAGTTCGGCGATAGGGCATAGCTGTTCAGATGCGTCGTGCGTAGCCGAAACAACGGAACAGATCGCCGCGAAAATCCGATCCCCGTTTTGTTTAGCGTCGCGCGAATCTTCTGAGCACGGCTGTAAAGCTCAACGTCGCCGCCGGTGTCGAGCGCCTTCAGTTGGTCCCTGTTGATCCGTGTCTGGACAGCTGCCCAACTTGCTGCCCCGATACCGTCTGACGCACGTGCATGCGCTGCCGTGCCAGGCAGCAACCACAGTCCCCCGACCCACGTCACAACCAGCGCAAACATTCCGCATATGCGACCAACCGTCCGGTGCCATCTGTAGCCCTGTGAAATCATCCATCCCCTCCCCCCGCAAAAACGGGGTAGAACCCATTTCAGCACTCGAATTGATCGAAGCCCTGCATATTCGGCATCTGTACCGGCGCCTTTTGTACCTCCATCACATCTAGACCGCTAAGGTATTCGTCCATGCGTTCCAACAAAGTCTTGAGCACGTTTGCGGCCGCAGAACACGGACCCGCCTTCCGCCTGAGCTCGGCCTCCCTTCTCCATCGTTGCAAGGGGTCGATACCCTGAGTGTTCTGTTTAACTTCGTTCATCTCCGCTTCGTATTCAGCCAGTTTCGCTTCAACGGTCGGCAGCGCGGCGATGGCCTTTGCTTTCAGATCGAGTGCCTCCTCACGCAAGGCCACCAGTCGTTCGCGACGAATCCCATTTGCGGCCTCGTGAAGCTGCTTGGCAGACTTACCGTGAAACGCAGTGCTTCCCTTAGCCAGCATCTGGACGTACATATCGCTGGGCCGAAGACCTTCCAGCTCCATATCGCGCCGGACGGTTGCTGGCGCTGCACCCGGAATGACCACCCACTCGGCATGTTCTGGATACAAATCCTCAGCAGCTAGGCTGTCCATGCCCTCTGCTTGCGCATGCCCAACTAGCAGCAAATCCTCCGCCAGCGTTTTCCGCGCCAGCGGCGTCATCTCAGCGGTCATCTCTTCCACGCTTGCCATCATCGTCCGTACATCCGTTGCATCCAGCGACGGGCCACCGCAACCGCTCAACAAACCAACTGCGCCGACCAGGGTGACAATCACAGAACTTAGTTGCATTGCATTACTCCAGGCTAGGGGAACTGGTTTCGTCAAACTGCCTCACATGGCTGACGACGGACGCTGACGAATGTCCTGCAATGCTTCGTTCATCTTGAACAGGACAATGAGCAGTTCGCACCAGATGCGAGCGCCCAGGGCCCCGCCGCCCATAATGCAAAGTCCGAGCAAGAACTTGCCGAATGAAAAGCCACCAAACCCAATAAACATGAATCCGACGCCACTCCAGACGACAGAGAAAAGCAACAGCCAATACACCACCGTAATGATTCGTGGTGTAACCATTGAATCGAAAAACAGTACTTGTCTCATGGTTCTTTCTCCTTCTGGTTAAAAAGTAGCGAGCCTTGCTCGCCATCTCATGGAAACGATCAGCCCGACTGACGACTTAACGTCATACCCATGGGGCCAACGAGCGCTTCACCATCGCCTTCAATGCGAAAGATCTGGCTGACACCACCCATCATTTCGAGATGAAGTTCATCACCGTCCACCTTGTATTTGAGCTCCATAACAGTCCCCATGGTGCTCATTCGGGCAGTCCCATTCGATTTGAACTGATACTCGACGATGCCCATCTGGTCCGAATACGTGCCGTCCAGGCCTGAGCTGCAGCCTGTCAGCGAGAGCCCCATCGCAAACACCGCAACGAATACCGCTCTCTTGAGTTCTGGTTGCTTGAACATGCCTAATCCCTCACTGGTGATGTAAAAATCGGTCTCTCGACGAGCGTAGAATCGAATGATTCAGCACTCCCTTTTTCCAATGGACGTGATGGCCGGCATGCGATCTATTTCTCTGGGAGCCTTCGCGAGATTCTGCAAACTCTGCAGATAAGCGTCGATTTCTTCGTTGTATTTGCCGATTCTCGCGACCAGGTCTTCGCAGTGCTTCGCGGACGTTTTCAACCGCCACAGATCTGTTGAGGACACCTCGATGGGACTGAAGTCAAATCGGTCGTTTTGCCCGGCAAACTTCACCCACTTGATAGCCACGCTGCTGGCGGCATAATCAGAAATCTCCTGGCTTGCGGATTTCTCAAGCCGCAACGCAAGCACATCGGTTTCGCCGGACTCGCCAGCGCTCAGCAAACCTCCCCGCATACCGAGCTCCACGCCGAAGACCGCCGGCTTGCTGCCTTCATCGTTCTTCCGCAGCGAGACTTCCACCCTGACCTTCTCGATGGACTTGTCGAGAGTATTGGTGAGCCTGACGCGGCCCTCGGCCACGTTGTAGAGGTAGAATGACCCCTTGGGCCGGCCAATACGTGTCAAGTCCAGCGTCGGACTCATTTGCTCTTTCTTCTTTGCGAGCAATGCCTCTTCCGCCTCGGCTGCGGCGAGCTGCTGCCGGTATTTATTCAGTTTGTTCTGCAATTCGGGCAACGCTGCTTCAACCGCAGACTTTTCTTCCTGCTGACGTGCCAGCACGCCCGCAAACCATTGGCTTCTAATTTCGTTCGCATCCTGACGCAGGTCTTTCGCATTTTTCCCCGTCACGAGGTCGGCGCCGCCGAGCAATAACTCCCTGAAAAATGCAAGCTGCTCGGATTTTCCGACCTGACCGGGAACGAACACGTCGTAGTCCAGGCTTTCATACAGATCGCCGAAACCGACTTCCGACATGCCCATTTCGCGATGCCCGAACAACAGCGTGAGATCCTGAGCGAGGTTCTTTTTCTCCTGTTCGCTCATGTCCTTCATGATTGCGGACAAGCTCTCGTACATGGTGTCTGCATTTTTCCCGTCGATCGCTTTTCCGCAGCCGCTGACAAACACGCTGATGATCACAGCCAATAAAATTTTCAACTTCATGCTGAGTTCCCCTAGGTAGTGAAAAGTGGAGGCACCCGTAGTCAACTGGCGCCTTCAGATGCCTTTTCGGTCAACGTGGCCAGCTCGGCCTGCAAGGCCTCAATCTCTGCGCTGGTCGCCTCGATAGGCTGCTGCACATCAACGATCTGTTGTTCTGCCAAGGACTGCGCGAACGCAGTCGCCTCCGCTTCTGACTTGAACTTTTCGTCCCCGACGAGCCAGGTTTCCTTCTTGCCAATCAGGCCTTGCTTCTCTGTCTTCTTCTGAACTTCCGGTGAGGCTTGTGCACGCGTGGATAGCTCCCGAATCAAACGCGACTTCTCGGCGATGCGTGCCTTCAATCGATTGGCCTGAAGCCGGGCTTCGTAGTCCTCAGTGCGAACCTCAACCCGGCGTTGCAGCAGGGCCACAAAGCCCTTGCACAGAGTGACGCCCCAGCCATACCCCAGCCCCCAACCCCAACCGGCTCCGCCGCCTCCTGATTGCGAGGTATAGGAATGGCTATCGGCGTGAGAGTAGTTGTGAGAATGCGCGCCATTGAGCGGAAGCACTGACTTGATCTCCAAGTTCTCTTCCATGCAACGCTGAGCAAGCAACGTGAGACCTCGCTCCATCGAATGCTCATTGATCGTCCAATCGTCGCGATCCCAGACTCCCTTGTGGAATTTTCTGTTCTCGCTTCCTCGGGATGAATGGTCGTTTTCGACCTCCCAGACAAACCATTCCGTTTCGAACAGAATTGGCATCGCTATCCCCTTCAGGTGGTTAATTCCGGCGAAACTGGATCGGCTGAAAGCCGCTCAAAAACCCAACGGCGTCTTCGTTTCCTGACTCGTCTCGTCGTAAAGGAAGTGCTCCACGACGTCGTCTTCGTCGAAAATGATCGTGAGCTTCTGAAAGTCGGTATCACTGCTACCGAGAAACGAACCGACGACAGGAATGTAGGTCGCCGGATTCACCGTCGTCTTCGAGTACTGGTAATAAAACTCTCGATTGCCGTCTGACGTCAGGCCGGTCTGAATCGGGTCACCGAACATGGCTCTCACTTCTGCCAAGGTGGTGACGCCTTCCTGAAGCTTGGCGACATTGTCGGGTTTGATCTGTGCGGATCCCCCGGCCGCAATGCAGCCCGTCAGTGCCAGACCGAGCGTCAGCATGGTGATCACTCGCCCGCAGGCTATTCCCGTTTTTAGTTTCATCGTGACTCCCTCTTGGTTATGAAACGCTGATGCACGAGAAGACGACGGGCATTGGTGCGGTTGAAGCGAACCCCTGACTCGCACCTATGCCGGCCAACCTCGAGTGGCGACCAAAAGACTGCCGGCATTGACACCCGCGAGTCCTCAAGCCGGTTTCAAGAAACCTTCAAGCCGCTCTTTCCGAGCAGCGCTGACACGCGGTATGGTTAAAAAAACTCGGTATACCGAGTCGGGGAATCAGCTGGATTCGGCGTTTTTTTAAACGACGCTTGGGGAATGGTGAAATGAGCGAAGGCAGCCACCTGTATCGCTGGCGGTTCGGCGACATGCAGTTCGATGAGGCGAGACTGGAACTGCGTGTGTCGGGACTGCCGGTCGACGTCGAACAAAAACCGCTGCAAGTCCTTGCCCAGTTGCTACGACACGCGGGCGAAGTCGTCACCAAGGAAGAATTGTTCGAGACGGTGTGGCAGGGACGGGTGACCGTCGATCATGTCCTGGCCACCGCGATCGGCAAATTGCGCAAGGTTTTCGGAGACGATGGCACGAAACTCATTGTCACCGTTCCCAGGGTGGGATACCGACTGGCCATTCCGGTCGAACGCGTGGCAGTCGGCCGCCGCCACACCAGTCAGATGGATCTGACCCCGGGGGCGAAAGTGCCCGGCCGCGACCACTTTCAGCTGGAACGCCAGCTCAGCCCTTCCGGCAGCAGTGAAGTCTGGCTGGCACGCCACAGTAAGACGGGCGAGCAACGCGTCTACAAGTTTAGTCCCGACGGCAGCCGGCTGTCCTCCCTCAAGCGCGAGGCGACACTGTTCCGCGTTCTGCGCGAAAGCCTGGGGGAGCGTGACGATTTCGTCCGCATCATCGACTGGAATTTCGAAACCGCTCCGTTCTTTCTCGAATGCGAATTCGGCGGACAAAACCTGTCAGATTGGGCACAAACTGGTGACGCGCTAGACGACATGTCCCTGGATGAGCGCCTGGCGTTCTTCATCCAGATTTGCGACACCGTTTCCGCGGCACATAGCGTCGGGGTCCTTCACAAAGACCTGAAACCCGGCAACGTACTGGTAACCGGTGAAGACGGTGCCTGGCGCACACGTTTGACCGATTTCGGCAGTAGCCGTCTGCTGGAGCCCGGGCGGCTGGACGAGCTCGGGATCACCAATCTGGGCCTGACACTGACTCAAGGCATCGGCGGAGACTCCAGCAGCGGCACGCCGCTCTATCTGGCACCTGAACTCGTCGCGGGACACGCGCCCACGGTACAAAGCGACGTCTACGCGCTGGGCATCATGCTCTACCAGATACTCGTCGGCGATCTGTCTCGCCCCATGGCGCCGGGATGGGAGCGCGATATTGCCGACGAGTTACTTCAAGAAGATGTCGCTCGGGCGACCGACGGCCATCCTGCGCGTCGGTTACCGAACGTATCGGAACTGACGAAACGACTGCGAACACTGGAATCACGTCATAGTGAGCGCCAGCACATTGCCGAAGCAGAACTGCAGAACCGGATTGCAGCACAAACTCTAGAACGCGCGAAAGCCAGGCGGCCTTGGATCGCAGCGACCATAGGCATGCTGGTCGTCGGATTAGCGACTACGTTATGGCTATTCGAGCAAAGCGATCGTGCCCGTGTCCAGGCAGAACAGGAGCGCCGGCGCGCAGAGGCCACGGTGGCGTTTTTGACCGACGATATAATTGGGGGAGCCAACCCTGGTCGCGCCGGTTTCGAAAAAAACCCAACTGTCCAAGAGTTGCTAGAACTCGCCTCCAATCAGATTGAGCAGCGCTTTGCCGACGAACCCGCCACCGAGGCCGCCGTCTGGCAAGCAATGGGAGATGCAGCATTTGCCATTCATCAGTTCCGAGACGCGAAAGAATACTTCCAAAATGCGGTGAAAAGCAGCGAAGTAGCGTTCGGCGAGAGCGATACTCGAATCGCCGCCGCCTTGTATAACGTGGCACTGGCGCAGTCATATGTTACAGACGCCAAATCGTTCAACTTAGTAAAAATAACTCTGGAGCGCGCGGACACATTAGCCGGGGAACAAGTCAATAAAACTTCGGAACTTGCACTGCTCGCGGCACGTGCACACGCCGGCTACCATGCAACAAAACTCGAACCAGCGCTGGCACTGCCATATCTCGAGCAAACCGCCAGCCTGCTCCAGCGTTTGCGGCCAGAGGCACGACTGGAACGATTTAGTGTGCAGTCGCAAATTACCGAAGCACTCCTTCGGCAAGGCAAGCCGGAAGCAGCGATGAAACGCGCGCAATCGCTAATACAGCAAATGGATCAGACTCCAACCGATGGCGGTCAAGAGCTGCGTGCAAACGTTCAAATAATGCTGGCGCGAAGCCTCAGAGCCTTACACCGATTCGATGAGGCCGTCCGAGCGGCGGAGTTGGCCCTTGAGAACGCCGCTTCCGTAAACCCCGATTCGAGGACCGTCCTGCTAATCCGCTCTCAACTGGCAGCAATATACGACGAGGCCGGTGACTGTGAGCAATCTCTCGAAGTGATGCGAGAAGTTAGCGCTGAGGCAACCCGGCTGGTCGGACTAAACAATCGTTTTACATTGATCGAAAATGGGAATCTCGGCTTCAAGGAATATGAGTGCGGCGATCCAGCGGTGGGGCTGGCACTCGTTGAGGAGGTTGGGGAGACACTTCGGGTCGCCAACGGGAACGATGATACTGCTTCGCAAGCCTTTCGGGTGTTCGCAGCTGAAGCCTATGCAGACAAAGGACAATATGATCGCAGCCTTGCGCTGCTGGACGGTCTGGAGCCCGCCAAGTTGGTCGCGGCGCAAAGCGAACCCGAATGGGCGGCGCGCCTCGAAGCGATTCGTGGCCAGGCGCTGCTGGGGAAAGGGAAATACGCCGAAGCAGTTGCACTGCTGAAAGCAGCAATCCCACAACTCAGGAAGCTACACGGCGATCCGGAGGCGATAGAAAAGTATGAGAGATGCTTGGAGACCGCACGCGGCGAACTGACACTATCGAAAAGATAGGCCTGCCAAGTTGGGTGTGTGCCGCGCTACTCGCACTCACCCGCCTTGATCTGCTCGTCGACCTCCTTCGAGCCGGGCACGAACACGCGAGCGGCGATGATTCCGATCTCGAACAGGATGTAGGCCGGCAGCGCGAGCAGGGTTTGCGACACGATATCCGGCGGCGTCAGCAGCATCCCCAGCGTGAATACAGCGACCAGGACGTAGGGCCGTTTCGCCCGTAGCTGACCGGGCGTCGTGAACCCGGCCCAAACCATCAGCACGATGGCGACCGGTGTCTCGAACGCCGCTCCGAATGCCAGGAACAGCTTGATGATGAAATCGAGATAGCGGCTGATGTCGGTCATGACCGCGACGCCTTCCGGCGCAACCGAGACCAGAAAGCCGAAGATCAACGGAAAGACGACAAAGTAGGCGAATGCCATACCGAGGTAGAACAACAGCGTGCTGGTGAGCAGTAGAGGCACTGCCAGGCGCTGTTCCCGCTTGTACAGGCCCGGCGCCACGAACGCCCAGACCTGATACAGAATCCAGGGCATGGACAAGACCACGGCCAGCAGCATCGCCAGCTTGAACGGCGTCAGGAACGGAGCCGCCACCTCGGTGGCGATCATGCTGGTGCCGGCGGGCATCTGCGCCAGCAGCGGCACGGCAATAAACGAAAAGATCGGCTGAGCGAAAAACGCGAGCGGCAGGAATATCACCAGCACGCCGGCCATCGCCTTCATCAGCCGGGTGCGCAGTTCCAGCAGATGGGACAGTAGCGGCGCATCGCCGCCCAAGGTGTCACTCACCTGGCGCAGCCTGCTTGGTGGCCTTTTCCTGCGAAGATGTCGAGGTCGTCCCATCGTCAGATTTCGTATCCAGATCCGCGACGGATTCCTTCATCATCCGCTGCGCTTCAGCAAAGGACTTGGCGGCTTCCGACTTACGCGTCTCGCGTTCCAGTTCGGTGGTGAGATTACGGACAAAGGCGCGTGCACGGCCGGTCCACTGCCCGACCGTACGCGCTGCCTGGGGCAGTCGCTCGGGACCGAGCACGATGAGTGCGATGCTGAAGATCAGCAGCAACTCCCAGAAGCCGATGTCGAACATGGCAGAGCCGACTCCGTACGATCAGGAAGACTGACGCTCGCCGGTCTTGCTGGTCGCTTCAGTGCTTTCGGACTTCTCGGCCGAGATGGATGCCGGGTCGTCGGTCTCTTCGGATTTCGCCTGCTCCTCCTCGCCGTCTTTCATCGCCGATTTGAAGCCCTTGATCGCGCCGCCCAGATCACCGCCCAGATTGCGAACCCGCTTGGTGCCGAACACCAGCAGCACGATCGCCAGAATGATCAGAAGCTGCCACATGCTGATGCCGCCTAATCCCATTGCTACTTGCCCTCCGCGGCTCTTGCCGCTTTCTCGTCCAAACCCGACACACCGAAGCGACGCTGCAATTCTGCCAGCACCGCTGCCGCATCGAGCCCATGGTGATTCAACAAGACCATCGTGTGAAACCAGAGGTCGGCCACTTCGTGCACCAACGCCTCAGGCTGATCATCCAGACCCGCGATGATCACTTCCGCCGCTTCCTCGCCAACCTTTTTGCCCACCGCTGCCGGCCCGCCTGCGTGCAGACGTGCGACATAGGACTGGTCAGGAGAGGCGTGCCGCCGCTCTGCGATTATCGCGTCGAGCTGGGCGAGGATGTCGGAAGAAGACATATTGCACCGTCTGCAGATTGCAGAATCGTGACGTTCGGCGTAATCGCCGTGGCTAACGCCGAACTTGCACGCCGCGTTCGGCGAGAAAATCCTTGGCTTCGCCCACGGTGTGCTGACCGAAATGAAAGATGCTGGCGGCCAGCACCGCGTCGGCATGACCGGCGACGAGGCCATCATACAGGTCCTCCAGAGCCCCCACACCGCCTGACGCGATCACCGGAACGGGGACCGCATCGGCCACGGCCCGCGTCAGATCCACATCAAAGCCTTCCTTGGTGCCATCGCGATCCATGCTGGTCAGCAGGATTTCACCGGCGCCGAGTTCGACCAGTCGTTGCGCCCATTCCACCGCATCCATACCGGTCGATTTGCGGCCGCCGTGGGTGTAGACATGCCAGCCGGCTGGCATGTCGTCCTGCTTGCGGCGCTTTTTCGGTCGGCGAGCGTCGATCGCGCCGACAATGCACTGCGAGCCATAACGCTCCGCGGCTTCCGAGACGAACTCGGGACGATCAACCGCGGCGGTGTTGATCGACACCTTGTCGGCGCCCGCGTTGAGCAGCGCGCGCACGTCGGCGTTGGTTCGAACGCCCCCGCCGACCGTCAGCGGGATGTAGATCTGCGCGGCCGCGGCCTCAACCACGTGAATCAGCGTTTCCCGGTTGTCCGAACTCGCGGTGATGTCGAGGATCACCAGTTCGTCAGCCCCTTGCTGGTCATACCGGCGCGCAACCTCGACGGGATCACCCGCATCCTTGATATCAACGAACTTGACGCCCTTGACCACGCGGCCCTTGTCCACATCGAGACAGGGCACGATGCGCTTGGCCAGACCGCTGGTCATGACTGTGATTGGACCTCGTCAACCACGGCCTGGGCTTCAGCCAGATCGAGCTTGCCTTCATAAAGAGCCCGGCCGATGACGGCGCCCGCGACGCCGGACTCGCCAAGCCCGGCCAAGGCGCGGATGTCCTCGATGCTGGAAATGCCGCCTGAGGCGAACACGGGCACGGCGACGGCCTCGGCCAACTCCTTGGTGCCGGGCACATTGACGCCCTGCATCATGCCGTCGCGCTCAATATCGGTGTAGATGAAAGCTTCGGCGCCGTCTCGTTCAAAATGCTGCGCCAGATCCAGCAGATCATGCTGGGAAAGCTTGCTCCAGCCGTCGACCGCGACCTTGCCGTCACGCACATCCAGACCGACCAGAATGTGGCGCGGAAACTCGATGCACAGATCCGCGAGCAGATGCGGCTCGTTAATGACCTTGGTGCCAAGAATCACGTACTGCACGCCGGCTTCGAGGCAGGCGACCACGGCGTCTTCATCGCGAATGCCTCCACCGACCTGAACCGGAATGTCGCCCGCAGCCTCGGTGATGGCCTGGATCGCCGCCAAGTTTCTCGGCTCACCGGCCTTGGCACCGTCCAGATCGACCAGATGCAGGCGCCGGGCACCAGCCTTGATCCACTGCTTGGCCACATCGACGGGATCGTCGGAAAAGACCGTGACATCGTCCATGCGCCCCTGGCGCAGGCGGACACACTGACCGTCTTTCAAATCAATTGCGGGTATTAAAAGCATGTTAGGCCTGCCCGTCCCAGTGCACGAAGTTGGCGAGAAGCGTCATTCCGGCTCCCTGGCTTTTTTCCGGATGAAATTGAACAGCGAATAGATTCGGTTTGATCAGCATGGAGGCGAAATCCACGCCATGCCGGGTCATGCCCAGCGTGTCCGCATCGTGCACCGGCCGGGCACGGTAGCTATGGACGAAGTAAAACCACGCATCCTCTGACACACCGTCGAGCAAGGGGTGTGTCCGTGTATGCCGCACCTGATTCCAGCCCATGTGCGGAACCTTGATGCGCTGCGAGCTACTCCCTTCGGCTTCCGGTTCTGGAAAGGCCTCGACCGTCCCCTGGAACAATCCCAGGGTGTCGGCGCCGCCATTCTCATCGGAGTGATCCAGCATGATCTGCATGCCCAGACAAACGCCGAGGATCGGCACCCGCCCCGCGGCCTCGCGGACAAAGGCATCGAGTTCCAGGCGCTGGAGCTCCTGCATGCAATGTTTGGCACCACCCACACCAGGCAGCACTAGATGCTCTGCGCGCACCAGCTTGTCGGGATCGTAGGTGACCTCGACGCGGTCCTCGGCTGAAACCCGCGAAATGGCCTTGGACAGCGAATGCAGATTGCCCATGCCGTAGTCGATGACACCAATCGATGCCATTACGCAGCCCTCCCGGCGTCCGAAGCGGAGGCCGGCAAAGCGCGCGAAAACAAGAGTGGGAGGGCGTTCATCAGATCCGGGCGTGGGTCCGTGTTCGGCTCGCTAGAGCGTCCCCTTGGTGGAGGGCATGCTGTCGCCGGCCCGCGGGTCCAGTGTTGTGGCTGCGCGTAATGCACGTCCAAACGCCTTGAAGATGGTCTCGGCCACATGATGCGCGTTAACCCCACGCAGCGTGTCGATATGCAACGTGACGTTGGCATGGTTGACAAAGCCCTGGAAGAACTCCGAGATGAGATCGACATCGAAATCCCCGATGCGGGCCCGCGGATAGTCCACAAAATAATGCAGGCCCGGTCGGCCGGAGAAATCGATCACGACACGCGAGAGCGCCTCATCTAAAGGCACGTACGCATGGGCATAGCGCACGAGACCGCGCTTGTCGCCCACCGCTTTCGCCACGGCCTGGCCCAGCACGATGCCGGTGTCTTCGACCGTGTGGTGCTGGTCCACTTCGAGATCGCCCGACGCACGGATCTTCAGATCGAACAGCCCGTGTCGTCCAATCTGATCGAGCATGTGATCAAAGAACGGAATACCGGTCGACAAGTCGGTCTGGCCGGAGCCATCTAGGTTGATGCGCACTGCGATCTGGGTTTCGTTCGTATCGCGCGCGACATCCGCAATCCGCGGGTTCATGCAAGCATCAGGGCAGGTGTTGGGCGAAGGATACTCCGATGCGACCGGCTGGCAAACGCGCCGGGCACGATTCGGGCAGTCCGGTCGTCTTTCGGCAGGACTGCCGGCACCTCGTTTGAGTCTCAACCCGGAACGGACAGCCAGAACGTCACCGGGCCGTCATTGACAAGCGAGACCTGCATGTCGGCGCCGAACCGGCCCACCTGTACGTTACCCAGACGGTGTTGCGCCTGTTTCACCAGCGCCTCGAACAGAGGCTCTGCGACATTCGGCGTGGCGGCCGTCGAAAACCCGGGGCGAGTGCCTTTGCGTGTGTCGGCGACCAGCGTGAACTGCGACACCAGCAATAGACCGCCCCCGATATCGACCAGCGAGCGATTCATCCGGCCGCTGTCATCCGCGAACATCCGGTACGTGACCATGCGCTCGGCCAACCTGGAAGCATGCTCCGGACCGTCATGGGGCTCAACGCCCACCAGGGCCAGACACCCCTTGGAAATGCTTGCGATCTCGGCGTTGTCCACCGCCACCGAAGCCTGCGTGACGCGCTGCAACAATGCCTTCATGCGTAGGAATTTTCTGACACGCGCGCTATCCGACGAACTGACATGGAAATCTCATGATGAGCGCGCATAATAGCCTCAGCCTGTTCAGGGACACGGAGTCCAGGGATGGTTAGAACGGGCTTGAGCAAGGATGGTGATTTTACAGACCTAACAAGGTTCTGATTTCGGAGGTCGCCGGGCAAGGAACGCCTGGTTTGAGCGGTTGGCCAAGAGCCGCTGGCTGGATGCCGACGTGATGTGATGGTTCCCCAGTCGTCCGTTACGTTCATTGCCTTCGTACTCGGCCCGGTGTTTACACCGGGCCATCTTTTTTTCTGGCGCCAGAAACCGATCCAATCAGCTCGCGTAAACTGCGCTCGTGCTGACGCTCACTTCCACCGAGACGCGAGCCCGCGCGCTTCGCACCGCCGCCGCGCTGGGCGCCCGAGATCAAGGCCTGACGGTGTGGGAAGCACCGCAGTTCCTGTCGCTTGACCGCTGGCTCGCCGAAACCTGGGCCGCCAGCTGGCCGAATGAGCAGATCCTGCACCCCGTTCAGGAACTCGCTCAATGGATGGCCTGCGTTGATGCCGACCCGGTCGCCGAGAACCTGCTGTCGACCAAGACCATTGCCCGCCAATTGCGCGCTGCCGATCGACTGGTGGCGAGCCATCACATCGACCTGAGCAACGCGCCGGCATGGACGCCGGAACAAGCGGCCTTCCAGCGATGGCTCCCCCAGCTGAATGCCGAGCGACAGAGTCGCGGCGAACTCTCTTCGGCGGCGATTCCGGCAGCGTTTGTCGAACGACTGCGCCAGGGGCTGATTCGGCCACCCGAAGCCGTCGCCCTGGATTTTCCCTACGCGGGCCTCCTACTGAACCCTTCACAGCGGGCCGCGTTGCAAGCATTGGAGCAAACCGGCACCCGGCTGCAGCATGTAGCACCTGGCGCCACCGTTCCCGCCTCGTCCGCCCGCATCTTTGCCGACGCTGAGGCCGAGCGGCGCGCCTGCGCCGCACAGATCGCCAAGCTGCTGGGCGCACTGAGTGACACCGCAACCCTACCGGTGCTGGTCGTCGCCACCGCCAATCCCGACGCCGACCGGGCGGCACTCGAAGACGCCTTGCAGACAGCCCTGCGCCTCACGCCGGCCCACGGCGCCGCAAGCGCCTGGCGGTTTGAGCGGGCCGACGCGCTGACCAGTAACCCGTGGGCGGCGGCCGCGCTGGACATTCTGTCGCTGCGCCTCTGGGACAACCGGTTCAGCACCGTTTCGCGGCTGCTACTGTCCGGCGCTCAATGGCAAGGCCCGCAACGTGCGGCCGCCACCCGTTTGGAAACACAGCTGCGCGAGCGTTGCGCGCCGCGTATCCACCTGCGCGACTTCGTGACCCACGCTGATCCCGGATTCAGGGACGGCTGGGAGGCACTGGAACAAGTCGTCCGCGACGAGCCACGCCGCGCAACCCCCGGGGATTGGGTCGAGCACTTCGGCCGGCGCCTGCAGGCGCTCGGCTGGGGCCGCTCGGATGAACGCGACTCCGAGCAATGGCAAAGCACCGAGGCCGTGCGGGAGAGCCTGCAGCAGCTGGCGGTGCTGGACCGACAACTCGGTGCAATCAGCTTCGAGGCCGCCACCGGCTGGTTCGGCGAGTTGTTGCGCTCGAGACGCTTCGCACCCCGCGTCGACGCGATCCAGCCGATTCTGATCTGTGACTTTGAGGCAGCCTGCGAAACACCGGCGGATGCCCGCTGGATTCTGGGCGTCGACGACTCCAATGTCCTCGGCCGCTCGCTCAACCAACCGTTCATCGCGCGGGAGCTGCTGACGCAAGCCAACGTGCCGGGCGCATCACCCGACAGCCGGTTGCAGCGCGCACGCGCGATGACAGCGGCCTGGCGCCAGCAGACGAACGAGCTACACCTGAGCATGCCGCTGCTGGACGACACCGGAGCGCAGCAGCACCCCAGTGGCTTGCTGGGCAGTGATGTGCGCTGGACGTCGGCCACCGCGGCCTTCGAAACCGCCCACGGCATTCCCGCGACACTCATCCGGACCCCCGAACCCGCATTGCCGCCCATTACCGACCCGGCCGGCGATGGCATCCGGGGCGGTACACGTCTGCTGCAAACCTGTGCACAGTCGTTATTCGCTGCGATGGTGCAGTTCCGGCTGGGCGCCGAACCGATGAACGAGCCGGCCAACGGCCTGGACCCGCGGGCGCAGGGGCAGCTCATACATGCGGCGCTCGCCGCGATCTGGACGGAGCTGGGGCACTCACAGGCCCTCGGACGGATGAGCGCCTCAGACCTGGAGGCGCTGGTCGATGCCCATCTCGATCACCTGCTTCCCGCCGCGCTGCCAACCCATCGCTACCCTCGCCTGGTGATCGAATCCGAGCGTGCCCGCATCGGCCGTCTGCTGGTGGCCTGGCTGCAGCATGAACAGCGGCGCAGCGAACCATTCACCGTTCTGGCCCACGAGCGAGCAGCCGAGGTGATGTTTGAGGACCTACCCTTACGATTCCGGGTGGACCGTCTGGACCGGGTGGACACTGCCGAAGGCAGCCGCTACCTGATTCTGGACTACAAGACGGGCCGCGACGTCAAACCTGGCGGCTGGCAGGCCGACCGGCTGCGCGAGCCGCAATTACCGCTTTACGCCTCGCCGGAAGCGATCGCGGCGCTGGGCATCGAGCGGGCCGACGGCATCGCCTTCGCCCATGTGCATGCCAATCGACGACGCATCGCGTCGGCCACGAACTGGGCGGCGCGACTCATCGACGACGATCCCACACCCCGTCGCCAGCCAGACTTCGACACCCTGCTCGCCGATACCCACGCCCGGCTTCGTGATTTGACCCGGGCGTTTCTGGCGGGGCAGGCCGACTACGTACCGGGCGCGTTACGCGACAGCCCGCTTCAGGTTCTGATCCGCGATCCGCTCACCGATGACGCGGAGACCGACGCATGAGCGCACCGGCTGATCAGGCCGCCAGGGATCGAGCGCTAAGGCTCGACCGCCATGTCGTCACGATTGCACCCGCGGGTTCCGGCAAGACCGGACTGCTCGTGCGGCGCGCGTTGCGCGCCCTGGCCACCGTCGACGAACCGGAATCGGTGGTCTGCATCACCTTCACCAACAAGGCCGCGGCGGAAATCCGGCTGCGCATCACCGAAGCGCTGGAACTGGCGGACGGTCCCGCGCCGGCCGAGGCTTTCGGCGCGGCGTTGCACGCTGATGCCACCGCGGTGCGCCAGCGCGATCGCGCCCGCGGCTGGCAACTGCGCGAAAACCCGGACCGTCTGCAGGCGATGACCATTGACGCGTTCAACCAGAGCCTGGCCGCCCGCCTGCCGATACTCTCCGGCTTCGGCGGCACGCTTAGCATCACCCAGGACCCCGAAAGCCTTTACGCCGAAGCGGTTCTGGCGGTGTTCGATGAACGCAATCTAAGCGCAGGCCCGGACGACGCACGCGACGCCATCACCGCCGTGCTCAGCTGGGCTGACAACCGCATCGATCAGTTGCTACCCGCGTTAACCGGTCTGCTCGCCCGGCGCGATCAATGGCTGGAGCACCTGCCGCAGTTCCTCGACGCGCATGGTGTTCAGGACGCCGACATTCTGCATACGCTGATCGCGGCGCAACTCGATCAGCTAATCGGCGCCATCCCCTCGGCGCATCAGGTGGCCATTCGGGATGCCGCCCTGCACGCAGCAACGCATTGGCCCGAGCAGGGCCAGATCGATTCGGGGGCCTTGCAGCAGTGGCCGCAGCCGGACTGCGAGAGTCTGGCGGCGTGGCAGTTCATCGCCCATCTGCTGCTGACCGCATCGGGCACCTGGCGACGCACCGCAGACAAGCGCATCGGCTTTCCGAGTCAGGACAAGACGAGCAAACAAGCATTCCTTGATCTGCTGGACACGCTGGCGAGCCTGCCGCATGCCGAACGCCTACGTGATCTATTCGATCGGGTTCGAACGCTGCCGGAGCCGAGCTTGCCGCCAACCAGCCTCGCATTGCGGGCGGCGCTGGGGCGGGTGCTTCGCCTTTGCTATGCGGAGCTGCGTCTGCAGTTCGCCCAGCGCGGCGAGGCCGATTTCATCGAAGTCGCGCTGGCGGCTGTTACCGCAGCCAGCGGCGAAGCCGGTGCGGAGGCGATCGCACATGCCGACGCGCAAATCCGGCACCTGCTCATCGATGAAATGCAGGACACCAGCGAATCCCAGATCCGGCTGGTTCGGGAACTGACCGCCAACTGGTCGCCGGATGACGGGCGCTCGCTATTCCTCGTCGGTGACCCGCAGCAGTCCATTTACGCCTTTCGCAAGGCGGATGTGCGGCTGTTCGTGGACTTGATCGAATCCAAGCGCCTTGGCGGTCTGGAACTGACCGTCGAGACGCTAAGCGCCAACTTCCGCAGCGCGCCGACGCTCATCGCCTGGTTCAACGGAGCGCTCGGCCAGCTGTTTCCCACCCGGTCAGACCGCGGTATCGGCGCCGTGACGTACACGCCGTGCACGGCCGGACGCGACAAAGGCGGCGATGCCGGTGCCCGGGTTGTGGCCGTGCCGTCGGGCGACAAGCAGGACGAAGTGCAGGCCGCTGTGGAAACCGTGGAAGCGTTACTGGCGTCGGCCGCGCCAGACGCCAGCATCGCGATACTCGCGGCGACGCGCCCACAGCTAACCCCGGTGCTCGACGCACTGCGCGGGCGTTTGCAGGAGCCGTTCCAGGCCGTGGATATCGATCCGCTGGCCGAGCGTCCGAATGTTCGCGACGTGGTGCAGCTCATCCGGGCCATCCGCCATCCGGAGGACCGACTGGCCTGGACTGCGCTGCTGCGCGCGCCCTTTGTCGGCTTGCAATGGGCCGATCTGATCGTGCTGTCCCGCGGGCAGCTGCATCGCTCCTGGCCGGCGCGTCTGCGTGACCTCCCGGCACAAGGCCTTAGCGACGATGCAAGAGCCCGGCTGGCACGCCTACAGGCAGCACTGGCCGTCGCGGAGGCCCGGCGCGCTCATCTCGCCGATGCTGCGGACGCGTTGTGGACGCTGCTGCGGGGGCCGGATTGCGTCTCGCCAGATGATTTCACCGCCATCCGGCAACTCTTTCGCCTGCTGCGTAGCTGCTGTGTCGGCGGTGAACTGCAGGACTGGCCCGCCTTCGACCGACGCCTGCAGCAGCTCTATCGCGGCGCCGGGCGCGGCCGCATCGAGGCCTTGACCATCCACAAGTCCAAAGGATTGCAGTACGACCATGTCGTGCTGGTGGGCTGCGGCCGAGCGTCTCGCGGGCAGGACAGACCCCTGCTACACCTGCGCACCGTGCCGCATGGCGCATTGTTGGTGGCCAAGCCTGCGGATGAGAACGATCCGGGCCAGGCGCAATACGACTTCTTGCATCGCCTGGCAACCGACGCCGCGGCGGCCGAGGCCTTGCGCCTGCTGTACGTGGCGGTAACGCGGGCCAAGGAAAGCCTGCACATCGTGGCCGCCGCCGCGCCGCGCGAAACCGCAGACGGCTTGGCTTATCAGCCCAGGGCACATTCGATCGCCGCCCGGCTATGGCCGGTGATCGAACCCTGCTTTGAAGGGCTCGCCCCCTGCGAGGACCAGGGCGACGTAACCGCCGACTCGACGACCCAAGCCGGCGCGCTGCCGCAAATCGATCGTCTGCCTGCCGACTGGCCGGTGGCGCCGCCACCGCCCGTGTGGGCCCCGACCGAACGCCGCACGCTCAAACCGAGTGAGCAGGTCCTGGAAGGCGAGGCCGGCGCGACCGTCGGAGATCTGCACGCGACCTTGATCGGCACCATGTACCACGAGGCACTGGAACGCATCATCTCCGAAGGACTGGACGCCTGGGCCGATGCGGGCCGCTCGCGAGCCGGGCCAATGCGCGCGGGCCTGCGGCGAATGGGCATGCCGGAGGATCAGGTCGAAACCGCCGTGGAGCGCGTGTTGCTGCTGTTAGCCCGCACCTTGGACGGCGAACGCAGCCGATGGATGCTGCGATCACATCCCTGGCACGCCTCCGAGTACCACCTGTCAGGCTGGCTCGACGGACAGTGGGTGTCGGCGATTATCGATCGCTGCCTGGAAGACGACGCAGGCCAGCTTTGGGTGATCGATTACAAGACGACGCGCCAGCCTATCGACGATCCCGACGACCGCGACAGATATCGGCAGAGGGCCATTGCTCAATACGCCGCCCAACTGACGCAGTACGCACAATTGCTCGGCCAGCTGAGGGGGCACGCCCTCGTCCGGCGCGGCCTCTACCTTGCAGAACTCGGGGAGCTGATTGACCTTGACGACAAGACAGAACCAACCCTGTAGTCAATCCTGGCATTCAATTCCCACCTGGGAAGCAACGACCACAATTTTGCCGCTAGTACGGGAATTCCGGCCCGGAGTTTGCGCGTAAAGTCTTCGGTTGGCGCCTGGGGGCGCTACCACGACCATCCTGAAGGCGACGCGCAAGACGTCGAAGCACCGCGGTAACTCTATGCGAACTCTCCATCTTGGCCTGGGCTGCACGGCGGCCCTCTCCGCTGTGGTTGTATGGACCACATTCAATTCCGTCAGTGCCGACCGCGAGCGTCTGGCAACCGATACCTGCCCACCGGGATACGCCCTGGTGGACCCGGCCGCGTTTGCCCGGGAGTTCAACCCGGCGTTATCGGACGCCGCCGCAGACAAGCTGCATGCGCAGTACGGCGAGCAGACCTGTGCCAACCGCCGCCTGCCTGAATCGCTGACCGAAATCGACCAGTGGAGCCAGGCGAAACTGCAGGCCTCGGGGCACCCCGGCCAAGCCTTCCGCAACGCGGTGGAGCAGAAGGCGGCGATGCTCGCCACCCAGAAAGCGGTGCCGAACGCCGTGGGCGAATGGGAGGAATACGGTATCGGGCCGCAGGTGTCGGACGAGCAGTTTCCCGATGGCTCCAACGACGGCATCCCCATGGTCGCCGGCCGCGTCGATGATTTTGCCTACGATGCTGACGCCATGCGCCTGTTCGCCTCGGTCGGAACGGGTGGCGTCTGGGCCAGCGATGCGGTCGACGGCGACGTCGGCACACTGGGCGACGCCTGGTACCCCATCGGGGACAATCTGCCGACCCTCGTCAACAGCTCGCTGGCCTGGAGCACCGTCAATGGCGGTCGCTTGATCGTTCTAACCGGCGAACATGTGCAAGGTGGCAACACCTATGTCGGCCTGGGCGCGTTCTATACCGACGATCTCGGCGCAACCTGGCATCAATCCATGGGGCTGCCCGACGGCGTCGGCGGCTCGCGCGTGACGATTGATCCGTCCAACCCGAACATCGTCTATGCAGCCACCCATGGTGGCCTGTTCCGCTCCGACGATGCTGGCGAAACCTTCGCGAATGTCGCGCTGCCGGTCTCCGACAGCTGCGCCGGCAATGAAGATTTTGCTGGCGCCTGCCAGCTCGCGAACGTGGTGTCGGACGTTGTCGTGAAAATTCCGGGCGGCGCCACGGCAGAGACCTGTGACGCCGCGGGCTGCCCGGTGCTGGCTGCCGTCGGTTACCGCTCCGGCGCACTGCCTTACGCCGATGGCACGCCGCAGTCACCGGGCAACGGCTTGTATCTGTCGCAAACCGGCGAGGCTGGCAGCTTCGCATTGATCGACGACGGTAGCGGCGCCCCAGCCGGGTTCGCTCCGTTCGACAAGATCGGCCGTGTGGAATTCGGCATCGCCAGCGGCGACGACCAGGATCACAACATTGTCTACGCGATCGTGCAGGATGCCGCGCTGCTCAACGGCGGTGTCGCCTACGTCGATTCGCTGATCGGGGATGGCATCGAGATTCCCGACCTGCCCTGCGAGCAGCTACCGGCTGGTGACCCGCAATTCGTCTGCGAACTCGTGGAAGACACCGGCGTACTCAGCAGCACTGCGCTCAACGGGATTTACGTGTCCACCGATTTCGGCGAAAGCTGGACGCAGCTGGCGGACGAGCTGGAGATCCTCACCAGCGGACTGGTCGGCGGCTCATCGCTTGCGGCCGCCGCGGCATTGGGCGTCGGACCGGGCATCCAGGCCTGGTATGACCTCTGGATCGCACCCGACCCCACCGCCACCGACCCCCTCACCGGCGCACCGACTCGACTCACCTTCGGCCTGGAGGAAATCTGGCAGACCGAATCCTCAGGCATTGTGCCCGTCAATGGCGTCACCCAGCAGCTCAACCCTCTGGATTTCGGGGTCATCGGCACCTACTTCGCCGGCAACACCTGCCTGTTCCTGATCGGCAACGTCGGTGGCGTCGGCACGCCGATCTGCCCGACCTACGACGGCATCATCAACGGGACCACCACGCATCCCGATCAGCACACCGGCTTCTACATCCCCGATGACGTGAACGGCGGCGTGTGGCTGTTCGCGGGTGGTGATGGCGGCGCTTACAAGCAGTATTCGGCGAACCCGGTCACCGCCCCGTTCTCCAATGCCAACTGGGAAGACGGCGCCAACCAAGGTTTCTACACGTTGATGAACTACGGCATCAGCGTCGCCAAGGACGGCACGGTGTACTACGGCCTGCAAGACAACGCATCCGGCAAGATCGAGCCGGACACGCGACGCCAGGTTCGCATCTACATCGGCGACGGCATGTGGACAGCCGTGGATCCCGATGACTCGCAGACGGCCTTTGTGCAGACGCCCGGCCTATCGATTAACCGCACCAACGACGGTGGCGAGACCTTCAGCTTCGCTGATCCGGGCGAAGCTGAAGTCGGCGCCGCGCATTTCCTGGGGCCGTTCTTCATGGATCCGCAAAACGCCGATCACATGATCGCGGCCGGCACGATGGTGGCGGAAACCACGGATGCGACCACGGCCACCAACTGGGTCAACGTATTCGACCTCGGGGTGAGCCCGGTCACCGGCATCGCCTACCAGGCCCGTCACCGCTCGCTGGATCTGGAAGGCGACGCCGCCTACGTGGCGTTCTGCGGGAGCTGCTCTGTGCTGGACGGCAACGCCCAGTTCGATTCGGGCATCGCGACCAATGTCGGTGGCGATGCGCCCCCGGCCGCCGGCACATCGGACGGCTGGCACCACGCCACAGCAGACGGCCTGCCCAATCGCTTCATCTACGGGCTGGAAATCGACCCGGCTGAACCCACCACGGTTTACGCCGCGCTGGGAGGCTACTCCACCGCTCGCTGGCTACCCGAGGGCGGCTACCTGGATCAGAACACCGACGTTGGCAGCGGCCATGTGTTCAAGTCCACCGACGCTGGCGAAACCTTCGTCGACATTTCCGGCAACCTGCCGGATGTCGTGACCACGGCCATCATCAAGCGCGGCGAGCAGCTCATCGTCGGCACCGACATCGGCGTGTTCATCTCCAGCGACCTCGAAGGTTCGGAATGGGCGCCACTGGGCGACCTGCCCAACCTGCCAATCAATCAGCTGGTCCTGCAGCCCGGTGACGACACCAAGCTGTTCGCGGCGACGTTTGGTCGGGGTGTGCAGCTGTACAACTTCGAGAACGCGACAACAGGTGGTGGCACGCCGGGCGGCAACGACTCGGCCGGTGGCAAGGGCGGCGCGGCCTTGCCCGGCGCACTGCTGGTCCTGCTCGCCGGTGGCTGGCTGCGGCGACGCAGCCAGCGTGCGAACCCAGCTCGGCGCAGGTAATACAAGCGGCCCAACTTCGGTTGGGCCGCTTCAGTTCGGAGTGGCGACCTGCGGATGGACCGTGACACAGCGCCCACCCTCCGGGCTGGCGCTGATCGTCGTTGTCCAACCGTAGGCATCGAGAATGGTCTCGACCAGCGACAGGCCGATGCCCTGAGGGCGGATCGCGGCAAGCTGCGCGCCGCCTCCACCGTCGTGGATCGCAAAGCCGTCGCCGGTGGCGGAGATCAGGACCGGCAGGCCGCCGTGCCGGATGGCATTGTCGAGCAGATTCCAGATCACGGTGTACAAATCCCGCGCTTCCAGCGGCACCGTCAGCGTGGCAGGAACGTCCTGGCGAATGGCATCGGGCCCAAGCTCGTGATCGACACGACAGACTTGAATGGCCCGCTGCAGTTGCTTGACCAGCGTAACCGGCTGCAACCCCGGTGATGGCCCGTGAATGCGAGCCCGGCCGATCTCCTGTTCGATCAGCGGCATCATTCGCTCCACCCGCATCAGCACCTCCTCGGAGCTGACCTGTGAGCCGGCCTCCGCGGCCTGCCTGAGCGTCGCCAGCGGCGTTTTCAACTCGTGCGCCAACTGCGCCACGGCATCCCGATGGCGTGCCACGGTTTGCTCGTGTGCGGTCAAGACGGCGTTGAAGCTCCGGACCAAGCCAGAGAATTCCGATGGCACGGCTTCGCCCAGTCGTTGCCGTTGACCGCGCTGCAAACTGAGAAGCTGGCGCTGCAAGGCCCGGATCGGACGCGACGCTGCGGCAATTGCCGCCCCGCCCGCGAGCACGCACAGCAGCCAGATCACGATCCCGCCGCGCCAGAGCGCGGAGCGTAAGGCCGCTGTCTGCTGGTCCAGCGGCTGCGCGGGCACCGCGATCAGCATCGCGAAACGGCCGGGTTCGGGACCGACCGGCAGAGGTACCCAGACTGCAACCAGCTGCTGCTCGAGCGGCCCCGTTAGCCGAGCCAGCTGACCGACGACTACCGTCGGTGGGACCGCCACGTCGGCGCCGAGCAACTCGTAATCGGTCAAGGACGCCGAGGCCGCAAAACGCCCAGCGTCTTCGCCATCGCCCAGCTGGATCAGCTCCCAGTAATGCCCCGAATACGGCTGGGCGAACTCACCTTGAGACCAGTTGTCGGGCAGCTCGAACGGCAAAAAAGCCGCCACATGCTCGGCGCTTTCGGTGAGGCGCGCGACGGCCGACTGTTCCATGCCCTGATGCAGACGGGCACCCAGCCAGCTGCCGGCCAGCAACAGCGTTGCCCCGATCACCAACGCCACCGTCAGGGTCAATTGCAGGCGCAGGGATCGCATCAGCGGATGGCCCGCTCGGCAGGCAAATTGATCGCATACCCCTGCCCGGGCACAGTCAGGATCAAGCTCTGGCCTAGCCGTTGGCGCAATCGGCGCACCCACTGCTCCACGGCGTTCTCCGATGCGGCGGCTTCCAGATCCCGAACCTGATCCATCAGGTGGGCCTTGCTAACCGCCCGCCCTCGCGCGGCCACCAGCACACCCAACACGCGACGCAGGGTGCGTGAGATCGCCACCGGCTGACCATCGCGGAATACGGATTCATCCACCAGGTCGAAGGCAACATCGCCATCTGCGCCCAGACGAAGTGGTTCGATCAGCGGTGTGCTGCCCTGGATCATGCGCCGCAGCCGCGCGAGCAGCTCACGACCGTGAAACGGTTTGGGGAGATAATCGTTGGCGCCTGCTTCGAGCCCGTCAGCGCGCTCGTCGGGCGTCCCCCTGGCCGAAAGCACCAGGATAGGAACGGCCAGGCCGCGACGGCGCCATTGACGCAGCAGAGCCAGGCCGTCGCCATCCGGCAGCCCCAGATCGAGCACGACGCCGGAAAACGGTACCGCCCGGACCCAGGAATCCGCAGCGTCGCCACTATCCGCGGTCTCCACGTCGAAGCCGGATTCCTGGATCAGCGCCGCCACGCCTTCGCGCAGCGATGAATCGTCGTCAACGACCAGGACGCGCATCGCGACGCGGCGCCGGATACCAGCGCCCGGTAGAGGGTTCGATGACAAAGACCTGCACGCCCTGTCGGGTGCGCCACTGCACCAGCAAGGTGTCGCCACTGGATTGCTGGCGGATCATCGATCCGCCGTAGCGGGACTGAATCTCGGCCATAGCCTGGCGCACCGCGCCGGTCTTCCAGCCCCCACCGGCCGATGCGACCAACGCGGAGGCGCCGCCGGGAAAGGCGTGCACGGGCGTGACCAAAGCCACCAGCAAGAACAGGGTGCTGACGAACCGGCGAGAACAGATACGTGCACTTGTTACCAACGCCAGCCTCGGTGAGGGTCGAGTGGGAAATACCCGACAACCTGCCCTGAGAATGCATCCAGCACAACCCGGATCGCACCATGCCCGTGGCGATGACCAACCAGCGTCCAGTATCCATCGTGGCAATGCGCGCTGCGCACGCCCAGACCATAGTGATGGATGGCGATTCGGCGTGCATCGTACTCACTGATGCGGTGGCGACGCGGCGCGTAAGCCCGGCGGTGCTGCGGTGCGTGGCCATGCCGCGGCGCGTGACCATGACCACGACCTGGATGGTGGTCGCGCCCACGGCCGCGATCCGGCGCATGACGAGGCCCCGAAGGCCGGTGCTTTTGCTCGCCACGCGCCGATGCGGCACGGTCCACCGACTCGATGAGTGACTGTTCGCGAGAACCGGCGGCGTCAACCAGCGGCGCGGTCGCCAACAGGCAGGTGGACAGGGCAAGACAGGCGATTCGATTCATGGTGATCTCCTGATGACGGGAGATCACACGATGCGCCAGCCACCTGAGCGCTGGCTGACAACCGCCGGCGGCTGGCGTCAGGCTAGACGCACGGCCTGGGTGTGGTACCACTGCACCAACTCGCTCTTCTGGCGAAACCCCAGCTTGTCCATCAGCTTGTAGGTGTGCGAAGACGCCGTGGTGGGTGCGATATGCAACGCCTCGCCAATCTGCGGATAGGTCTTACCTTTGGCCAATTCGCGAACGACGCTCCACTCGCGATCAGTCACGCTGGCCGTGACCCGGCGATCCGGTCGCACCGCGAGACGATACACCCGACGATCCCGTGTCACCTGGAAATACAGGGAGCTCCAACAAAATCCCCGCTTCGCCACGCGGGCATTCCAGGGAATCTGAAAGGGCAGTGGCACCCCGAGCCCCGTCCACCCCGCACCCGCCAGCAACTGTGAAAATTGCGAATCACACACCTTGACCTCACCCGTCGCGTGAACGATCGCGTATCCCAGCTCTGTATCCGCACCAGTGCCATCCATACGACCTGCGATGGAGTAGCGGCGGCAGAGCGACCAGGCCGTCGCCGCATGAAAAAGCCCTGTATGGAAATCACGGTCTGCAGGAGCGTGGTTTCCAGCGCCCGGCAGTCGAAACACATGCCGTGCGCCATCGACCATCACTTCCAGCACCTGCTGATAGACCACCGGCTCATCCGGGCCCGCCCCACCCTCCAGCCGGGCGATCAACCCCGAGCGATAAAGACTCGACTCGGCAGATAGCGTCCATTCGAGACCGGCGATGTCGTGGCACCGCGCCAGCTCACCCACCGCCCATTGGCCGTACGCATCCGGCAGCATTTCGGCCGCAACGGTATAGAGCTGCGCAATCAGTTCGTGGCGCGTGTTCATTCCCCAACTCGCCGCAATCAATCATGATCTGCATGGCGGGCAATGAACCGAGTTCAGGCTTTTGAGGCCCTGTATATAAAAACGCTCGGAGCCGAATCAACGACTCCGAGCGCGAATGCATGGCCGATAAGGCGCCAGTGCGCTATCGATCCTCGCGACGCGGGTCGGGAATTACCCAGTCGTTGACACCCAGGTCGCGGAGTCCAAGTACGTCAGGCAAGAAGTCGTTGGTTGTGCCGCCACTGCCGGCGCCACCCCAAGTGTAGCCGTCATTGGTTGTACCGCCGCTGCCAGCTCCGCCCCACGTGTAGCCGTCGTTGGTGGTGCCACCGCTACCGGCGCCGCCCCAAGTGTAACCGTCGTTGGTGGTGCCACCGCTGCCGGCACCGCCCCAGGTGTAGCCATCGTTGGTGGTACCGCCACTACCGGCCCCA